>Ga0137418_10006453_pt1 | contig 10787 bp, 4 predicted proteins | sample CZODoug3_1_2_16f_FD_122242 | JGI IMG/M metagenome (GOLD analysis project Ga0137418, IMG submission 122242) | Vadose zone soil fungal communities from Angelo Coast Range Reserve, California, USA - CZODoug3_1_2_16fungal (Hybrid Assembly) | ecosystem: Environmental > Terrestrial > Soil > Vadose... | reverse complement strand
ATATGTCAATTTCTATTTAAAGTATTGACATCACATATAAATTTCTGTATAAATAGTCTCTATATAGTGTAATTCCCGCTGTGCCACAGGCACCAAAATTGAGCCCGAAAACTGGGCCAAACGCTGCCGAACGTTGCACGTTCACTTCTCGGTAGATCCGCGATCCCACGTGACGCGGGCGCGCCTTGCAATCAACGAGGCTCATTCAACCGCTCTATCATTCTTGTCAACGCAACTCAATCCCTTCTTAGTATACAGCATGACATCCAATGTCGCGAACATCTCCGATAAGATGTAAGTTAACAGTACGAACATACCGTGTCTCGTTCTGACCAGCCTTGGGTCGGTGATTACGCCAGACCAGGAATTCCGATATCAGGTAAGGGGGGATTAACATATACAAAATAGGAGATAACAGATACTGTGCAGGCGGGAGTGTAGTGTTTAAAGAATGCACTAAAGGATCGCTAATCCTGAAGCTCTACATCGACGGCCGAAAACTCTTCGAAAAACGTACACGCGACAACGATCTAATCGTGCGATGGGAGTTAAATCCACCAATGTGAGACTCTTCTTGAATTCCTGGAGACGCTCTTACTCAAACTTGAACCTGGAAGCATCCTCAAAGACGGATCTCATCTGGCGATCAAACTAACTGAGCGTAAATCGTTTTGGGTGACGAAGAAAGTTCGTGCAGAGACATCAGTGTCATTCGATGATTGTCGACAGCTGATTTCATCATGTCCTGGGGAGTTTAAAGGTCAGTAAACCTTACGAGCAGCTGTACCCATGCCGAACTTATATGCCATTATGCAGAGCTCAAGCTGAACGACGATCCAACGGCCACCATCAGCGTCCTTGCCCAAGTATGTGTTAAATCGACTCTAACTTTCCCGCACCCTAATATATTCTTTTATTAGTGTCTGGACACGTTCCACGCAATTCTCGACGACGCCGTCAAGGTATCAGAACAAACCAAGGCCGTGCTTGATCGTCTCGGAAGTGCAAAGCAATTTCTGAAAACGATCATGGAGTTCGGAGCCATTGCGAGCGAGGTAGGCTCATGAAGTTCTCGTTATCATGAACAAGGTTGGACTAAAATACACCTTCAAGGCGCACCCTATCGCCAAAGCATTGTTTGGTTGCGTAACAATTGTGTACGAAGTGAGTATGCCAAAAGCAGGACATTGATCGATGCACCTGAGCCTTTTTCATCGTTTTGTTTGTGGTTGTAGAAATTGCAGAATCAAGAGCAATGTAATCAACTCATGTTGGATCTTGCGAAAGACATGGCCTATGCCCTCGGTTACATCGAGGATGTCAAGCAGTTTGCTCGCCTCGCCCAGCTTAAGCAGGCCATAAAAGACGTAGCACCACTCATGGAAGATACGACCAATTTTATTGTCGAGTTTACCCGTGATGGACAAGGTCCGTCACCACTTCTATGGATTTCAACTATCGCTGATTCTGCGATCCGGATAGCACTTGGCTCACTACTATCTCCCCGCAAACAGGAACAAATCGATGAGCTCACGAAACGATTCAATCGGTTCAAGCAACAATTTGACCGTGGCGTATCCGTCCAGGCGTCAGGAACTTTGGAGATGCTATTGGAAGACATGGGCACGGTTTTACATCATATTTTCCAAAGGGAATTATTCACATTTGTGTTGTAGAATCCACGAAGGACGACAAGTGGCTTGATAGACTCGAGCCGCAAGGCCTTGTCCGCGGTTGTCCAACTGCCCAATGCATGGACGGCACTCGCGAGGATATAATGGCGAAGATCGATGAGTGGTGTGACGACCTTGATACTTCTAGGAATATTCTCTGGATAAGCGGATTTCCTGGAGTGGGAAAATCAGCTATTGCCCGAAAGCTGGCGACTAGATTGAAATCTTCGCATCGCTTCGGGTCGTCATTCTTCTTCCAACGTGAATTGGCGACAGTGCAGACACCTATTAACCTCTGGCGTACACTCGCATTTGACCTCTCCCGCGAGTACCCCTCTGCGAGGAGTGCTATCGTCACTAAATTGAAGGATAGTGAAATAGACCTCGAAAATACTGACGCCGGCGAGCTTTTCACGAGTCTTGTGGAGGGGCCGCTGAAGCAGAGCGCAGACATTCCATCAGGAAGGTTACCTGTGGTGGTAATCGATGCTGTGGATGAATGCGGCGGATTGGATGGTTCACGATCTAAACACCGGACCATTTTGCTTCAGAGCATGAAGGCCTGGACACGTCTCGGACCACCATTCAAGCTGGTCGTAACGAGCCGACCGGAGGATGACATAGCGCGAGCGTTGTCAGCGATCAGCCACCGCATTGAGCTTGGTTCTGGGGAGGATGTCAGTCCGTCATCGTCACGCGACATTCACTCATTTCTCTGCCGCGAGTTCGCACGCATCGCCAATAACTATCCAGGATCTTTGTCTTCTGCGTGGCCAGGTGCAGAGGCTATTGAGGCCTTCACGAAGCGTTCAGCGGGGCTTTTCATCTACGCAGATACTCTGATTAAATTTGTGGACGAAGGCCAACCTGAGGAGCAGCTCGAGAGCATCCTTTCAGAACCGCTTCATCACGGGAGCTTGACTCAACTATACAGACAGATCCTCGGCGTGTCTTTTAATAACCCCAGTTCAACGGTGCTCGAAGAATTCAGGAACGTGACTGGCACAATCATCCTCGCGAAGATACCTTTGCGTCGCCAGGATATTATGCATCTACTCGATGTGACACCCGTTGCGCTCCATCACATCTTCCGAGGGCTTCGATCGGTGTTAGACACTGGGGCCCTGCTTCGTTTCACCCATCAGTCATTCGTCGACTTTCTGATGGACTCTGGGGGATGCCATCCGTCATTCCTCTTCCACAACGCCATCCAATCGCGCACTCTGCTGCTCGGATCTCTGCGGGTCATGAAGAACGAGCTTGGATTCAACATTTGCAAGCTGGAAACATCACACGTCATACATGACGACATTCCCGACTTAAAGATGCGGGTTCATGACAATATGTCGGTGCATCTCCAATATGCGTGTCGTTTCTGGACAGATCACATCCATAAATGCGATTTTGACGTTCAAATCGCCCAGGAAGTGGAGTGCTTCATGACAAATCAATTCCTGTATTGGTTGGAGGCTATGAGCCTGCTTCGAAAAACGAATCGCGTGACACAAGGGCTGCGCTCAGTAATAGCGTGGAGCAAGGTGAGCGTGATCCCGATCCCTACAAGAGATGACCGATCAGACAATCCTTGAACAGACGTACAACAATAGAATTGCGACCTTCATGGCTGACGCGGCTAAATTTGTGGCAGCATTTGCAACACCCATCGCGCAGAGTGTGCCTCACATATACCTATCAACCATTGCATTTGCGCCAAAACAATCAATAACGGCAGAAACGTTTCATCGGAAATACATGAATATCATGTCACTAAACAGCGGGAAAGCGGTAAATTGGCCTGCAATCCAAAATATTCTGCTCGGACATTCCGACCAGGTCTGTTCCGCCGCATTTTCACCCGATGGATCTCGTATCGTGTCTGGCTCATATGACAACACCATTCGTCTCTGGGATGCAGAGACAGGTGATGCCATCGGTAAGCCACTCGAGGGACATTCCAGCGATGTCAATTCCGTCGCATTTTCACCCGATGGATCTTGTATCGTGTCTGGCTCATCGGACCACACCATTCGTCTCTGGGATGCGGAGACAGGTGATGCCATCGGTAAGCCACTCGAGGGACATTCCAGCGATGTCTCTTCCGTTGCATTTTCACCTGATGGATCTCGTATCGTGTCTGGCTCATGGGACAAGACCATTCGTCTCTGGGATGCAGAGAGAGGTGATGCCATCGGTAAGCCACTCGAGGGACATTCCAGCAATGTCTCTTCCGTTGCATTTTCACCTGATGGATCACGTATTGTGTCTGGCTCATGGGACAACACCATTCGTCTCTGGGATGCAGAGACAGGTGATGCCATCGGTCAGCCACTCGAGGGACATTCCAGCAATGTCTCTTCCATCGCATGTTCACCCGATGGATCTCGTATCATGTCTGGCTCATGGGACAAGACCATTCGTCTCTGGGATGCAGAGACAGGTGATGCCATCGGTAAACCACTCGAGGGACATTCCGGCTATGTCTATTCTGTCGCATTTTCACCTGATGGATTTCGTATCGTGTCTGGCTCAGATGACTGCAACGTTCGTCTCTGGGATGCAGAGACAGGTGATGCCATCGGTCAGCCATTCGAAGGACATTCCAGCTATGTCCATTCTGTCGCATTCTCACCTGATGGATCTCGTATTGTGTCTGGCTCAGATGACTGCAACGTTTGTCTCTTGGATGCAGAGAAAGGTGATGCCATCGGTAAGCCATTCAAAGGACATTCCGGCGGTGTCTGCTCTGTCGCATTTTCACCCGATGGATCTCGTATTGTGTCTGGCTCATTGGACAAGACCATTCGTCTCTGGGATGCAGAGACAGGTGATGCCATCGGTAAGCCACTCAAGGGACATTCTGGCCATGTCTCTTCTGCCGCTTTTTCACCTGATGGATCTCATATTGTGTCTGGCTCATCAGACAACACCATTCGTCTCTGGGATGTAGAGACATGTGATACCATCCATAAACTGCTTGACGGACATTCCAGCGATGCCTATTCCGTTGCTTTTTCACCCAATGCATCTTGTATCATGTCTGGTTCATGGGACAACACCAGTCATCTCTTGGATGCAGACATATCTGACATTGTCTCCCCCTTTAGTTGGCCAGGCAACTCTCAAGTTCTGCCATCTGGTTGGGTGGTCAATTCGGATGCAGAGAAGCTATTCTGGGTTCCACCATGGAACAGGGCAGGTTTACGTTTCCATAGAAACACAATGGTCATATCCCGACATGGAGCTTCCACCTTACTTGATATGAGCCGGTTTGTACATGGGATGGCTTGGGAGAAATGCAGGACAGGTTGAATATCAGTATACTGCAATTCTTTCTTTTCTCCTTGAAACCCTTTCAAAATTTCTTATATGCACTCTGTTGTGTGGGATATACTGACAGTGATAGCTATGATTATGAGCTAGTGGTATCTTTTAAATATAATCACAATATATTGTATGTTTCATCTTCACCACAATCAATGATTTGAGGTCTGATGATTTTCAATGGTGAAGGAGTGACAGCAATTAAATCATATCTGATGGTTACCTAACTTTACAATTGCTGACTGGTTCCAAGAACAGAGACTGCAGGCAGGACAGACAGCTTCAACAGAAGGGACTAGATGGATGGTATCCATTTAGGAAAAATGTAGGAACAACATAAGTCTGGCAGACTTTCATTGACCAAGAATTGGGGAGATTGGAGTAGAAGTGAAACACAAAGAGACAAAAAGGTATTGCAGATAAACAGGATATGACAGACACTCACCCCAGGAGGGAAAACAAGTGGCTTATGTTTATTGGGCCAGTAAATTCAGTGAGCATTACTTGCCTCTTCAAACCCAATCCAATGCCCTAATTTTGATCACCCCCCTAACTTTGAGCCAGAATTTTTGTGAACCCTATCTCTTTTTATTCTCAACCATGGTACCTTGGTCGAATGCATATGTGTGTGGGACAGGGGTTGCATGTGCATATGAGCCAAGTTGGAAGGTGGATTCGGAATGCAAAACACACCCCACACACACTTCAAACACTGTGAGAATTTAAATGGTTGGTGAGCACACAGGGTGTGACTGACCTGCCAAAAAAGGAAATTTTTGAGAAAGTGTGGAGAAACCCTATTGAAGTGATTGTGCATAGGTGAGATCCTTACACACAGCCTGGTTGGCCCACAATAATGGAAATTGTAGTAATTATGCTAGTCAAACATAATCCTAAACGAAAAGAAAAGAGATAATCATTGTACAGCAGATTTCTTATTCAGGTTATGGTTTGCCCTGGGTTCGGGCTACATTTTTAACCCATGACCCTAAATATGACCCTATGTCACCGGTTGTTAAATGCCCGTGGATCAATATGTTACGGTGCATGGATGTATACTTACCCAATTAAATTGTTTATATTACTTGAAATGCTAGACCACCAACATGTAAGCTGTATAAAACCCATGGATCAATATGCAGATGTATACTTACCCAATTCAATTGTTTGAAATATTACTTGAAATGCTAAACCGTCAACATGTAAGCTGTATAAAACCCCACCGATGGGAACGTTCTGATTGGAGGTGACGAATCAAAGGTCACTATTGAATTTAAATGTGCACAGGGTTATTAGACTCAATATTTAGCATTTGGCTGAACATGTCAGTGGAGGTGGATTGAACCATCAACAATGGTCAGAATTGTTGTGTTCACAAACAAGTCATGTGCAGGGTAAAATTATGTCCAACATGGGTTGCAAGTCAAAGACTCCCATGCAGTGTACATTAAATGTCAGGTGGCCTAAAATATGTGTCAAGCCTGTCTGGTTTCATCTTCCCAACTAACATCTAGGTTATTTCTTCTTGAAACAATTACAATACTGCCCAGGGGACACACTCCATGGGGAGATTGCTAACGTATACATTTTTAAAACGAGTATATTTTTCCAGACAGTATTCTTTGGAGAGCATCACCCATGGATCATAATGTATCGGTCTGAGGTGTTCTTGTTTATTAGCCCACCACTGTGCATCGTACGCATCAATTTTCTCTGAGGTTCAGAGAGTTTCAACTCAGCTGAGCTTAAGGACCATCAAAAGAACTTTTAAGAGATTTCCACAGCCTCCTGGAGTCTCCTGGAAATCATCCACAGATCCAGCAATGACTTGGTGATTATTCACAACATTCTCCCTGCTTCCTCATCAATTCCCAAATTAGTACTTAAAATGGTGTGAATATGAATAGCATAGCTCTGATGAAATAAATGCTTTAACCATCCACTGGCACCCTCAAACTGAGGTACTTTAAGTCTGGAGAAGATTTATCTGCACTACTTCAAAATAAATTGCATAAACTTGCTCTGCAATAGATTCAACCATATATACTCCAGGGTCCAAGCTAGATCCTTCACGCTCTCATCAGATTTATGTTTTCGTGATATTTAGTATGCAACTAAATAAGTAAGTGCACTTAATATACTTGGGAAAGAGCTGTCTTCACCAGGAGAAACCTAGCTCACCACAACATTTTTCCAAAATATTTCAAGAATTTACCATGTTGTTGATATATTTTATCCATGGTTGCAAAACTCACAAAGTTACTCTGTGGCAAGCAATACTCTTTACTAATTTTTTGATAAATGAATTGTGTACATGTCTGGTTTGCTTGGTGAGAAAGGCTTCTACTGTGCACAACCTGCGGTTAAATTTCTGACTGCTGCAATCACTCTTTAATTTAGTATTACCTGCTCCATGCAAACTTACAGTATTGTTCACCTGATTTAACTTATTGCCTTAACATGCTTATTTAAGTAAATTAAGTGAAAATTAAGGACATTTACTTTTAAGACAAAAATAAAGTAATCATTATGTTGACTAGGTAAGCTATGCCCTTGGATGAATTCAACTTATTTTTGACTTATTCATATTTATTTTGCAATGAGCTGGGGACTTAAGTATTTCTTTTCCAGTTTCCCTGATGGCCTGCTCTCATAGATCATTTAAACATAATAATTTTTGTTCCCATAGTTGCAGAATTGTACATTTTTGTTTGTAGTGGGCTAACAAAATTTTAATTCACTGTATCACATAATTTGGTTTAAAACTTTGGTGGTTTTTATGTTTGGCTTGGATTTGCCTAAATCTTTTATTATTGCACACAAGTATGAGGGGCCACTCACACCCAACCTGCAGTTGGCCACTCAGGACCACTTATACATTATATACCATACAGGATTTTAACAAGTTGAGGCATTGTGGGATACTAGGTATTACAAAAGATGAGCCACACAAGCCAAACAAGGCACACCTGGAGATGCTGGTGAGTTTGGCAATGGCTTCAATTAAAGGGCGCAAGAACCCTTGACAAGCAAGGGAATTTATAAGAATACAGCAAATATTATTCCACCTTATAATTAAATACACAGAATACTGTTATGGAACCAGTCAAATATTTGTAGGTACAACTATTTTAAGAGACCCAAACTAAATTGGTGTTCACAGAAACACTTAAATAATTTGAAGAATGGGTAGCTAATCCTAAGAAATACATGAATAAATGAATATACCTAAGTATATGTAAGATATCTTCTTTACTTCTGAACCAAAATAAACAAGACCCTTTTCTATTGTTAAATAGTAGGGTACATTCATATGTATGGTTGTTGGAAGTAAAAAAAGAATATGTAAACAAAGGTAAACATAATGACTAAATAGGCATGTGGCTATGCATGTGGCTTACACAAGCCAAACTAGCACCAGTCAGAGAGGGTCCACCACAGCAGGAAAACCAGTCCACATATTGCATTTGAACCATCTATAAGGCAGGAGACCAGGGAATCAGAACCAAGCAGAGAGATCCAGAGGGCAAGATAGGGACCCAGCATATAAAGGAGACAGGCAGGAACACAGAGCAAGAACAACCAGGTCCAAGGAGCCAGAGACAGAGACCTTGAGGACACAAATAGAGACTGGCAGGCCTCACCAAGGACTCGAAAAATGGGCAGAGGACAGGAGACACAGGTCACAGCATGGAGTGGGCAAAGAGAAGAAAGAACTTAATGTTTGAATTTGGAAGTCCTGTATATGTGCTGTGTCGCACCATTTCATTTTGTAAAATTGATTTTGAAAATTCAAACAGAAAATGTAATAGCTTGTGTGGCTAGCATGAGAGAACCCAGTCAATTCCAAGGTCTCTGTAGGAGAAAATAATGTATTTCACAATCTTCCTTGATGTGCCTCAACAGGGCCCCAGAAGCTCTTATAAATGTACCCATCTGACACCCTCAAATCCACTATAGCTTTGGCCTCCAATCTGCTACATCAGACAAGGGTGTCACATGTAACACATGTGACCTGTGCCAAAAATGTGACAAGTGCAAAAAAATTCTTCCCACTGCTAGGCAGCAACAGTAGTATATACAGATAGATAGACAGCTCCAAACTGAGTGAAACTACTTCTGGCCAGAATCTTGAATTTTGGAAGTGTTGCCAATAGTTTGTTCATGGCTGCCTTGTTAAATGTAGTCCAGTGCAGTGTAGCATCCAGTGTGAGTTGATAATGAGAACCATGAGCAATGAAGGCACTCTACCCAAGATGGTATATTACATCTTCTGTGAAAGCATGCAAGTGGAGCTCACATTGATGAGTATGTCAACACAAGAAGAGAGATGCCTCAGTGCTGTCATTGTCATTGTCATCATCCATGTGTTGTGAGTGGTGCTGGACTGTAAGGAATATTCCCTTACAGCCATTTAGTCATCCTGTTTACTCTTGTTTACATAGTCTTTTTTACATATGAATGTACCCAACTACTGTACAATTTCGATCAATTCGTCACCATGACTGTGACATGTTTGGCGAAATTGTCTTTTCATCACTTTGCCTGGAACCTGTGACATGGGCAAATTTTCATCAGGTGCTGCCCTCTGTCCGGCCATTTCGGCAGTGTTGTGGGTTGAATTTAAGGCAGTGGTACGCCGCAGGAACCAAAATTGGTGTTCCGTGACTGAAAAAACTCGAATTTCAGTGAAAATTACCTTATCAAGATCCCTGTGACAAACTACCCTTTCGTCAAGTGGCCTTGTGACTTGTGACAGGGACCAAATTTCGTTTCATCAGGTAGCCCTGTGATGCGTGACTGATGAATTGATCGAAATTGTACAGTATATGAGACAAAATGAAATCCTCCATGATGTACTATGCTTTTTAAATTTCTTCAGCTTGTTGGTATACCTGATTTTGATGTATTTGTCAATACCAATGTGGTGAACTTAACAAATGTGGTAAATCCATTGAATTTAGGTGTATTTTACAGCTATTGGGCTTCAACATAGTCATTAGTTTAATCAATGCTGAATGATTTATATGTTAGTATCCTAATAAAATTTTCCTGAGCCACTCTGACAACCATATCTTGAGGGGAAAAAGTTGTACTTGCCATGGATGGAACCCACAACATGTTATTGCTGACAAATAAAAGGACCATTGGTGATGCATACCACTTAACTATATTTCATGTTGTGACATCATAAGGGCCTTTGTCCAACTTGATTAAGCCACAGACATAACACCAACTTAAGGTACACTTTTTGTCTTCCATAACACAATTCGGAAATATTTTGAATGTAGACTTGGCTTAAAATTACAAAATTACATTCTAAACAATTTGTTTATTGTATATTGTTAAAATAATTGAATTTATACAAGTTATTTAAACAAATTTGGCCATCTTCATGAATTATTGGAGGAACAAAAGGCAAGACCCTAAACCAAAAATTGGTTAGGAGTAGGAATGATGTGACTTAATATTTGTAATGAGTTCTTTGTGTTCTGGATAACTAATGGTCTATTGTTCTCAAGCAAGTGAATTGAGCAGGAATATCAGATAAGTCCAATATGGGGCTTTCATGAATGTATAATGCTGCAAAAATATAATATTACAGTTCATAGTACATATCATTTCTTGAGAGTATGGAAAGAACTTGGAAAGAACTCCAAAAATTGAGTCAGCCACATTGTGGCACAGCCACTGCCAAAAGTAGTTCATGGCCTAATCCGGGAGTCTGGGACTGCCAGAAGTTCATATGACCCACAACACCTTCCACAAAATTGATAAATTCCTCAAAATATT
>Ga0137418_10006452_pt1 | contig 10787 bp, 10 predicted proteins | sample CZODoug3_1_2_16f_FD_122242 | JGI IMG/M metagenome (GOLD analysis project Ga0137418, IMG submission 122242) | Vadose zone soil fungal communities from Angelo Coast Range Reserve, California, USA - CZODoug3_1_2_16fungal (Hybrid Assembly) | ecosystem: Environmental > Terrestrial > Soil > Vadose... | reverse complement strand
CGTCTGCCTGAAGCCTGTGGCCATCAGCAAATCGCGGCCGGCCCTCGACGATGGTTGGGCAAAGCAATTGGCATTGACATAACGTGGCGCTCTCAAATGAGCGGCAGCTTTGCCCAAGCCGGCAATACCACGACCGGTTGCCGCAATTGCCCAGATGTAGATCGCAGACACCGCATCATTTCTCCCGGCCAGCAATCCGACGTCCGGGTGCGTTAGCGAGATCTCGCCGAGCATCAGAGCATCGTGTCCGCGGCTGTTGAGATAGAGAAACGCCATTGCGCCAAGCAATTTTTCGCGCCGGCCGAACGTCAGGATGCATTCAGGATCGAACGTGAAGTATTTCCGCAACATCGGTTCCGTGATCCGAACTCCCGGGACCAGGCGATGAGCCATATCCGCCAGGATCGAAAGCTCGGAGTGCCGCGCAACGCGCACCTCGATCTCCGACGCGGTCGATAATGAATCGAAATCGTGCCGTGCGACCAAAGAGACCCTTTCCTTAACCGGGTTGCGCATCTATCGTTCCTCCTTGCCCGCACAAGCACCATACCGGGCGGGGATTTGGGGTATGCAGCAACTATTGCACCGGGGTGCTGCGGTGACGCAGCACCGGACTGACGAGGCTCTGGATGCGTCCTGGGACGATCTGAAATCATTTCTCGTTTGTGCGAAACACAAAAGTTTCCGAAACGCTGCAGAAGTGCTTGCGCTGACGAGCACGACCCTGATGCGCAGGATCGACAGACTCGAGGAGCGGATTGGCTGTAAATTGTTTCTGCGCGATCAGAGCGGGTTGACGCTCAGCGAGGAAGGGCTCGCGATGATCGCAGACGTGGCGGAAATGGAACGGCACGCCTTCAATATCTTTCGACGCGCGCATCAGTCATCGAACGATCCCGCGGGCACGGTGCGCGTCGCGGTGACCGAGGGGCCGGGCAATTTCTGGATTCTTCCCAGGTTGATCGACTTCCAGAAAACCTACCGCAAGATCACGGTCGATCTTCGCTGTGCGATGGAGCAGGCGGACGTCGCGCGGCTGGAATCTGATATCGCCATTCAGCTCGAACCGCCGACAAATCCCGATCTTATCGTCGCGAAGCTCGGCAGGCTGCATATCTATCCCTTCGTTTCCGAAGAGTACCAGAAGCTCTACGGAGTCCCTGCGTCGCTCGCCGAGCTAAAGAGCCACAGAATTATCAAGCAAAACGCCCCGCAAGTGGACGACACCGCTTATGCCCGAATTTTGGGGCTGACCTCACTGGAAGGCATAGTCGGGATAAAGACGAACTCCAGCATCGGCGTTCTGTACGCGGTAGAAAGAGGCGCAGGCGTCGGTTTCCTGCCAACCTCGTCGATCGCCCTAGGCGCGTCTTTGGTCGCTGTCGATATGGGGGTTAGTCATCATGCCGACCTTTGGCTTACTTATCACAAAGAGTTTCGCAACTCTGATCGACACAAGATCGTCATCGACTGGCTCAAAAAGATATTCGATCCCAAAACCTACGCTTGCTTCAGGGATGAATTTATTCACCCCAACGCGCTTGTGCCGATGATGGCGGAATCAAGAGAGAATTTCGGTTTGCAGGGATTCGCGGCAGGCGGGCCGGCTTGAGGGAGCTGAGTTAGACGGGTCGCGGCCCGAGCACAGGCTCTTTTGGATCATGCTCTAACCGGCCACGTTACCACTTCAGTTCAACGCCGACGGTCCCCTGGTGCGACTGCATCGCGGCGCGATATTTTCCGTCATAGTTGACGTAGAGGCGAGCCGTGTTGCTGAGGCTGAGCGATGCAGAGGCGCCGGCATCCGCGCCATACCTGCTTTCGCCAATGCCCTGCACCGTGATGATTTCAGTGCCGAGGCTGACCGTCGTCGCACCGAGATTCTGCGCGACGTTGTCGACAAACTTGCCGTAGGCGGACAGATCGAAAATCTTCCGATCGACAATCCAGTAGTGCCCAACCTCGGCGCCAACCAGCAAGCGCGAGCGCTCTTGCGTTACGCCGGTCACCGTGACCGGATCAAGACCGCCGAACTCCTGCAGCGATCCGGTCGCGGCGCGGACATATTCGAACGCGGCCTTCGGCACGATGCGGCTCTGGTCCAGGCTCCAGTAATAGCTAAGCTCGGTCAGCGCTCCGTCGATGTGGGCGTTGTAGCCGGCGCTGGCGGTGCCGAAGCCGGTGTCTCTGCTGGAATTGATTTTACCAAAGCCGTGCACGAGTGCGACGGCCCAGGTCCATGGCCCCCTGTCGACCGAGGCGTTGACGCCGATCTGGGTGAGATCGAGCGTGGCTGACTGCAGCGCCAGGGGGACATCGATGGCGGTATGGCTTTGGTCGACCGAGACGCCGACATTAACACCGGGCGCGACGCGCGCGCCCAGCCCGGCTACGCCGCCCCAGGTCTGACGCCGATCGCCAACAAAATCGCGCTGCGCGCCGGTTCTGGCCGAGATTCCGTAGGCCTCCCCCCAGGTCCGGAAGCGCGGTGCGTCGGTGGCTTCGGAGGCACCGCCACCCGCCGGATTGTCCCGCAAGGCGCGGCCGAAACCATTTGTCGCCTGATTTCCAAGACGTTCCAGGAAATTGCTGCCGAGATTGGTCACGGCTGCGCCCACCGACAAATCGGAGTTGATAGACGTTGGCGTCGGAGTTGGCGGAGGGGCGACCGTTTGCGCCTGGGTGGACGAGGCAGCTGCAATCGCGAAAGCGAGCGCTAGAGAAATCACGAGCCTGCGACGGGTCCCGGTCTCCTTTGCTCGCGAAAGCCGCGATGAGCCGTACATGAATGCTATTTCCAAAAAGACGCCAGCTCGATAAAAAATGCAGAATCCCATCGGCTTGGTGGCCGATTTGCGCCCAGTTCACCGCAACCGTCAATCGGTCTTGGTCCTTCGCAAGGGGCGATTGGCGGACATTGTTGTTGCAGTGCCACAGGTGGTCGGGGGCGATCTCATTCCCGCCTCGATTTCCTGAGCCAAACCATAGGCTTGCTAAGGCACAAATTTCGTGTTGCAATATCAGGCACAATCGGATCTAGGCCGTTCGACTGTGCGTTTCGCGACTAAGAAATTCAGCAGACATCCGGAAGCCCGCTTGTGGCGTGGCACGCAAAAAGCGTGGCCGCGTCTTTTTTATGTCTAGACCAGGAGACAGGCGATGCAAAAAGGCACCGTCAAGTGGTTCAACCCGACAAAGGGTTATGGGTTCATCAAGCCGATGGCCGGCGATAAGGACGTGTTCGTCCATATCTCGGCGGTCGAGCGCGCCGGGCTCAGTACCCTCAACGAAAATCAGGTGGTTGAATACGACCTTGTGGAAAATCGCGGCAAGAGCTCCGCAGAAAATCTGAAGGTCTCTTAAACCTCGTCACGATCCGCGATAAGCAATCGTGATGCACCCCCGGCCCTCGCCGGGGGATTTTGTTGTCACGCGGTTTATTGCGTAACCATTGATGCGAGCGTCCGGCGTTCGCGAGCCCTGATGATGCCGACCACCGCATCATTGACGGGCGTGGTTACGCGGAGCGGCCTGCCCAAGCGAGGGATCGCGCCATTGATGGCATCCACCTCGCATCGGCGTCCGGCATTGTAGTCCAGCAGCATCGAGGGCCGCGCATCGGGAATTTTGCCGCCGAGTTTTCGGATGTGCTCGATCGGATCGCCGACGTTCAGCCTGACATTGGAGGCCTTGGCCACGGCGACGGCTTCCTCGGCGCAGCCCCGCGCTACGCTCCAGGCATCGGCGTCGATGAGGATTTCGCCGATCGTCAGCCTGGCCAGTCAGCACCAACCGCATCCGCGTCGAGCAGGCGTAGATACGTGATGACGTGTTCCTCATCGTAAACGGTCAATACGAAATCGGAGGGTGCGGTATCGGCGACATCGGGATCAAGCGCATCCGCGCATCAAAGCGCGGTCTAAGCGGGAGCGCACTAGAGCACGATGACTTTTCTTCGAATCGTCATCCCGCTCTATCCTTTTGTTTGAGCGTGATCTTTTCGGAAAACCGGTACCCACTTTTCCGGATCATGCTCTCGTTTCAGGCCCCGTAGTATCCTGGGGGCCCGCTAGAAATGAGGCCGAAGAAAACCCCGTTCGCGGGGCTGATTTCGAACGGGGCAAGTTCTCAGGGGAGGGCCCATCGAGATAACAGCGCTCATGCGCGAGCGCCGCGCGGACGAATACTACCACCGGGTTGCTGCTAATCGTCTGCCCGGAACCCGACACAGAAATCGTCGCGGTGACATCGCCGATTCGAAAAGGACTCTCTTGGAACAAAAGTTCCATTCTTGGGAGCCAAAGTTCCGTTTACGAATTACAATGTGAATCGTTGCTTCAGGAGTCTGGAAACCCAAGGTGGCGTGATGACGACCTTACAAGCAATGTGTTTGGGAGCGATGCTCGCGTGGACACTCTCGCTCGTCGTGTTGGCGTCGTTGCTTCGCGAGCCTCCACTAGATGAGCTTGAGCGCGACCCATCCTAAAGCATAGAGCCATCCCGTCGTTGCCAACACGATAGCAATGACCAGAACCACCATAAATAATCTATGCTTCATTTCACCGGAACTGTCAGCGGTATGTGTGCCGGGGCGGCCCGGCACGGTTCTCAGAACCCGCCAGCCCGCAAACCGTTCCCTTATTTCCCCTTCGCCTTCAGGGCAACCTCGATCGCTTTCCAGTCTTCTTTGTTGCAGGTTTTCGGGATGCAGACTTTGATCCGGTGAGGCGCTGGCCCGTGGCGGCACGAATGTGCCACTGCGCCACTGACAGCGCCATCGCACATCACATAACCGAACAAAGCGTCATGAGACGTTTCCCGCCCGACGCCGTCGCTCACGCGGCCCCGATGAAATCCGTCAATGTCTGAAAAGCGATAGACTGCAGTCTGCCCGCCGCTCGGATGGCGTCTTACGCAGACTGTTAAATCGCTTGCAGATTTTGGCTCACTTTGGATCATTTCTTCACCTTCAACCCGAGCTCGACAAGCCGGCGGATGGGCCTTTTTCGACCGCGTCGTCTCAACTGAATGCCGAGCCTTTTGCACTTGTTCTCAATCGTATCTACCGACGTCCGAAAAATCGCGGCAGCTTCTTCCAACGTGGCTGAGGTAGCTGCCATCTGAATTAGCTGCCGATCTTCTTTCAACGAAAACCGGGTTCTGCGCTTCTTCGCCATTTCATTTCTTGGCCTAGGGCGGGATGACTTTTCTTCGAATCGCCATCCCGCTCTATCTTTTTTGTTTGAGCATGATCTTTTCGGAAAACCGGTACCCACTTTTCCGGATCATGCTCTAGGGGAGCTTCACTGCACCGATAGAAGCGCGAAGGCGAGCACAGCGATCAAGCCGGCGATCAATAGTAACGAGATCGTTGCCGCAATCGCCTTCGCTGTGGGACTATCTTTCCACGATCGGCGGCCATGACTTGTGGCGCTCATTTCTTCGCCTTTTATCCAATCTCAACCAGCCGGCGGATGGCTTCGCCTCGGCGTGATCGGGCCAGAGCGTGACGGCGTGAACCTCGTGACCGGCGTCAACCATGAGCGCGGAGACCGATCCCATCGCGCCACAGCCGACAACCGCAATCTTCGCCATTCTACTCTCCGTGCAAGCGACGGGTGAAAAGCTCAGGTTACCGTGGCGAGATCAAGACGTCGCGGGAAGCGGCGCTGCCCGCCGTCTTGCAGATGTCGCCGTCCAGCCGGATTTTTCCCTCCGCGAGCAACCGCAACGCGTCGGGATAGATTCGGTGTTCGATTTCGAGGATCCGTGCCGCCAGCGTATCCGGCGTGTCGTCATCGCCAACCGCAACCGCGCCCTGCATCACGATCGGACCGGCGTCGGTTTCCGGAATCACGAAATGCACGGTCGCGCCGGAGATTTTCACGCCGGCGCGCAGCGCCTGGCCGTGCGGATCGAGGCCGGGAAACGACGGCAGCAGCGAGGGATGAATGTTGAGCATCTTTCCCTCCCAGCGCCTCACGCAGGGAGCGGTCAATACGCGCATGAATCCGGCAAGACAGGCGATCTCAATCCGGTACCGTGCGAGCACCTCCTCGAGAGCGAGCTCGAACTCCTCATACGAGACGGTCCAGTCTTCAACGAAGGCGCGTATCGACGACAGACCCTCGTAGGTTCCGAGCCCCATCGGGGACAGGTCCCACACGGAATCCGAGGTAAAGGGTGCCGCGAACTCGTCGAGGTCGAGTCGGTTGACAGCGTCCACGCTGCGCCGCACGAGTTCCATCAGATCGGGGGTCGTGAACTCATCGGGCATGGTCCGGCCAGTATCCCGCCAAGCGCGCAGGAGGCGTCTTCAACTTCGAGGCGAAGGCGCTTCACCTCGGGCGATCCGGCGCGGCAGGACCAACCGCACTCCAGCGCTGCTGGGCGCGATCACTGGGGCGAGGCGGCCCGCGCAGGCGGCACCCGCCCGAAGCTGTTTTCGGGCGTCGGATGAGCGGCGAAGAAGTCCTGGGCGGCCTTGTAGCCCGACTCGTAGAGGTACTCCTTTTCCGACTCGCTGAGGCTGAAGTTGAGGGTGGCGACCCGGCCCGTGGGGATCGGGATCACGCGATCCCCACGCAGGAACGCTGCGGTCAGAGAGTTGGGATCGCGCAGCACTTCCTCGACAGTGCCCGCGGCGATGATCTGGCCCCCATGCTCGCCTGCTGCGGGCCCGATGTCGACCATGTAGTCGGCGGACCGGATCGTCTCCTCGTCGTGCTCGACGACGATCAGGGTGTTGCCGAGATCGCGCAGCCGCAGCAGCGTGTTGATCAGGCGCCGGTTGTCGCGCTGATGCAGCCCGATCGAAGGCTCGTCGAGTATGTACAGCACTCCCATCAGCTTTGACCCGATCTGCGTCGCGAGACGGATGCGCTGCGACTCGCCGCCCGAAAGCGTGTTGGCCGCGCGCTCGGTCGTGAGGTATTCGAGCCCGACGTCGATCATGAACTGCAGGCGTTCGCGGATCTCCTTCAGGATCCCTCGAGCGATCAGCTGCTCCCGATCGGTCAGCTCGAGGTTGTCGAAGAAGCCGATCGCGGTGCTGACCGGCAGCACGCACACGTCGGCGATGTTGTGGTTCGCGACCGTGACAGCCAGCGACTCAGGCTTGAGACGACGTCCCTTGCACGCAGGACACGGCTTGTCCGACATGTACCTTTCGAGCTCAGCCTTCAAGTACTCGGACTGAGTCTCCTGGTACCGGCGCTGGAGGTTGGCGATCACACCCTCGAACGGCGCCTCGTACCAGCGCGAGTGCCCGTATTGGTTCTTGTAGCCGAATCGGATCTTCTTGTCGCCCGTGCCATTGAGCAGCACGTCGCGCTGCGGCTTGGTCAGCTTCGACCACGGCTTGTTCATGTCGATGCCGAAGTACTTGCTCACCGACTCGAGCAGCTCGGGATAGAAGAATTGCGATCGGCTCCACGCCGCGATGGCCCCATCGCGCAGGGAGAGCGAGGGATCGGGCACCACGAGGTCGCCGTCCACGACCAGCTGGAAACCGATGCCGGTGCAGGTCGGACAAGCGCCGTGCGGGCTGTTGAACGAGAAGTTGCGCGGCTCGGGCTCGGACACGCTCGTGCCGTCGTACGGACAGGCGTAGTCCATCGACATCTGGATCTCGTCGCCCTTGTCCGGGACGATGATGACCAGGCCGCCGCCCAGGCGAGCCGCGGTCTCGATCGACTCCACCAGTCGAGTGCGCTGTTCCGGACCGACGACGATGCGGTCCACCACGACCTGGATGTCGTGCTTCTTGTTGCGGTCGAGGGGGATCGACTCGGTGATCTCGTACAGGTTGCCGTCGACCCGCACCCTCACGAACCCTGACTTCCGTACATCGTCGATCAGCGATTTGTACTCGCCCTTGCGGCCCTTGACGATGGGACCCAGGACCATCAAGCGGGTGCCCTTGGGCAGCTTCTCAACGTGGTCCGCCATCTGATCAACTGTCTGACGGCTGACCTCTCGGCCGCACACGGGACAGTGCGGGTGGCCGATCCTCGCGTACAGAAGTCGGAGATAGTCGTAAACCTCGGTGACGGTGCCGACTGTCGAGCGTGGGTTCTTCGAGGTTCCCTTCTGATCGATCGAGATCGCGGGAGACAGTCCTTCGATGGTGTCCACGTCGGGCTTTTCCATCTGACCGAGGAACTGCCGGGCGTAGGCGCTGAGGGACTCGACATATCTGCGCTGCCCCTCGGCGTAGATGGTGTCGAAGGCGAGCGAGGATTTCCCGGAGCCCGAGAGCCCGGTGAACACGACGAGCTTGTCACGCGGGATCGAGAGCGTGACGTTCTTCAGGTTGTGCTCTCGCGCGCCGCGGATCGTGATGTGGTCGATGGGCACTGGGTTACTAACTATTCCTTTTCTCTGGTGACTGAAAACGTTCCACTGGCCGTGGCGACGAGCTTTCCGGCCGGGCCTTCAACTCTGCATTCCGTGACAACAGTGCGCCGGCCCGCGTGAACCACCCGCCCGACTGCCCGCAGCGTCTGGCCAGGCTTGGCCGCGGAGATGAAGTTGAGCTTCAAGTCAAAGCTCATCGCACGCACGACTCCGGGCTTCAGCGTCCGCAGCGACCGGCCCATGGCCGAATCAGCCAGGGCGCTGATCATCCCACCGTGGACAAAACCGGAGTGGTTCGCCATGTCTTCCGTGGTCTTCATCTCGACGGTTGCGGTGCCTTCCCCAGTTGCAACCAGCACCAGTCCGAGCCACTCCCAGGCTCTCGATGAACGCTCCACCGCCCCCCTCACCAGTCTCCCCCTTGCGGGGGAGAGGACAAGGAACGGACTTCACTCCTACTCACGCCCCTGGCCCTCCGGGACGGGCAAGCACGTTGATGAAGCGCGGGCGACGAGCCTGTCCTGCTCGTCCAGGACGTCAGCCTCGCTGAACATCAGCGTCTGCTTGATCTCGACGACCCTACCGACCGCGCGGATGCGTCCCGCAATGACAGGACGGATGAAATTGATCTTGAGCTCTATGGTCCTAACGGCACTTGGCAGGCGGGTTCATATCAACCGGCTGGATTCGCAGAGTCCATCCAACAAGTCGTCACCCTGCCGGGCACTTATTATTTTCGAATTTATGGCTACCCCCTTGGGGCAGGCGATTCTAGCCCCTCTAGCGCCTATACGATCTCTACCGGTTTTGTTCCTCAACCTTCCACTAACAACGCCACAGGACAAATCACCAATAGCGTGAGCTGGTCTGGCACGGTGAATTTGAGCGGAGATGTTAATATAGTGGCGGGAGGCTCGCTGACGATTCTTCCCGGTACGCTCATCCGGTGTCGCGTCGGTGGAGACGACCGGGCGTCAGGCGCGGATGCGAACCGCGTGGAACTCATTGTTAACGGCGGCGCGCTTAACGCCGTCGCGGGCGGCGGCAGCTTCATCGCCTTCCCGGCGCTGCTGTTCAGCGGAGTCGCTCCGATCGCAGCCAACGCCACCAATACCGTGGCGCTTTGGGTGGGAGTGACGGCCAGCTCCGGCGCTTATCGCAGGCACCTCGACCTTTCACGCCGCGTCATGATTCCGCTCACCGTCACCAGCGTGATCGGAGCAATCGCCGGCGCCTACCTTCTACTACACACGCCGGCGCAAACCTTCCTGCGCGTTCTGCCCTGGCTCATGCTGGGAGCCACACTGCTGTTTATGTTTGGCAGCCGCCTCGCGCGCGGCTCCGGAGGCTCGATTGCGGCAGATGCGTCCACTTCGGCTCTGGCTGTGGCGTCACTGTTTGAGCTGATCGTCGCGGTCTACGGAGGCTACTTCGGCGGCGGAGTTGGGATTCTGAACCTCGCGATGTTCGCCGCACTCGGCATGACCGACATTCACGCCATGAACGCCTTGAAGGTCGTGCTCGGTGGGATCATCAATGGCATCGCGGTCATCACCTTCGTCCTGGCCGGTGCTGTGGTTTGGAGAGAGGGCAGCGTCATGATCGTGGGCGCGATTTTCGGCGGATACTTCGGCGCCCACTACGCCCAGAAGCTTCCGGCCGCCTGGATCCGCGGCTTCGTCATTGCGGTGGGAACGGCGATGACGGCGTACTTTTTCTGGAAGGGATACCGCTGACATTCGGAGCTGGATCGGCGGGCGTCGCGGAAGCCGAGCTGTGCTCGGCTTGGACGGCCGAGGGTGGCCGTCCCTACGCGACCTTTCGGCGGCGGCTCCGAGGCGTGGCCGCGCCAACCTGAAAGGGAAATGCAGGTATAGGTGCGACCGAGGCCGAAGAGCCGAACTTTCGTAATCTGCCCTGGTGACGCCGACTGATGCAAAATTGATCGAGAATGCCCTCCACTGCCATCACGCAGAAAGGACCGCGGGGCTCGCGCGTAAAGCTCGGCGGCTCCATCCTTGCCCTGGTGCTGCTCGAAAACGGGCGTCAGATCCGTGGCCGCATGAATCAGCTCTCGGTCAATGGCGGGCTGGTCTCGCTCGAACACCCGCTCGACGAAGGTATTCGGGTGACAGTCGTGTTCCACCTCGGCTTCAGCGTCCGGTGCCGCGCGCAAATGTTGTTTCCCATGTGGGCCACCCAGGGATGCCTCCAACCTTTTCGCTTCTTGGATTTGTCCGAGGCCAGCCGCGCTGGTCTGAATCGGGAATTGGATAACCTCGTTCGCGCCGGGGCGCCTCAGGAAGAGGAAGAAGCCGAGTAGGCGCTCACTTGCCCGCGGCTGCCAAAATCTGTTGCAGCGAGTATTTCTGCAACTCCCCTATTCGCTCCAGCGTGATATCCGGCTTGGGATACTGCGCCACCAGTTC
>Ga0137418_10006451_pt1 | contig 10788 bp, 15 predicted proteins | sample CZODoug3_1_2_16f_FD_122242 | JGI IMG/M metagenome (GOLD analysis project Ga0137418, IMG submission 122242) | Vadose zone soil fungal communities from Angelo Coast Range Reserve, California, USA - CZODoug3_1_2_16fungal (Hybrid Assembly) | ecosystem: Environmental > Terrestrial > Soil > Vadose... | reverse complement strand
CTCCCGCTGCGCATGTAGCGAATTGAAGTCCTGCTCCAGTCCTTCTTCCGATGATTTGCGGGTGTAAATCGCGCATTTGAGGGACTTCGGTTTTGCGGCCTGATTACGCACGCGAATCCCTTTCGTTTGAGTTCCGGGAAGGCACGCGAGCACCCCCTTCAGAGTCCGGTTGGTTCATAAGCCGGGAATCGCGTTTAGAGCCTGCCGCGGCCTTGTTCCCGCGGGCAGCGCGCTTGATTCCGAAAAATGCGTATCCGTTCCAGTTGGTGCTGGTGATTGCCTTGGCGACCGCGGAGAGCGACTTATAAGTCCGGCCATCTAGTGCGAATCCGTCGTCGAGAACCATCACAGTGTGTGTCGTGTTCTGCCACTGCCGGATCAGCTGTGTGCCGGGTTTGATTTGGACCCCGCTGAAAACGCCCGTACGGTCACCATTGTGAACCGCCATAGCGATCTCGCGGAGCCTACGTTTTGTTGCCGCGGACAGACCGCCGTAGGCCGCAACCTGCATCTGGTAAGCCACCGCCCGCGCCATGAACTTGCGCCTCAGTGATTTTGGTGCGGGACGACCAAACAGCAACTTCCAACGCTTGCGCAGGTCCTCATGGCCGAGATCGGGCAAACGCGCGATCTCGGCCTCCAGAGCTGCATCATCGCGTTCTCGCCGGGACATTGGATCACGTCGACCGTCGTTTACTAGCGGCCTTCACGGCTCTGGATGCCCCGATCCGATAGGTCCTGATACCGTCGACCTTTTCGGAGATCAGTGGAAGTTTCAGCTTCTTGCGCACCGTGCCGGCCAAGAAGCCTCGTACCGAGTGTTTCTGCCATCCGGTTGCGTTGACCAGTACATCCAGGGTTGCGCCTCTTGGCTGTTGAAGCAGGGCGACAACCCGATCCTGTTTGGAGTCTGGGTTGGGCCGGCCGGATGATGTTGCTTTCGCGGATGGCGCAGCCGCCTTCTTCGAACTCGATCGCTTGGCGCGGCCCGGCCGTTCACTCGACTTTGTTTCTGCGGGCGTATTGGCGGTTGCGACTTCATCGCGGCCAGCCGTGGCTCTATTGTCCGGCGCATCGGCGACATCCTCGACCTCGATCGCTTTGAGACCAGCCTTGGTGATTCGTAACGTGTAGGATCTGCTATCATTCCCGCGCCGCCATATTGGCATGTCGTCCTTGGCGCGAAGCTCCTGCAACAGTTTCTGTTTCAGCAGCCTGTCGATCACCTTCTTCGCAGCACTTCCCTTTAGGTTTGCAGGGAGGGTCGCCGCATGGTCGGTTCGTTGGGAGGCCGCAGACAGAATGAGAAGTTGAGTGTCAGAGATCGCCATTAAATCCTCCTTGAAGATCAGGCGGCGCCATCGCCGCCACGACCTCAACCCCGCGAAAGCGCCGAGCGCTGGCGGGAGGGAGGATCAAAAGGAACGATCGCTAACTCTGTCGAGCGATCCGATTGATCAAACTCGCAGCATTGAGCAGCGTCGTTGCCTCATAGAGGAGCTGCTCCATGTCGAGTGCGACTTCCAGGCCCTTCTCATGAAACCCCGCACTCGCACAGGCATCGGCCGCGCGCGATATCCCGGCCGCCCTATCGAGCCGGCTGCGGATTTCATTCAAATACGTCTTGATTGTTGTTTCAGCTAACTGCGCGTCCATGTGCGTCAACTTCTTTGCTGCCAGCACACATGCTTCCCGTGCCGGCGAAGTCGAGCGAAACCTGAGCAATCTTGTTGCTCATTTCGAATTTCCAGGCCGTCGGCGGTCTCTTTTCGTTTTGCGAGCCTGCGAAAAGGAAGAGCCCATATTCTGATTTGTCGCAATGACCGACGCGGCTACGCATCGCGGCAAGGGTGCTTTTGGAGCAAGCCCAACCTTGGTGAATGCTTCTCAAATCTGCGAGGGCAATAATCGCCAAACTATTTACTTACTATTTGAATCATTGGTCCTATCATCGACCTCCCGACTGATGACGGCCGATGGCCTTTCATTCCACTTCATATTCTTCACCGCTTGGAATCGCAGATCGAGCTCGATGCTTGCGACTGCCGTTTTCTTCGGCAGTGGCCTTGTGGGAAGGGGGTCCGCCAATGAATGCATTGCTTTGTCGGGTTGGCGCGGACCAGAGCCTCAACGGCGGTTCTTGGAATGGTCTCGTTGACTCAAAGACCGGAAAATTCGTTCACGTAGCAATTCCAGAAGGTCGTCAAGTTCACACGGGATTGGAGAAGCCCTATGGCGCGCTTGCGCCGCTGATTTCGGATTATGGCCGAGATTTGCCACATCATCTCCATCCGCGACACATGCACCTTGATCCAGATTTCGATTATCTGGCATATGGAGATCAGGGCGAGCGAGCCAAGCAGTTGCGAGCCAATCTTGGTGCAGGTGACTTGCTCGTTTTCTACGCAATACGCTAAGACGCTCGTTTACGCAATTATCTGGCTCTACGTAATTGAAAACATTATGTTGGCGACCGTTTTGCCGTTGGCTGCGCGTCACACTAACGCCCATTCTCGTCGCATCTTGCAGCCTGACGCGCAGGCAGCGGGTCTCTACAATTTGACTCGTCGTTTAGTGGGCGAGACTATGTCGGAACAACTGACACATTGGTGATCTACGGATCTTGATCTTGAATCTAATGGACGAGGACAACCCGATCGACGAGATTTCACGGATCGAAGCGCGGCTCGAGGAGCTTGCCGAGGTCTCCGAGAGATGCCGAAAGATTATTCTGGTTTCTAAGGCGGCAATCGCCGGCGGCGTCGCATTGCTGCTCGTTCTGATGCTCGGCCTATTCGGATCCAATCAGGTCGCCGCCATCGGATCGATAGCCTTAGTGCTGGGTGGAATCGTGTCGCTCGGATCGAATATCAGTACGTTGCGACAGACGATGGCCGCCATGAGCGCCGCCGAGGTGCTCCGTTCGGATCTGATTAGCAGGATCGACCTCCGAGTGGTTGGTGACAGGACCATGAAACTGATTTGACGTGCTTGCTCGTGCAGGCACGCGCGGCCAAAGCCGAAGGTATGTTCGCCGGAGAAGATCGGGCCGGCCGACGCTATGCAGCGCGCGACGAAGAACTCGGTTTGCGTCATCTCGGCGGGGCTACGGCCGATTTCTGCTTTCGGGGTAAGAGCGGAGGTGGGCACTACGCCCGCCGCTGTCTGTTAATAACCAGAACGGACGTTGCCGGTAAGCACGAGCCAATTTACTGATCTTTGTCCTCTGAACACTCGGTGAACTTCTTGTAGGTCCAGCCCCGTCCCCCCTGCCGGCGCCATACCCTTCCCCAGACGAGTCGTCCTGTGATGGACCGTCTCGGAATAATAACCTTCCAAAGGTGCCAGGAATTCGCCCACGCGGGTCGGGGCTGTGAATTGATCGAGGATTCGACGTTGCGACTATCTGCGATCATTGGCTGCTTAGGTAAATCTGGGGTCAGGTGGCCGGAGCGCTGCGGCAGAATCATCTGAATGAGAATCGGCAGCGGCCATAACAACAGCTGCCGATTTCTTGCGTTCTTAGCCGTTCGCGAGCGGCACGGCAACGTAACGGGATGCGTCTCCAGAGCGAAGGCGCATTAAAACGCTTCCCTTGTTATCCTTGCGCGTTGCTTCGATTGCCTCACGAACATCGCTGGGATTGGCCACGCTCTTTCCGGCAACCTCGAGGATAACGTCGCCCTTCTTGAATCCACGATCCGCGGCGGCACTTTTGGGATCTACCTTCGTGACGACGACCCCCATCTTATCCGCGCCCTCAACCTTGTCTGCCGGTGCGACCGTCATGCCCAGTCGGGGAACATCCATGGTTGAATCCTTGCGATCCGCGTCAACATCAGCCTTGGCCTCCTGAGCATTGGGCAACTGTCCAAGGTTCAGATTGACGACTTTGCTCTTGCCCTTGTGCAGGACGTCAAGTTTGACTGCGCTACCGGGCGCAAGGCCACCAATGATGCGCGCGAGCTCCCGGGCATCCTTGATCGACTGACCATTGACTGCAGTAATGATGTCACCTGAACTAACGCCGGCCTTGGCTGCAGGTCCGTCCTTTTGAGGATCAGCTACCAGCGCGCCCTCCGCCTGCTTCAGACCCATGCTGTCCGCAATATCCTGCGTCACCGGCTGAATCTGAACACCTATCCAGCCCCGACTGACAGCTCCCGTTTCTTTGAGCTGGGCGATCACGCTCTTTACCGTCGTGGCAGGGATCGAGAACGCGATGCCGACGCTGCCACCCGATGGTGAGTAGATCGCAGTATTCACGCCGACGACTTCGCCCTGCATATTGAACGCAGGACCGCCAGAGTTACCTTTGTTGACCGGCGCGTCGATCTGAATGAAATCGTCATATGGGCCACTACCGATGTCACGACCCCTGGCCGATACGATGCCGGCCGTAACAGTGCCGCCGAGGCCAAACGGGTTGCCGACCGCAAGCACCCAATCGCCGATTCGGGCTTTGCCCTCAGACAGCTTTGCGAAGGGGAAGTTTGTGCCATCTACCTTGATCAGGGCCACGTCGGTTCTCGGATCCGTTCCTATCACTTTCGCAGTGTAAATTTTCCCCGCGTCGGTCGTGATTTCAACTTTGTCGGCGCCCTCGACGACATGGTTGTTGGTCACTGCATAACCATCGGAAGAGATGAAGAAGCCGGAGCCTTGGCCCATCATTTCGTCTTGTCGACCATTACGACCCGGCTTTTGGGGCGCGCCATCAGGGCCGCCGAACCGATGAAAGAACCGCTCCATCGGTGAACCGGATCCTTCTCCATCGCTCTTGTCGCTGGCGTCGGTCGCCTTCATTGTGACTTTGACTGAGATCACGGATGGTTTTACCCGCTCGACCATATCGGCAAAGCCCGTGGGCTGAGCGGCACTAGAGACGGCTTGATTGACCTCGGCATGGGCGGCGTTAACAATGTCAAACGCACCGGGCGCGACGCCGAAACCGCAAATGCCTACACCGAGGCCGATGGCAACAGACGCCATCAATGCCAACCTTCGCGCTGACAATAGTGAATGCCGCTGCGCTCGGGATTGCGAGTTGGCGGAATCAGTGGGATGGCCGATCATAAAGATGCTCTCCATAGAAATAGCGCGCGGTTGCTCGCCTTTACGAGGCACTGATGCAGGCTCCCGCATTACAGCGCGCTGGCCGCGGAATTAACGTTTCGAAATGAATTGCATCGCCGTAATGAAAATTGCGTCGTGCGATACTTGCTTGTAGTTTGTCAGCTCACTCGAAGGAGCGGACAAGCAGCATCTGATGCGAGATCGACGGAATGGCTCTGCTAAGTCGACGCGTCGCGGTCTCCTATTGGCACATCGCGTCAGTTAGCGCAGTGCAGCGACATGTCGGGAGTTGGGGGAGGACCGGAAGTAACCGGACAACGGTCAAAATGGCGCTAAGGACCCATCTCGGACATCGGGCACGTCGAGCGGAGGCCGATATGGCCGGAGAGGAATGTTATTGGCTCACCGCATTGTCGACGCCGTGCCAAATTTGATCCTTTAGGACGATCAGCGGCGGCGGCGGCAATATCTCGGGCGGCTCCGTTCGCCTGACGCCATCAACGACAAGACTGGCCATGTCGATTTCTCCGTCCGTGTAATAAGGATCGCCTTCGCCATTTCGGCCGAGCAATGTCGGGCCAGTTCCGGAAATCTGGAACAGAGTTTTGACCATTCCCGCCTCTCGCAAGTCGCGCATCAGCAGGTCGCGATCCGCATCGATGTCGGGCCCGATATGGTGGGTGACCTGTCCGGTGTCGTGGCTCAAACCTACCCCACGATCGAACGTGACCGAGCCGAGCCAGACCGGACGGCCATCTGTTCCCTTTTCGAGAACCAGCCACAGGCGGACGTGGTGTCGCTTGTCAGCGCTTCTGCCATCTGGCTTTTCGAAGGCTAGCTGTTCCTTTTTCCCGTTGTAATAAAGAGGGCTGACAGGCGCATCATGATATGGCCGGTCAAGCACCACGCTGCCGACGATCTCGATGCTCGTGCGCAACGTGATCGGATCGGCAGGAAACCAGCCCGCCTCGTGCATGGCGCGAAGCACGTCTTCTTTGACGCCAACGAGTCCGACGTTAAGTGCATCTCCCGGAATACCGGCGCTGGTGCGTGTAACCATTGGCAGGGAGGCCAGACCGGGTTCATGCTCGTGATGGGTCCACAAGACAGGGAGCAGGACGTAAGCCAGCATGAGATAAGCGACCGCAATGGCCGCTAGAGCGAGGAGCCATCGTTGTCTGGTTGGGAGCAGTTTCATTCAATCGCTCCCGCGCTAGCGTACTATCCTATAACGTAATGCGACAGCTCCCTCGACGTCTTGAAGGAAACTCCCGGGTCGTTAGCGTGAACAATTTGTGAGCGGATGAGCGCCACACCGTCCCACTTGACCTGGAATCTGGTGTAGTCGGTGTCGACAAACACGCGACACGGCAGCGTCGGGTAAAGCTCGGCACGAGCTGTGTAAGAGAAAGCGGGAGTGTCGATGTAGTAACAAGCGCAGCGGAAATTCTCATTTGAAGTTCCTCTTCGTCAACGCGCTCAGAATAGCTACCATTTTCACAGTATATACATCCGTTTCGCTTCAGAAAGCGCGCGAGTACAGCCAGCGAGATCACCCTTTGCATCAAGACGTTTGGCCCGGGCCATAGTCGCTGAGAATCTTGACTGCAAGCGAGCGCTCTTTGGCTTTTCTCAGAGAATCGGGCGTTGGCTGGCGATCAAGTTGCGCGCCAATCGACTGTGGTGCTGTCAATCCCGCATTCGGATTTCCTGCCGATTGTCGCATGGCTGCTTCGAATTGTGCAATGTCGTTGCTACAAGGACCGGCTTGAGCAAACGTTGAATTCAGATCAAGAATCGAACCAACGACTAGAATCGCTGTTACTCGAAGTTTGGACATTCGAAGCCCCGGCTATTCGACTACTCCAATTGTAACACAACAATTTGATTGGGTGCCACTGTCAAATTCTGACGGCGAAGGTCCGGCTGAGCTGCGACCTTGCCGATGAGGACCACTGTAGTGCGCTTTGCTTCGGATTTGATTCAAGAGTCGTTCGCTTGATCTCAAGGCGTCGCCGCCACATCGCAAAATGCGAATGTCGACCGCGCCGCTTAAGCGTCTGCAACGACCTCCGAATTATCGGGGGTCCTCCGAAATTTTGGAGAATTCAAGTGTGTGTATGCGCGCGCCGTTGAGGCGACCGCGCGGGCGGGAGACTAGGGGGCGATTCGCCAAAGCCCTCGGAAAGGTGGCGCCGGTCTTGGTGCGGCGCCACCAGGAATGCATCGGTAAATCGAACATATCGCGGACACCCATTTCGGTGGGACCCGAACTGGCCGTGGGCATTGGTACCGAAGCAGTGTAGCGCCCATGCTTGCCTGCGCCATCGAGGTGATCGAATAGAGATGTGGTTCGCTGCGGTGCATGAGTCTCCTCATGGCACGTTTCGGACGTGCCGATCCCTCCCACGAAGGTCGGCTATGCGCCACGGGCAGGATCGTGCGGGAAGTGAAGGCAGCAAGCGAGCCAGAAGCTCTGCTGCAGGTTCTGCGGGACCGGATCTACCTCTTTAAGCGGATCGGACTAGAAGCCGGGCCTTTATCGCAATGGTTTTATAGCGCGCTCGCGCCGACAATAATATAGCCGACCATGCAAAGAGCCATCAAGGCAACGGCGGCCCAAATCGAACGGGGTGATGGCCCGCAGTCATTGAGTCGGTGCCTCTGGTGTCGGAGTACGGCGTGGAACACCGATGAATCGTGGCGGTCCGGTTAATCGAATAGGCAGGCGCTGACAGGCCATGCTCCAAGCGTTAAGAAGGGGTCGTCCATACGATTGGGTGCATCGGGCCGAAGACCGGACCTACTCTCTTGAAGCCAGCGATCGCGCTGGATGCAATGCTCTGAGATGTTTGCACGGCGTCACCGTGCAAGACAACGGTTCGATACTAGCAAAAAAGAGGCAATCCAATGATCGTGAAAAAGCTAATCTTGTGCTGCGGAGTCATCGCCCTTGCAGAACCTGCGTACTCACAGGTCGAACTTAAGACCTATGCAGACTCCGATGGTTATATCGACGTTCAGAAGCTAACCTGCGCTCAACTAGCAAACACGTTCCAGGAAGACGCGGATTACCTTACGGTGTGGTACAGCGGTTGGTACAATGGCCTTGGCAAGAAGCATATGATGCTTGTTGACCGAGCCAAATCCCTTGAGCATCAAGTCATAGTCCATTGCAAAGCTAATCCAGACAAAAAAGTTATTGAAGCTATCGATGTGGTCTTCAAGGCCTACAGGGATGCGAAGGGCATTAAATTGAAGGAGTGACCAGGCTTCGCTGTTGGGAGCTTTCGGATCATTTTTGGAAGCGGTTTTCGAGGTGGGGGAAAAAACGTGAAAAAGCATATCGTCGCAGCGGCATTTGTTGCCATCAGTTCGGCTAGCGCCTTCGCGGCTGACCTGCCAGCCCGAGTGGCTGCGCCGGTCGCCTATGTGCCACCGTTTTCTTGGATGGGTTTTTATCTTGGGGGCGAACTCGGGTGGATACAAACGAAGCCCGAATACACCACCGGAGCGCTTTTGCTAGGGGCGCCTTTCGTCGTCACGTCCGGATCTGACAAGAATGGCCTGACCTACGGGGTTTTGGGTGGTTATAATTACCAGGTGGGCCAGCTAGTGCTAGGTGTCGAAGGCGACTTCGTAGGCTGGACGGTTGGCAAGATACGCTACACCGCAATCACCGGCGATTTCCTCACGGCGCACACCAAATGGGGCGGCTCGATCCGTGGGCGGCTCGGTTACGCTGCCGATCGCGCGTTGTTCTATGTGACGGGCGGCGCCGCATTTGTCTCCAATGAGACCTCTATCCCTACCACCGGCATCTCAATCGGCGGCGACGGCACACGCTTGGGATGGACGGTCGGAGGCGGCATCGACTACGCCTTCACGAACAACTGGTTCACGGGTATCGAATACCGCTACTCGCAGTACGAGGCCAAGACCTTCACTTATCCCATACCTATCCTGAATCTCGGCTTCGTCGGGTTCAAGCAGGAGCTGAGCAGCAATCAGGTTACTGCGCGGATCGGTTATAAGTTCTGAGGATGAACTTTCTAATCATGCAATGGCCGAAACTGCATAGTCATCTCGATGCCCCGAGTGTGTATTTGCGCCGCCAGCGAATAATTTCAGAAAGCGGGAAGTTTAGTCATGTTCAAACATCTCATCGCGCTGGTGCTTGTTGCGCTCGCTGCGACGTTCGTCTCGCCCGCAATTGCCCAGCAACCGCCGGGAACCAGCGTGGGTACGCTCACTTGCAAGATGGCGCCTTCCATCGGTTTGATCTTTGGGTCCCGGCAGCGGATGGCCTGCCGTTTCGCTCCCAATGGTCCCTATCCGCCTGAGGCATATGTTGGTGTTATGGGCACAATTGGTCTCGATGTCGGAATCACGGCAGGTGGGGTCATGGCGTGGGGCGTATTTGCACCCACCGCAGGTCCGAGGCGTGGAGCGCTTGCCGGCACATATGTGGGGGCGAGCGGCGCGATTGGCGTTGGCGTGGGCGTTGGTGCCAACCTTTTATTCGGCGGAACGGGGCGTTCGATCGCCTTGCAACCGCTTTCTGTCGAGGGGTCGGTTGGGGTCAACCTCTCTCTTGGAGTCTCAAAGCTCACGCTTGCCTTGGCACAATGAGGGTTGAGCGAAAAGAATCCCTCAGCCTCCATCGCGACCCTGCGGCGATTTCGACGGAGCAAGCTCGGTTCGGAGCCAGTCATTAGAGGACGTTCGATGAAAATCACAGTGAAATTGCTGGTCAAGCTTGGACTGTTGCCCTTGCTGGCCGTCTTGTCAGCCGGCCCCGCATCCGCGCAGACGGATATCGGGAAAACGATTCTAGAAAAATTGACTGCTAGAATTACAAAACTCGAGAACGCCTGCGCCAAAGACATTAAGAAATACTGCAGTACGGTTACTCCCGGAGAGGGACGCATGATCTACTGCATGCAAGCTCATGAGGACAAGATAAGCCCCAAGTGTGCGTTCGAGCTGGGGGACGCCGCGTCTAGCGTGCAAACTGCAGCTGACGCTCTCAAAGACGCAGTAATTGCGTGCAAAGCGGAGATAACAGGCGTCTGCGGAAAGACGCTGCCGGGCCAGGGTCGGATCGCTGCATGTCTGATAGCGAACAAATCGACAGCTTCAAGCGGTTGCGTGGACGCCATTCAGAAAATTGAAGCCATGGCGGCCGCCCAATAAGGGGCCCGATAGCGCAATCTCGTTTGGCGCAACATTGTTCCAAACGGTATGGGTTTCTCTTATGGCCGATTGGGCTGGGTATCAAAGTCCGGTTATCGTGAAATCCTAATTTCACCGAAGGCTTTGTACTTGAGACCGACTTCCGATATTGGCACGTTTGAGACATGCGGACGGACAGTGAGAATGTCTGTTTATTGGGTGCCGGAAGTCATCGGCGTACCTTCAGAATGACGTGATTGACCCGATCCGGACATCTCCCGATCTAGACCCCAGTTACGGCTATTGGGTACCGATTTCTCCGCCGATCGCGGATCCGAACAGTTCGCCGTGTTCACCGTTGAATCGAGACATCTGCATCTGCTCGACAGGAAAATAGTCGGTCGGGCTAGTATTGATCTTGATGCCCGGAAGCAACAACCCGAGTTCGAAATTCTTGAGGTTGGCTGCCTGTCGCATGACGTTCTCGCGGGTGAGTTCGTCGCCGCATTGCTTGAGTACCTGAACCATGGTTTGCGC
>Ga0137418_10006449_pt1 | contig 10790 bp, 7 predicted proteins | sample CZODoug3_1_2_16f_FD_122242 | JGI IMG/M metagenome (GOLD analysis project Ga0137418, IMG submission 122242) | Vadose zone soil fungal communities from Angelo Coast Range Reserve, California, USA - CZODoug3_1_2_16fungal (Hybrid Assembly) | ecosystem: Environmental > Terrestrial > Soil > Vadose... | reverse complement strand
TCACGGGATTTCCGCCGGTTAATATCCGCTCGTGCGAAACCAATATTCCAGAGACCGAGCATTGGAACGGGCGAGCTAAACCCCATGGATCCGGCTTGTGACGAGATGGGTAAGATTAGTCGAGAATTCGACGGGGACGCTTGCGACTTCTGCGAGCGGTACAAAAACAACGGCTTGTCTCGAAGCAGCAAGCTACTGCTGAAGTTCATCTTAGACGGCAACGCGCAAGACAAGGCGGTTCTTGATCTAGGATGCGGGGCTGGCGGGTTGTCAATGGAGCTACTGAAGCACGGAGCCCAAAGTGCCGTCGGTTTTGACCTGTCTCCAAGAATGATAAATGCTGCCACCGATTTGGCCCTAGCCACAGGCTTCGAAAGCAGAGCGAAGTTTCAGGAAGGAAACGCAGCAACGGCAGCACTCCCAAGATCGGACATCGTGGTCATGGACAAGGTGCTCTGTTGCTATTCGGAATGGAGGCCTCTGCTGAACAACGCGATGGAGGCCAGCGATGTCATGGTTGGGTTCACCGTTCCGCGGGACGAGGGAATCACCAAATTGCCTTTTCGAATTGCGCTGAGAATTGCAAATTACTTCCAGAAACGACGAGGAGGGGTACTGTTCTATTTGCATCCGCTGGGCACTGTTGACAAGACCCTGCGAGATTCGGGATTCAAACGTCTCAGAAAACAGGGTTCGCGATTCTGGCTGGTGTTTCTATACTCACGTGTCTAGTGACACAACAAGAAGCCTTACGGTCGACCATAATCTTCCCGGTCAATCTTACATAATTCGAGTGTTCAAACACCCTCTGATATGTTGAAGCTTCACAAAGCAGCCGCGAAAGACATTCCGCTAATACTATCGTTCATACGAGAATTGGCCGAATACGAACGGGCACCGAACGCAGTCGCCTGCACAGAGGAAGATCTGCGCCGCGACGGATTCGGACTCAGCCCAAAGTTTCACGTGATCATTGCAGAATGGAATGGAGAACCTGCGGGCATGGCATTCTTCCTCTATAACTATTCGACATGGCAAGGACGACCCGGAATCTTCATCGAAGATCTGTTCGTCCGACCACACTTTCGAGGCAAAGACATCGGCCGGGCCCTAATTGCGAATCTTGCGCAGACGGCGATTGCCGAGCAATGTTACGGATTACGATGGGAAGTACTTGATTGGAATAAACTGGCGATAGATGTGTATCAACATCTGGGCTCAAAGTTCCGAGAAGGGTGGCGGATCATGCAAATCACGGGCCTAGAACTGAGAGAGCTAGCAAAAAGCGCCTCGTGAATCGTTGTATGGGTCTCGAAGTACTTTTGAGACTCGATTCTTCAACGCAGGGGCGCCTCGGCAGTCAGTGACCCATGTCTAACGGACCAGATTCGGCAGTGGACTACAAGCCAATCAGCGATTACGGAGTCATCGGAGACATGCACACTGCTGCCCTAGTGGGGCTCGATGGCTCTATCGACTGGTACTGTGCTCCAAGGTTCGACTCTCCGAGCGTATTCGCGGCTATACTTGATGCACGGAAGGGTGGAAGATTCCAGTTGTCCCCCGTTGAAAGTTTCACGACCAAGCAGAGCTACGAAGGTGACTCGAACGTCCTAACAACCGTTTTCGAGACTAAGCGAGGAAAGATCAAGCTCACAGATTTCATGCCCTGCTTCATGGAGAAAGGTGAACTCAAGGGGTTCGATGAACTTCACAGAATTGTAGAATGCAGCGAGGGCGAAGTTGAACTACGAATCACCTTCCAACCCCGCCTGGACTACGCGCGAGGACAGACAATCCTACAAGAAACCAAGGAAGGGTATATGGCGAAATGCGAAGCGCATCAGGTCAATCTCGCATCATCCGTAAAACTCCAGGTGCCGGACAAGGACACTCTTACAACTGAGTTCAGTCTATCCAAGGGACAGAGAGCTATCTTCATCATCAAGTGGGGAAAGAGCTCAGCAACTTCTGTGGCAAAATACGATACCGGTAGGAAACTTACGAGGACCCTAACGTATTGGAAACGGTGGGTCGGCCATGTGAAGTATCAAGGACCTTACCGGGCTCAAGTGGTCCGATCGTGTCTCGTGTTGAAACTGTTGCAATACGCACCGACAGGAGCAATGGTTGCGGCAGTTACGACTTCGCTCCCGGAGAGCGTAGGCACTTTGAGGAATTGGGATTACCGATATTCTTGGATTAGGGACAATGCTCTCTCGGTCCTTGCATTGAGCGAAGCGGGAGCGAGCAGAGAAGCACTAGACTACGCGAGGTGGCTCATCAACCTCCGCACGCATTCCAAAGAGGAATTGCAAATCATGATGAGCATTAGCGGCGAGAAGGAAATTCCTGAAACCATCCTTGACCATCTTGAAGGATATCGTCGCTCGAGCCCTGTCCGAATCGGCAATGCGGCATCGAAGCAGCTACAGCTAGACATCTATGGAATACTAGCAGATTACATCTACTTCCTCCACACGCTAGGATGGACGACGAGGCAGGTCTACGAAAACCTCGTGCGCTACTCAGCCGACCAGGCGATGAAAGAGTGGCAGAATTCTGATAGTGGAATATGGGAGATGAGACAACCAAGGCTGTTTGTAGAGTCGACAATGTGGTGCTATGTTGCCCTAGACCGGGCGATCAAAATGGCCAGGGAGCTCGGATATGATGAGGACTGGCAAAGATGGGAGCCGGTTCGGAAGAAGGTCAAGAGTCACATCCTCTCGGAAGGATGGTCGGAGAAGAAGAGAGCCTTCACCATGGTTTTCGGTGGAGAGGACCTGGACGCTGCAAACCTTCTCATGCCTCTCGTCGGGTTTCTACCCGCAAAGGACCCAAAGATGACCTCGACCATTCAACGGATTCGGGAAGAACTGTCCAGAGACGATCTGGTTTACAGATACAAGATAGATGATGGCCAGCTCGGAAAGGAGGGCGCCTTCACTGTCTGCAGTTTCTGGATGGTCGACTGTCTAACAAGACTCGGAAAGCTACGCGAGGCTGAGGGACTCTTGAACCAGTTGACGAAACGGAGTAACCATCTGGGACTGTACTCGGAAGAGATTGATCCCGAGACCGGCGAAGCATTGGGCAATTTCCCCCAGGCCTACACTCACATGGGACTGATAACCGCGAGCGTGCATCTTGAAGAGGCACGCCGAAAGACCGGATTGAGCCGTTACGCCAAGGCGCTATCGAACAGGCTCAGCAGCCGATAATCGAAGGCTGGGTCTCAGGACTTGACCGTCTTCGCGAGATCTGTGAGTAGTTGAACGACTTCGCGGTGGTTTTTCAGATTGAATTTGGCGTAGGACTTTGCCAGTCCTACTTTGATCGAATACGCTTTTTCGGGAAGAACTTTGAAGAGTTCTTCGTCAGCCAGATCGTCCCCCACGGCGAGAACGAAGTCGAATGTCTTCTCAGAGAGCAGTAGCTTCGCAGCCACTCCCTTGTCGATCCCCACGTTTCTGACTTCGATCGACTTGCTGTCCTGAAGGACTTGGAGCTCAGTGTTCTCGGTGAAATAGCCGAGCTCATCGGCCAGTTCCTTTGAACGTACCGATGCCAGCTCTGGGTCGGCGGCTCGATAGTGCCAGACTAGGGAAAACTCTTTCTCTTCCGCGAATGAGCCGGGAAGTCGGTCTTCGTAACTTCTGAGAATGGGCCGCACCTTCTCCTTCCAGTTGCTCTCTACTTTTATGGCCGGCAGCCAGTCTTTGTCCTTCTCTCTAATCCATGCTCCATGCTCCGCAACAATTCCGATGCTTAGAGGGCCAAACCACTTGTGTAGGAGATCTCTATGACGACCGCTAACGATCACTAGGTTGTTTCGGGGATCTTCCGCGAGCGCGTTCAGAGTGGCGAGGAGAATCGCGCCAGGTACCGCGGTCTCTGGGCGCTCCTTGAAGGGCGATAATGTCCCGTCGTAATCTAGGAGTAGAATCCTATCCTCAGAATTCGTGTATTCTCTGATCAGCCTTTCTCTTGTTGGTTTGTCCATTAATCGTGCACTGAACTTCCTCTGCTGGTCCTTAACAGAGTGTAACTTCCCCGTGAAATCTTGACCCCATCGGATGACGTCGTAACGTCCCAGCCTGTTCTGCATTACCTGGTTCCGTCGGACTTGTTCCTCTTCGGACATTTCCAAAGCAGTCTTGAGCGCGTCCACGATTTCGGATTCGTCGTTGGGATTAATGATGAGAGCCTCCCCCAGCTCTCGCGAGGCTCCCGCCATCTCGCTAAGAATGAGGACCCCCCTCTGATCGGCCCGAGACGCGACATACTCTTTCGCAATAAGGTTCATTCCGTCTCTGAGAGGCGTTACCAGAGCCACATCGCACATAGCCAAGAGGCTCAACAATTGGTGATACGGCAAGAAACGGTATCGATAGACTATGGGACTCCAATCGATAGCCCCGAATCTTCCGTTAATCCTACCAACTAGCTTGTCGATCTCCTCTTTCATTTGCTCGTAATGTTCTGACCCGAGCCTTGAAGGGACGACTGAAAGCATGAGGACCACTCTTCGTAGCCATTGAGGATATCGCTCGAGAAACGTCGCGTAAGCCTCAAGACGATGCTTGATTCCTTTCGTGTAGTCAAGCCTGTCAAGGGAGAGAACGATCTTGGGGTTGCCTAGCTTAGCGCGCTGCGCTTGGGTTTCTTGCTGTACAGCGTCACTCTTGACACTGTCGCGAATCTGTCCGTAATTGACGCCCATAGGGAAGGTGTCAACCTTCACCGCTCTCTCACCGTCGATGAGCACCTGGCCAAAATTGTGTTCTATTCCCAAGATGCGTAGTATGCATCTGAGGAAATGTTGTGTATAGTCGATGGTATGAAATCCGACAAGGTCAGCTCCCAGAATACCTTCCAGTATCGCCCTGCGCCATCTCGTAGGGAGTGTACGGAACACGTCGTAGGAGGGGAACGGGGTGTGGAGAAAGAACCCGATCGGCAGGTCGGGCATTTTCTCTCGCAGCAGCTGCGGGAGAAGCATGAGATGATAGTCGTGGACCCAGATGGTGTCGTTGGGCTGGACGATCTTGATCAGAGAGTCTCGGAAGGCCTCATTTACTTTGACATATTGGGCCCAGTCGTTCTCGTCGAACTTGGCGTATGTGGGAAAATAGTGGAATAGCGGCCAGATCGTATTATTGCAGAATCCGTGGTAGAACCCCTCCATAGTCTTGGTATCTAGAAAGACCGGGGAGGCGTGTTGCTTGGCCGCTTTCGATCTCAGTTTCTCTTGAGACTCTTCACCGACCTCGATGCCGGGCCAGCCTACCCATAAGTAATCCCGATTAGAAGGGGATTGTGTGTACGATTCCAAGTACGCAGATAGTCCTGAGACGAGCCCGCCCGGGCTTGCGCGAAAGACGAGCTTCCCGTCCTTGGTGGAGGCTGTGAACGGTAGCCTGTTCGATACCATCACTAGTCTCAAGGCTGACTGATCCCCCAGATTATTCACGCTCCGCCCTCTCCTGATGGTTTAGAATGATAGTAACCCTGCCATAAATCGGCGGAGTACAGGCTCCAACTCGTCATTATCTGACGCTTGATTGAGCACCCATTGACGCGTCCATGAGGGTGTCCGTGGCTTCTTGCCGTCAAGTTTAAGCTCACAACAAGAGCCTTAAACGCGTGGGTATCACTTGGTCTATTGCTGGAAGTGTGGGACTGAGCTTCGTGAAGACGCGGCCTTTTGCTCCAAGTGTGGCGCAACTGTTCGGGGAATGATGGGCGTCCAGTCTCCCACGGGCTTCGAGTTACTGAGGGATGATAAGAGTGTCCAGAACCATTGGGCCCGGAGACTAATCGCCTACATCATCGATGTAGCTCTAGTGGCGGTTGTCCTCACGATTATTGCCATCGTTGTGTCGATTCCATTCCTCATCGGCCTCGGATTTCCGGCTGTCGGAATGTTCCCTGTCGTGTGGGCGGCATGGTGGGGTCTCTGGTTGGGTGGACCAATATCTCTGGTGCTCTTCCTCTACTTTCTCCTCGCTGAGGGACTCTACGGGAGGACCCTGGGTAAGGAAATCATGGGTCTTCGGGTGCAAAGGGTAGATGGGAAGCCAATGGACATGCGCAGCAGTCTCATTCGGAACATCAGTAAGATCTATTGGGTCCTGCTCCTAATCGATGTGGCTGTTGGATTGGGGACGCATGGTGAGATGAGTCAGAAGTGGAGCGACCGGTACATCGGGACAAAGGTGGAAGAGAAGACTCACATGACGATAATCCCCTGAGACTCCGACGTCTAGCAAAGTAGATCACTTAGTTACAGTACATTTGTCGGGTCTACTTCGGGAACAACAGGCAGTCATCGCCCTTGTTGCCGCTCGAATTGTCTACGCCATAAACTGGCTCAACATAGGCGTGATCTTCTACCTGATGAGCGCCGACCTCAACACCGGCGTCTCAGGCCTGGGAACTCTGACCTCTAGCTTCTACCTAGGCGTAGGAATAATGCAGGTGCCGGGTGGAGTACTCGCCGCGAAATGGGGCCCTAGGAGAACCGTGTCACTTGGAATTCTCGTTTCGTCCTTAGCTGTACTAGGCACTTCTGTATCGTCGGACGTTTTTCTGGTTGCGATGTTGCGTTTCATCGTAGGCGCTGGAATGGCGCTCGTATTCGCACCGTCGGTAGTGCTGATGACAAGATTTCTCGGAGGAAAGTCAGGGACTAGCGTCGGACTCATTAATTCCGCGTTCGACATAGGAGGCATATTCGGCCTATTCGGATGGATTGTACTCGCATCCGTCACCGGCTGGCGCTCAACCCTCGTAATTAGCGGAGGACTCGGAGTTCTCACAGGGCTAATGGTAATTACTCTCGTCCCGAAAGATGTAGAAAATAATCAGTTCAGATTTTCCGCTGACAAGCTTGTCGGAATTCTGAGCAATAGGAACTTGGTTGTGTTGGGGCTTGGATCGCTGGGCTCGAACCTGGGCAGCGTCCTGATCTCAAGCTTCATGGCATACTACCTTCAAGCAAGCCTAGGAGAAACCTATGCAATTGCAGGCATAGTCGCTGCGATGATTGTTGTCCTGCCCATCTACACATCTCTCTGGGGAGGAAGACTCTATGATCGCACTAGGAAGCCAAGGCGATTGCTGATCCTCTCTGGTCTAGGAATGACCTCGGCGCTTCTAGTGGCTGCAGCACCAACGCTCCCTGCCGCTGCAGCGGGTGCCGTTTTGGGCGGGATAGCGGTCGGACCTGCGTCCACTATCAATTTTGCCGCGGCTAAGGATCTTAGCAAGGTCGAGCGAGAATATGAGGGCCTTACGATCGGTTGGGTGAACAGCATTTCTCTAACTGGATCCTTCTGGCCTCCATTGGTCTTCTCGTATTTCGCAAGATCATTCAACTACTCGGCCGCCTGGATAGCGGGCGCCGCAATGTGCTTTCTCCTACTAGTTCCTCTATTCTTTCTGCGAGAAGATCCATCAAAGTTCGCCAAGGCGAGTTAATGGCTAGTCCCGACAACAACACACTGCCACCCGATGGCTTGTATCAAGATTACTGGGAGTTCACCCTCAAAGAGAATCCGACCTTCGCGACATACCTTGGAGACCACCGGTACGACAACTGGTTGGAGGACGTCTCTTCCGAAGCCTACGAAAAGCGCATCGATCGGTTCAAGAAATATCTCGCGGAGCTCACGAGCTTCAAGAAGCCAACGAGTGGAGAGGATCGCCTAAACTATGACCTCTTCAAACGCGAACTCTCCCTACAGATTGATGGCGCGAAATATCACCCTTACCTCCTGTCCATGACCCAGCAGACCGGACCGCATATTGACCTCCCCCAACTCACTACATATCATCCGTTCAAGATTCTTCAAGACTATGTGAACTACGTCAGTCGTCTAACACAATTTCGAAGAGTGTTCGACCAGACTATCGCCAATCTCAAGACTGGAATAGAAAAGAAGACCGTTCAAACTCGAAGCGTTGTCGAGAAGACCATACCCCAACTAGAAGCTCAGATCGTGTCCTCACCCGAGAAGAGCGGACTCTACAAGCCAATCGACCAGATCCCGTCTCGACTTTCGACTGGGGAAGCGCACAGAATGGCCAAAGATGTTCGCGAAGCGATCCAGAACTACGTTCTCCCCGCTTACACCAAACTCCTCAACTTTGTAAGAGAAGAGTACCTACCAAAATCCCGGGCTCATCCAGGGATCTGGTCTATTCCCAACGGTCGAGCAATGTACGCATTCAATGTCCGCCTTCATACATCAACCAATCTTACGCCGGGCCAGATTCACCGACTCGGCAAACGGGAGCTTGTACGAATCCACAAAGAGATCGACGTGATTCTGAGAAAGGCCCGGTTTGAGGGCACAGTTCAACAATACAACGAAGCATTACGCAAGGACAAGTCCAATTTCTTCATGACTGGCCAAGACCTCCTAGAGGGTTTCAAGGAAATTCTTCGACGAATGGACAAGAAACTCGCCGAATTCTTCGGCCGGCTTCCCCAGGCGAGGTATGGTTTCAGAGAAATTGAGGAGTGGCGAGCAGACGCGGCTCCGGCGGCCTACTATTACGCACCTCCAGAAGACCGTTCTAGACCGGGATACTTCTACGTCAACACGTTCAAACCCGAGACCCGGCCGAAATATATGATGGAGGCTCTCGCCTACCACGAAGCAGTCCCGGGCCACCACCTCCAAGTCGCAATCCAACAAGAACTAACAAACCTCCCCAAGTTCCGGCGCCATGGTGGGTACACCGCCTTCGTCGAAGGCTGGGCTCTCTACGCAGAATTCCTGAGCAAAGAGATGGGCTTCTACAGTGAACTCCTATCAGACTATGGCCGGCTAACGGCCGAAGCCTGGCGGGCATCGCGATTGGTGGTTGATACTGGTATTCACAGTCTGAAATGGACCCGAGACCAAGCTATCAGATTCCTCAAGAACAACACAGCCAGCTCTGAACAAGATATCGTGTCAGAGGTAGATCGGTACATCGCTTGGCCAGGTCAAGCATTAGCGTACAAACTGGGTGAACTGAAAATCCGGGAGCTTCGAGCCAAGGCTGAGAAAAGACTGAAGCAACTCTTCGACGTCCGAAGCTTCCATGATGAACTCCTGAATGATGGAGCCCTACCTCTGGACATTCTCCAAGTAAAGATGGACCGCTGGGTAACGAAGATGACTACCAGCAAGGCCTAGTGGGTCGCCTTCAGGCGAGGACCTTAAGAGAGCGAAGTCACTATTCACAGGTGACAAGGCGAAGGAGAGTATTTGCCCCTGTCTGACGACGACGGTGAAATCCAGAGCATAAAAGAGAGAAAGCTAGTAGAGATGATGCGGAGGACGCGGGCCCAGCTTCAGTCCGCCGAAAAGTACGAAGGCAAGCCGATCATCCTATCAGATGCCACATTCTCCTCGGAGATCTCAAAGTATCCACTGATGGTCGTGGATTTTTGGGCCGCATGGTGTGGCCCCTGTAGAATGGTCGCACCCATCGTTGAACAGCTAGCGAAAGAATACTCTGGCCGTGTAGCGTTCGGCAAGTTGAACGTGGACGAGAACCCTCTAACCTCCGGTGAGTTCCAGGTTCAGAGCATCCCTACCCTCCTCATCTTCCGGGATGGTGAACCTATTGACGGGATTATCGGAGCGGCACCGAAGTATCAGATCGAGTCAAAGCTCAAGGCTCAACTTGGTAACTAGCAAGTTAGTAGCTTGCGTCTCTCAAATCTCTGAAGAACAGATATCCCAGGGTGCAAGCTAGCACGATCAGGCCGCCAAAAACCAGGAACGTCCCACCAATTGAGATAGAAGTTGCCAAACCCCCCGCGAGCGCAGACGAAACCGGAGCAACGATGGTAAGAAGAGCCACCAGGGAGCTGAACACTCTCCCGAGCATATCTCCCGGGACTCTGGTCTGAACCAAGACGGTGATTGGAACATTCACCATCGTCTGCAAAACTCCGATAGCGAAGCTGAGCGCCAGTGCCAAGAAGAGAACCGTTGTGAAGCCGATTCCAACGATCACAAGTCCCTGTCCTATGACCCCGGCGAACAACATTTTTCCCACGTTGTTTCTAAGCTGGAGTTTTCCGACGAGGACGCTTCCTATGACGGCTCCCACAGAGTACGTAGTTAGGATGGCGCCGTAGGTGCCAGCGTTGCCGCTAATGACATTCTTGGCGTAAGGTGCGAGGAGGGCGAAGATGCCCGCCCCGAAAAAGTTCACCACGAGACCAACGATGACCAGCTGGATGAGAAACTTTGAGCTGCGAATGAATCTCAGGCCCTGCACGAACTTCTCCGTGAACGAGACGTGATCAGAACTCAGCGAATTTGGATCATGAACGCCCTTTGGAATTGCCCCCAGAGAACGAGTGATGAGCGACAGCATCGCCGCGGCGAATAGAAAAGTCAGGCTATCGTAGTAGAAAGGAACAGCAACACCTAGGGCAAGCACTATGATGCCTCCGATACCGTAGCCCGCGACCTGGTTGACAGACGTGCTAAGAGAGAACAGACTGTTCGCAGTGGACAGATCCTTCTTCTCTGTGATTCCGGGAACCATTGCCGTGACTGCGGGTCGGACAAACTGTGCTCCGGAGTTCAGGACGAATAGCATCACTAGGAGAACTAGGAAATTCAGGGACCCCAGAGAGTACAAGACTCCGATCAATCCAGCGACCGCTGATTGGACTAGGTTGCTGGCCAGCATCACGTCTCTCCGGTTGAACCGATCGAGATAGACGCCGGCAATGGGTCCAATGAATATCGCGGGAAGGAGAATAGTCGCGA
>Ga0137418_10006448_pt1 | contig 10791 bp, 10 predicted proteins | sample CZODoug3_1_2_16f_FD_122242 | JGI IMG/M metagenome (GOLD analysis project Ga0137418, IMG submission 122242) | Vadose zone soil fungal communities from Angelo Coast Range Reserve, California, USA - CZODoug3_1_2_16fungal (Hybrid Assembly) | ecosystem: Environmental > Terrestrial > Soil > Vadose... | reverse complement strand
TGTAGCGGTCGGGGTTCTTGGCGTCGGTCTTGCCCATGAAGATGAGGATCTTGCAGCGCGGGTCGCCGATGCCCGAGGTCCACCACTTGTGGCCGTTGATCACGTACGAGTCGCCGTCGCGCACGATCGACGACTCGATGTTGGTCGCGTCGGACGATGCCACCTTCGGCTCGGTCATCGCGAAGGCCGAGCGGATCTTGCCCTCGAGCAGGAGCGCGAGCCACTGCTTCTTCTGCTCGGGTGTGCCGTAACGCTCGAGCACCTCCATGTTGCCGGTGTCCGGCGCCGAGCAGTTGAAGACTTCGGGGGCGATCGGCGAGCGGCCCATCACCTCGCAGAGGGGCGCGTACTCCATGTTGCTGAGACCCGCCCCGCGCTCGCTCTCGGGCAGGAAGAGGTTCCAGAGGGCACGCTCGCGCGCCCGCGCCTTCAGCTCCTCGATGATCGGCGGTACCTGCCAGCGCGTCGGCCCGGTGTTGAGCTGGTCGTGGAAGACCTGCTCGCTCGGATAGACGTACTTGTTCATGAAATCGCCGAGCTGCTCCAGGTACATCTTGGTCTTCTTCGAATACTCGAATTCCATGTGGGGCCTCCCCTGGCGTTGACGCGCCACCGATTGTATCCTCCCGCCAGCCAAATGGAAGGCCCCGCGCCACGGGCGTTCTTCGTCGTCAATCCGGCGGCCGGTAACGGGCGGACTCGACGCGTCTGGCGGGAGCTGGCCGGTGAAGCCGGCCGGCGCGCGCCGGGATGCGGGGTCGCCGTGACGCGGGCGCCCGGGGAGGCGACGACGCTCGCACGGACCGCGGCCGCCGAGGGCTGGCCCCTCGTCGTCGCGGTGGGCGGCGACGGCACGCTGAACGAGGTGGTGAACGGCCTCGCCCGCGCGGAGGGCGGTGCGGGCCCGGCGCTCGGCGCGATCGTCACGGGGCGAGGCCGCGACGCGTGCCGCAACTTCGGCCTCCCGACCGATCCGCGTGCGGCACTCGACCGCGCCCTCGCCGGGACCGACACGCGCGTGGACGTGGGCGTCGCGCGCTGGGCCGACGGGCGCGCGCGCTACTTCCTCAACGCCGCCGGCGTCGGCTTCGATGCCGTCGTCGCCCAGCGCGCGGCGTCCTGGCGCTGGCACGGGACGCTGCCGTACCTGGCCGCCGTCCTCGAGACGGTCGGGACCTATCGTCCGGTGCCCGCGACGATCGAGGCGGCCGGGCGCCGCGTATGGTCGGGGCTGCTCACGATGGCGGTCGTCGCCAACGGCGCCTGCTACGGCGGCGGGATGAGGATCGCGCCCTCGGCGGATCCGGCCGACGGCGTCCTCGACCTCGTCGTGATCGGCGACGTCGGGCGCTTCGAGCTGGTGAACTGGCTGCCCACGATCTACCGCGGAACGCACGTGCGGAACCCGAAGGTGGCCGTGCGGCGCGAGCGCGCCGTGGTGATCCAGGCGGCGCTCCCGGTCCACGTGGACGGCGAGGCCGCGGGCCGAGCGCCCGTGACGATCTCGGTCCTCCCGGGCGCCCTCCGGCTCAGGCGTTGACGCGCGGCCGGCGTGAGCCTCCGTGACGTCACGCTCGCGGTGCTCGTGGCGGTCATCTGGGGCGTCGCCTTCGTCGCGACCAAGCTTGCACTCCAGAGCTTCTCACCGCCGCAGCTTGCGGCCTTGCGGTTCCTCATCGCCTCCGTGCCCGCCGCGCTCCTCGCGCGGCCGTCCGTCCCGTGGCGGGCGCTCGTGCCGATCGGCCTCACGCTCTTCGCCGGGCAGTTCCTGTTCCAGTTCTTCGGCATCGCCCGCGGGATGCCGCCCGGGCTCGCGTCGGTCGCCGTCCAGACGCAGGCCTTCTTCACGGTCCTGTTCGCCGCCGCGGTCCTGCGAGAGACGCCCTCTCGCCGGGAGCTCACCGGGATGGGCGTGGCGCTCGCGGGCCTCGTCCTGATCGCGATCACCGTCGGCCACGATCTGAGCGTCGTCGGCTTCGGGCTCACGATGGTGTCCGCCGTGAGCTGGGGAATCGGAAACGTTCTGGTGAAGCGGGTGGCCGGGGTCCACACGCTGAACCTCATGGTGTGGGCGAGCCTGGTGCCACCGCTTCCGTCGCTGGCGCTTTCGCTGCTGCTGGACGGACCGACCGACCTGCCGCGGGCGCTCTCGCGCGCCTCGTGGCTGGGCCTCGGCACCGTGCTCTACCTCGGCCTCGTGGCGACCGTCTTCGCCTACGCGATCTGGGGCGACCTCTTGCGCCGCTATCCCGTCGGGACGGTCGCGCCCTTCGCGCTCCTCGTCCCCGGGGTCGGCGCGTGGTCGTCGTCGCTGGCGTTCGGCGAGCAGTTTGGCCCGGTGCGGCTCGCGGGCATGGCGTGCGTGCTGCTGGGCCTCGCGGTCATCGTGCTCCCGTCGGGCCGCGCCCGCGCGCGCGGTTAGACGCGCGCGAAGTTCTGGAGGATCCAGCCCGCGATCGAGTGCCGCGCGGGCCCCGTGGGCAGCTCCGTGCACGGGAACCAGCGCGCGTCCTCCAGCTCCTCGCGGTCGATCGTGATCTCGCCGCCCGCGTACCGGGCGACGAACCCGACCATGAGCTGGCTCGGGAAGGGCCAGTTCTGGCTCCCGACGTATTGGATGTCCTTCACGTCGACGCCGACCTCCTCCTTCACCTCGCGCGCGACGGCGCCCTCGAGGGACTCGCCGTTGTCCACGAAGCCCGCGACGAGCGCGTAGCGCCCCGGCGTCCAGATCGCCTTGCGCGCGAGGAGCACGCGCTCGCCGTCGCGCACGAGCACGATCACCGCGGGGTGGAGGTGCGGGTAGTGCTCGTAGCGGCACGCCGGACAACGCTTGCCCCACTCGCCGGGCACGCGCTCGGTCGGCGCGCCGCAGCGCGGGCAGTGGCCGCTCGTTCCCTCCCAGTGAAGGAGCTGCATCGCCATGCCGCCGAGCGAGAGGAGCTCGTCGGGCAGGCGCGTGCCCTGCATCGGGACGAGCGTCTCTCGATGGAACGGTTCGGGGACGGGCGAGCCCTTCGGGAGTCCGGCGACCCAGCACGGGACGCCCGCCCACGAGCCGAGCCAGTACGGCCGGCCGAGGGCGTCGCCGAGGGCCTTCGGTGCCTCGCCCTCCGGCAGGCGGAAGCCGCTCCCGTCGGGCACCACAACGAGCGTCTGCTCCTGGACGATGAGCCAGCGGCCGCGCGGCTCGGGCGGCGCGCCGCCGCCCTTGGCGGGCGTGAACTCGCCGCGCAGGCAGTCGCGATTGAACGGCAGGTAGACCGTGAGCGGCGTCACTCGAAGGTCCGCGGCGTCCACCAGGGATAGAACGGCGGCATGTCCTGGCTCGGGCGGAGCGTGAAGCGCGCGGGACGCTTCTCGAGGAACGCGCTGACGCCCTCGTGCGCATCGGCGGAGCGGCCCGTCCAGAACATCGCCTGCGAGTCCACCCGGTGCGCCTCCAGCGGATGGTCGGCGCCCAGCATGCGCCAGAGCATCTGACGCGCGAGCGCGACGGAGATCGCCGAGGTGTTGTCGGCGATCTCACGGGCCAGCGCGCGGGCGGCCGGCAAGAGCGCCTCGGGCGCGACGACCCGGCTCACGAGGCCACCGGCGCGCGCCTCCTCCGCGTCGAAGACACGCCCGGTGTACACCCACTCGGCGGCGCGGCTGATCCCGACCAGCCGCGGCAGAAACCACGTCGAGCACGCCTCGGGCACGACGCCACGCCTGGCGAAGACGAAGCCGAGCCGCGCGGCCGTCGAGGCGATCCGCACGTCCATCGGAAGCGTCAGCGTCACGCCGAAGCCGACGGCGGGCCCGTTGATCGCGGCGATCACGGGCTTCTTCAGCTCGAAGATCCGGAGCGTGACGCGCCCGCCACCGTCCCGGTGCTCCTCGGCCGACGGGCCGCGGCCGCGCGCCGGGGCGTCGAACGTCCGGGCGCCGGCGGAGAGGTCGGCGCCCGCGCAGAAGGCGCGGCCCGCGCCGGTGACGATCACCGCGCGCACCTCGTCGTCGGCATCGGCGCGCGCAAACGCCTCGAGGAGCTCGTTCAGCATCGTCGTCGTGAGGGCGTTGAGCTGCTCGGGGCGCTGGAGGGTCACGGTGGCGACGCGGTCCGCCACCTCGTACCGGATCTCGGCGAACGCCATCGCGCCCGGGGAGCTCAGGACCCGAGGAGCCCCACGCCGAGCTCCGCGGCCGGCGCGGGCGCGGCGGCCGGGACGGGCGCCGGACCGAGCTTCTGGAGCTCGGGCAGCACGCGCTTCCCGAACAGCCGCATGTTCCGCTCGGCCTCACCGTAGTCCATGCCCGCGTAGCTGAAGACGCCGACGAACGTGTCGTTGCCGACGCGGCGCCGCACGTCGAGGATCTTCTCGTAGCACTGCTCGGGCGTGCCCGACACCTGGAGGTTCACGAAGTACTCGATCACCTTGTCGGTGCCGTACGCCGCGATCTTCTCCGACATCTTGCCGTAGTACTCGTAGCCCTTGGTCGTCTTGAGGTGATCGCCCTGGAACTGATAGTGGTCGAGCACGGTCTGGTAGTAGCCACCGATGTAGCGCAGCGCCATCTCCCGGGCGCGCTCGGGGTTCTCGTCGCAGAAGGTCCAGCCGGCGCACACGGGCGCCGGCGCCTCGGCGCCGTTGACCTGGCGGTAGGCCGTGCGGTAGCCGTCGAGCTCCTTGGCGACCTCGGGCCACGGCTTCTGCGGAATGATCAGCATGCCGACGCCGAGCTTCGCCATGATCGGCACCGACTCGGGGGAGACGGCCGCGGCGTAGGTGCGCCCGCGGAACGACTTGAACGGGGCCGGCCGGATCGCGGCGCGCGGCTGCTTGACGAACCTGCCGTCGTACTCGCAGACGCCCGACTCGAGGCCGCGCAGCAGCATCTCGGCGGACTCCACGAAGCGCTCACGGGACTCGTCCATCGACAGGCGGAAGCCGTCGAACTCGACCCGGCCCGCGCCCCGGCCGAGCCCGAGGATCAACCGCCCCTCGGAGATGTTGTCGAGCATCGAGACCTCTTCCGCGACGCGCAGCGGGTCGTGCCATGGGAGCACGACGACCATCGAGCCGAGCTTCGCCTGCCGCGTCCGTCCGGCCATGTAGGTGAGGAACTGCAACACGTCGGGGCACATCGTGTAGTCGGTGAAGTGGTGCTCGACGCCCCACACGGACTCGAAGCCGAGGGGCTCCGCGAGGTCCGCGAGCCTCAACTCGTTGCGGTAGACCTCGCGATCCGCGTGCACCTTCTTGGGGTTCTGGAAGACGGTGGCCATTCCGACGTGCATGGGGAGCCCCCCTTCGCCCGCCATCTTGCCCGAGCCCGGCGTCCTTGACAACCATGGCGCGCCGATCGCACCCGCGTGCTCGCTACCCCTTCACGCCCCCCGCGCCCCAGCCCTGGATCAGGTAGCGCTGGACGGCGACGAAGAAGGCGACGGCCGGCGCCGTGATCATCACGCCCGCGGCCATGATCATCCCCCAGTCGACGATCGTCGCGTTGAAGAGGTCGTTCACGCCGACCGGAAGGGTCTTCAGCTCGTCGGACGAGATCAGGACGAGGGCGAAGAGGAAGTCGTTGTACGCGAGGATGAACGTGAAGATCGCCGCCGCGATCAGCCCGGGCAGCGCGAGCGGGAGCACGACGTGCCACACGGCGCGCCCGCGGCCCGCGCCGTCGACCAGGGCCGCCTCCTCGAGCTCGATCGGGATCGACTGGAAGAAGGCCCGGAGGAGCCAGAGGCAGAAGGGCAGGCAGAAGGTCGTGTACGACAGGACGAGCGCGAGCCGCGTGTTCGCGATGCCGAACAGCCGCACGAGGATATAGAAGGGGATGATGATCATGATCGGCGCGAACATGTAGGTCAGCAGGACGAGGCCCGCCACCTTGTCCCGCCCAGCGAAGGAGAAGCGCGTGAGGCTGTAGGCGCCGAGCGCGGACACGACGAGCGTCAGGGCGACTGTCGTGAGCGAGATGATGACGCTGTTCCTGAAGAACGTCAGGAAATTCGTGTCCGCCAGGAGCCGCTGGAAGTTCTCGAGCGTCGGATGCGCGGGAATCAGCCGCGGCGGCGTGGCGAAGATTTCGCCGGACGGCTTCAGCGACGTCGAGACCATCCAGAAGAGCGGGAAGGCGCCCACGAGCAGGAGGGAGAGCCCGCCCGCGTAGAGCGCCGCCGCGCGCCCGGCCCCCGCGCGCCTCACGCCAGCGCCTCCTCCTGACGGAACACGCGGAAGTAGACCGCGGTCGCGACCAGCAGCAGCACGAACATGATCACGGCGAGCGCCGCCCCCATGCCGGCCTGCAGGTACGTGAAGCTCCGCGCGTACGCGTACACGGGCAGCGTGCGAATGTAGCGGCTCACCCCGCCCTCGCCCGCCATGAGCCAGACGGTGTCGAACTTCGTGAACATCCAGATGGAGCGGAGCAGGACGATCACGAAGAGCACGTTGCGCGTCTGCGGCAGGGTGACGTGCACGAAGCGCCGCCAGGCCGTCGCGCCGTCCACCGTGGCCGCCTCGTAGAGCTCCGGCGGGATCGTCTGCAGCCGGGCGAGATACGTGACGACCACGAACGGAAAGAACTGCCAGACGCTCGTGATCACCAGGGACCACATGATGTAGTCCCTGCCCAGCCAGGCGAGCGGCACGCGCACGATGCCTGTCGTGACGAGCAGGTGGTTGACGAGCCCGTAGGAGTCGTTCAGCAGCCACTTCCAGAGCATGACGGCGACGATCGTCGGGATCACGTAGGGGAAGAGCACCACGCCGCGGAGCAGGTTCCGTCCGCGGAACGCCTCGTTGAGGAGCAGGGCGGCGGGAATGCCGAGCAGGAGCTGCAGGACCATCGTCGAGCCCGCGTAGACGACCCCGTAGTAGAAGCTGTTCCAGAACTCCTCGTCGTGGGCGAAATAGACGTAGTGCCGGAGGCCCACGAACGTGTGGACGGTCAGGAACGCGTGCTTGTCGTGCAGGCTCAGCCAGGCGTTGTAGAGGATCGGAAAGAGGACGAGGCCCCCGAGCAGCGTGAGCGCCGGGGCGAGGAGGAGCCACCCGGCGAGGGCGTTCTTCCTCACTCGCCCCGGTCCGCGGCGAGGGCTACGCCCAGCGCTTGAAGCCGAGCTGCGCGAGCAGCTCCTCGGCCCGCTTCTGCGCCCGGTCGGCCTCGGCCTTCGGGGGCTTGCCGCCCACCATCACCTCGACGATCATGTCGGCGACGATCCCCGAGCCGTCCAGCTCGGCGAGGAACGGCAGGAGATTGTCCTCGGGGCGGCTGAACCCGATCGGCAGGAACCGACCCCCCTTGAGGCCCGTGACCATGAAGTCGTGCCACGAGCGCCACTTCTTGATGCGCGGGTTCGCGAGATATTCCGGATCGCCGATCATCGACTTGAAGATCGGCGTCAGATGGATCGGCACCGTGTGGCAGTACTGCAGGTAGTGCTCCTTCTTGTAGAAGAGGCGGAGAAACTCGAACGCCTCGTTCGGATACTTGGACTGCGTGAAGACGGCCCAGTTCTCGCCGTCGAGGGCGGAGATCCCCTTCTGACCTGCCGGGCCGCGCGGCCGGAACATCGGCTGGAAGTGCTCCGGGTCGCGCATGGTGTCGGGCGCGTACCGCTCGATGTAGCCGATCGTCCTGGCGCCCGAGAGGTGGGCCATCGCGATCTTGCCCGTCGCGAGCGCGGCGAGCGTGTCCAGGTACTTCTGGCCTGACCAGCCTCCCGGCATGAACCGGTTGAGCTTCTGCAGGTACTCGAGCGTTTCGAGCATCGCCCGGCCATTGAGCTGCGGCCGCCACGTCTTCGCCTCCACCCAGGAGCCGCCGTTGGACGCGAGCCATTCGGCCGGATGGACGAAGCCCATGTAGAGCTTCTCGCCCGGCATCTGGAGCGCGTAGCGCCCGCCCTCCGTGAGGGCCGCGGCGAGCTTGAGCATGTCGTCGTACGTCTCCGGCGCCTTGAGGCCCGCCTTCTCACGAAGGTCGCGCCGTTCGGCGAAGTACGTGGCGCCCATCGCGTGCGTCACGCCGTAGTACTTGCCGTCGAAGAACTGCAGCTTCAGCGTCGCCTCGTGAATGTCGCTCTCGCCGAGTGCGCGGATCAGATCGTCCATCGGACGAAGGAGCCCCTTCGTGTGAAGCGACGCCGTCACGAACGGGTTGAGGTGCGTGAGGTCTGGCGGATTGCCGGCCGCGAGGGACGCCAACAGCTTGGTGTTGAGATCGCCCCAGCCGAGCGCCTGCTGCTTCACCTTGAAGCCGGGGAACTTGCGCTCGAACTCCGCGATGCTGGTGTCCTGGATCGTCTTGACGGTCTGGGGCTCGACCTCCGTGTGCCAGACCTGGAGCTCGCGAACCTGCTGCCCGAGCACGGCCGGGGCGCGAGAGAGCACCGCGGCGCCGGTGGTCGCCGCGACGGTTCCGGTGAGGAAGCGGCGGCGGGACAGTGGACGGGGATGGCTGCTGGCGGGTCGGTTCATCGCGGCGCTCCTCTCGTTGCCGACGCCGGCGGCTCGACGGTGCGATTCACCGGGTCCGTCGGATTGGCGCGGAGTCTAGGCTCGCCCACGGGAGATGTCAACGACCCGTCGCTTCGCGGCGCGCGGCAGACGGCCGCCGACCGACCAATGGTTCCGGGCCGCGCCTCTTACGAGCCGGTGCGCGGGAGCGCCGCGAAGATCCGCGATGGCGTGAGGGGCAGCGACGTGAGGGCGACGCCGCGGTCGCGGAGCGCGTCGCAGACGGCGTTGGCGATCGCGGCGCCGAGGCCGGGATTGCCGCACTCACCCAGACCTCGGAGTCCGAGCGGGTTCGTCCGTGCGGGCACTTGGTGGAAGAAGCACTCGATCGGCGGCACGTCCCCGGCCAGCGGCAGCGCGTAGTCGAGGAGTGTGACGCAGAGGGGCTGGCCCGTGGCGTCGTACTCGAGACTCTCCGAGAGCGCGTTGCCGATGCCGAACGCGACGCCTCCGACGAGCTGTCCCTCGATCAGCGCCGGGTTGACGGCACGGCCCACGTCGGCACCGACGACCACGCGCCGGAGGTGGACGCGTCCCGTCGCATCGTCGACGTCGAGCACGACGCCGACGGCGCAACCGGCGTACGTGACCTTGGCGACGCTGAACGAGGCGCCGGCGGCCAGGCGCTCGCGCGCGGCCAGTTCGGCGAGGCTCACGCCGCGGCCGGTCGCGTGGAGCCGGCCCCGTGCGTATGCGACGGTGTCCGCGGGCGCGCCGAGCAGCGCGGCGGCACGCGTCTTCGCCTCCTCGACGAGCTTGGCGGCGGCGAGGTGTGCGGCGTTGCCCGCCATCACGGTGCCGCGCGAGCCGTAGGTTCCCACGCCGCTCTCGATGGCCGCCGTGTCCGGATGTCGGACGACGAAGCGGTCGGCCGGCAGGTCGAGCGCCTGGCCGAGGATCTGCGCGAGCACGGTCTCGAGCCCCGGCCCCATCGATGACGCTCCGGTGTCCACCGTGAAGGTGCCGTCGGCCTTCGCCTCCACGTGCGCCGTCTCGAACGGCCCGAGCCCGGTCTTCTCGACGTAGGCGGCGACGCCGATGCCGCGGCGCACACCGCGCGCGGCCAGCGCACGCTGCTCGGTGCGCGCCCGGTCGTAGTCGAGCCGGCGCAGCAGCTCCTCGAAGAGCGCCGGAAAGTCGCCCGAGTCGTAGACGGTCGTGGCGCCGAACGAGGTCGTCCCGGTGTCGTAGGGCATCTCCTGGGGGCGGATCAGGTTCCGCCGCCGGAGCGCCGCGGGGTCGAGCCCGAGGCGCGCGGCCGCGACGTCGAGCAGCCGCTCACGCGCGAAGTTGCATTCCGGGCGGCCGGGCGAGCGGAGCGTGCCGACGGGCGTCTTGTTGGTCACGACGCTCCAGAGGTCGCACGCGTAGGCGGGCACGCGGTACGGCCCGGGCAGCAGGGCGGCCCCGAACTCGGCGGGGACGAGCGCCGCCGTCCGCACGTATGCGCCGATGTCGGCGTGGATGACGACGCGCATCGCCAGGATGCACCCGCTGGCGTCGAGGCCGACTTCGAGGTCGTACTCGACCTCGCGCGCGTGGTTCGCCGCGACGAGGTTCTCGCGACGGTAGAAAGGGTATTCCGCTCGGGACGGCTGGTCCTCGGACAGGAGGGCGTCAAATTCGAGCGCGAGATGGCCGTCTATCTCGGCGTCGCCGGCGGCGTTGGCGTGAACAGCGGAACCGACGCGATCTACATCGCACTCGCGTCGCTGGGCGTGAAGGCGGGCGATGAAGTCATCACGGTGCCCAACACGGCGGTGCCGACGGTCTGTCCGGTGTTGCCCGGAGTTGGTCCGGAGCCCGCGTCCTGAGCGGATTTGTCTCCAGTGTTGCAGGGGCCGGCCTGCGCCGTTGCAATGCTCAAAACCATTGCGGCGCAGCTAGCGAGGACGAGATTTTTCGTGACCATTTGTTTCCTCTCCTTGTGGCGTCTTGCGCGCCACTTTGAGGAACGAAAATAAGAGGGGCAGGTTCCTGGTTGGGGGCCGTGTTTTCAGCATGGCCCCTCGGTCGAGATCCGCCGGCTCACCTCCGGCGGGCTTCTTACTTGCCGTGACTCTGGAATACTTTTTGACAGGAGTCGCTCAGCTTTGTGCGGTTCTGTTGCAAACACTGTTGGACCGCTGCATCGTCACCCAGCTGCTTACGGCAAAGGCGGGAAGCATCCCGCGAACACGCCTGTTGCTCCTCTGGAGTCCCTTGGCGACCTGTTTGTGCCCAACCTGAAGATTGACCGGCGCAGAGCAGCGCAAGCGCTAGAGCCAGCTTTAACATT
>Ga0137418_10006447_pt1 | contig 10792 bp, 9 predicted proteins | sample CZODoug3_1_2_16f_FD_122242 | JGI IMG/M metagenome (GOLD analysis project Ga0137418, IMG submission 122242) | Vadose zone soil fungal communities from Angelo Coast Range Reserve, California, USA - CZODoug3_1_2_16fungal (Hybrid Assembly) | ecosystem: Environmental > Terrestrial > Soil > Vadose... | reverse complement strand
AGTCAGGATATAGAGCTCCCCTCTCGCGTCCTGTCCAAACGAGCTGACGCTGCCTGCGGGCTGTAACGTCGGCCACGTCTGCGTGTTGGTCGCGGTGCCGCCTGAGAACTGGAAGCTCTTCACGAAGGTCGCGCAGTAATCGCTAATGAAAAGCGGTGGCGGGAGCGTGTAGGAATCGAACCTACCGAGCCCCGTTAGGGGCCCAAACAGTTTTGAAGACTGGTCAGGCCACCAGACCCAATCCGCTCCCCTATTGCCGCACTGCGATGACGTCGATCTCCACTCGCGCCGCCTTCGGCAGCCCGGCCGCTTGCACCGTCGAGCGTGCGGGCTTGTGCGCGCCGAAATGCCTGGCGTACACCTCGTTCATCTGCGCAAAGTCTGCCATGTCCAACAGATACACGGTCGACTTCACGACGTTGGCTAACGACACCCCAGCAGCCGTCAGCACCGCCTTGAGATTGGCAAAGACCTGCTCCGTCTGTTCCGCCGTTGTGCGGCCGACCAGCTCGCCGCTCTTCGGATCGAGCGCTACCTGACCAGCGGTGAAGACCAGGTTGTCGGTGGCAATCGCCTGGCTGTAGGGGCCGATCGCCTTCGGGGCGCCGTCGGTTGTGATGATACGCATCAGAACAGTCCCTCGATGGTGCCGTCAGGATGGATCCGGATTCGCTCCGCCGCCGGATTCTTGCCGAGTCCCGGCATGGTCAGGATGTCGCCCGCGAGCGCCACGACGAAACCGGCGCCCGCCGACGGCAGGATGTCGCGCACGTGCAGCGTGAACCCGGTAGGCGCACCCAGCTGCGTGGGATCGTCGGAAAAGGAGTACTGCGTCTTCGCCATGCACACCGGCGTCTCCCCGAGCCCCAGCTTGGGCAACAGCTCGAGCGCGCGCTCGGCCGGCGGCGCGAACGCCACACCCGCCGCGCCGTAGATCTCGCGCGCGATCGTCTCGATCTTTTCACGAATCGGCCGCCGCTCGTCATACAACGGCTTGAACGCCGGCGTGCCGGTCTTGAGCAATCCGAGAAGCGACTCCGCCACCGCGACACCGCCCTCGCCGCCCTTCTCCCACACATCGCAGCGCACGACTTCGACGCCCTCGGCGGTGCCGACGGCACGCACCGCCTCGACCTCGTCATCGGTGTCGGTGATGAACCGGTTCAGCGCGACGAGGGCCGGCAGACCGAACTTCTTCACGTTGCGGATGTGGCGCCGCAGATTCTCGCAACCCCGCTGCACCGCAGCGGGGTCAGCCGTCCCCAGCTGATCCTTCTTCACGCCGCCGTGCATCTTCAACGCGCGCACCGTCGCCACGATGATCGCGGCTTCGGGCTTCAGCCCCGCGAACCGGCACTTGATGTCGAGGAACTTCTCGGCGCCGAGGTCGGCGCCGAAACCCGCCTCCGTCAGCACGATGTCGGCCAGCGCCAGACCCAGCTTGGTCGCGACCACGGAGTTGCAGCCGTGCGCGATGTTGCCGAACGGCCCGCAATGCACCAGCGCCGGACCGCCCTCGAGCGTCTGGACCAGATTCGGGTTGATCGCGTCCTTGAGCAGCAGCGTCATGGCGCCCTGCGCCTTGATGTCGCTGGCGCGCACGGGGGTCTTGTCACCGCGCAGGCCAACGATGATGCGTGCCAGGCGCGCCTCGAGATCCTGCAGCCCGGTGGCGAGCGCGAGGATCGCCATGATCTCCGAGCCCGGGATGATGACGAACCGCTCCTCGCGCGCCGGACCGCCGTTCACCCCGCCCAATCCGACGACGATGTTGCGCAGCGCGCGGTCGTTCATGTCGATCGTGCGCGGCCAGCTGACACGGCGGACGTCGATGCCGAGCGTGTTGCCGTGATGCAGGTGCGCGTCGAGCATCGCCGACAGCAGATTGTGCGCGCTGGCGATGGCGTGGAAGTCGCCGGTGAAGTGAAGATTGATGTCCTCCATCGGCACGACCTGTGCATAGCCGCCGCCCGCCGCCCCGCCCTTCACGCCGAAGACCGGGCCGAGCGACGGCTCCCGCATCGCGAGAATCGCGTTCTTGCCCAGTTTTCTCAGCGCCTGCGTGACGCCCACGGTGACGGTGGACTTGCCTTCGCCGGCCGGCGTGGGATTGATCCCGGTGACCAGCACGAGGCGGCCCTTGGGCTCGCGCCGCTCCAGCGCCTTGAGCGCGATCTTCGCCTTGTATTTGCCGTACAGCTCCAGCTCGTCGTCCGACAGGCCCAGCTCCGCCGCGACGTCGGCGATCGGCCGGAGCTTCGCGGCCTGCGCGATCGCGATGTCGGACGGGACCTTGGTCGCGGTCGCGGTCATAGCGCCCGGTCGATGCGCTGCCCGAAGCAGCGGCGCGCGTTTTCCGTGGTCCGCTGCGCGAGCGTGGCGAGATCCTCGCCCCGCAGCACGGCCGCGCGCTCGGCGACGGCGCGCACGAAGCCCGGCTCATTGCGTTTGCCGCGATGCGGCACCGGAGCGAGATAGGGCGCGTCCGTCTCGACCAGCAGGCGATCGGGCGGACAGGCAGTCAGCCGGTCGGTCATCGTCCAGTTCTTGAAGGTGATCATGCCGCTGAACGAGAAATATGCATTGATCGCCATTCCGGCTTTCCAGACCGCGTCGCCGGATGAAAAGCTGTGCAGCACGACGACGGGCGGTCGGGAGCCGAGGGCGCCGAGCATCGCGGCCATGTCGTCGTCGGCATCACGCGCGTGCACGACGACGGGCTTTCCCAGCTCGGCGCCGAGCGCGAGCTGCGCCTCGAACGCACGGCGCTGGCTGTCCCGGGGGGAATGCATGTAGTGGTAATCGAGGCCCGTCTCCCCGACTGCGACCACGTCGGGTGACGCCAGCAGATCGCGCACACGCTGCGCGGTTTCGTCCGACCAGGTGCGGGCTTCATGCGGATGCACGCCGGCTGTGGCTGATAATCGCGGCGCGCTCCCAGCGAGCGTGACTGCGCGCGCGCTGCCGCCCAGTGACTCGCCGATCACCACGATGTGTGACACGGCCGCGGCGGCGGCGCGCGCGAGGACCGCGTCACGGTCGGCGTCGAACGCGGCATCGCCGAGGTGGCAATGGGTGTCGACTAGCGTGCGGGCTGCGGCGCGCGCGGCGACGGCGAGGACGGCGGTGTCGCGGGGGGCGGCGCGAACTGCGGCGTGGGCGCGCGCGATCCGAGCGTCCGCGCGCCGCGCGCATCCTCACCGGGCCAGCGCTTCTCGATCCACAGCAGCACGGGCGCGGCGATATAGATGGAAGAGAACGTGCCCGTGAAGATGCCGAACGTCATGACCCACGCGAACGGCCGGATGACCTCGCCTGCCAGCAGCAGCAGCGCCAGCGTCGTCGCGATCGTCGTCCCGTGCGTCAGCACCGAGCGCGGCAACGTTTCGTTGATCGAGAGGTTCAGAATCTCGTAGAGATTCTGGCGCCGGTACTTGCGCAGGTTCTCGCGCACGCGGTCGAAGATGATGATGGTGTCGTTCAACGAGTATCCGACCACCGTAAGCACCGCGCCCACCACGATGAGGCTCACTTCGAGGCGCATCACGCTGATGAACGCGATCGTCGCGATGACGTCGTGCGCGGTGGCCACGACGGCCGCCAGGCCGAAGCGCCACTCGAAGCGGACCGCGAGATAGATCAGCGTCACGACGAAGCTGAGCAGAATGGCGGTGAGCGCCTTGCCCTGCAGCTCGCGGCCGACCTTGGGGCGTACCGCCTCGGTGCGGACCACGGTGTACTGCCCCGCCCCGACGCTGCGATCGAGCGCCCGCCGGACGTTGGCGCCGACGGCCTCCTCGGCGGCCTGGTCCGCCGCGGCTTCATGCGCGATGCGCGCCCGAATCACAAACGACGTATCGGAGCCGAAGGTCTGGATTTCGGCGCCGTTGAGCCCGGCGTTGTCGAGCTCGCGGCGGATGTCGCTCGTCGGGACGCGCTTCGCCGATTCCACCTGCAACAGCGTCCCGCCCGTGAACTCGATGCTGTAGTTGAGGCCGCGGGCGACCAGGTCGATGGCGCCGATGAGCATGATGAGGCCCGTGATCGAAAACGCGATCCGGCGCCATTTGATGAAATCGTAGTTGGCGTTCGCAAAGAGTCTAATCATCAGATGCTCAGGGTCACCATGTCGGGCCGCCGGTTCAGCCAGATGAGGAACAGCGTCTTCACGACGAAGATCGCGGAGATCATCGAGGCGGCGATACCGATGATCAGCGTAATGGCAAAGCCCTTCACCGGGCCCGTGCCGACCGCATAGAGGATGAGGGCCGTGAGCACGGTGCTGACGTTCGAGTCGACGATCGCGTTCATCGCGTGCAGGAAGCCGTCATCGACGGCGAGCCGCAGCGATTTGCCGTGCACCAGCTCCTCGCGGATGCGCTCGAAAATCAGCACGTTCGCGTCGACCGCGATGCCGATCGACAGCACGAACCCCGCGAGTCCCGGTAACGTCAGGGTAAAGCCGAACGCGGCCAGCCCGGCCAGCGTAAACAGGCAGTACAGCGTGAGCGCGGCGACGGCGAGCGCCCCGGACATGCGGTAGTAGCCGACCATGATGACAATGACGAGCACCACGCCCACGACGCCCGCGCGCACCCCGTCCTTGATGGAGTCGGCGCCGAGCGACGGGCCGATCGACTTCTCGTCGACGATGGTGAGCGGTGCGGGGAGCGCGCCGGCCCGCAGCACGAGCGCGAGATCGCTCGCTTCCTGGAGCGGCTTGGTCCCCAGCTCGATCTGCCCGTTGGCGCCGATCTGGCCGCGGATCACGGGCGGCTGGCCCTGGACCCGGCCGTCGAGGATGATCGCCATGAAATCGCCGATGTGGCGGGCGGTCTCCTGCGAAAAGATGCGGGCGCCGCGGCGGCTGAGCTGAAAGGCCACGATCGACTGGTTGGTCGACTGGTCGCGCCGGGCGACCGCCTTGACCAGCTCTTCGCCGGTAATGATCGGCCGCGACTCGACGGCGTACAGCGCGCGGTAGGCGCGGGCGCCGCGCGACTCGGTCTGCGCGCCCCAGCGCAGCTCGATGCCGCGCGGGATGGCCGCGCGCACGTCGGGCCGGTTGATGAGGCTGTCGACGAGCGGCCACTGCTCCTCGGGCACGAGGTATTCCCCCTGCATCTGGCCCTGGAACAGGAGCGATGACAACACGCCGGGCGTGTTCGCGTCGACGGCGGCGCTGTCGCGCTCCGCTTTCGTCTTGGAGGTATCACCGAACAGCTGCGCGACCGCGGACGGCGGGGCGGCAGTGCGCGACTTGATGCCGGCCTTGCGGAGCGCCGCATCGAGCTGCGGCAACGCGTCCTTGAACACGCCCTTCATGTCGGTGATGCGGAATTCCAGGAACGCCGTCCGCTGAATCACGGCCTTGGCGCGCGCGGGATCGCGCTCGCCGGCGAGCTCGACGATGAGGCGGCAACGACCCTGGATCTGCACGACCGGCTCCGTAGTGCCGAACTCGTCGATGCGGGTCCGCACCACGCGCTCGGCGCGCTGGATCGCGTCGGCGCAGTCGGGCACCGGCCCCTTGGACTGATCGACTTCGAGCGCCAGGTGAATGCCGCCCTGCAAGTCGAGTCCCAGGTTGATCGGCAACCGCCGCACCGTCGTGTCTTTCATGCGGCCGGTACCGGGCTCGATCACGCGCTGCTTGACGTTGCGCGGCACCAGGGAAATGACGCTGACCACGATCAGCACCCCGATGGCGTACAGTCGTTGCCGAATCTTCCCCATCGTCTCTCTCTACCGGTTGAGGGTCGCCCGCGCCGCCTGGCGGTCGCGATCCAGCTGCGCCACGAGCGCTTCGCGGGACGGGAACGCCTGCACTGCCCGCAGGCGACGGACCCATTCCACGTTTACTGCCTCTCCGTACAGCTCGCCGTCGAAATCGAACAAATGGACTTCGAGCGTGCGAGCCTGTTCACCAAATGTCGGGCGAGGACCTTGATTCATCATCCCGCCGTACCGCTCCCCGCTCCCCGCTCCCCGCGTTACTCGCACCGCGTACACGCCGTCGGGCGGCAACAACTTGCGTGCATCGGGCGCCGCGAGGTTCAGCGTCGGGACACCGATCGTACGCCCGCGTCCCGCACCGCGCACCACGGTTCCTCGTATCGCATACGGCCGGCCCAACCAGCGGGCCGCCGCCTCCAGATCGCCGTGCGCCAGCGCGGTGCGGATCAGCGTGGACGAAATCGGCTGCCCGTTGTCGCGTACCGCGTCCATGACCGTCACGGCAAAATCCTGCTCTCGCGCCAGCCGCTGCACCAACTCGACGTCCCCCGCGCGGCCGCGGCCAAACCCGTGATCGTATCCCATCACCAGCTCGCGCATCGCGTAGTCGTCACACAGCTGCCGGACAAATGCGGCCGCATCGAGCTGCGCGAGCGCCGGCGTAAACGGCAGCAGCACGAACCGATCGATGCCCTGCGCGCTCACCAGCGCCTGCTTCTCGTCGGGCAGCGTGAGCAGCTTCGGCGCCGCCGCCGGATTCACCACCGCGAGCGGATGCGGATCGAACGTGACCAGCACGCTCGTGAGACGCCCCGCTGTCGCGCGACGCATCACCTCCGCGAGCACCGCCTGATGGCCGCGGTGGACGCCGTCGAACGTCCCTACGGTGACGACCGCTCCCCCGCCGGACATCAGTGCTCCGCCACCACGACGCGCGGCTTCAGAAGCTCGCCCACCTGGTCCGCCACGGCTAGCAGTTCATCGCCCGAAAAAACGGCTATCGGGTAGCGGCTATCGGCTATCGGGTCAACCCGAATCGGTCGACCGTGCAACACGGCGTCCTTCTCCTTCTTATCTACCTGATGGCGCGGCATGTGCGCGACCAGTATCGCCGCATCCTGCAACGCCGCCGGGGTGACTGCCTCCGGCGCGATCGCATCCTCGAGCCGCAATGGCCCGACGGCGGTGCGCCGCAGCGCCGTCAGATGCGCGCCGCAGCCCAGCGCGGCGCCGATGTCGCGCGCCAACGACCGCAGGTATGTCCCCGCACTGACGGTCGCCCGAAACTGCAAATCAGGAACGGCGGCGTCCACGATCTCCAGCTCGCGGATCTCCACCGGCCGTGGCTCCGGCATGACCGCTTCGCCGCGCCGCGCCCGCCGGTACGCCCGCTCGCCGCCGATCTTCACCGCCGAGTACGCCGGCGGGCGCTGCTCGTAGCGGCCCCGGAAAGTGCCCACGACCTCGGTGAGCTGCGCCAGTGTGACGCCGGTCCAGGGCGACGTCGCGACGATCGTTCCCGTGGCGTCGTCGGTGTCGGTCGTGACGCCGAGCCGGATGACGCCCTCATACGACTTCGGCCACCCCGCGGCGAACGGCGCGAGCCGCGTCGCGCGCCCGACTACGAGTACCAGCAGTCCCTTGGCGAACGGGTCGAGCGTGCCCAGATGTCCGACCCGATCTTCCCCCAGTGCGCGGCGGACGATGTCCACGACATCATGGGACGTGGGGCCGGCCGGCTTGGCGACCAGCAGCAGCCCACCGTTGCTCAGTCGTCCGTCTCCTTCAGCTCCTTCAACACGCGGTCGATGCGTTGCGCGTGCTCGATGCCGCGATCCAGATGGAAGTGCAGCTCCGGACTGGTGCGCAGCTGCAGCTCGTTCGAGAGCTGCGCCCGCAGGTAGCGCGCGGCGCTCGCCAGCCCTTCCAGCGACTTGGCCTTTTCCTCGTCCGTGCCCATGACGCTGACCCGCACGTTGGCATGCGACAGGTCGGGCGACACCTCGACGCCGATCACCGTGACGAACCCGATGCGGGGATCGCGCACGTCGCCGGTGAGAAATACCCCCACCGCGTGGCGGATCACTTCGCTGACGCGTTCGGGACGGCGACTGTGGCGTCTCATCTCAGAGGTAGCTCGTGCTCGTATCGACGATGCGCGCGCCATCCGCTCCGGCGACCAGCTGGTCCGCCTCGCGCAGCACGCTCTCGGCATGACGCCGGTCCGTGCTCACCACGGCGGCCGTCAGCTCGGCACGCTGCCACAGATCCTGATGCCCCGTCTCCGCGACCGACACGTTGAAGCGGTTGTGCATCCGATCCTTCAGGCTCTTCACGATCGTGCGCTTGTCTTTGAGCGACTGACACGCGGGCAGGTGCAGCTCCCACACCATCACGCCCACGATCACGACTCAGCCGGGCTCAGCGAGCGCGCGACCTCCTCGATGCGGTACGACTCGATGAGGTCGCTCACTTTGACGTCGTTGAAATTCTCGATGCCGATACCGCACTCGAAGCCTTCGCGCACTTCTCTGACGTCATCTTTAAACCGTTTCAATGACGCCAACGTCCCGTCATATACCTCGACGCCGTTGCGGATGACGCGCACCCGCCCGGTCCGGGGAATCACGCCGCTGCGCACGAAGCAGCCGGCGATCGTGCCGATCTTGGCGATCTTGAAGATCTGGCGGACTTCGGCCTCGCCCAGCACCACTTCCTTCTTCTCGGGCGCGAGCAGGCCTTCCATCGCCAGCTTCACCTCTTCGACCGCCTCGTAGATGATGCGGTAGGTGCGGATCTCGACCCGCTCGCGGTCGGCCGCCGCGCGCGCATTGGAATCGGGGCGCACGTGGAAGCCCACGATGATCGCGCCCGACGCCCGCGCCAGCAGCACGTCCGACTCGGTGATCGCGCCGACGCCGCGGTGCACGACTTCGACCTTCACCTCCGCGGTCGAGAGCTGCGCCAGCGCGTCGGCCAGCGCCTCGGCCGGGCCGCCCTGGTCGGCCTTGATGATGATGCGCAGCGTGGCGACGCCGCCCGCCGCCGCCTCGGCCATGAAGTCTTCGAGCGTCTTCACCCGGCCGGAGCGGCGATGCTGCGCCTCGCGCTCGAGCCTTTGGCGCTTCTGGGCGATGTCGCGCGCCTCAGCGGCGTCGTCCATCGCGAGGAAGCTGTCGCCCGCTTCGGGCACACCCTCGAAGCCGAGGATCTGCACCGGCGTGGAGGGACCGACCTCGGTTTCCGGACCCCCGCGCTCGTCGTACATGGCGCGCACCCGGCCCGAGTACTGGCCGCAGATGAAGTCATCGCCGATCCGCAGCGTCCCGTTCTGCACGAGAATCGTGGCGAGCGCACCCTTGCCCGGATCGAGCTGCGCCTCGAGCACCGTTCCCTGCGCCTTGCGCTCGGGATTGGCCTTGAGGTCGAGCAGCTCAGCCTGGAGCAGGATCTGATCAAGCAGCGCGTCGACGTTGGTGCCCTTCTTGGCGGAGATCGCCGTCATCAGCGTGGTGCCGCCGAATTCTTCGAGGACGACGCCGTGCGCCAACAGGTCCTGCTTCACCTTCTGCACGTTGGCGGTCGGCAGATCGATCTTGTTGATCGCGACGACGAGCGGCACGCCGGCGTTCTTGGCGTGCGAGATGGCCTCGATCGTCTGGGGCATGATCGCGTCGTCCGCGGCGACGACCAGCACGACGATGTCGGTGACCTGCGCCCCGCGGGCCCGCATCGCGGTGAACGCTTCGTGGCCCGGCGTATCGAGGAACGTGATCTTGCGACCGTCCTTGAGCGTGACCTGGTAGGCGCCGATGTGCTGCGTGATGCCGCCTGCCTCGCCGGCGACGACGTTCGCTTTGCGGACGTAGTCGAGCAGCGACGTTTTGCCGTGGTCGACGTGGCCCATGATCGTCACGACCGGCGGCCGCGGCCTCAGGGTCTCGTCTGCATCCTTGGTCTGCTCGGTCTGGGTGGTCGCGTACTCCTCTTCCTTGACCGCCTGGAATCCGAAGGCCGACGCGATCAGCTCGATCATGTCGAAGTCGAGCCGCTGGTTGATCGTCACCATCTGGCCCAGCTCTTTGAACGCGAATGTGACGATCTGCGTGGGCGGGACTTTGAGCGTGCTCGCCAGCTCGGAGACGGTCACGAACTCCGTCACCCGCACCAGCGTCTTCTCGCGCTCGCGCTCCGCCTGCCGCCGCTCTTCCTGGACCTCACGGAACGTCGGCCCTTCCTCACGGCGGTGCACGCCCTTCTTGCCGACCGGCGCCTTCAGCGTGGCGAGGGTGCGCGAAATGTTCTGCGCCACCGCTTCCTGATCGACGAGGGACTTCTTCCCCTTCTTGCGCTTCTTGCCTTTTTCCCGGCGCCGGTCATCGAGCGGCGGCGCACCGGGTGCGGCCGATGCGACAGGCCGCGGTGGGACCGCGTTGCTGCCGCTCGGGCCCCCCCCGGACGGCGTGCCGCGCGCGACGGGACGTGGACGCACGGGTGTTGGAATGAAAGGCCGCGGCGGCGGAGCGGCCGGCGGCGAAGAGAACGACGGCGCGGATGGCGCGGCGGAGGGCGACGCCGGCGCGAACGTGAGGCTCGCGGCCGGTGCCGCGGACTCGGCCGACTCGGCGGGCGCGAGATCCTTGAAGAGCGCGGCCGCGCGCTCTTCGAGCGACGCCGCAACTTTCTCTTCTTCCTGTTCGCGTGCGGCGGTCTCGAGCGCCTGGCGGGTGATTTCCGCCGCGGCCGCTTCAGCGGCGGCGACTTCGGCCGCGGCAGCGTCGGCGGCGGCCACTTCGGCCGCGGTGCGGCGGCGGCGCATCGGACGCCCCTCGGCAACCGGCGGAGCGGGCGGCGGCTCGACGGCCTTGGCCGTGCGGCGCCGTTTAGGGGGCGCTGCCGGCTGCTTCAGTTTGCGCTTGTCGCGCTCCCAGCGCGCGCGCATCAGCGACACCTGCTCGTCTTTGAGCGGCGTCAGATGACTGCGCACGAAGATGTCCATCTCCTTGAGCATGCCCATCAGCTGCTCGCTGGAGATGCCGAACTCTGCCGCCAAATC
>Ga0137418_10006446_pt1 | contig 10792 bp, 11 predicted proteins | sample CZODoug3_1_2_16f_FD_122242 | JGI IMG/M metagenome (GOLD analysis project Ga0137418, IMG submission 122242) | Vadose zone soil fungal communities from Angelo Coast Range Reserve, California, USA - CZODoug3_1_2_16fungal (Hybrid Assembly) | ecosystem: Environmental > Terrestrial > Soil > Vadose... | reverse complement strand
CAGACATCCGAAAGTTCCGATGCTGCTTCACAGCATCTTCGACATTTTCGTTATTGGCACCTTTCGGACTTGGCTTGGTCCGAATTGCGTCCGCAATTGGTCACGCCTGTGATGATTCGCCATGCGTGAAAAGCTCAAAATCTGACGTCGCGCCGGCGTCAGTTAGCCGATCTGGTCGACACAGTCCGGATAAAAGGCAACGTAATCCTTGATCTGCGCCATCGCATCAAATGGGGTCTCGTAAGTCCACACCGCATTGAGCGCGCGATCCCCGCCAGCCGGAATGCTGTAGTAGGAAGCGTCGCCCTTGTAGGGACAATACGTCGTGTGTTCGCTACGCGTGAGAGCGGCCATATCGACATCCCGACGGGGGATATACTGAACGGGCGGATAAGACGCCTCGCGAAGCGTCAACGCATCGCACGTGTCGGCAATCAGCTTTCCGCCGACAGTGACCCTGACGCGAGACGAATTCGCTTCGATCGTTATCGGGTGATCAGGACCCGGAACCTTCACCGGCTTGTCAGCCATGATCAGCATCCTTCTGAGTTGGGAATGGCGCTTCGCGGGCGCGGAGCAAACCTCCGCGCCCGGACCGGATCAGTTGGCGGTCTTGCCGCCGTCGACGTTGAGGACATCGCCGGTGACGAATGAAGCTTGGTCGGACGCGATAAAGACGATCGCGTTGGCGACCTCCTCCGAGAGACCGAGCCGGCCCATCGGAACGCTCGTCACCAGAGCCGCTTTGTTCTCCGGCGTGCCCGTAAAACGGGTCAACATGCCAGTGTCGGTAGGACCGGGCGCCACGCAGTTCACCCGGATTCCCGACCTGGCGATCTCGAGCGCCACCGACTTGGTGATGCCTTCGACGGCGTGCTTGCTGCCGACATAGATAGAGGCCCCCGCCGCAGCCGCGTGCCCGTAGGTCGAGGAGATGTTGATAATGCTTCCGCTGCCCTGTCCCTGCATGGCGCGCACCTCGTGCTTCATGCTCAGGATCACGCCGAGAACATTGGTGTCGAATGTCGCGGCATAACTTTCCGCGGTCTGGTCGGTGATCGGGCCGACCTTGCCTTCGGTGCCGGCATTATTCACCGCGACATCGAGGCGGCCAAACCGCGCGACGGTCGTGTCGACCAGAGCGCGGACGTCATCCTCCTTGCGCACATCGGCGCGGACAAAATCGGCCTCGGCGCCGAGCGAGCGCAGCGCTTCGACAAGCTCCTTGCCCTCTTTGTCGCGCCGGCCCGAGACCACGACTCGCGCGCCTTGCTTTGCAAAGGCAATGGCGGTGGCGTGGCCAATACCGGTCAAAGCGCCGGTAATCAATACGACTGGCTTGCTCATTTTCCGTTCCTCACAATTTCGCGCTTCCTGCCGGCAGAGCATGGATCGCTGCGCCGGGAAGCTGATGATTGCCCACAGGTGTCTCCCGAGGGCGCTTCCATTCAGGGCTAAATGGGAGCCCCTAGCGCCCGCGCCAAAGACTTTGTAAGTAGGGGGACATGCCTTGAAGATATGGAAGGCGCTATGGAGCTACGGCACCTTCGCTATTTCGTCGCGGTCGCCGAGGAGGGCAGCCTTACGCTCGCGGCCGAGAAACGGCTTCACACCGCGCAGCCTTCTCTCAGCCGGCAAATCCGCGATCTCGAATACGAGGTCGGCGTTCAGCTTATGAGCCGCAGCGTGCACGGCATCGAATTGACCGCCGCCGGGCGGACCTTTCTCGATCATGCGCGGTTGGCGCTCGCGCAGGTGGAGGCCGCCATTGAGGCGGCGCGGCGGGCCGCTCATCCCGCCAAACCGACCTTTGCCCTCGGATTTTTGACTGGGCAGGAGATCGATTGGCTTCCGGAGGCCATGCGCATCCTTCGAGACGAACTGCCCAATATCGAGGTCTCAGTCTCCAGCCAGTATTCTCCCGATCTTGCCCAGGCTCTGCTGAGGGGGAAGCTCGACTTGGCCTTCATGCGTCGCGAAACGCAAATGCCCGACCTGGACTATACGGTGATCGTCAAGGAGCCGCTTGTCATTGCCATGCCGAGCGATCATCGCCTGGCGTCGCAGAACGCCATCGCGCTTCAAGACATCGCCGATGAGATATTCATCGGCATGTCGAACACGGCTCCCACGCTTCAGGTGGTTATAGATGACTACCTGAAGCGATCGGGGATGGATTTCCGGCCAGTGCACAGGGTCGATAACCTGGCGATGGCGATGTCCCTGATCGCATCGACCAGGGGCGTGGCGCTCCTGCCCGCCTATGCGAAGAACTTCCTGCCGGGGTCCGTGACCAGCCGTCCACTCGATGGTGAGGCACCGACGATCGATCTCGTCATCGGCTACAACAAGACCAACACCTCGCCAATTCTCCGACTGTTCCTTTCGCGTGTCGACCGGCTGAAGAAGAGGGCTCCGCCGGCGGTCGGGACGCGCGCCTGACCACTTACATGATCGCGGGCGGGGGTACTGCCTCAGTTACCCTGCTACGCGAAACGGGTGCGACGCTGCGACATAGGGTTGTTTGCATCTTGGCCGCTTAATCGCCGGGCGGGCATCGCTGCACATCTCGTTTCGGCCCGGAAAAGCGGGGAAGTTAGCGGTTTGGGTCGGAATTGACAAAATAGTACGATCGTACTAGTAATAGCACATGCGTGCTAAGACCAAATCCGTTCCAGCTGAGAGCCGGTCGGTCGCCGAGACTGCGCGCCGCGCGCAGATAGTCGGCTGTGCGATCGACACGATTGCCGAAGTAGGGTTTGGCAAGGCCTCGGTTGACCAAATCGCTAAGCGGGCTGGCGTCAGCAAGGGCGTCATCACCTATCACTTCCCAAACAAGGAGGAGATTGTGGACGCAATAATCGAGAAGGTGGTTGCCGCTGGCCGCACCTATATGGAGCCGCGTATCATGGCCGAGACGTCCGCGGCCGGACGATTGCGCGCCTATATCGAATCCGATCTGGAATTCATCGACGCCTATCGCAAGCCACTAATCGCCCTCGTTGAGATCGCGATGAGTGCGCGGCGTGCCGACGGCAGCCTGGTCATCGGTCCCGAGTCGCTCGCCCGCCGCACCGCGAGCCTCGAAGAGTTGCTGCGCGCTGGTCAGCGTTCCGGTGAATTCCGCCGCTTCAATACGCGCGTGATGGCGCTGACAATCATCCAGGCCATCGACGGCGTGCCTCCCTTGTTGGCGCGCGAGCCCAACCTTGACGTCAAGCTGTATGCGAAAGAGCTGGCAACAGTCTTCGCCCTCGCAACCCGGAAGCAATCCTCATGACGGCGCCGTCCCCTGCGCTGCGTGCCCAGCTTCGGCCCGTGATTGGCGCACAATGGATCAATCTCGGCCTTTGCCTCTCGCTCCTCTCGGTAGCCTTCGCGTTACGAGATAGCATTTCGCCGGCGGTCTGGGTCCGGTCGACGATCATCCTGATTGTGGGCCTGCTCATGTTGTGGTGCGGCAAGGAGATGCGCCGCGGCCGGCGCTGGGCCTATGTGCGCGCGAAGTGGATTGCTGTCCTCGGCACCATCGGCTTTGTCGGTGTCGCGGCGCTGCCCGGCCCATTTTCCGCCTGGATGCGCATCGAACAGGGCGCCCAAGCACTGGTGTTCTTGGCGCTCACCTGGATGCTGACGCGGCCCGCGCTCGCGTTGTTCTTCCCGCGCGTCAATGCCCGGATGATCCATACGGAAAAACCCATTCCCCTTTCCGACGCGAGCGCTCGTGATGCGAGCCTCGACTATCTGCGCGCCTTCATTGTCCTCCTGGTGCTACTGCATCATTCGGTGCTGGCATATGCGGTCGTGTGGCCTGCGCCACCGAGGACATTCACAATCTTGCCTGCGCCGATCGTTGATCCCCAACGTTGGGCCGGGTTCGACCTCCTTGTCATCTTTAACGACACCTTCTTCATGGCGCTCATGTTCCTGCTCTCAGGCCTCTTCGTCTGGCCAAGCCTCGAGCGCAAGGGAGGTGCAAGGTTCCTGCGCGATCGAATTTTACGACTAGGCGTCCCGTTCGCAGTCGCCGCGGGAATCCTGATGCCGCTCGCCTATTATCCATCTTATGCGGTAACTGGCGCCGATCCGGGCTTCCTCGCTTACTCCAGCGCGTGGCTATCGCTTGGCTCTTGGCCCAGCGGTCCCGCTTGGTTCATCTGGCTGCTATTCGTCTTCGACGCCGTCGCAGCCGGGCTTCATGAACTCCGGCGCCGCTGGAGGGCGAATACGCGGGCCCCGCGGTATCTCGGCGCGGATGGCCGTCCGCCGGCATTCGTTGCCGTGCTCCTCGTCATTTCAGCACTGGTCTATGTCCCAATGGAATTGGTCTTCGGCGCAGACAGTTGGGTCACGCTCGGTGCTTTTTCATTTCAGGCGAGCCGTCTGTTGCTCTATGCGACCTTCTTTCTGGTCGGTATCCAGATGGGCGCCGTTGGCACCCAGTCTGGCATTCTTGCGCGGAATGCCGGGCTGGCACGGCGATGGCCGATTTGGCTTTCAGCCGGGCTTGCCGCCTATGCGTTACGGCTCGCTGTCATCATAGCGCTCATCCTGCCGGTAGCTGCCGCTCATCGGCCCCTGCCTCTCACGCTGCGCCTTCTGAGTGACCTCACCCTCGTCCTGTGCTGCGGCACAATCAGCTTCGCGTTCATCGCACTCTTCCGTCGGTTCGCCATCGCGCATCACGCTGTCTTGGACAGCCTCAGCGCCAGTTCCTACGGCATGTATCTCATTCACTACCCCGTCGTCGTCTGGCTCCAGTTCGCGCTACTCGCGGTCGCGCCAGGCCCAATAACCAAGGGCGCCATCGTCTCCGTCGGCGCGGTCGCCCTGAGCTGGGGAATAGTGGTGGCACTCCGCCGCGTTCCGGCGATCGCGCGTGTACTCTGATTGATGCAAGCGTGGGAACTTTTGCGTCGCGTCGAGCCCAAGAGCCGGATATTGCCGCTGATGTCGCCTTTGACCATAGCGACCGTGCGCTACACTGGAAGAGCAGTCCATCAGCCTCATCAGTGAGTCGGTGGCTCTGGCGTGTGAACGAACTCTAGCTTCAGGCCATCAGGGTCTGCAAAAAACACCGCATAGTAGCCTTCGCGATAGTGGGGATAGTCCGTCGGCGGATCGAGCACTGTCGCTCCAATCTCGACGAGCAGCTTGTGTAGACGATCAACGTCAGCGCGCGAGTCAGCAACCCAGGCTAAGTGATGAAGTCCGCAGGAATAGCGATTATGGCGTCGATCGTCTCTTGCCACCCTGATGCCGACCGACGATGGGCAGTGCTGAGCGCCCATGTCCCAGTCAATCCAGGTCTCACCCTTGTGGCTCCGGCAATAGCCAAGAAAACTCAGCACCGCATCATAGAAGGGGCCAGAACGCCCCAGATCCGAGACGGTGAGGTCGATATGGTGAACCCATCCGCGCATGATTGAGTCTCCCAGCGGGGGCCGATGACCTAATTGAGTCATCGTACAGCATTTTCCGTCAGGTACAGCGTATGCAGGTGGGCGGGAAAGTAGTCGAGGCGAAGTGTCCCACTGGCACAAATGAGAGATGCCGACTGCGTCGAGCAATGTCCGAGTTGGAGGGCAAAGCGGAAAACATGTGCTCGTACTGAGTTCTTCTCAGCTGACCCATTTCGAACTTGTTTCGAGCGGTTCCGCATTAACGGATGAGCAGAGGCGCGCCAATGTCATCGAAGTCGCCCACCGGTCCAGCCGGTCCTCCCCTCTGCGCCTGTTGCGCCATCGCGCAGACCTTCTTCTGCATAGCTTCGGTGTTCTTGTGACTGGCCTTGAGCTGGTCGGCGATTAGCGGCGGAAATCCGCATTTCGCTGGGTTGGCTTCGATATATTTTATCATCTTAGTTTCGGACTGACCGTAATTCCCGATCAACTTGCAGGTTTCGTCCGGCGGCGCGTGGCGCTCGCTCGCAGCCTTGATCAGCTTGCCGCGCGCCACCGCCTCTTCGCGCAAGGGGACGAATTCCTTCGTGCAGGCATCGTGCTCCGCAGGCACTGCCAAACTATCTTCGAGTGGACTGGCGGAAGAATTGTTTTCGCTGAAGCTCGCGGCGAGCAGCGCAACCGTCAACCTGCCCAAAATACGTTGCAACATTTGCGGCCTCCATGTTCCGCTCAAAAGCAAGCCGGTGACGCAGATACGCTCGATTTCGCTTTTGGCGCGTCCAGCGCGAACCTGCGAACAACAGGTGCCGCTTATTCCGCGAAGACGAAACGCACAAATTTGTGATGCCGCACTCTCGCTGACGGTCCTGCTTGCTTTTGCAATTAGGCCAAAATAAAAAGTGCGTAGGGGAAGAGGCAGTCTCCCCTTGAGACTTCGGTCCAATGACTGCGCAACACTCGATAGATCGAGGCGACTTGCGCATGGACCAAAGCAACCCCTCCGTTTCATCAAGTGACCGTTACGCTTGGCTCAGCGCGGAGGTTTCCCCGATCGCTGTCCATGATCGCGAGCCGGCGCTCGACAAGAAGGCGAGCGTCAAGGGCCAAGCGTTCTCACGTTGCATTGGCAAACCAGACGCTGGTGCGTTCGTGCGACTGCGACTCGAGATAATTGTTGCGCTATTCTCCGCCGCCATTGGGGTCGCGGCCACTGCGAACGGGGTGGCGGCCCAGCCGGCGGAGACAACGCCGCTTCAACTTGAGGCCAAAATTCCTCTCGGTAATGTGCACGGGCGAATCGATCATATGGCGGTCGATTTGAAGCGGCAGCGGGTGTTCGTGGCCGAATTGGGCAATGATAGTATTGGCATCGTCGACCTTGCTAACCGTAAATTGCTGCACAGGATAGCGGGACTGAAGAGGCCACAAGGCGTCGGCTACGAACCTTCCGCCGACCTCCTTTACGTAGCCAACGCCGCCGACGGTTCGGTCCGATTGTTTGAAGGAAACGAGTATAAGCCGGCAGGCCAGATCGAGCTCGGCAGCGACGCCGACAACGTTCGCGTCGACACTGCAGCCAATCGCCTGTTTATCGGCTATGGCAGCGGCGCATTGGCGATAATCGACGCGGCGACCCTTAGCAAAATTGGCGACGTTCCGCTTAAGGCGCATCCCGAAGGCTTTCAGATCGATCCGGACACCAGCCGGATTTTCGTCAACGTGCCCGAAGCTCACGGCATCGCCGTCGTCGACCGCTCCTCGCAAAAGCAAGTCGGCAAATGGCCGACACCCGGTCGCGGCGCAAATTTCCCGATGGCCGTCGACTCTGCTCGCCGCCAGCTTCTTGTGATCTTTCGTAACCCGGCCGAGCTCGGAGCCTTCTCCATGGCCGACGGCAAGCTCGTCGGGACAGCCGAGACCTGCGGTGATGCCGATGACCTGTTCGTCGACGCCAAGCGCGGACGCATCTACGTGAGTTGCGGAGCCGGATTTCTCGACGTTTTGGAAGCGAAAGGGATGGCCAACCCACGTATCGCCCACATACCGACAGCTTCCGGGGCGCGCACGTCGCTCTTTGTGCCTGAACTTGATCGACTGTTGCTCGCCGTACGGACAAGTACGGCCGAGCCGGCAGCCATCTGGGTGTTCCGACCGGTACCATAATTGCGAATGCCGAGACCCGACGCATGTTCGCAAGGCCTCCATTTCGAACACGGCAATTCCTGAAACGCTTCGTGTCAGGATCGTGCATCGCTTCGAGTGTGGCAGCATGGTCTGCTCCAACTTTCGCTTACCGTCCATTCGACGGCACCGACGCTGGGGTAGCCGCCTCGGGTGTAGTCGAGATCGAGTTGCAACCCGCCGGACGCCTGCACGATGAGACCGGAACCAAGCTTATCGCGCCGGCCACGGTCATCAACTATGGGTTCAGCGAAGGCTGGGAGCTAGTGCTGGAGGGACAGGGCAATTGGCCGTTGTCGCCGACAGGCCCTACCAGTCTTACGGCCGCGGGCGCATTCCTGAAACACGTTCTCCAGCCCGGCAGTCTACAGGATAAGACCGGGTCAAGCGTTGCGACGGAATTCGGCGTGTTGCTCCCCGACAGCACCAGCGGTTCTGGCGTCGGCGCCAGCTTAGCCGGCATCGTCTCGCAGCGGTGGGACTGGGGCACAATCCATCTGAATGCCGAGACGGCCCTCACCCGCGACCATCACGCCGACCTGTTTCTTGGCACCATAATCGAGGGACCGTCAAAATGGTCAGTACGGCCGGTTGCGGAATTTTTCGTCGAGAAGGAATTCGGCCAGTTCAACACGATATCCGCCTTGGTCGGCCTCATTTGGCAGCTGCGTGACGGTCTGAGCGTGGACGTCGGTCTACGGCACGCTCTCACCAATGGCCGCCCGGGAAACGAAGTGCGTGCGGGAGTGACGTATGGCTTTCCTCTTCGAGCACTCGACGCTCGCACCGCCCAGTACAGATAATTCCAACCTCGAGGTGTTCGCGTGGCCGCGTTGGGCTACCGGTCCTGGAACTCGCGGACTTCTGTGGCGAGCGCGCCCGATGGCGGAGCGCTGTGTCGTATCTGGGTCGAACTTTCGGAGTCCCTTCGCTGTCACAACAAGGAGTACAGATCATGTCGACGAGAGCGATCTCTCAAGCGGTCATTTGTTTCCTGGTGTTTGGCGTCTTCTCTCCTGCCTATGCCCTGACCCAGGAGGAGCTTGTGGCCAAGCTCGAATCCGCGGGTTATTCGCAAATTCGGGATATCAAATCCACCGCCGAAGGCACGGCCGTCAAAGCGATGAAGGACGGCAAGGAAGTATCCCTCGTTGTCGACAGTAGCGGTCAGATCAAAGAGCGGAAATAGAGAATGGCTCTCTCGTCGGTCCTGTCGAACATCGCAGCAAACGTGCCTCTGCCTCACAGCTCAAAGATTATCTGGACGGAAACTACAAAGCCGAGCCGTCGCTACCGTGGAATGTCCGTTCACGGCACTTTTCGGACCTCGCGCGATGTCCGAGTTGAGTCCGCAATGCGCGGCAAAGCAGACATTGGTTGGCCGTTCTGATCACGCCGCTGTCGCGCGGTTCTTGCTCGCGACAGCACTTCGCGTCTTGGCGGCGATGAAGTTGATACCCGCGGATTGCGGATGAAGATCAATTGCTGACGGGGCAGGGCCTTCACTCGCAAGAGAGCCTTTGCGCGCAAACAGCCCGGCGGGCAAATCAGTGTCGGCGGTTCGTGGCAAATTCAAACCGTCGGGAATGACGAAAACTGCGGGCAACCGCGCTCCGGCAAGAGCCCTACGGTACTGGACGAGCTTCCTGCGGCGGCAAGTAATTTGCCCGGCGGGCAAATGACTGATGTGCCTGTCCAGTCCCATTTGCAAAAATAATTTGCTTCTCGCCTGACCCAAATCAAATCTAGAACTCGCATCGTCCGGACTCGACCAAGGGGCGTTTCGGGTGCGAGATGCGGTGGACGCGGCAGCGTCAAGCGACGAAAGCAGGAACCCGATGGCACGCGTGCGCTGTATTACCGAAATGGGCATGGGCGTTGATGTTCACGGACGCGATGCCACCAAGGCGGCCAGGCGCGCGGTCTCGGACGCCATCCGCCACTCCAGCCTCGGGTTCGTCCGGATGCTGGGCAAGACGGCCAACGACATGTTCGTCGATGTCACCATCGGCGTGCCGGACCCCCGCGCGGTCGACACGACAGCGGTCGCGAAAGAGCTGCCTTACGGAACGGTGACCGTCACCGCGGTCAAGGGCGGGCTCGAGATTCCAGCCGAGCAGGGTGGCGATGCCATCATCATCGCCAATGCTGCCGTGATCGTGAGTTTTGACGACGGCAGGCCGGGCTAAATGCACAGGCCCCCGAGCTGCGCGGCTCGGGCAGCCGCGCGTTCGGAGGGAGTGAAAACAAAGCATGTCCGTTTCCGGAACGTCCAATCATCCGCTTGATCGTCCAATCTGGAGCGCACTGACGACCCGGCAGCAGGCTTTGGCAGAGGGCAGCGCTCGGGCGTTGCGCTATCCCACTGCGATTTCTCCTTTCGCGGACTTAGTGGATATGTCCCCGGAAAGTTTTGCGGCACTGGGCGCGATGATGTCCGGATCCGAGATAGCCGTGCTGTTTACGCCCGACGCCGTGACCGCGCCGCCCGAGTTCAAGATTCTGATTGCCGAAACCGGCGAGCAGATGATCGGAACGCCGGCGGAGAGTTCGGTCCGCGGCGTCGAGCCGATCATGCTCGGTGTTGCCGACGTGCCGGACATGATAGCGTTGACCGAACTCACCAGGCCCGGACCTTTCAGTGCGCGAACCCGTGAATTGGGAGTTTTTCTCGGGATCCGGATCGACGGACAGCTCGTCGCGATGGCGGGCGAACGAATGAAGGCCGCCAACTACACGGAGATGACGGCCATCTGCGTGCATCCGTCGCACCGCGGTCGCGGTTATGGCCAGGTACTGCTTGCGGCAATCTCTCGCCAAATTCTGGCGCGGGGGGAGACTCCGTTCCTACACGTATTCTCCAACAACGCATCAGCGATCGCGCTCTACCAACGGCAGGGGATGGAAATCCGCCGTCGCCTGCATGTGACGGTATTGCAGAAGCAGACGTGACGTGCCGGGTCTGAATTTTCGCCTCGTGTCGCGTCCGCCCAATGAGCTAGGAGCTTTGGGATTGACAGAATGTTCATGGTTCGTTCTAACGTGCTCATGGACCATAATGCAAGTAGTAGTGGCGGACGGTTGTTTTTCGCGGCTCTTCCTGACACCGATGCGGCGACACGGATTTACAGGCTGGCGCACGCGCTCAAACGCGCCCACAGATTCGACCGCGCAATTATTGAACCCGGACGTCTGCACATCTCGCT
>Ga0137418_10006445_pt1 | contig 10792 bp, 14 predicted proteins | sample CZODoug3_1_2_16f_FD_122242 | JGI IMG/M metagenome (GOLD analysis project Ga0137418, IMG submission 122242) | Vadose zone soil fungal communities from Angelo Coast Range Reserve, California, USA - CZODoug3_1_2_16fungal (Hybrid Assembly) | ecosystem: Environmental > Terrestrial > Soil > Vadose... | reverse complement strand
TGTCACGGAGATGCCCCCAGGATCAAATGCTCTGCCCGTGCGCTTGACCATCTTAATATGATGCCATTCCTGTGCCATCAACATGAAAGCAGGTAGCCAATCCTAACCACCCAGGTAAGATAATTAATAGAAAAAAAACTTAAAACTTACGGAGGGGATGTTTAAACCAGTATTATCCGTCTGATACTCTAATGCGCGATAGAAACTATACCCGGTGACTTTGCCTTGGAGGTTGAGTAAATGAAAGTGTCGTAGAACAGACATGGAAGCACATGTTTGTGGTTCGAGTGGTGTTGCCGGCCACCACCCAATACGAAGCAGCTGCGCTCTATGCAGGATGCTAGCACAGCGGCAAAAGTCGACAGCTACTGAGTGGATCCCATTTGCGTCGATTACAGCAAAATTTTTGTGGCCAGGTTCTTTAGTTGGGCAGAAGCGGCCAGGAGCATGTCCCAGCTGCACACGAAGCCCAAGGTCCTTCAGTGACGACCGCTGGAAAAACAATCCGTTCCACATCTAAGCAGGATTGTTATTGAATTGAAACGCAATAAATATTAATAACCACGTACTTCAACAACATGCAACGGAGATTGTGAATGCCTCTTCACAAGACAACCCTGACACCACAATGCACCGTGGATACAGTCCTTGCAGCGAAAGTTTGGAAAAGGGTGCAAGCACCCGGCGCAAGCACTCTGGTACCTTCCCCTGCCTTCCAGACACATGAGTTCATCAAGATACTCATCCCGGTACTCCACCCAGGTGGCGAGGGGAACATCCTAATCTCAGTCAGTTACGCCAGCAGCTGGCTAAATGCAAAATAAACGCACCGAATTTGTATACCGTTTTGCCCTCTCCTTACCAATGACGTGAATGCCTGGCAGCTCAGGTATCGCAGCAGATTCACTGTCAGTCCTTCCATCCATATTATCCATATCGATGTCTACATCATCGATGTCCATCGGCATTGGGAAGAACTCGTTAGGGTCCCTCGGGATGGGTGGAGGGAGAGAGGTCGGCGCAACCAAGTTGGATATAAAGGAGACATTGCGTTGCCCCATAGTTCCAGCTATATCGACAGCAATTTGACGAGAAACGGTTGGTTGAGCCCTATGGATGTAGAACGACTCTGAAGGCTCTTTAGGCATTTTGGGGAATCGTAAGGCCAGAGAAGCCACAAAAGAACATAACAGTAATTTGAGGTTAGGGTTAGGGCATTTGAAGTCCAAAAAATTAATCCAAGTTCAATGCGAAAACTATTACATATAGATATTATAGGCGTAACAATGTATGAGAATTCTAAATCCAAAAAGACACAACAAAGAATGTTAGCAACGCGCGAGCCCAAGTTAGGATCATCAGGCCAACATATACGAAGTCTGAACATGTCAAAAGTAAATCCTAAGTCCTAAAGCGGAGGCACCAATGACATTATCAGTCAAACATCCCGAAACAAATATAAACGTAAGTCAAAAGCCGAAACCCAAGTCAGAAGTACTAAGGCAAATACTGCCATACATCAATATTCGACCAAGTAAAAACGTAAGTTGAAAGCCGAATGTCCTAATGCAAATCGGAGTCCCAAACTTAAATACCAATAAATTGAAAACAAATCAACTTTAACTGCAAACATATATCAATCCAATGTAGACAATCGTAAGGTCCCCACATAGGAGGGTTTTAATTCCGCAATTATATGTACATGTTCTACATAGAAAACATTGAATATTAAACTGTGACAAACGGTCAACAAAGTAACGCACAGAGACAACTACTCAAAGCCATTCGACCACGTAGACTGGGCTAACCACGCGTACATCATTAATGCACAGGACATTCATGATAAACGACTGTGTGGCCATGTCTATTGAGTATCTGAAATGAACACACATCAGCGAGACAGAAGGTATTGCATAATAACAACAGCTTACCGACGTCACCATAATATCGAACCTCAATCCCTGAAAAGTATATTAAATACAGACAAGAGATAACATAAACATTTACTAATACCTGCTAAAGTCGGTACATCCCAAGGTACCCCGACGATTACGAGGCCATAGGTTATCCAAGGAAATGTGTATACATACGTGACTGACTGAAGGTGTTGCAAATTACAACCTACTAAAGTCAGCACTGAAATGCGTGATGAATTCACCATGTACCACTTGACTACGAGATGAAGCAACGAAAAAAGGGCGACCAAATAAAAGACCGAGGGAGACGGAAGCTGAGGAGAAAAAGTCAAAACAGGTCAGCTTATATATATGTTTGGAGCTGTGCACGGACCATAGTTTAGGGGAGGCAAGCGTACCATGACACAAGCATGGGCTAAAACCCTCAGAGCGCAGCTTACAACCATTGCTTGTGGGCTGGAAGACTTTAGGAAAATGTTTGCCCATAAGTGCTTGAAATAAATTAAAAAAGGGAGAGGAGTAGACGAAAGCTGGGGCGAAAAAAGGAAAAGAGGCCAGCTTATATGTGTTTGGAGCTGCGCACGGACCATGGTTCAGGAGAGGCAAACAAACCACAACTCCCATCGCTGATCATGACATGGCAACTTATTCATGGGAATACTGAGACAGCAATACAGGATTATATCAGTGAGCAGAAATACAAACGAACTATTGAGAGGTATTTAGGCACATACTACATTCCCACAACTACAGTTGCAGCCGTCATGGGCCTGAATTTCAGATCGTACAGTATTTAAGGTCTGTTCCAAACCAATGATAGCACTGTGGAAAGTACATGTAAGTTGGTGTCCTTGGAGATACAAGTCGCGTAATGCCTCCACATCTGTCGGTAGCTGGCCCTCCATGACACGCCCCAAGTAAGCAAGCATGCAACGACCTGCTGCCACCTTCTTTCCACCCTCATTAAGCCACACAGTCACACACTCGGAGTCTCGTTCCTTCATAGTGCGCCACTCCTCCGCACTCTGAGCAGGCCAGTTAGCGATAGTACCCCAGTCCCATTCCATGTCCAGCATCCAACGGCGCAAGGCCGCTACGCGACGAGAAGCGCTCCAGGATGACCACTCGGACAGAATAGAGTCAGGCAAAACAGCTATGGCAGATTGGATGGGCCGGTAGGGAATGCCATGGGTGGTTGGGAGGGGATGGCCACCAGCAGGCAAGCCAGTGAATGGCCAGCTGTTAGACGAAGACGGTGCAGACAGTGAAGAAAGCCTCGGTGGGGAAGGCAGAGGTGAAGGCGGGGGCGGAGACAGAGGCAGGGGCAGAGGCAGGGGTGGAGGTGGAGACAGAGGCGGGGGTGGAGGTGGAGACAGACGTGGAGACAGATGCGGAGACGGAGGTGGGGACAGAGGTGGAGGTGGAGGTGCATGCAGGGAACATGATCCATCGTTTGAAGGCGAAGAGGAGGATTGAAGCGGCACAAAAGATGACTCTTGATCATTGTCACAATGATCGACTTTATCCTGGTCATCATCCTGGTCATCCTGCCATATCTGCTTTGCCAATATCCTATTTCTAGACCCTTTGTGTAAACTTCAGTGGGCAAAACTGCTTGAAATACTCACTTGGATGCCCACAGTCTTGCCTTCTCTTGTTGCTCAGCCTTGGGCCTAAATATTTGGATGAGACATCAGGTAACAACTCAAGGGAATAAACTCAGCACTTACTTCTGATAATATCTCCTTTGGTTCCTGGCTTTATGTTCCTTCTCCAACTTATGCTTCTGATCCCCCGTTGTAGCATCAGAGGAAAGAGTTGCCTCGTGATGTGACTTCGTTGTGCGTCAGCTAGCCATTGTATGACAAGTTGAAGGTGTGGGTGTTCTTGAGCTAGACTGAATGATAGTGTGAAGCACAAAATGAAGTAAGCAAAACGAGTAGAAAGTAAGAGTGGCGGCTTGAAGAAAAGCCACCTACCTAGGTAAAATCTATTTGCGGTCACGAACTTTCGTGACCGCTCACCTGAAATAACATCTGTTTGGCTCCTTTATTTGCTACCAGATGTAAGTATATCATGGATACGTATGTTTGATTGCATTTGAGAATAAATTACCATTTAACATCGGGATCAAAGATATCGGTTCCAAGAGCATTGGCATTAGTTGAGCATTCTGTGTTGCCAAGTCGCTCGGATATGCTTAATTGTATTTGTCCAAAGCTACATTCTTCCGGGCGACATTGCACAGTGAAATGTAATGCAGGAGGTCGGTCATACTATTTCTGCGAGACGGTGGGCAGAGCAGATAGATACATTTACTACTACGAAATTCCTACAGTTGCACTACATGTCCTGCCCTTTGCGCAGCTTCAAATGCATTGAATGCATCGGCCTTGGTTGCATACTTATTATACAACGACATACTGACACCATTCACCTGCGCCGCAGCAAAGTTCCTATCAAATATTGCATTAGCCAAGGGTAAATATCCACGAAAGTGGAGATATGAAATACCAGGCCGGATACACTCCAGGACGCTTCCCTTTGAATACCACATGCCATTCAGCGCCGAGGAAATTATCACTAGCAGAAGCAAATGCCTGCATGATGCGCTCAGGAGTTAGATTGGTGGCGGCAGGTCGAGAAGAGGAGCGGGGACCAGGGAGAACACGGAGGGCATCTAGAGCATAAGCGACAACGAACGCTCGCTCTGCTTCCATCCGACTGCTAAATCCTTGGTAGACGTTTCTGGAAACACAATGGACCTGAGCTTTACACTCCACCCTAATAATGATTGTAAGTATCCTGTCCATTGAAGAGCAAGAGACATACCAAGACGTGTATATCCCTGGAGCCAACCCTTCAAACACGACATAAGCCTCACATTTGTCACCTCGTCGTTTTTTAGGGGTGATAACTTTCATTCGAACAGCTGTCCCCCCCGGATAACCTTGGGAGGCGTGGCCGGCACGGTGCCTATGCCAAAAGAATGGATTAATCAGCATTGCAACCTGATACTTCAATTGAATCGCACATACCATGATTCTAGGGTACCCGTCTCCAGACCAACAGGTACGTTGTAGATTGACTCGGTCAGAGCGGCTGCGGCAATGTCAATAAAATGAATGTTGAGACTAAGTGAAACATACGCTGAAAATGCCTTTCCAGAGACTGGACATCGACGTTGGCAATGCTACGCTCGACATCAGAATCTGGGTACTCATCCAGCGATTCCACGGATGGAAGGTTGCGGAGTTGTGCATGAGAGAGTTGTCTATCAGCCTCATTGAACTTGATCCGTGGTTCCTTATTGGTGGGGAAGCGGACACCAGCTGGCCTCGGGGTTCTCTTCCTCTTCCTCATCGCTGCTAAATATCTCGATTACTGGCCAATCCCCATTCTCTCGGAGCCTTGGTTGAGGAGAAGGGGCTGCTTGCAGATTGAGATTCTCGAAGAGCTGTAGGAGGTCAGGATCTTCGCACAGAGCATTTTTGTGCATGAGTGGCATGGTGGGAATGGGTGAGAGGGGAGGGAAAGATAAGTCAGTTTGATGGTCAGAAATGGTTAGAACCCTACAAACCTTGTTACGTTTTGTGATCACTTGATAAGCCATATATTGGTTTGAGGGCCGCATCATGACCAGTTGGACACTTACCCGAATAAGGTGGCTGTTTTTTTTTCTTGACCTTTTCGTGACCGGTCAACTCGAATCACCTACAAACTCGTATATATCCCCTTGAACTCATGGCAAAAAAGGGGAAAAATAAAACTGGTGACTCCCAAACTAGGCGGGGAGCACCTGACCATTTTCGTGGTTTTAAACGGCAGTTTTTGGAGTCGCGCGCGATTATTTACCAACAGGCCTTGGATAGTAAGGGCAATAAAACATCGGAATTCTACGATAAAGTCACTCGAGACTTTATCCTAAAGTACGGTGATACCGAACCATTCGAGGCAGAACCAGGGGAAGACCCTCCCATTCCATCGGGCGATGCTATCATCCAAGAATACCTGGATGAAAATGAGGCAGCAGCAGCTGCCAAAACGTTCAGTAAACTGCGAACTGTAAGTTATGATAATATACATATCATGGTTTTGTCCTAACTGCCATATAATATAGAAGTTAGCCCAATGGTATCGTCGACTATATAAAAGGCCCGAGGCTACAAAAAGCTCACCTGCGACGACCAATCCATTTGCCGAGGTGCTTGGTGCCAACATTATCAGTAAACCTTGAAAACTTAGTCCATTTCATTACTACATAAAACATTACTACCCTGCTCGCATTAAGGAGGAGCATGACTGGAGATATGCATTAGCCAAAAAAAAATATGAGGATTCTACAGAGGAGGAGCAGGAGTCTCAGGGTATACCCGTATGTGTGGCCATGATGACGGAAATTTGTGCCAAGTTCTGGAAATTGGAATCAGAGGAATTTCGTGATGAGGTTTCACAGAGTGCAGAGGACGAACATCAAGATAACCTAAAGCAGTGGGAGACGCTACAGAATGCACCAAAGACACCACAGCAGTTTCATCAGTAAGTCTTCCCAAACTCGCAGGGCTTGAAGAAGTGCTTACCTTACCAAAAGACAGCTAAAATTTGCTGCCAATATTATCCGGCTGATAGTGAATGCCATCTCCATTCAAATGCAAGCCGCTGTCTCTATTTGCATTATTGGTCCAGTTGCGGATCGAAATGGCAAGGTTGAAGTGAGGAGGTTCGTCTGAGAACCTTCATTTGCAAGAAAGCACGATACTGATGTGAAGGGCTATAGTATACACTCTAACTGGCCGGGAGGAGTTTCCTCATTGACATGGCCCACATACGACCCCACAGGCTACGAACTTGCTGAACAGTCCATGTGCGCCTATGGGAGGGCCAATTTCAGTAAGTGGTCCGCAATAGAATATATATATAGTTGACTTACTGTTTCTAGCCATCGAAGAATGCAGGCGGCGTGCGTTGCCTCCAGAGCACCAGCAACAGAATGCAAACAGTTCAGAAACTCCGCCAGGAGCATCGACACTGCCAGGCACTCCCCACTCTCCTTCACCCAGATTTGACTTTCCTCGAGCATCGTCAGCACCACTCCCTGACTTTCCACCTCCTCTCCATCAGCTGCCTCCTCCCCGGTCACTGTCACCTCCACCATCAAATTTTCTACCTCCGTCACCACCGCTCCCGCCACCCTCTCCGCCCTCTCCCCCTCCACCTACAAGGCCACCTTCTCCAGCTCCCCCACCAGCTCCTACTCCACCTTCTCTCGGACTTTCTCCCCGTCTTCAACGTGTCAACCGGATGGGCCACCAGGAGGGAAATCAGGAAACACCTGACTTGCTGGAGTGGCCGAATCTGGATGTCCAAAGAGACGGGCAGGGAAATCCATCTACTGCCAGATCAGTATTGGGTAATGCTGCAGAGCGCCCAAGACCGCAACCAGCCTATAAGGGTTCCGGACAAGATGGGCCATTAGGGCAGCAGCAGCCTGACCACCAGGGAAAAGACACAGAAGCGCTGCGCTTGCCGGAATGGCCGGATTCGGGTATCCAAGGGGGTGGGCAGGGAATTGAGGATCTACTTCCACCTGCCATCAAGCCGGTGCCGGACAGCGAGGCTGTCAAGGGACCTAGGTCGCATCCAACCTATAACGGTCCCGGCCAAGATGGACCCTCGGGGCAACTGCAGCTGCCTGAGCTACCGGACACGTCTGCATGGCCGGAACATGCCACAGATGCCTTCAACTTCCTGATCTACTTGGATCTGGGCGCAAATGGGATGGACACAACAAAGGCATTGAGAGATTGGGGTATTGAGTGGAGGAACTGCGTGGATGTTTTTCTCAAGATGTTCAAGGCTGCAGGCTTTCCTCATCCAGTGAGTATGGCATTGCAATTTGATTAAACTGTACACTTACCAAAGTTTCACAGGCAACAGGCACAAACTTCCCAGCGATGACGAACAAACGACCAAAAGAGATAAGTGCTTGGATGAAGACGCGCCGCACGTGGATAGATATAGATATCGACGATGTTGATGAGTTTGCAGCCGCTTGGTGGTCTTGGTGGGGTGCCTTGCAGCCCGATGGACGAATGAGTAATACAAACGATGTCTGGCTTGCACCAACTGATAAGATGGATTGGAGGAAGACCCGGAAGCTGGGAAAGAATGGCATGGCTCTTGTAATGGTGACATTGTCGTGGTGGGGCAGGGCATCAAAATGTGGGGAAGACTGGAGGACGGCAGTGCGGGATGTTTTCGACTCAATCATATGTATGGGCAACGGCTCCCAAATCACGGCGACGGTTATACCACTTGGAGGCTCCAGTGGTGTGAACATTGAAGCTGGACGGCCTGTTAGGGAGCGCAAGTGGGTTCCGGCAAGGGATGAAGGTTTCGAAGAACAGCCAAGGAAGAAGGTGAAAAGCCGCCGTTGACAAGTGTTGACATGATGAGTTAGAACATGCCTGTTTTTTTCATCGCACATACTCTCGTATTCACACCTTATGATCTCACTCTCCTACATTCTACTAATACGTTTTAGTATTCCTTTTTTTTTTGTTTGGCATGGCTCATGTTGCCCATTTTTACAAGTAAAACCTTATTTAGCGTGGCATTCTTGTTAATTTCATTACATTATTACTGTATCTATCTACCATCTACAATTGTTGAATAATTAGACCCATGTCGCTCTAAACAGTGGCTGACACGTCACAAGGACTTGAAGTCAACTCAAATCCGCTAAGTCCGATGGTGTGAGAAGAGACTGTAAAAAGAAGTGCGCCTGCTGTATTTGGAAAACGGTTTCGGGCGCACGTATATACCCAAATGAGACCACTACGCCCCAAGAAATATGTATGGCCCATTTATGGCTATGATTTGATGCCGTTACAGCAGTTAGAAGGCATGTGATCAATAATAAGGCACAGCACGCTAACAATCGACCCACCTGCTTCATTAGGGAAGTGCCTGGGACACATCCCTGGCATCCCCAATTGGCCCCCTAGCCCCGGAAAAGGTCCTAAGGGCATCACATCACAATACATACCCCTCTCTTTAGAGGGGAAAATTGCAATGTGACCAGTGATTGTAATTAGGTTACATCACAATGTTAGTACAGGGAAGCCTCCTAGATGTCGTTGTGCGACCTTCAATAGGACTCGGACTCGTTCCATGTCAACCCTTGCAACGTCAATCAACAGGTATATTTCAGGCAGATAGAAGTGGTATAATGTGTTCGTGCCAAGCAGACCACATGAATATCCATCCTTCTGTGGAGAGACTTTGAGCGTCCGATACGTAAATTTATGGCCAGTATGGTGGAATGTCCACCAATCGAGGACTGACGTCACTTCTTCAACAGGTCTTTGCCCAAAGGAGTCTCCATACCAAACCAATGAAAGCTCAAAGTCTATTGCAATAGCCACCCAATGATCACCTCCTATGTTCACCATGGTTCCCAGACCGTCACGCTCACCCGTTACCAATGCAGTGCCGATCCCCTGAATCCAAGCAAACACATGGCTCTCTTCGTATTCCCCAGTATCACGGCAAGTATAGGCTTGGCGAAGGCTCCAAAAGAAAGCCATTTGCGCAATTTCGGTTCTGGTGCCTTTGAGCAGCAGTTCACGCCGCAGAAGGTCAAGTATTTGATCTTCATGCATAGTGGCTAACCATTCACGGCTAGCATATGTAGCAAGCTTGTAGAGCAGCTCGCTGGCATTGAATCCACGTACATCTCCAGACCACGGGAGGCACGAGAGCATATCATAGGCCTCCTGCATGATTGCGTCTGCATTCTCGCCATTCATGGTCTTCTTCGAAACCTTCTTCCGCATTCGAATGAACTCCTCTGCCCCCACCCAGGCCTTACGTGATGTTGTTCGTATTTCGAGAACCTCGGCCCAGTAGGGAATAACCCACACCGGTAAATATTGTCCAGATGCAGATGGTGCATGCCGACATTTCACAGATCGCATCCCCGATAGAACAGCAGTTTTACATGCTGCCACAAGTTCTCCGAGCACCTTCACTGGCAGGATGGGAATTTTTTGTATGATCTTTATATTGTCTGTTGTGGGCTGCTGAAGAAATCCGATGCTTTATGCTGTGATGCAGCACCTGAGACGATGGGCAGAGGGAATTGCAGAAAATCAAGTACAGAGAGAGTGGCGTCCGGAAAGGCCTCAGCTTGTATATCATCTGGCATCGCCAGCGAGGGATGGATATAACGCAGTGTTGAACTCAACATTATTGTTATGCGAAGTCTTGTTTGAACTTTGTAATTTTCTGATGGCACAATTGAGTTTAAAATTTTAGATTTGTTGGGGTTGAGGACTTTGAAATCGGAGCAAGAATAGCTAAAGCCAGCTGCCCGGCCTGCCCCCCAGCTGCGCATTGGCTCAAAAATGGTATTTCTAGGCGCAACAGCACATCTGCACCCAACCAAGTCTAATGTTGGACATTCAAGGAAAGACTGGGACGGCTGGCTGGCTCATTGTCACGCCGATCTACATGATGACGAAATTTTGACCTTGTCACGGGTCACCTGGCCACCTGACAAAACCAAAATTTCGTCAGGTGTGTCACAGTCACACATGGGTGACAAATCGATCGAAATTGTACAGTACTCTCAAATCCCAATTAGTTGGAATGGGGTGATAGGGTCAAAATTTCTATCAAACTTCTTCCCTACTTGCAGGGGAGTGGAATATTTGTTTTGCTGGGTATCCTTGACATCTGCTGACATGCAGTTGGTGGATGTTGTCAATACATCCAAAGAGACTTGATACACATATGACAAATCTATTGGGCACCAACCCAGTCAACTTCTTTCTCACTTGTGCTTGGGATGCATGACAGTATAGGATGTGGAA
>Ga0137418_10006444_pt1 | contig 10794 bp, 7 predicted proteins | sample CZODoug3_1_2_16f_FD_122242 | JGI IMG/M metagenome (GOLD analysis project Ga0137418, IMG submission 122242) | Vadose zone soil fungal communities from Angelo Coast Range Reserve, California, USA - CZODoug3_1_2_16fungal (Hybrid Assembly) | ecosystem: Environmental > Terrestrial > Soil > Vadose... | reverse complement strand
TGGCAGGCCACATGTGACCAATTCTCGCATCGGTCACATTGAATAGAAAGATCACCATTAGACAGCATATGCCCATCTCCACGTGCACCACATCGGCAATGGTAAGGGAATGGATCAGTCTTATTGGCAGGGGTTTGGGCTGCCAATGAGGGTGCTTCTTCGTCTGAATCACTCAGGACAAAGCGTACTCGCCGAGCAGTTGGCTTTGCAGAATGATGTTGTGTATCTTTGGGCTGATTGATGTCGTCCAGACTCTGTGTATTGACATGCAAGTCATCACCAAATAACTCCTGATACAGCTTGTTACTTTCTGAATCAGAGACACTCGCAGTTTCTGCGTCAAATATCTGTGAGTAGTCTGTCAAGTTTTTCTGATAAGGATTAGTCATCCAGACGCGATCTTCATCTGGCAATTTCGCAATGCGAGATTTTGTGAAGGCTATGGTTGGTGCAACATTGGAATCACGAGGCTGAATATCAATCCCGTGGATGCGCCGGAGTGCTGCCAGGCGTTCTTGATAGAAATGCTGTTGTGCCTTAGCGCCACCACGGAGGTGATAGACTACTGCATGTGTGTGGAAATGTGATGGTGCTGGAACATTGGCGCCACTTAAATGGGTTGAAATCTTCCCTTTCTTAACTTGATGGCTGAATCCATGATGTGTCATGTCGTCATAGTCAAAAATTGCAGAGCCAGCTGGAGATGAATACCGAGTGATGAAATGATTGTGGCTGGAAAATACACGCCCCACAATATCATAGATAACACCTTCTTCCGCCATTTCTTTTGAATCGGGTCGTAGTGTTGCAGGATAGTCCCATGAAGAAAGGTCTTCCTCCACCTTGTTGTCGGCCGAAATGTGAACTCCACTTTCAATGACGAGCATAACCGGAATGGAGAAATGAACCTTCACCGATGTGGATGCACCATTGCAAACAACATTGCCATCCTTTGCTCTCCAGCAGGGATGCGAAGCAGATGGTGGATTGGCAAGCATCTTCTGACGAAACCAAGTCCACACCTTTCCTTTACACTGGTGAAATTCCTGACTATTCAGTTGCCAGTAGAAGTTTGCTGAAGCATTGGATATCTGGTAATGTTTTTCACGGTTGGAGCCAGAGCAAGTTCGGAGTATCACAGACAAGGACTGAAAGTATGAGTATGCTGGAATGAGGTCGCCTTCACGTCGGTTCCGTGCAATATCACCGAGCCAGCTCTGCCATCCAATCAGACATCGTCATGATGCATATAGACTATTGAATGAACTTACAAAGACCGACTCAAAGCTTGTAGCAGATTTTACAAGCTTCTTGTTTTGTAAATGTTTGCGGAAGTTATCTCGCTGTTGAGATAGCTTATCTGCTGCTCCTTCATCATCTTCATCTACAACAGCAGCAGCAGCAGATTTCAGCAAACAAAGCGGGGATCGACGCCGCCGTCGCGCGCTTCGGGCAGCTGGACGATTACTACATCTTTGATGAGCTAACCGTTTATTTCGGCAACGGCAAGGTCAAAGTTGATCCCAAGTACACGTCCCAACTTCTGGCCCTGGCTGAGAAAGGCAAGGCTATCAACGGCTACATGATCGAGGTGAAAGGCTACGCCTCGTCCGTTGGCAGCGTGGAACTGAACCAACAACTCAGTGAGGACCGCGCTGATGCGGTGACCAAGATTCTGCTTCAGCAGGGCCACGTTCCCCTCACCCGAATGCTGGCACCCGGCGCCATGGGAGAGAGCCACCAGGTCGGCAACGACAAGACGGCCGAAGGGCAGTCGGAAAATCGTCGCGTAGTAGTACGTGTCTTGCAAAACAAAGCGATCGCTGGCATATAAAGCCTTCGCCTGAGCTAGGCCTTTGCGTCCTGGCAACAGCAGGACTTGATCGGCGACGCGTTCTGCGCCAGGTGATACCGAACCCTGGGCTGCGTCGCGTACGCCTTATTTACTCAAGAGTGTGTGCTCAATACTGGTGTCATAGGAAAACTTTTCTTGCGCCAGCATTCCACTGTCGCTTTTGCCAGTTCCTCGGCGCGCTCAGCGTATCGTACGTTCACGAGTGGTTAGGATTTGCGCTTTCCAATGAGCATGCTTCACTCAACGGTAGAAAAGGGAGTGTCCTAAACACAACCGTCTGGCTTCGGCTCACAAACAGTATCGAATAGGCCGATCGCGTAGATCTGCACATCCGATTCCTAGATGAGGCTCTTTATTTCCCGAAGGGTATAGCGGCTTGCGTTGTCTCCGCCGTCGGAGATGATGACGATTGCCTTGCGCCGATAGCGTGCGGAGCGGAGCTGGAACTCGGCCAGGTAGATTGCATCCAGCAAGGCGGTAGGTCCGCCGGGTTCTACCGCGATCAGCCTGCGCTCCACGTCATCAATGGACTGTGTGGGCCCCGCAAGCAGGCGAGGGTGATCGGAAAAGGTGATGGCAAAGTATTCATCATCCGGGTTTGCATTGTTGAAAAATTCAAGAATCGCCGCCCGCTCGATATTGATCTTGTCGCTCATGCTCTTGCTCACGTCCAGAAGCACTGAAATTGAGAGGGGGGCCTCCTCCTCCATGAAGTACCGGATTTCCTGTGGTTTGTCTTCCTCATAGACTGTGAAGTCCTGCTTGGTCAATGCGATAACTGGTCGGCCGAAGGGATCTGTTACGGTCACGGGTACCAATACCAGATTCACGTCGACGCGTAAGGGCCGAGCCAAGGCATCCAAGGGGGCAGGTGTTTGGCCGGTCGTATGGGTGGTTGGTGTGCTACGAACCGAGACCTGCACTTCTGCGGCTGATTGTGCCCGCGCAACCCAGTTCAACAACAGTACTCCAGCACAGAGCAGAACTGACCGAGCGCACATGCGCGGCTCCCGAGTTTGGCTGTCTTGATTAGCATGTAGGACCGGGGGAGGCCCCACAATCTCTCGCCCTTATCATCTACGGAAGCAATAGCCTGTCAATCAAATTCTTGCCAGGATCGTCCGCGGAACAGGGCTGGTGAGCGGCCACAGTTCGCAACCCGAGCGACCTCCCAGCAGAGAGCAAATGCTATTCCGGGTTGATGGAGGGGGAGATGAAGGTCTTGCCTACTGAGGCCTGCCAGATGGCTGAAGCCAAATCTGTGGCAAGATGCGACTTGAGAACATAGCCGAGAGCCCCGGCAGAAACCGCGGCCTCGACCAGCTCCGGGTCGTTGTGGGCCGTGAGGAAGACCACCCTTGCCAATGAGCCTTCCTCTCTCAGACGCCAAGCGGCTTCAATTCCGTTCATTTCCGGCATGGAAATATCGAGTACCACGATGTCGGGAGCAAGGCTAGCGGTAAGCTCAAGCGCACGCATTCCGTTGTTTGCGGTGCCGACAATCTGAAATTCGTCTTCGAGTATTCCCGCCAGCGTCTGCAACATTTCTTCGTGGTCGTCAGCTAGCAGGATGCGTGGTGCATTCATTGCAACGTTGGCCTTGGCAAGTGTTGCCACTCTTGTTTGAGTGGTTGACACCTGCTGGTCGGTCTCTAAGTTATGCAACACAAACATAGCCTAGCCGGTGATCACAGCTGCGTCTGCTAGCAACGCATGTAGTTTTCCTTCTTTAATTCCTAGGTCTGTCACTGTAAAAGAAGTGGTGTGTGGGAAGGCCGCGGATTATTAATTGACCCGGTTTCGCCAACGTCGCCATGCACAGCGACATGATGAAACCAATTCCACGAAGCCAACCGGCGCCAAGGAGTCTCCATCACAAAACCCCGGCGGGGCGCCGGGAGGGACTCTCGCGTAGAGCCAAATCCGCTGCCATTGTCTAACTCTCATCGAACATGAACGCTGAGAAGACCAACTGTAACTTCTGCCAGTTTTCCGCTCACCCTATGCACCCTACTCTTTTCTCGATCATTCGAGAAGTGCTTAACGCCGCGAACAGATAGAGAGAGTCCTGCACTGCTCAAGTCGCGAAAGGATCGTTTGGGCACTTCCCTTCCGCTCTTTAGCGGCTGTGTAGCAGGAAGACTCTCTGTTCTTACTAGTTCCTGCTCAGGAGTTTCCCATGCGAGTCGAACCTGAACCAGATCGTTTCGGACTCGGTATCGAGAATCCGAATTCCCTCCAATCCCCCACCTCACGGTTTTGGCCAGCCCGCCGATACTTGATCATTCTGGCTTCGTTGCTCGCGGTGGCGCTGACCGGATGCTCCAAGAAGGAGGCCACTGCGGCGGCCGCGCCTCCAGAGGTCGAGGTTACGGGGGTCATTCAACAGGACGTGCCGCTTTATACGGAATGCATCTCGACCCTTGACGGCTACGTAAATGCGGAAATTCGGCCGCAGGTAAGCGGCTACCTGATGAAGCAGAATTACCAGGAAGGTACAGTGGTTCACAAAGGTGAAACACTTTTTGAGGTTGATCCACGTCCCTTCGAAGCCGCGTTGGAACAGACCAAAGGCCAGCTTGCTCAAGCCGAAGCGCAACTGGGCAAGGCCAAGCTCGATGTGGCACGAGATACGCCCCTGGCCCAACAGAGCGCCATCCCGCAAGCCCAACTGGATAACGACATTCAGGCGCATGAGTCAGCACAAGCCGTAGTCGCCGCCGCAAAGGCCCAAGTAGATCAGGCCCTGCTGAATCTGAGCTTCACAAAGGTGCGCTCATTGGTAGACGGTATTGCAGGCGTGGCCAAGGGGCAAATCGGGGACCTGGTCGGGCCTTCCACGATTCTCACAACCGTCTCGCAGGTGGATCCAATCAAGGCCTATTTTGCGATCAGTGAAGGGGAATACATGAAGTTCGCCCAAAGAATCAGCGCTGTTGCCGAGGGCAGGAGACGAGTGGGCGAACAAAAGATGCTTGAACTCGTTCTGTCGGATGGCAGTGTCTATCCCCGGAAAGGATGGGTAGTGCTGGCCGACCGGCAGGTGGATGTAAAAACGGGAACCATCCGCATGGCGGGCGCGTTCGACAATCCGGGGGGCATCTTGCGTCCGGGAATGTTTGGGCGTGTACGAGCGGTCACCGGAACGGCGAAGGATGCCTTGCTAGTACCGCAGCGCTCAGTTGTCGAAACGCAGGGCAGCTACAGCGTGGTTGTGATTGACGCAGTAAACAGAGTGAGCATCCGCCCGGTGAAAACCGGGGAGCGAGTAGGCCAGAATTGGATCATTACGGAAGGCGTGAAACCGGGTGAAGAGGTCATTGCCGACGGCATACAAAAAGCCAAGCAAGGGGGCGAGGTTCGCACCAAGCAGTATAAGCCTGCCGGACAAGGAGACTGATCTATGGCTCGTTTCTTCATTGGACGCCCTATCGTAGCCATGGTGATCGCCATCCTCATGGTGATTATTGGCTTCGTGTCCATGGCTGGTTTACCTACGGCGCAGTTCCCCAACATCGCGCCCCCCGAAATTCAGGTGAAAGCGACCTATCCCGGAGCCGATGCTCAGACTGTTGAGCAATCCGTAGCCACGCCGATCGAACAGCAGATGAGCGGCGTGGACAACATGAACTACATGTACTCCAACAACGCCAATAACGGTCAGATGACGCTGACTGCCAACTTCGACATCAAGACCGATCCGAGCACCGATCAGATCCTGGCCCAGATGCGCACCAACCAGGCGAATTCGCAGTTGCCCATTGACGTTGTCAACTACGGAGTCACGGTACAGAAGTCCACATCAGCCCCCCTCATGCTGATCGATCTCTTTTCACCGAAGGGGACTTACGACAATGTCTTCCTGGCTAACTATTCCTATATCAACCTGAACGACCAGTTGACGCGCGTACCGGGGATTGCCAGCGTGACGGTTTTCGGCGCAGGCCAGTACTCCATGCGCTGCTGGGTCAAGCCTGACCAATTGGCCAAACTCGGCGTCACGGTACCCGAAATCATCAAGGCGATACAGACGCAGAATACGGTTAACCCCGCTGGTCAGATCGGCGGCGAGCCGGTTCCAAAAGGCCAGGAATTCACGTACGCGGTGCGGGCACAGGGCCGACTGCTTTCCGAACAAGAGTTCGGGCAGATCATCATACGCGCCAGTACCGACGGCTCCATTTTGCGCTTGAAAGATGTGGCCCGACTGGAACTGGGGGCGCAAACCTACAACCTGATGGGCCGCTATAGCGGTAAGCCTGCAGCGGTTGTCGCTGTCTACCAACTCCCCGGTTCCAATGCCGTGCAAGCCGCTGCCGGTGTTCGCAAGCTGATGCTGCAAGCCAAAGAGCGTTTCCCGCAGGATCTCGATTATGACATCGCGCTGGATACAACGCTGGCGGTCACGGAAGGATTACGCGAAATCAAACACACGTTGTTCGAGGCGATCCTGCTCGTCATCCTTGTCGTCTATATCTTCCTGCAAGGGTGGCGGACAACACTGATTCCCCTGCTGGCAGTGCCGGTATCACTGATTGGCACATTCGTAGTTTTCCCCCTCCTGGGTTTCTCCATCAATACCCTTTCACTATTTGGACTGGTGCTCGCGATCGGAATTGTCGTGGACGACGCCATCGTCGTCGTGGAAGCCGTGGAGCACCATATTGAACATGGCATGTCTCCTAAAGATGCCGCTTACAAGGCGATGGAGGAAGTGTCGGGGCCGGTCGTCGCCATCGCGCTGATTCTCTCGGCGGTGTTCATACCCACGGCATTCATTCCCGGCATCACCGGCCGGCTCTACCAACAGTTCGCCATTACCATCGCCATTTCGGTGATCTTCTCCGCGTTCAATGCGCTCTCATTGAGCCCCGCGCTCGCCGCTTTGATGCTGCGCCCAAAGAAGGAATCCCGGGGACCTCTGGCCGCGTTCTTTCGCTGGTTCAACCGCGTGTTTGGGCGAGCCACCGACGGCTACGTCAGCCTGTGTGGGACGCTGATTCGCAAGGCTGCGTTCAGTATGCTTCTGCTGTTGGGTGTGGCTGTCATGGCCGGATGGTTCGGGTCGCGTCTGCCGCAGAGTTTCCTGCCCGATGAAGATCAAGGATACGTCTTCGCGGGCCTGCAGTTGCCGGATGCCGCCTCGCTCCAGCGCAACGACGACGCCTCACGAAAGATTGAAGACATGATCCTGAAAACGCCCGGGGTTCACTCTGTAACCTCGGTGCTCGGTTTCAGCATGTTGAGTGGCGCCCAGAACACCTACAGCTCGTTCTTCTGGATCACGCTTAAGGAGTGGGCCGAGCGCAAGGCTCCGGAAGAGCAGTACGAAGCGATCAAGAAGCATCTGAACCAGGAACTCAGCAAGATCACGCAAGGCGTTGCCTTTTCCTTCCCGCCGCCCGCGATTCCGGGTGTGGGAGCATCTGGGGGCTTCACCTTCATGCTTGAGGACCGTGCTGGAAAGGATCCGCAGTTTCTGAACCAGAACCTCGCGAAATTCCTGGCAGCGGCGCGCAAACGCCCGGAATTGGGAACCATATCCACGACTGCGCTGCCCGCGGCCCCTCAGGTTTACATCGACGTGGACCGACCGAGAGTGATTGCGCAAGGCGTACAGCTATCGGACGTGTACAAGACCATGCAAACCTTCATGGGTGGAGTGCTGGTGAACTACTTCAACCAGTTCGGGCGGCAGTGGCAGGTTTACGTCCAGGCCGAAGGCGATTACCGGACCAAGGCTGAGAATGTTGGGCAGTTCTACGTCACCAATGATGCCGGACAGCCGGTGCCAATGAGTGCCCTGACCACGGTCAAGCCAAGTGCCGGCCCGGAATTCACGATGCGGTACAACCTCTTCCGTTGCGTTCAGCTCAACGGCAATGCCGCATCGGGCTACAGCTCCTCCCAAGCGATGAAGGCGCTGGAAGAGACCTTCGCGGAGACGATGCCCAGCGAGATGGGATACGACTACATGGGCATGTCGTATCAGGAAAAGAAAGCGGCGGAAGGGGTGTCGCCAGCCGTCATCTTCGGCATGTCGCTGCTCTTTGTGTTCTTGATTTTGGCGGCGCAATACGAGAGTTGGTCATTGCCCTTCAGCGTGTTGCTGGGGACACCTATCGCCGTTTTCGGAGCGTTTCTGTTTCTACGAATGCGCGGCCTGGAAAACAACGTGTACGCGCAAATCGGGCTGGTGATGCTGATCGGCCTGGCAGCGAAGAACGCGATTCTGATCGTCGAATTCGCGAAGATGGAATTTGACAAGGGCAAGTCCGCCGAAGAGGCGGCACTGGTCGCGGCAAAGCTGCGTCTGCGACCGATTCTGATGACTGCGTTCGCTTTTATTCTGGGATGCGTACCTCTGTGGACGGCGTCCGGTGCCGGCGCGATCTCCCGGCGTGTGCTGGGGACTGCCGTCATTGGAGGCATGCTGGCCGCTTCCATTCTGGCCATCTTCCTTATCCCGGTGAGCTTCGACGTTGTAGAGCGTCTCGCGCACCGAAAAAAGAAGGAATCTCACTCACCGCCGGCACCGACTATCGCGCCAGCAGAGGGAGACTAGGTATGATCAGCAGGCCTTGGATCGTCGCAATCGCGTTGCTGATGCTGACTGGGTGCGCCGTGGGCCCAAACTACAAGCGACCTCCGGTAACGGTTCCGGGCACTTACCGGGGCCTTGCCGCGGACACTGACCCGCAAGCCACCGCTTCGCTTGGAGATGAGAAGTGGTGGACCGTCTACCAAGACGAGCAGTTGCAGGCACTGATCCGGGAAGCGCTCGCGCAGAACTACGACATGCGCATTGCCGCAGCGCGTGTGCTTCAAGCACAGGCCGTGCTGGGTATCACGCGTGCGGACCAGTTCCCGACCATTACCGGGGGAGCATCCGCCAACAGTTTGAGGTTGCCTCGAACGAAAACTCTTCCGGGTTTTGAGAGCAGTTCCAACCAGGTCAACCTCTCTCTATTCTGGGAGCTGGACTTTTGGGGCAAATACCGTCGCGCAACCGAAGCGGCCCGGGCAAATCTGCTATCGACGGAATGGGGCCGGAAGGCAGTGGTTTGGAGTCTGGTCAGCAATGTGGCTTCCGCATATTTCCAGTTACTTGAGTTGGATGCGGAGATGGAGATTTCCCGGCGCACACTGGGTTCGCGAAGGGACTCGCTACGCTTAACGGAGATCCGTGCCAAAGGGGGGGCCACTTCCCTGCTCGACGTACGCCAATCCGAGCAACTGGTTTACACAGCGGCGGCTAGCATCCCCGATCTGGAGCGGCGAACCGAGCAGCAGGAGAACCTGATCAGCATCCTGCTGGGTAGGAACCCTGGCCCCGTGACCCGGGGCAAACCGTTGGTGGAAAACCCGCTCCTACCGGTCGTTCCCGCGGGGCTACCTTCATCTCTGTTGGCCAGACGCCCGGATATTCAGTCCGTGGAGCAACAGTTAGTCGCGGCCAATGCCAGAATTGGCGTAGCGAAAGCAGCCTATTTTCCGGAGATCACGCTGACCGCAACAGGAGGCTACCAGAGTTCGGCGCTCACCAATCTGTTCAGTGGGCCAGCCGGCTTTTGGAGTTTCGGCGGCCAATTATTACAACCTATTTTCACGGGCGGACGGATCCGCTCCAACGTGAAGTTGACGGAAGCGCAACAGAAGGAAGCGGTCCTTGTCTACCAGCAGTCCATTCAACAAGCCTTCCGCGAGGTCTCGGACTCACTGGTCGCTTACCGCAAGAACCAGGAGTTCCGCGCCCAGCAGGAATTGGTGACGATCGCAGCGCAGGATGCCACCAGGCTTTCGAACGTCCGCTACGGCGGCGGTGTCACGAGTTACCTTGAAGTCCTCGACAGCGACACGCGGTACTTCGACGCTCAACTTAGTCTGGCACAAGCCGAACTCAATGAACGGCTAGCCCTGGTGCAGCTCTACAACGCGTTAGGGGGTGGGTGGCAGCAGCAGTAAGAAATGCCTGACCACCATGTTTGAAAGCCTAACCAACCCGTCCGAACGCCTACTCGACCCGATGGAGAGAATCTCTGAAGTCTTGTTCGGATTGATTATGGTTCTCACCTTCACGTGTTCACTCAGTGTCGCTGAGGCAGGCCGGGACGAAGTTCGCACCATGCTGATCGGGGCCCTGGGTTGCAACCTGGCGTGGGGAATCATTGATGCGGTCTTCTATCTTATGGGCAGTTTTAGCGCCCAGGGGCGCGGCATCCTTCAACTGAAAGCGGTGCGGACGCTCTCAGACACCAGTGCCGCACACCGTGTGATTGCGAATGCCTTGCCGCCGCGGGTGGCGTCGGTATTGTCGCCAGCAGAATTGGAGGGTATGCGCCAGAAATTGAATCAGCTGCCGGAGCCTCCCCTGCGCCCACGGCTTGGACGGAATCACTGGTTGGGTGCACTCGGAGTGTTCTTGATCGTGTTTGTGTCGACGCTTCCCGTGGTGCTCCCGTTCACTTTCGTTGACCATCCCAGGTTGGCCTTGCGCATCTCGAACACGGTTGCTGTCACGCTCCTGTTTCTAGTGGGTTATCGCTTTGGACGCTACGCTGGGCATCGCCCGTGGGGGATGGGCTTTGCGATGGTGATCATGGGCGGCACCCTGGTAGGGATCACCATCTCTCTCGGAGGATGACGGCCACGCGACCTCTGGCGATTTTCGGTGTGGCTCTTCTCGCAGTGAGTCAAGTCGCGGCTCAAACAACTGCAGGCAGCACGTCGAGCAGTTTGCCCGATTCCTCCACTGACCAGTGGTCGCTCTCCTTCAATATCTCCGGCTATATCGTGCCGCACGACCGGTCCTATGCCTCTCCGACGTTCTCGGCAGATCGCGGATGGCTTCACCTTGGAGCGCGCTACAACTATGAGGACAAGGAGACTGGCTCGTTGTGGCTTGGTTACAACTTTAGTGCCGGTGAAAAACTGGTCTT
>Ga0137418_10006442_pt1 | contig 10795 bp, 10 predicted proteins | sample CZODoug3_1_2_16f_FD_122242 | JGI IMG/M metagenome (GOLD analysis project Ga0137418, IMG submission 122242) | Vadose zone soil fungal communities from Angelo Coast Range Reserve, California, USA - CZODoug3_1_2_16fungal (Hybrid Assembly) | ecosystem: Environmental > Terrestrial > Soil > Vadose... | reverse complement strand
AGACCTTTCGTTTGCGCCGCGTTGTCTTGATCGTCGGTTAAGCTAAATTCGCGCTGCATCCGTTCGACAACAGTTGCTAGCACCTTGCCCGATTTATCCCGATCAGCTTTGCCGAACCGCACACCCCTGACAGCCCAATTTGGGTCCGTACTCGATTTCGGTTCTATCCGTTGGATAATGACACCGACAAAAGCCTCGCAATCCAACACGGACTTCACTACCTTAGTGATTGTCGACTCCAAATGCTTGCGCGAGACAGCATTTGGCTTGTCCGACTTGCTCAAAGGATGCCAAGCCTTGTTCATCGAAACAGTCCTTGCAATTAAATCGAAAAGAAACTGTGTTGTGCCGAATAAGCCGGATACTTGCTCTGTCAGTACGGCGCTCCGCCTGTAAATTTCAGTTGGGCTTCAATTGAAGCGAGTGAGCGGCAACGAGGTTGGACGCTTTCCAAATTCCTTCTTTTCGTCTGGTGGATCAGTAATGGTTCATCGCGTGTTCAATAGGCGGTATCGGAAAAGCAAACGGCAGGGATCGTTGCCACAATTATTTTCGCGTCTAGGGTCATCGACCAATTGCGCGCATAAAAGCGGTCAAACGCGACGCGCCTGTTAAATGTGGTTGTACTACGACCGCCGACTTGCCAGAGGCCAGTCATCCCCGGACGGCATGCACAGTAAGCATTTATGGCGCTGGAATACCTGACCAGCTCTTCCTCGGTAACGGGGCGCGGTCCTACAATGCTCATGTCGCCCTTAAGGACGTTAAACAGCTGAGGCAACTCGTCCAGGCTGGACCTGCGTAGAATGACGCCAATCGCGGTCACGCGCGGATCGTTGCGCAGCTTGCGATTAAATGTCCACTCCGCAGCGGCCATCGGATCCCTCTCAAGGAGCTGGCGCAAACGCTCCGGTGCATCGGTCGCCATCGTCCGGAATTTCAAGCATTCGAAACATTTCCCCTTGAACCCAACCCGTTTGTGACGAAACAGCGCGGGTCCGGGGGACGCAACAACAGTCACAACGAAGCAGATAATCAACAAAGGATGGAGCAAGACGATTGCGGAAAGCGCCAGTACGACGTCAATTACCCTCTTCGAATTAAGTCCGATGGGACGCGGTGACTGCAGTGAGGCAAATCGCAAATCGCTGCGCGTATCGACCAAGCCGTTCATCTGGGTACTCCTAAAACAACTTTAAAAAATGCCCTCGCCTAGCGCACCGTGATTGTGATCGGCTCCGACATCACCGGGGGCCCATGCGGGACGTCGCGTCTGAAGCGGCTCTTATAGGCCCTTAAACCCTGAAACCTGTCACGGAAATGCAACACTCCGTTTTTAAATAAGACGGAAAAATGGCAGCTGCATCATTGGGGGCCCGCGCAAAATTGATCGTGCGCTTTCATAAGAGGGTGGATTGGAGATGCTGTTTGCTGCGGTGCATGAGTCCGGAAGGGCACAAAACGGACATGGTGCGATGTCCGGCTTGAGTCTGTTATGGGCGGCAAAGCGGACATGGCAGATTATTTCTGTTCCGGTTGATTGGGCCTGTTCTACTCCAGCTTCCGTTTGCGCCATTGCTCCAGTGGCACGACGTTGGGTGATCGGAACCAGCGGAATCCTCCCTCCCATGGGCGATCAGGGTGGAGCCGACGACGATCCTCTTCCGGTCTGATCAGCGATCGCATGAACGCTTCGTCGTCGTCATCTTCAATTCGGCTAGACTGCATCGTATCCTCCTACAACTTTAGATACTCATCTTGAGCTACTGCCGGTTTGATGGACACCAAGTTTAGGTGTTTCATGAAGCCGGAGGTGGGTCATGCGAAGACGAAGATTTACTCGGGAGTTCAAGCTTGAGGCGGTCAAGCTTGTCAGGGAACGCGGGGTATCGGCAGCGCAAGCCGCCCGTGACCTGGACGTTCATGAGAATGTCTTGCGCAAGTGGGTGAAGGAATTCGGCGCCGACCCCGTTCATGCCTTTCCCGGCCATGGACAAATGAAGCCCGAGCAGCAGGAGATCGAGCGTCTGCGTCGCGAAGTTGCCAAGCTGAAGGCTGAGCGAGATATCCTAAAAAACTGTCCAGGGCCGTTGCACGCCTGCGCGGGGTAGAAACAGCGTTATGCGGCTGGGAGGGTAGCGACCGTCAGCTTATTGGAGGCGCAATCCCCGTTAAAAACGTGGTCCATGGGTGCATGCGGACTTGAGAGTGGTGACGCCGCTCCGGCGGCGTTTGCCGAAGGACGAAGGCGAACGCCAGATCGCGACCGTGCCGTCGAACATTCTGGACCAACAGTTCGAGGCCGAGCGGCCGAACCAGAAGTGGATCGCCGACTTCACCTATAGCTGGACGGCCGAAGGCTGGCTTTACGTGGCAGCTGTGATCGATCTGTTCTCGCGCCGGGTGATCGGCTGGTCGATGAATGCCGGCATGACAGCCCAACTGGTCGCTGACGCGCTGCTGATGGCGGTCTGGCGCCGCGGCAAGCCGGGCGCGTTGCTGCACCACTCGGATCAAGGCAGCCAGGGCACCAGCGAACAATTCCAGCGGCTGATGGCCGATAGCGGCATTGTCTGCAGCATGAGCCGGTCCGGCAACGTCTGGGACAATGCGGCTTATGCGACGATGCGCGGGTGCGCCGATAATGCGCGATGATCACAAGCCATCTGCTAGGTGAGAAGCTGGTCCACGCTTGCGCGGTCATGGCAGTCACATACTAGCTGAGAACGCGCTCCGCTTCCGTAACCGCGCAGAGAACGTGGTAAAATGAAGAGGCCGGAATCGACTCGACCAACGATCGGTTGTCGCGATCGAACTGATCGTACCAGCCGCCCAAAACAGGGTGGCGCAGATAGTGCCGGTACAGCCGAACAAGGGCATTTCGTGCTTCGTCAGCCGCACCCTGTTCTCCCGCCTCTGCCTGCGCGATCCATGCCTTTGCGATTTCCGTTTGCGGCCAGCAACGCCGCGTGACCTTTCTGATGCTTCCGTCCACGTTACCCTCGTCGAACAGGCAGCCCGTCACGTCGTCACGAAAGCGCAGCGCGGACGCGAGCAACTCGGCGCGGTGCCGCCCGGTCGGACAATTAGTGATCCTCTCAAAGCCTTTCAGCAACCAAACCCATTCCGCCTGATGGCCGGGTTCGACACAAACAGGTTCTATTTTCGACCAGTCGTCCTCAAAGTATTCGCCTAGAACCTGTCTTTGCGCGTCGTATAAATTCGCAATGAAAAGACCGAACAATTCGCCGGCACGGCTCTGATACACGGGATCGCCGGTCGCATCGAATGTTGCGATCATCGCCTCGAACAGATGCATCTGGGGATTTTGTCGGCGCGGCAATGTCGCGGGAATTCCCTCGATGAACCCGCCATGGCGGGATCGCAGGTCGGCGTCGAGAAAGTTGAGCAGCGACTCGATCTCTTCCCGAACCTGAGCATCATGGCTCAACCGATATACTGTAGACAGCGCAAGCAGAACGAATGCGTGGTCATAGCTATCGCGCGTAGCGTTCATTGTAGATCCGTCAGGATCGAGCAGGTGAACGAAGCCCGGCCGGCCATCGGGACTCTTGGCTTTCGCCAAAAGATAATCCAAGCCTTTTATTGCGATTTCGCGGCCTTCGGGATACCAGCCTATTTGAGCGGCTTTGGCAAAACAATAAATCTGCCGCGCTTGAACGCGGACTCGCCGAGGCGCCTGGTAATCTGCCCCACCCTCGATATCGAGTTGCTCGACAAACCCACCTCTGGATGGATCCCAGCCCTCGCGAGACCACAACGGCAGCGAATGTTCTACCGTAAGCGTCCTGAGGACTTTGACGATATCCTGGGAGTCAGATCCAATCGTTGTTTCCGTCATGCCGGTGCCTATCATTACTCAACGCGCCAAGATTTTTAGAAGATTAACGTAACCGGTCAAGTTTACTTTGTAGCTCAACTGGCTCGATGAAGCAGCGATGATATGTTAAGATACGCGAACCTAGAGAGAGACTTGCTTACACGGAGCGACCGGTCTACGACCGAAATCCCATTCACGGCAGCCGTCAAGAGAGCGATCCAGATTGCCAGCCCTTCGTTGGCGTGATCGTGCAGCGCATTGATCCAAAGTCGCCCGCAGAAGTGAATTGGGCAATCAGGAGCGTCAAGTCTGGCATAATGGCAACCTTGCGGGGCTGGGCGCCGTGCGGCATGAGACTTCCAGCCAAAGTGCCGCATGGCCATTGGAAGACGACGACTTTCCTGGCCGCGCTGCGCACGATCGTAGCGCCGTGGGTTCTCGATGGTCCGATCGACGGCGAGAGCTTCCAGATTTACGTCGAGAAGGTTCTCCTACCAACCCCGAAGCAAGGCGACATCGTCATCATGGACAATCTCGGCAGCCACAGGGGCAAACCGTGCGGGCCGAAATATTCGCCCGACTTGAACCCCATCGGAGCAGGTCTTTGCCAAGCTCAAGCATCTGCTGCGCAAAGCCTCCGCCCGATCTGTCGACGCTCTCTGGGCTGCAATCGGTCAGGTGCTCTCAGCCTTCGCGCCAACGCCATGCGCCAACACTTCGAAAGCGCAGGATACGCCTCACCTTAAATTCATCCCGCTCTAGGGCTCCGCCAACCTTACTATTTTGCCAATACCAACAAGGAGTAGCCCCCGAGCAGCCGCACGGCCATATCCGCGTTGAGCGCGAACATCATTCGCCGGGGGATTCGCATGATGCGGCTAGACAGAGCCTGATTGGGCAATTCCAGACGGCTGGCAGTGTAGCGGTGATCGATGATGGTATATCCGCAGTCCTCGAGGGTCGCGAGCGCGGTCTGCTTGAAGAAATAATGCAGGTGACCGACGTTGCGCCGAAGCTCCGTGATGGGCCACGCCCGGAACACCGACTGCGCGGACAGGTCCAGCGGAATGTGAAAGATCTTGTATGTTCCGAATTCTCTGAGTTTCTTGATGAACGATATGTAGTCCTCGACGTGCTCGATGACATCGATGGCAAGAACCACATCGAAATGCAGACCGCTCTCGCCCAGCATATCCTTGAGATAGAATTTCGTACGCTGCGTTTCTTTCTGCTTGGCCCGATTAAACGCCTGGGGAGAGATCTCATAGCCGGACAACGCAGCCGACGGAAAAGCCTTCTCCAGCGTCAAAAGGATATCGCCTGTGCCGCAACCGACCTCGCATATTTTATCGGCCGGTATCTTGTTTCTCTTGATCATCCGCTCGATATGGCCGGCCTTCCAGGGCGCATCTTCCTCATGCCATGTCGGGTTTTTTTCGGCGTAAAGATCGCCCTCGTACATTTCCTTCATAGTCGCCTCCTCTCAGCCCTGTGTCCGAATAATACCGCGTAGCGATTCCGCTAACTGCGAGTACAACACCCGCTTGTCGTAGCGCGTCCGTACCGTCTCAGCCGCCGCCTGGCCCAACGACTCGCGATTTTCCCAAGCGTCGATAATTCCAGCGGCCAAACCCTTCACGTCGCCGACCGGCACAAGGCGGCCATTGACGCCCTCCGTAACAACCTGTTCAAAGGCCCGGATTTTGCTGAGCACAACGGCCGCGCCGCAGGCCATCGCCTCGAGCGCCGCCAAGGCGACGGCTTCGTTGGCCGAGGGCATCGCATAGACACCGCAACGCCGGAAACAATCGCGCACCCGGTCACGACCGACGAAGCCATGAAATGTAACACGCAACGACAGATTGAGCTGAGCCACCAAGCGTTCCAGCATCGGCTTGTCCGGACCGGTGCCGACAATGTCCAGGGTCCATTCCTCGGGCAGTTCGGTCATCGCCCGAATGAGATCGCTGGTGCGTTTCTGCTTATTGGTCAGGCGGGTCACGGTTAAGACGGTCTTGCCGCGTGGCACCGTGGGATCAGGAAAAAATTCCGAGACGTCACAGCCGTTGGGCGCGAGCACGGCACGGCCGCCATATCGCTCGACGATCCGGCATTCATTCTCGGTCTGCCCGAAACACAGCATGGCCTTCTTGAACGCTTTGGGTTTGAACCACTTCACCACCCGGTCCGAAACGCCGCCATGATCGGCGCCCACCACCGGTAAATCAACGCCGCCTACGATATGGTCGAACCTTCCGCTCCAGTATTCCTGGATGTACAACAGATCGACATTATCCTGCGAGAGCGCTTCGCGAAGAGACCCCATAAAGGCCATCGTATTTATGCGCTCCTCAGCGTACAAGGACCACCGCGTCTTTCGACTAAGCCGTTTCAGCAAGACCCGTTCGAACGGTCTGTACCAGTGGCTCAGGGGGAGAAATCGAACAGACACCCCCACGTCCGTCTGATATTTCCCGGTTTCATACAGCGCCGGAATGTACAGGGTGGGATTGATGCCGTTTTCCAGCAGGCCGCGCGCGTAGTACCACGCCCAGTCGTTTCGGTAAGTTTCCAGATAACTTTGCCGGGTCTGACCCTGTACCCATCCGAAAAATCCCTCGAAGGAGCCGCAGCTTAGCAGCATTGCTACGTTCATGGCTGGCTTCTTATCAGGCATCGGTTTTCTCGCCGCGCAGCCGCACGCAAGGTTATCCCCATCATTGTAAAAACATCATTCACTCAAATTCCGCTCCAAGTCTAACTGAGACTGAGCAAGCGTCGCGACTCTGTTATCGCGTCAATCAAAAAGCGAAAGTCAAATGTCACGAAAATTTATTTTCCCTATTGGACGAAACAGCCACAAAGGACGCTCCTTTTAGGGAAAGAAACGGCTTCTCAATTAAACACCAACTTAGATACGCCAGCACGACCGAGAAAAAAGTGGAAAATAAAAAAACAGACAACGGCGATATACCGTCAATAAATCGAACGAGCAGCATCTGTACGGGCCACGCATAGAGGTATACGCCGTACGAAATATCGGTAGATCTATTGATAGAATTAAGTCTCTCCGTATTGGACAAAAATGAAAACCAGAATATGAGATACCCACCAAGAACGGGGATCGCCAATGATGCGACCTGAGCGCTCAACAGCGATACAGTCAACGTTGGGAGAGCTACCGCAGCGCCAACGTTGGAAAAATGCACTTTATCCCGGTAGAGATAGAACAGCGCTCCACTAAAAAAAAGAGAATCGAATCTAGTCGACGAGCGTAACGTTCCCAATAAATCGTGCAGAACGCTCGGCGGGTTAAAATCTATAGACGAAAACGCTAACAATAATAACGTGGCGACACCGATTGCCAGGAAAGTCTTTCGTCGGCGTAACACCCCCAACAATCCAAGAATCGCGAGCAGAACATAGCATCGGAATTCGTAGGCGATGGTCCACATCGACCCATTTAGAGCAGGAATTGGCTGCTCGCTGAAGGCGCCCGGTAGCGAAGGCCGGGCCAAGAGTACAATCCGGATTAAGGATTTGACTGCGCCAATGCCCAGCAAATCTGCCATGTCGGCACCAGAAAATGGAGCGACGACCATCAGACAGACAAGGGAGGCAGCAATAAATCCCGGATAAATTCGAAGTATTCGCTTCCAGATGTAGGACAAAACCGTGGGAGTGGTCTCAAAGCTCTGGGTGATTAGATACCCGCTAGCTACAAAGAAACCGGAAACTCCTAAATCGCCAAGCGAAACGGTTCCGAACAACCGAGTGAGCGGCTCGCGCGATCGATCTCCGTCAATGATCTCGAACGAATGGGAAACAATAACGCAAACCGCAAACGTGAGCCGAAGGAGGCCGAAGTTGTTGCTGTGGGACGTGCTTTTAGCCACATAAACTCCCCTCTGTTTTTAGCTACTAGTGTGAAGGCGCTAGCAGCAAAGTACCGCGCTTCGCGGGAAACGCCGCCCTGTCCCATTCGGACAAGCCTCTCTGGTTGCCATTGGGGTCATTTACTCACTTGAGCCTTCGAATGCTGCCGTAGGTCTCCAGCAATAAAAAACGCTAGGCGGCAGATGCCCCGTGTTCTACAATGCAACTGCGCATTCCTACGCATTTTTGAATGCATATTGAAGATGAAGGCATCAATGCGCGTTTATTGTCAATCTCGGCCAGTAAAGTTCACGTGCGACTTGGAATGAGACAGAGCAATCTTGCTGATTTAGTTAATTTGGCCGAGTCGATCGAACTGATCTCTACGGACGTCTTCGACACATTGCTCCTGCGCAACTTCCGATCGGAGCGATCGCGCATAACGGAGGGTGAGCGACTGTTCTCCCATCTACTTGCTCAGCGTGGCTGGAAAATAGGCGCTGACCTGCTGGTAGACGTGCGGCTCAAGTCACAACGACTGGCGTTTCGTGGGTTAACCTTGCGCGGTGTCGCGGGCGAGGCCCGGCTGGTCGACATCATCGGTCGGCAATTGAGTTTGCTTGGTCTTCCACACTCCCTGGTTGCCGAGCGCGTGCGGATTGAGTTGCAGGTAGAAAAGGGCTCGCTGTTTGCGAACAAACGGCTCGGCAGCATTTTACGGGCGCACAGGGGTTCCGGTACGCGGATCATCGCGGTCAGCGACACGACGCTTCCGACAGAAGCTGTCAGTGAACTCATATCGCATTTTCACGGGCCGGAGCTTGTCGACCACGTGTACAGCAGCGCCGATCAAGGTTTGACCAAACGCGACGGAGGCCTGTTCGTTGCGGTGGCGCAGGCGGAGAACGTCGCGTTGCCCCGGATCGTGCATCTTGGCGACGATCTGCACGCCGATGTAAAAACGCCTTCGGCTCAAGGGATCACTGTCTATCATACGCCACGGCACGCGTATCGTCGGTACCTGCGCTCCGCCAATGGCGTGGTGACGGAAGCCGGACGGATCGCCCGCGGTAAAGCGCGCGCGGCAAAGGCGACCGCGCCGTTCGACAAAAATGCAGTTTCGTTCGGACGCCAAGTCTTTGGCCCGATCGTAACGCAGTTCTGCCTTCTGATCTGGCTCTACGCCGTTGAAGCCGAGACGCGTCACAAACCTGTTTTGTTGTTTTGCGCGAGAGGCGGGGTCGGCATTCGCGAAGCGTTCGAACGCGTCCTGGCAAAGCTGGGCCTTCCGCTCAGCGTGCGTCGTGAAAATATCATGATCTCGCGCCTGATCGCGGCGCGAGCCGCGCTGCTGGCCCGCAGCGATTCAGCGATCGAGGAACTGGACCGAGAATTTCGGCGAAGCGTCTTTGCGGATGTCGCCGAGGCCCTTGGCGGCCGTACCTATCAACTCCCGGAAGAGTGGCGCCAGCCGTTTCGCGCCGCCCCGTTCATGACCCTGCTGTACGGCAATTCAGGCGCCGAAGTGCTGGCGGATATCGAGCAACAGAACGCGCTGTTTACCCGCCATTTCAAGCAGCTCGCCGGCGACTCGGACCGGATCATCCTGTGCGATACGGGGCTCTATGGCAGCACGCAACGTCTGTTGGCGAGCGGATTCCCTGATATGCGCGTGGAGACCGTTCAGTTCGCGCGCGCAAATTACAAGGGTCACAGCGAGGAGCACTTTCCCAAGGTGACCGGCCTTGTGGTTGAGCAGAATTGCTACAGTCCGCTTAACGTCTATTCATGCGTTTTGAGGTACTGGCACCTGATCGAAAGTCTGTTCGAGCCGGCAGTGCCGTCCGTGCGTTTGTTTGCGGAGGATGAACTGGGCAAGGTAGGGGCCAACTGCGGAGACATAAGCTTCGGCGCCATCGATCCATCCGAGAACAATCCTCTCCTCTCCGGCGCCCTCGGCTATATCGACGCTCTGCCGACCCACGGCGGCGCCGTTGCGCTCCGCGATGCCGAAATCGCATGGCATCGTCTCAAACGCGCGATTACCCGACCGACAAAGGCCGAATTGCGATGTCTCGAGGTCGCCGGCCGTTCGGTGGACTTCGGGCGCTCCGATGTGCTTCGAGTCTTCGCGCCGGGGCAAAACCAGACGTTCACGAGGAAATTGATGTCACTCAAGGCGCAGCTATGGCGCGAAGGCGCGATTGCACGCGAGTTCCCGTTCCTGAAGCATGCCTTGTTGCCTCTGTTGGCGACCGTACAGTCGCTGCGAGGATTACTGGCTCGTCAACATTGACGCGTTTGCCCGACAACTGTTCGAACCCACGCGGTTCCACGGCTCGCAAACCGGTCGTCGGGGGCGTCGCATTTTTGTCAAATAACCACCTTCGGCGCGGCGGCCCAAGCCACGTGGATGCGGTATTATGAGTATCGAACCAATTGGTCTGCTGACAATCATAGTCGGCCTGCTATGCCTACAGCTCGGGTATCTTGCCACGGCCACGACCTTCGTGGTTGCGACTCTGTTCGGAGCGTCTGCCGCCGTCCTGATTGGCTCGGCCAACATCCAGCCTGCGCACCTCTTCCTGGCTTTTGTGGCTGCAACCACGCTCACGCGCCGCCGCGAGGCGGCTGGCGCGGTCAGCGCTATCCGTATGCCAAAGCCAGGCTTTTGGCTTATGTGCCTGGTACTTTACGGTATCTTCACTGGCATCGTAATGCCCCGCCTCCTGGCAGGAAGCACACAAATCATTCCGCTCGGAGTTTCGGAATATGCCAACACTGGCTCGACCGTACCCCTCGGCCCTGTGTCGAGCAACTTCACCGCGGCGGTTTATCTATTCGCGGATCTTGTTTGCTTCGCCATGATTGTAGCGATTGCCTCAACGCAAGCGGGCTTCGTGGCAATCACCGGTGCGCTTGTGGCATATGCTGCCGGAAACGTGCTGTTCGCGTTGTTAGACCTTGCCACCTACTCCTCCGGCACACAGTGGATTCTGGAATTCATGCGAAACGCCAAATACACGCTCCACATTGAGGAAGAGGTGAGCGGGTTGAAACGTATCGCCGGATCTTTTC
>Ga0137418_10006439_pt1 | contig 10797 bp, 6 predicted proteins | sample CZODoug3_1_2_16f_FD_122242 | JGI IMG/M metagenome (GOLD analysis project Ga0137418, IMG submission 122242) | Vadose zone soil fungal communities from Angelo Coast Range Reserve, California, USA - CZODoug3_1_2_16fungal (Hybrid Assembly) | ecosystem: Environmental > Terrestrial > Soil > Vadose... | reverse complement strand
CTTCCTGCACGCTGAGGTCGCGGGCACTAGGATGTGATTTCTTGTCCGGTTCCGGCCAGTCGTATCCGTAATTCGCGATTCCTACAATAATCTTTTGCGCGGGAACCACTTCCAGCAATTGCTTCAGGTTGTCGACAAACCAGTCTTGCGCCGCGATCGGCCCTGGCCCGGACGTCGTCCAGTGCTGGTCGTAATTCATCACTACGATCGCGTCGCACTCCTTGCCGTAGTAGCCGTAGTCAAACGTATCGTCCTGCGCCGGCAGCGAAATCATGATCTTCAATCCCACCGCGTGCAGCGCCGGCCCCAGCTCACCGATGAATTCCTGCAGATGTACCTGGCTGGTTTCCGGAATTTCCTCCAGGTCGACGACAATCCCCGCTTCACGCGCTTCAATCGCGTATTGCACCGTGTCCTGCACCAAGTTGGCTCGGGCCGAAGGGTTCGCCAGCATCTGCGCCATTCCGTCAACATTCCAGTCGTGCCCGTCGTAGTTGTCCAGCATTCCCATCAGTGGGATTTCCACGTTTGCCGTGCGCATCCACTTGTGCAGCTTGTCTTCCCGGATGACTGCGATCGCTTCTTCCGGCGACGCTTTGATGGTCACGTAGCGGTCGTAATCGATCACTGAAAGGCCGCCATCGCCGGTGACTGCGTGCAGTTCCCCCGAGACCAGCAGGTCCAAATCCTTGTAGTGTTTTTCCAGCGAGGCCAGGCTGTTGGCGTCGTAGCTCACATAAAATGCTGCGCGCAACGGATCGTAGGCCGCGGGGATCTTGCCGATGTTGGCGACTCTGCGGTGCCGGCCTTCACGCACCGGAACGGTCTTTCCGGTTTTCAGTTTGCTCTTTAACGCGCGGTACGGCGACTTGGCATCCGGCAGCAACGCCGCCGGCAACTCCACGCTGGCCGCGATACTGAAAAAGAAATACACCAGCAGCAGCGTCAGCAGCGCTCCGCTGATTTCCATCGCGCGCCGCGTGCGGCGCCAGCGCCCTCGCTCCGCATCATAAAATATGGGACTGCGTTCTTTCATGGTTTCGCGGCAGCGCGGCTGGGAAACTCGAATCTGCGAGCGGCCTGGAGCCCGCCTGCCTGAACTGGGTTCAACTATTGTAAGATGCACTCATCCCATGAAGCGAGTTTTCTTGCAGTCGCTGCCCGCGCTGGTCGTCGGACTGTTGCTTCGGCTGTTTTTCGTCTTCTGGCTGCAGAGCACGCCGGTGACACCGGGCTCTACGAAAAGCTGGCCACCAACTGGCTGCAGCACCACGTCTATGGGCTGACCGTCAACGGCGTTCTTACCCCGCTCGATATCCGCATGCCGGGATACCCTGCGTTTCTGGCATTAGTCCAGGTCGTCACGCATCGCAGCGCCGAAGCCGCTCGCCTCTGGGTGATGCTCGCGCAAGTCTTGCTCGATCTGGCCGGATGCGTGGTCATTGCCGTGCTCGCCGCTCGCCTGACTGGGCGGGGCGAGAATAACTCTCGAGTTTTTCTTGCCGCTCTTTGGCTTGCCGCTCTCTGCCCGTTCACCGCGAATTACGCTGCCGTTCCGCTGACCGAAACCTTCGCCATTCTACTCACGGGCGTTGCTTTAACTTCGTTGGTCGCGTTGGTGGTTCGGCAGTTTCCCGCACGCGATTTTCTGGAATGGGCCAAGCTGCCTCGCCGCTCCGACTTCATGCAAAACGCCGCCTTTGCCGGTTTTTGCGTTGGCCTCGGCACCCTGTTCCGCCCCGAAGCTCCGCTTCTTCTCATTTCCTGCTTGCCAGTGATGTTGTGGTTCGGGCTCCGCAAAGGCCAGCTGGCCAGAGCGTTGTCCGCCTCAGCGCTCGCCGTTGCCACCATGCTTTTGGTATTGCTGCCGTGGACCGTCCGCAACGCCGTCACCCTCGACGAATTTCAGCCGCTCGCTCCAAGATTCGCCACCATGCCCGGCGAAACCGTCCCCGCGGGCTTCATGGCCTGGGAACGCACCTGGCTTTATCGCTTGAGCGAAGTGTTTTCAGTCTCTTGGAAACTGAACGACGAGGTCATCCAGATTGACGACATTCCCGAACGGGCCTTCGATTCCCCAGAGGAGCGCCAGCACGTTGCGGCGATCCTCGAACAGTACAACACCGATTCCAACCTTACCCCCCAGGAGGACGCGGAGTTCGCGGCCATCGCCCGTGCCCGCACCGCCCGCCATCCGCTGCGCACCTGGCTCACCGTTCCGCTGCAGCGCGTGGTGACCCTCTGGTTTACGCCGCGAATCGAACAGCTCCCGATCTCCGGCAACGTTTTCCCGCTTGCCCAAACCTGGGATTCCGATCGCCAGGACATGAGCACTACGCTCGGCTTTTTCTTCGTGAATATCATTTATATAATTCTGGCGCTCTGCGGAGCCTGGCGCATCTGGCACCGCCTGCCGGAAGCCCGCGCCGCGCTGTTGTTGCTGGCTTCTTCTGTCCTGGCCCGCACCGCGTTCCTCACCACCGTGGAAACTCCCGAGCCTCGTTATGTCCTGGTCTGCTTCCCGGCGATCATTGCCCTCGCCGCGCAAGTCTTCGCGCGACGCCAATCCTTCGCGCCAAGTCAGTGGCACACCTGATTTCTCCAGTCACCAGTCACGAATCACCAGTCTAAAAACGGGTTGTCATTCTGAGCCCGCCACAGGCGGGCGAAGAATCTCAACTGCAAGAGTGCGCTGGGCCTTCAGGTCAATCCTCCTGCGGCTCCGGATGTATCGTGACACGATAGATTTGCGGAAATTGTTCCTTCACCCGGTCTTCCAGCGCCGCCGTCACGTCATGTACCTGGGTGATCGGCAAATCGCTGCGCATCACACAATGGCACGACGCCAGAATGTGATGCTCCACCTGGCGCGCAATCACGTTGTGGCTGTTCACCAGTTCGTGAAACTCCGCCGGCAGCCCGTTCAAAAATTCCTCTACCGCCCGCGCCAGCTCCCGCAAATCTGCCGCGCCCGCATCGATCGAGCTGATCGCCGTCCCCAGCGGCTCGATATGAATATTTACTTCCGTCTGCTCCTGCCGCAGTTCGCGGATCTGTTCTTCCAGTTCCGTGGCCTGCCGGTGCGCATCTTTCAAACTCAAGTGCGGGTCAACCTCCAGATGCAGCTCCACAAACAATCGCCCGTCATTCTGCTGCGCCGACAAATCATGAATCGCCAAACCCTTTTTTTGCGCGACCGCCCGGATCGAATCAAAAAACGGCTCGCCCTTGGGTGCTCGCGGCTCCGCGTGCACCACCACGTCCGAAGGAACGATCTCTCCCACCCGTTGCTCGATGGCGTCGCTCCAGGCATGTACTTGTTCCAGGCTTGCGGTTCGCGGCACGCTCACCGTGGCATCCACAAAATATCGGTTCCCCGCGCGCCGTAACCGCACTCGCTCCACGTGTAGCACGCCTTCCATCTTTTCAATCGCCTTGGTGATCTGCTCTTGCAAGCCTTCCGGCGCCGCATCCAGCAGCGCGTCCAGCGTCCGCTTGCCCAGCCGCGAACCCACCCACAGAATCACTGCCGCCACAATCAATCCCGCGATGGCGTCGGCATACACCAGCCACGACACATTCCATTTCTGGCCCGCCCACACCAGCCCAATTCCCAAAATGACGACGATGGTGCTCCACACGTCCGTCGAAAAATGCAGCGCGTCGGCTTCCAGCGCTTCACTCGAATATTTCGCCGCCACGTGCGCCAGCTTCTTGGCGCGCGTGATGTCAATCGATAGCGCCGCCAGCAACACCACAATCGCCAGGACGCTCGGCTGGATGTGCACGCTATGAAAAAACAACCGGTCGAAGGCCTCGTAGATCACGTACAGCGCCGTCAGAACCAGCAATCCCGTTTCCACGAACGCGGAAAAATTTTCAAATTTGCCGTGCCCATAGGGATGCGTCGCATCAGCTGGCCGGTCGGAAACCCGTATCGACAAGAATGTAATCACCGCGGCGATCAAATCCAGTCCCGAATGCAGCGCTTCGCTCAACACGCCCAAGCTTCCGGTGCGCAGCACCAGAAACGCCTTCAGCGACACTAGGAGCAATGCTGACCCGACGCTCAACAGCGCCGCTCGCTTCTTTTCCCGTGATTCTCCGGGTAACAGGGTTTGCATGGCCACGCTAAGACTACCTTAAGTTGTACAAACGAGGGCTAACGACTAACATTTCGCCCATGCAAGTTGCGCAGGCCAAGGAGTTCCTGGTTCGCCTGACGGAAGAGCAAGCTCAACGCGAAGGCGTCCCTCTTTCGGAATTTGAAAAGCGCATGATGTACTTCACCGAAGGCGAAGAGGCGCCTGAGGACATCTCGAAATTGAATGCTGGGTCCGAGATAGAATTCGACGAGGCGGCGTATGAGGCTAAAGTCTCAAAGCTTTTCAATCACGCCTATTTCAGGCTGAAAAAGGAAAATTCGGAAACAGTTCGTCAGTGGGACGAATGCATTCGCCTCTTACGCAAAGGCGATCATTACATCGTTGTTCTTTGGGACCAAAGATTTTCTACCGAACGTCCTCCGAACGACAACTTGAAGCTTTTCGGTACAGCGATCCTGGTCATCGTGGTGGGAGGAGCCGTGATGATCGGGTTAGGCTTGCTCTCAGAACACTTCGGCTGGCATTGGTCGGATGGTCACAAGACACAGTCGAGCATTCCAGGATGGATTCAACGACCAGTTCAATGGGTATTCTTAACGGCGATCGGCGGCGGTTACGCTTACTATGTGATTTTGCCATGGATCTTGAGACGGCCACTTCCTGGATTCGCAAAATGGATCGAGTGGATTCTGTCGCGAAAGAGGAAACATGAATCTAAAGGCAGGCGGGGTAGCTAGTTCGTCCGATTCGGGGAAAACAGCAAGGCGACGGAGTTGATGCAGTAGCGCAGGCCGGTAGGATCGGGACCGTCGTGAAACACATGCCCCAGGTGCGCGTCGCACCGCGCGCACTTCACTTCGCGCTGCAGGATGCCCAGGCTGAAATCATCTCGCTCGCGCACATTTTCGGCCGCGATCACTTCCCAAAAACTCGGCCAGCCGGTGCCCGACTCAAATTTTGTTTTCGCGTCAAACAAAGCAGTGTCGCAGTCCACGCAGCGGAAAATTCCTGCCCGGTGTTCGTTCAGCAATTCGCCCGAATAAGGAATTTCCGTGCCCGCTTTTCGGGTCACCACAAATTGTGGCGTGGTCAAAATCACTTGCCATTCCGCCAGCGTCTTCTGTACTTTGCGAACTGTACGCTTACCGGTTCGTTTTCCGCTGTCGTCGAACTCCACAATCTCAACTGTGGCATCCGGCTGCAGCGGCGGTTCTTTCCTCACAAACGCTGAAGTCGCCACCCGGTCCACGCTGGCAAACACCACGCCGGCGGCCAATGCCGCAGCGCCAAAAATCAGTCCGCGCCGCGTTAGCTCATTCATCGCCATAACTCTTTCTGGAAAAGTTCCGCGTCCGCAAGAATTATTTCGCGGTCATCGCCGGCGCCGGCAGCAGCGGCAACCGCTTCGGCTCCCCGCGCGCTCCCCGCACATCCAGTTCTTCAAACAACAGCGATGGAGCCACCACCGACGCCGGCAATCCATTTTGTGAAGAGCCAAACGTTCCCAGCGCGGTTCCCGCAAATCCCGCCACCTGCGTCTGCATGTAGTTGAAGACATACGAGTCGTTGCCGATGGCCGTCACGTTACGCAGCACTCGCGAATTCAATCCGATGATTCGCATTCCGCGCACCATCTCTTCGCGCCCGTCCGCCGGATACACGCGGTACACCAGCAGCGGCAACCGGTCGCCGTTCCCTGCGCCCCCGCCATAGCTCGCTAGCAGCGAGCTGAAATCTTCCTGGTGCAGCAGGCTTAGCGCTGGATTGTCCATCTCCTTCACCAGCAAACAATATTCCTGCTTGTTGGCCCGGCAAGTATCCAGAAATTTCTTCTTCAGATCCGCCGCCGAAACCGTTTCCGACGAAGTGAAAAACAGGTTGCTCGGTGTCGGTCGCGCATCATTCAAGAACGCCGACCGCCCATGCCCATTCGATTTTTCCGAATCTGGCCCCGGCCGCCGCGACATCAGCAACCCTTTGAGCACTCCGTTTTCCACCGCGGCCACTTTTTCCGCGGGCACTCCTTCATCGTCCACGCGATACCCGCCGATCAACGCCTTCCCGGCAAACTCCTTCGCTCCCGGATCGTCAATCACCGTCACGCTGGTCGGCAATACCCGCGCGCCGATGCGGCTCACCCAATCGCTTTTTCCGCCCACGTTGCTCAAAAACTGCTCCATCACCGGTTGAAACGCCACCGGTGGCCGCGATCCATTCAGCGCTGGCCCCAGCACCTGCGCCACCAGCGGCGCAGCAGCCCGCGCTTCAAACAACACCGGCCCGGTATAGTCCTGCGCCGGCTGCGATAGCCGCAGGGCCATCAACTCGCTGCCGGTTACGTTCAATCCTTTTTTCACTTCGTCCACGCCGGCCAGCTGCGCGGGCCTCGGCGCGTATGTCGAATAAAAATGATTCAGCTGCATTCCATCGCTGGCCAGTGTGCTCAATCCCGCTTCCACCGCAGCAAAGGTTCGATTGGCGCGAATCTCGGTTCCTTCGCTGGTCAACAAATATTCCGTCGCATACACCAGGTAATAAGTGACTCGCGATTCCTGAATCTCCGGAAACGCTCGCAGCGCCGCGGAAGTTTCCCGCGCCTCCTGCTCCCAATTGCGGTTGCTCCAGTCCGGCGTCAACAGCGGCTCAATATTTTTCACCGGAGTCGCTGCTGAAAAATCGTCAATGTCGGTCTGCCGCGCCAGGCTGTTCAGATAGGCTTTCTTGCGCGAGTATGTTTCCACCGCCTCTTTGAACGCCTGATCCGTAGCGATCCACAAATCCTGCCGCAGCGAATCGTAATCGCGGTCAATGCCCACCGATCCCGACGCGCCGATAAAACCGCGGAATCCGTCGTCACTCACGAAATTGGAGCTGTCTTGTTTGTAACTGCCTACGCGTGCCGACACATTCATGAACCGGTTTCGCACGTGCGTGCTGGTCATCAGCGCGCCAAATTCTCCCACCACTTCGCGCACGTCCAAGTCCAGCAACCGGTATTCTAGGTAGTACGGCCGCACCGGTTCATCGGTCCCCGGAAATTTCAGTTCCAGACGGTCTTTCGCCCGCGCCATCTCATCGCGCATCGCCTGCAGCGTGTGATCGTTGTCTGATTTTTCCTGGGTCCGCGCAGCGGGAACCATCGCGCTCACCGCTATCAGAAAAATTCCTGCGATTCGAAGTGCCGTTTTCATTGCGCACCTCCCGTCGACGTCGCTGCCCGCGCCGTTTTCACGTCATGCGCAGGCGGCGGCAATATCGGCGGAGCATCGGTATCCGTCTGCTTTTTCTGCACTTCCAATTCGCTGGTCAAAATTGCCGGAGCCGCCGCAGCCACCGGCACCGAACCCGATTCCGCTCCGCAATAGCCGTTAAAAACTTCCGGCGTGTCCCCGGTCGCCACAATCTTGGTCAGCGCCGCCAGCGGTGTGCCCACAATGTCCACTCCACGCACCAACTCATCCGGTCGTCCATCTGCGAACACTTTGTAAACCACCAGCGGCTGCACCTGGAATGCTTGCGGCTGTCCCCGCCCGGTGAACGTAAATCCGCCCGCGATGTCATCGATGTACAGCCCATACGGCTTGTTCTGCGCTTTGATCAATTCGATAAATTTCGCACGCAACTCCGCGTTGCTCACCGCTTTGCTGCTCTTCACGATCAGGTTGCCCTGCCGCGAAACCGGCGTCGCTCCCAGTTGCCGCCTGCCATGTCCATTGGAATGCGGAAAATCTCCCAGCGGCGAACGCGACATTTCAAAACCCTTCAATACTCCGTGATCCACCAACGTCACCTTCTGCGCCGCAACTCCTTCGTCATCGAACTGGTAATACCCCAGCAAATCCTGTTTGCCCAATTTCTTCATCGTGGTGTCGTCAACAATGCTCAGAAAATCCGGCAGGATCGGTTCCCCCACCTTCTTCGCAAACGTTTGCCCTTCGGAAATATCCTTCTGCCGATGGCCTTCCGCGCGGTGTCCAAAAACTTCATGGAAAAATACTGCTGCCGCTCGCCCTGTCAACAGCGCCGGTCCGACGCTTGGCTCATTCAGCGGCGCCTTCACCAGTCCTTCCATCTCGGTGCGCAGAGTAGCGCTGGCCACTGCCACGTCCTTGTCGCTCGGCCCGTCTTTCGGATCCACCCAATCGAATCCATAGAATCGCTCAATGTTCATTCCATCGACGGCCTTGCCTTGGATAAACAGCTCCAGCCGGTAGCGCACTTGCCCGTATTGCAGTTGCGTTCCTTCGGTGTTGGTCTGATACCAGTTCTGCGCCAGCGCCGAAAATGTCACGATCGAATTCAAGATGTCCGGCGATTCCCGGAACGCCTTGGTGTATGCGCGGACTTTTTCTTCCCACGGTTTGCGGTCCAGCGTGAACGAAACTTCCGTTGAGATCGCCTTCTGCGCCTGTTCGTGCGAAAAATCCGGCGTGCGCCCTTCTTCGGTTGCCGCTTTCACTTCTTTACTCGAACGAATCTTAATCAGCGCTTCCGCCGCATTGCGGTATTGGTCGTCGGTTTCCAGCCAGATCGCCCGCCGCACCACTTCCGCGTCGTTGTCCACCGGCACTGCCGCGCCCGGCCCGCCGCTGGGCATCCGCTGTTCGCCTACTTTGTGGGTATTGTCCAGCGTGTAGCTTCCCGTTCGCACCGAAACCTGCAGCCAGCGGTTGCGGTTTTCCGTACTGGAAAGCAGCGCGCCATTCGACCCCGAAACTTCTGCACGCTGCGTGTCCGTGATCGTGTACCCGATGAAGTACGCCGGCGGTTCCTGTTTGCCCAGCACCTTGAATGAACGGTCCAATTCCGTCTGCATCGCCGACAGCAGCGGCGATGCCTTGCCGAGCGCAGGTGTGTCCGGAGGCGTCGCGAGCATCGCTACCGGCTGGATCGTTGCCAGCAAGGCTACGACCAACGCCGGCACCACTAGTCCGGCAATTCCACGATTCAATTTACGCAAAGGAGTCCTCACCATTCGATTGGAAGCTTTCGGCTAACAAGCCAGTTTACGTCACTCTTTGCCAGGCGTACAACGCAGGCGCTCTTTCCAGCCAACACTACTTCGACGGCGTTTCTCCCCATTTCGTTGCACCTAGTCTTTATATGGAGTGCGGCAGCCCGGCTGCCGCTTTTACAACCGCGGCCTACCCGAGTCTCAAACAATGGCAGCCCGGCTCCCACACTCCACAATTTGAAGTAGCCCGCGTCGCCTGTAGCATAGCCAATCCTGGCTGTGCGCGGTGTAAACCGCTCCTCAACCTGCTCCGTTCGGCACCAATATTCGAACAACTCCCAAACCTTCTCCCGACTGCGCTACACTCCCGTTCCGTGAACAAACTCCTATATCTCGCCGCTGCGTCTTTATTTTTTCCGCAAACGCCATCGACTCCGTCACAAAAGCCGGACTCAGACTGGCCCCGTTACGGCGGCACTCCCGAAGGCAATCATTTTTCTCCCCTCGCACAAATCAATCGCGGGAACGTCAACCAACTTCAGGTCGCCTGGTCCTTCGACACCGGCGAAGAAGGCGGCTTGCAATCCAGTCCGCTCATCGTCAATGGAGTTCTCTACGGCATCACCCCGACGCAAAAAGTATTCGCGCTCGATGCCACCACCGGAAAACTTCTCTGGAAATTTGATTCCGGCATTAAAGGTACGCAACCCGATCGCGGCCTCGCCTATTGGAGTTCCTCCGACGGCAAAAGTGTCCGCATCCTCGTTGGTGTGTCGAACTATCTCTACGCACTCGGCGCCGCCACCGGCAAACCGATTCCCGAATTCGGCGCTGCCGGACGCACCGACCTCCGCGAAAACCTCGGCCGCGAACCCGCTAGCGCCAATTCCATCTACCTCACCAGCCCCGGTGTCGTCTTCGAAGACTTGATCATCGTCGGTGGGCGCAATCCGGAAACCCTGCCCGCCCCACCCGGCAACATTCGCGCCTTCGATGTTCGCACCGGAAAACTTCGCTGGTCCTTTCACACTATTCCGCAACCCGGCGAATTCGGCTACGACACCTGGCCAAAAAACGCTTGGAAAACCAGCGGCGCCGCAAACAACTGGACTGGAATGACGCTCGACGCCGCTCGCGGCATCGTCTACGTGCCAACCGGCTCCGCTGCCTCCGATTTTTACGCCGCCGATCGCGTCGGCGACGACCTTTTCGCCAACTGCCTGCTCGCTCTCGACGCTCGCACCGGAAAACGGCTCTGGCATTTTCAGGGCGTCCACCACGACATCTGGGACCGCGATTTTCCCTCCCCGCCGGTGCTGCTCTCCGTCCAACACGATGGAAAAACCATCGACGCCGTCGCGCAGACCTCAAAACAAGGTTTTGTCTATCTTTTCAACCGCGAAACCGGCGAGTTGCTTTTTCCGCTTGAGACCCGTGACTATCCCGCCAGTACTGCTCCCGGTGAAATCGCCGCCACACAACAATCGTTACCCGCAAAGCCTGCGCCGTTCGCGCGCCAGCTTCTTGCCGAAAACCTGCTGACGCAGCGCACCCCGGAAGTTCATCGATGGGCTCTGGATGTCTTCAAAAAGATTCGCAGCGAAGGACAATTCGTTCCGCTGTCCGTCGGCAAAGGCACTGTGGTTTTTCCTGGATTTGATGGTGGCGCCGAATGGGGCGGTCCCGCAGTCGATCCGCAAACCGCAACCATCTACATCAACGCCAACGAAATGGCTT
>Ga0137418_10006438_pt1 | contig 10797 bp, 8 predicted proteins | sample CZODoug3_1_2_16f_FD_122242 | JGI IMG/M metagenome (GOLD analysis project Ga0137418, IMG submission 122242) | Vadose zone soil fungal communities from Angelo Coast Range Reserve, California, USA - CZODoug3_1_2_16fungal (Hybrid Assembly) | ecosystem: Environmental > Terrestrial > Soil > Vadose... | reverse complement strand
TCGGCCAGGTGTCCGGCGATCTCCGTGACGTTCCACTTGCCCGGCGCGTAGCGGAACGCCGCCTTCTCGGCGGAGAGCGATGACAACAGCGCGGCCACACGGTCGCGCTGCGTCTCGAGCGCGCGGCCGGCGTCGGGCACCGCCTCGATGCGGGCGACGTAACGGGCGGCGGCGGGATCGAACTCGTCCGCCTCGGGACGAGGGAGCGTGATGCGTGTCTGCATGGCGTATGCGTCCGCAAGCACCTCGCGGATCGTCGGGCCGCTGCCGCGCTCGAGCCGCGCGATGGAATCGCCGGCGCGAAGCTCGCCTTCGCGCGCGACGCTGAGATAGAAGCCGCTGCGCCCGCTCGCACGGAACCTCGAGGCCATGTCCCTGCGCCCCAGGCGGATACCGAGCTTGTAGCACGGCTTTCGCGGCCGTGTGACGACGAGCTCGGACGAGCCGACGCGCAGCCGATCGCCAATCCGGACCTCGTCCTCGACCAGCCCTTCGATCGTCAGGTTCTCGCCGAAGGCGCCCCACGGCAGATCCGTCCCGGGCAGCTCCGTTCGCCAGAACGCGTAATGCTCCGAGGGATACATGTACACGGCGCGCAGCGGGCCACCGTGCTTGATGGGATCCGACTGGCGATCGCCCTCGAGGTTCAGCGCGCCGACACGGACCGCGCCGCTCACCGGCGATTTGTAGATGGATGTGACCACCCGGTTGCCCGCCACGTCGACGACCTCGCGCGGCTGGCCCACGTTGACCGACACGATTCGCATGCCGGGATCAGTGTAACGGAGCGTGCGCGCGCCGCACGCGTGCGCGGTGTGCGCCCCGCTCCGCGGGCTGGCAACGGCGTGCAACCACGGGCGAATCGGCCGGCATCACACTTGCGATAACGGGTGGCGCTATGCGAACGCTGGTTGCCGACGACGACCTCATTATCACGACGATCCTCTCGAACGCGCTGTCCCGCAACGGCATGCAGGTGACGGTCGCGCACGACGGGGACGTGGCGTGGCAGGCCCTCAACTCGGTGCAGCCGCCGGCCCTCGCCATCCTCGACTGGATGATGCCGAACCTCGATGGGCTGGAGCTGTGCCGCCGCATCCGCAGCACGCCGCGGCTGGCCAGCATGTACGTCATCCTGGTCACGGCGCGCGACAGCCGCGAGGACCTCGTCGCCGGGCTCGAGGCGGGCGCCGACGATTACATGGCGAAGCCGATCAACATAGCGGAGCTGCAGGCGCGCATCGGCGTCGGCACGCGCGTCGCGAAGCTGCAGCAGAACCTGGCGCAGCACGTGAAAGAGCTGAGCTCGACGCGCGATCACCTCGCGCGGATGGCGAGCACCGACGTGCTCACCGGCGTCTATTCGCGCCGGTGGTGGTTCGACATGGCGGAAAAGGAATTCGCGCGCGCGCGCCGCTACAACCGCACCTTCAGCCTGCTGATGGCGGATCTCGACTTGTTCAAGCAGATCAACGACACCTACGGCCACGAAGCGGGCGACAAGGTGCTGAACCAGTTCGGCGACATGCTCCGCAAGACGTGCCGCAAGTCCGACGTCTTCGGCCGCCTGGGCGGCGAGGAGTTCGCCGTGCTGCTGCCCGAAACCTCTGCCGAGGCCGCGCAGAGCCTCGCGGCGCGCATCACGAAGGCCTGCCTCTCGATCATCGTCGACCCGTCGGCCGGCGAAGGCAAGTGCTCGTGCAGCATCGGCGTCACCGAGGTGCGGCAGCAGGACGACAAGCTCGATGCCATGCTCACGCGCGCGGACCAGGCGCTGTACGCGGCCAAGCGCGCCGGCCGCAATCAGTGGAGCTTCGCCGCGTAACCAGCCTGTCGGCCGCGTAACGGGCCTGTCGTAGGGGCCGACCTTCAGGTCGGCCCTCGACCCCGCCTATTTCCCAATCATCAGGATCGTGAACGTCCCCGGGATGGAGGCGCCACGCCCCGCGCGTCCGCCGGGCGGCGTCGGCGGCGCCGGTCCGCGCTCGTCGGCCATCACGAACAGGTGCTGCGTCTTGCTGTCGAAGGTCACCGTCCGTGCAAAATTCATCGTCTGAAGATTCTGTTCGACCTCGAACGTCGTCGGGCTCGTCTCCTTGACGATGGTCATCGTGCCGTTGCCGTGCGAGCTGAACGCTTCCATCGTTGCCGGGTTGAAGGCCGCGCCGTCGGAGCCGCCGGCCAGCGGCAGCGTCGCGAGAATCTTGCCGTCCTTCGCGCTCAGGATCACCATCTGCGGGTGCCCGGCCTGCGGCGGCCCGGCCTGCGGCGCCTGCGTCGTCTCCGCGCCCGAGCGGGCGCATGCCGCGAACAGCACCTGGTTCTTCAGATCCAACGCGAGCCCGTTGCAGCCGCCGCCCTTGTCACCGAACGGATAGTGGGTCGTCGTCTTCATCGTCTTGACGTCAACGACCGCGACGCCGCCCTGGGCGTCCTGCATCACCACATAGAGCGTCCCTTTGCCGTCGGAGACGGCCTGCTCCGGCACGCCGCCCAGATCGATGGTGCCGAGCGCCGTGCCGTCCTTCGCGTCGATCACGAGCGCGTCCTTCGTCGGGTGGCTGAAGACATACACACGCTCGTTGAACGCGTCAAAGGAAATGCCATCGGGCTGAAACGCCGGGTTGACGTCGATCGTCTTGATCGGCTTCATCGTCCTGGTGTCGAACATCGACACCGGCTTGCTGCTGGTGAAGCCGTGCCCTGATTTCGGATCGACCGCGGCGCCGTTCCCTCCGATGCCCTCGATGTCACCGGCGGGCTCGAGCGTGTCGAGGTTGAAGATGGTGAGCCGCGTTCGGATATTCGACGGCGCCGCCCCTTCGGCGCCCGCCGGCACCGCCGGCGCGCGGCGCGGGATGTAGAGCCGCCGTCCCGCGACGTCGGCGTAGATGTAGTCCCAGTTGCCTTCGCCGCCGACCCGCGCGGTCTTGAGCACCTTGTAGGGTCCGGACGAAGACTGTTGAGCGGAGGTGGTCGCGACGGTGAGTCCGATCGCGGTCACCAGGATCGCAGCGAAGCGGAGCATAGGAAGCCCTCCTCGCCGCGGAGTCTACACCCGGAGACGCAGATTGCGCCGGGAACGTCAGCGAATCGAGAAGATCACCGTCACGGTCAGGACGGCTTCGAAGCCGGGCGGGGTGTAGCGCCACCGCTTGACGGCATCCATCGCGGCGCGGTCGAACAGCGACCCGAGCGATTGCAGGACGGTGACGTCGCCGATGGTCCCGTCAGGATGGATGGTGGCGTCGAGCACGACGGTCCCCGTTCGCTTTGCGGCGAGCATCAGCGGCGGATAGACCGGCTCGACTTTCTGCAGCAGTTGAATCTGGCCGGCGCTCATTCGCACCGGTCCACCGCCCTGCGCGGTTCCTGTGGCGTTCGCCTCCGCACCCGTTGACTCGTTCGCCACCGGCTCCTGTGACGCCATCTTCGCCGGGGTCGCGAGGCTTACCGGTCGAGGCTTCGCGACCGGTCGGGACGCTCCGGCCGTTCCCGCCGGCGCCGGCACGACGTTGACGTAGGCAGAGATCGAACCCTGATGAGCCACGGTCACGCGCACCGGTGCCGTATGCGGTCTCCAGATCAAGACTGCGAGAATCGCCAGATGAAGCGCGACTGCCGTCGCAATCGCGCCGCGCAGAATCAGGCGCTGCGCCGGGCTCCTCGAAACCTCAACCTTGCTGAGCGTGAGAAGCGACTCGGTCATCCGCCCTTGAAGAGCAAGGAGGCCGCCAACGCGCTCAGCCGTTCTTTATGCTCGAGTCCTCGAAGTAGGCGAGCACCCCTTCGACGAGCGGATGCCCCGACGCGAAGAAGTCGATCGACTCGTCCTCCACGGCTTCCTCGCGATCGAACGTGCCGACATACGCGGAGCCGCCCGGCACGCCAGGCAGGCTGTCGACGAGGGCTTCGCTGCCGAACTCGATCGCGAATATCCGGCGGCCGCGCAGGTGCTCGACGCGGAACCCGAGGAGCGTGCAGGCGCCCGTCACGAGGCGCTCGGTGAGCGCGTCGAGGTCCGGCGGCACGCGCGCGAGGATGACCGCCGCCATGTCGGGGCGATAGGGATCGCGATGCAGCTGCTGATACGCGGCCTCGCGGATGCGCGTGCGGGCGGCGCGCGCGTCGGCCACGAGTCGATCGAGCCGCTCGCCGGTCAGCGACGCGCCGGCGTCGAGGGCGATCTCCTCGAGCGCGCCCTCGACGGGCGCCAGTTGCGGCTCGAGGCCGGCGAGCGGCTCGCGGAACACGCCGAGCGCCTCGAGCAGGCGCACGACGTCCGCGCCGATGCCGCCTGGCGGACGGAAGTAGACGATCTCCACCGGGACGCGCCGCCCGATCCGATCGAGGCGGCCGATCCGCTGCTCGACGACGGTCGGTCTCCATGGGAGGTCGAAGAGGACCAGCCGCCGGCAGAATTCGAAGTTGCGCCCCTCGCCGCCGCACTCGGTGGAGACCAGCACGCTCGGGCCGTCCGGCTCGCGGAAGCGCGCGACCTCGGTGTCTCGCCTGGCCGCTGACAGCTCTTCGTGAAACACACCGCTCGCCAGCTGCGCGTGGTGGCTCAACACCGTGCGCAGCATCTCGAGCGTCTCGCGGTGCGCGACGAACACCAGCGTCTTTTCGTTGGCAGTGTGCCAGCGCGGCGCGTTCGACAGCAGCCACTCGACGCGCGGGTCGGCCGCGTCCATCGCCCCGGCCCGGTGGCGCAGCGCGTCCTCGTCCGCCCCGAGCACCGCGTGCAGGGCGGCGCCCGACGCGAGCGCGCGGCGGAGGCGATCGAGCGTCCGCGACGCGCGAACGCGGCTGGGTCCCCGAAGGCCGCGCCGCACGCCTTCCTCGACCTGGTGCCGAACCTGCCAGCCGGCCGTATCCGGAAGGTCGATGGGAATCCCGATGCGCGGCGGCAGCCCTCCGATGTCGGCGCGCCGGGTCGAGCTCGTGCACGGCGGCAGCGGCGTGCCGCGCGCGAGCCGATCGTCGAAGCTCACCTCGTCCGGAAACTCCTCGGGACGGAGCAGCTGCAGCATCCGGAAGAACCCGTGCGCATCGTCCTCGAGCGGCGTCGCGCTGAGGAGCAGCACGTGCCGGCCAAGGGCGGCAATCGGCGCGATGGCGCGCCACCCCGCGTCGCCCGGATGGCCGCGCGGCCGTCGAATCCGCTGCGCCTCGTCTATGACGAGGAGATCAATTCCGGCGCTCGCCGCCTGGTCGGTCAGCTCCGGCCGCTCGATCAGCGTCTCGAGCGCAATCACCACGCGCCGGTGCACGTCGAACGGGTTGAACGTGGCCCCGAAGTCGCGCGCCACGTCGGCGAGCCGCGGCCCGTCCAGCAGCGTGAAGACCTGGTGATACTTGCGCCACAGCTCGCCCAGCCACTGCACCGTCAGCGCCTCGGGCACGACGACCAGGCAGCGGTCGACGTTCCGCGTGTGCACCAGGCGATTCAGGATGAGGCACGCCTCGATCGTTTTTCCGAGGCCGACTTCGTCCGCGAGCAGCCACCGCACCGGCCCTTGCCCCGCCGTCGCGCGCTCCGCGACGTAGAGCTGGTGTGGAAACAACCGGACGCGTCCGCCCAGGAACGACCCGACGACGTCGTCCTCGCGGATGGAGCGCAGGCGGCCGATGTCGCGGCGGATCTCGACATCAGCGGGCAGGAGCGTGATCTTCGGCTGGACGACCGGTTCGACGGAGTCAGACGCGACGCGCGTCAACGCGTCGCTGCCGGCGGCGATGCGCAGCGTCGCGCCCGAGCGCGGAAAGTGCACGACGAGCGCGCGACCTTCGACGGCGGTGACACGTCCGACGCCGAGGTCGGGATTGAAGCGGTGAGTGAGGTAGTCGCCTGCCGTCCAGCTGTGTTTGTGCGCGTTGGCCACGGTTCCTCTCGCCTGCCCGAGGATAGCAAACAGCTATGCTAAGGCCTCTGGAAGGAGCCTCGATGATGCGTCGCTCGCTGGTTGTTGCCCTCGTCCTGCTGGTGCTCGGCGTCACGGCTGTGCGGACGCAGCAGCGCGCCGCCGGCGACATGGTCGCGCGCATCAGGGCGGAGGGGCTGCAGCGCTCGCGGGCGCTGGCGTTGTACCGCACGCTCACCGACGAAATCGGCGCGCGGCTGACCGGGTCGCCCGCCCACGTGCAGGCGGCGCGCTGGGTGCGCGACCGCTTCGCGGAGTGGGGCCTCGCGAACCCGCGCCTCGAGCCGTACGAGTTCGGCCGGGGATGGCAGCTCGAACACATCTCCGTGGAGATGACGGCACCGCGCTACCAGCCTCTGATCGCCTACGCCGACGCCTGGTCGCCGTCTACCGCTGGCGTCGTGAGCGGGCGCGCCGTGTACGTCGGCGACAAGAACGCGTCCCAGATCCAGGCGATGGCCGGACAGCTTCGCGGCGCGATCGTGCTCACTCATCTTCCGCAGATGGAGTGGGTCGATCGCGATCGCCCGCAGCCCGGCCTCGACGATCGTCCTGTTGCCACGGGCAATCCACCACTGCCGGGGGCGCGGAGCACCACGCCGGCCGGCGAACTGATGCCGATTCTGTCGCGTGCCGGCGCGGCGGTGGCGCTGAGGCCGAGCGGGTACCGCGACGGCACCGTCGGCGTCACCGGCAACCGAGGCAACGATCCCGGCGCCGTGCCGACCGTCGTCGTGGCCGGCGAGCAGTACAACGTGCTCGCGCGGCTGGCTGCCGGTGGACATCCCGTCTCGCTCAGGGTCGAGCTGCGGACGCGGTACCTGGAAGACGATCGCAACAGCTACAACGTGATCGCCGACATCCCGGGACGAGACCCCGCGCTGCGAGATCAGATCGTGCTCGTTGGCGCGCATCTCGACTCGTGGCACACCGCCAGCGGCGCCACCGACAACGCCGACGGAGCCGTGGCCCTGATGGAAGCGATGCGCATCCTGGGCGCGCTCGGCGCCGAGCCGCGGCGCACGATACGGGCGGCGCTCTGGAGCGGCGAGGAGCAGGGCCTGCTCGGCGCGACCGCCTACCTGATGCAGCACGTCAGCAGCCCGGCCGATCGCGACCGGCTCGCCGTGTATCTCAACGACGATCCGGGAAGCGGCAAGACGCTCGGCTTCTACATGGAGGGGAATCGCGACGCGAAGGCGATCTTCGATCGCTGGCTCGAGCCGCTGAAGGACCTCGGCGCCACGCGCAACATCATCGAGGGGATCGGCGCCACCGACCACGTGCCGTTCAACCAGGCCGGGCTGCCCGGCTTCAACGTGATCAAGGACTTCGACGCATACGACGAGCGAACGCGCCACACCAACGCCGACTACCCCGAGCGCATGAGCGAGGACGAACTGAAACAATCCGCCATCGTCATGGCGACCTTCGCGTGGCAGGCGGCGATGGCCGACGAGAAGATCCCGCGCATGCCGGCCAGGTAGCGGTCTGGAGACGTGAAATCGCAGGGGCCGGCCTCGAGGCCGACCCCTGCTTCAGCTAGCCTCGCGGCGTGACGGGAATGTCGACCGTTTCCGCATTCGCCATCGCGCGCCGCTGTTCCTTCGGGTAGAGGAACTCGTGGCCGTCCATCGTACCCGGGTAGAACCACCCCTTCATCGTCGGGGCGGCGCCCCCTTCGGAGAGCGCGACCTTGAGCGTGAGATCGCCCGTCCGATCCGTCCGATGCATGCGGACCGTGTTCACCGTCGCCACCAGCTCCCGGTCGCTGTCGCGGAAGATGTTGACGACGCTGCGCGAGCCGTTTTCATCGGCCAGCTTGAAGATGTAGGTGCCAGGCGCGAGCGTCGCGCCGGGGACCACCATCGGCTGGTTGATCGTCAGGATGGTCTCCTGGTTCCACTCGTCGGCCCTCGCCGTCGATGTGCTCAGCATCAGCGCGGTGCCGAGCGCGAGCATCGTTCCTCGCAAATGCTTCGTCATGGCAGAGTCCTCCTTTTCTGCTGTGTTCTTCTTCTCTCCTCCTTGTTGCGGTCGATTCAGGGATTACAGGTGCAGGACTGCTGCCAGCGAACCTGATGCGTAGGGGCCGACCGACCTTTATGCGTACTGCTGGGCGCATCGATTGCAGAGGACCTCGGCGTGACTGCCAGATACCTCGTCGGTTCGCTTCTCATCGTGATTGGGCTCGTCTCGCTGCTGCTCGGCGGTTTCCGCTGGACTCAGCAGAAGACCGTGGTCGACATCGGGCCCCTCAAGGCCACGACCGAGGAGCACAAGACGGTGCCGATTCCGCCTGTGATCGGCGGGCTCGCGCTCGTCGGCGGCATCCTGGTGCTCGTCGTCCCCACCAGGCGCCGCGCGTAGACGCGCGCACGACTTGTCGCGCGCGCACGCGATAATGAGCGCATGAACGAGCGCGCGTACGCGGTCGCGCGGCTGGTCGCGCCGCGGCTTCATGCCCGTTTCTCCTCGCATCGAGACCTCGATCGCGGCCCCGGCGCCGTCGCCGTCGACACGATCCCCGACGTCGGCGCGATCGAGACGATGATCGACACGGTGTTCTGGGCGAGCCTCAGGCGCGAGGAAGGCTACGTGCCGAAGATCTCGCTCGCGTTCCTCGCCCCCGCCGATACGGACGATCCGCTCGTTCTCGAACGTTCGCTGCCGCTCGATCCCGCCGTGTTGACGCGGGTGTCGCCGGCCGTGGAACGGCCCGGTATTCACCTGGGCGTCGCGTATCTCGAGGGAGAACTGCGCGTCTGGGGAACTGCCCGGTCGATACCGATGCACTGCTTCGTTGCCGAGGTCGTCGAGCCGGGACTGATCGTCGTGAAACACCGGCGCGGGCGCGAGGCAGCCAAGTTCGTCAACGTCGCCGTGCTCGAGGGCGATCGCATCAAGGTGATCGACGAGCAGGCATCCGCGCTCCCCGATTGCCCGACGGTGCTCCGCACGCTGCTCGGCTTCGAGCCGGCTGACGTCCGGGAGCCGGGAGCCGGGAGCCGGGAGCCGAGGCTTCTGGACGACGGCGGATCCCGGATCCCGGCTCCCGTAACCCGGACCGACGTGCTCGTGCAGCTTGCAGTCTCCATGCGAGCGCATCGTCGCGGCGGGCTGCTGATCGTCACGCCGCCTGGCAGCGACGCGTGGCGCGACTCCATCGTGCAACCCATTACCTACGTGGTGAGTCCGGCGTTCGCCGAGCTGGCGAACCTGGTCGAGCGCGGCGGTGGACGCGACGCCCAGCGCCAGTGGGAGGATTCCCTCGCCCGCGCGGTCGATGCCGTCGCCGGGTTGACAGCCGTGGACGGCGCCACCCTCATGACCTCGAAGTACGAGGTGCTGGCGTTCGGCGCCAAGATCGTCCGGCGTCGCGGGCAGCCGCAGGTCGAGCAGATGACGGTCACCGAACCGATCGAGTCCAACGCTCCCGTCGTCATCAATCCGACGGCGTTCGGCGGCACCAGGCACCTGTCGGCGGCCCAGTTCGTCCACGATCAGCGCGACTCGGTGGCGCTCGTCGCGGGCCAGGACGGCCACTTCACCGTGTTCGCCTGGTCGCCCGGCGAAGACATGGTGCACGCGCACCGCGTCGAGACGCTGTTGCTCTAATACGGATCAGGTCGTGAGGGCGGCGGTGAGCGCGGCCATGTTCGGCGCGCGTTCGAGCGATCTCACGAGCGTGATGATCGATTCCGTTTTCGCAGGCGGCCACCGTGCGAATTCCGCGTTGGTCCTGAACTTGTCGGCGACGTCCTCGTAGGTCATCGGGTTCTTCGGGCTCCCCTTCGCCGGCTCGGTACGCGTGGTCAGGAGACGGCCGTCTTTCATGTACATCTTCACGACCGCCGGCTCTTCCAGCACCGCCTGAAACGCACCGTCGCGACCGAGTGTGTCGAACTCGGGATCCGCGTAGTACCGCACCCGTCCGGTCATGTCCTGGACTTCCGCGCGCCGGACAGACGCGTCGGTAAACTGTCCCAGGCCTGCCTTCCCGTCCACCAGCAGGATCGCGACCGCGAATTCCATGCTGAACTTCGCCTCGAGACCGGTCGCCGGTCGGTGACGGAAGAGCGTGTTGACGTTGCTCTGGTTTCCGCCGACTTCGGCGCGTTCGACGTCGGCTGCCTTGATCCCGTGCTGCGCGATCAGCCGGAGCGTCGCATCCATCACGGGCTGCTGGATCGTGCCGCACGGAAACCGCTTGATGAGATCGCCCGGCGAGGCAAACATCCAGGGACGCCCGAGACGATTGACGATGGCGGCGGGAGTGAAACCGCCGCCGGCCGCCTGGAAGAATCCGAGTGGCGTCTCCAGCACGTCGCTGGCGGCCGTGAAGCCAAGCGCGGCGAGATCGGTGGCCACCGATCCGTTTTCAGCGGCGTGTCCGGCGTGAAAGGCTTTCGTCATCGAGCCGAAATTGCGGCGGATGCCGCCGGCCTGCGATGCGGCGATTCCGAGTGCGTAGGCGGTCTGCGGCACCGTGAGGCCACGCAGCTTCGCGCAAGCGGCGGCGCTGCCGAACGATCCCATGGTGCCGGTGGTGTGAAATCCCTCGCGGTCGTGGCGAGGGAAGATCGCGTCGCCGATCTTGCTGGCGGCTTCGACGCCGACGTGAAACGCCAGCATCAGATCCCTGCCGCTGCGGCGTCCCTCCTCGCAGAGCGCGAACACGGGCGGAAGCACTGGCGCCGCGACGTGGAGCGCCGAGCCGGTGTCGTCGTAGTCATCTGCGTGAATCGACACGCCGTTGGCGAACGCCGCGAAGCGCGCCGGCACCTTCATGGCCGTGCCGACCACAGTCGATGACTTCGCCGTCACTCCGAGTGTCCCGATGTATTGCCGCACGACCGGTGCGACCACGGAC
>Ga0137418_10006437_pt1 | contig 10797 bp, 11 predicted proteins | sample CZODoug3_1_2_16f_FD_122242 | JGI IMG/M metagenome (GOLD analysis project Ga0137418, IMG submission 122242) | Vadose zone soil fungal communities from Angelo Coast Range Reserve, California, USA - CZODoug3_1_2_16fungal (Hybrid Assembly) | ecosystem: Environmental > Terrestrial > Soil > Vadose... | reverse complement strand
GACCCGGTGCGCCTCGCGGAGGAGCTCGCCATGGTCGACGTGCTGAGCGGCGGGCGTCTGGACGTCGGTGTGGGACGCGGCAACCGTCCGGTCGAGTTCGAGGGCTATCGCGTGCCTCAGATCGAGAACCGCGAGCGCTTCGACGAAGCCCTCGAGATCCTCATCCGCGCGTGGACCCGGGAGCGCTTCTCGTACGAGGGCCGCCATCACACGATCCCCGAGGTGCGGGTGATTCCGAAGCCGCTCCAGCAGCCGCATCCCCCGCTCTACGTCGTGTGCACGAGCCCCGACACGATCGAGGCGACCGCGCTCCGCGGGCTGCCAATGCTGAACTCGTGGCTGCGGGGGCCGATCGACCCCTTGGTCGGGCAGCGTGACATGTACGTCAAGGCCTGCCAGAAGGCCGGCCGCGCCGACACCGAGATCGCGAGCCTCCTGGGCCGCTGGGGTGTCTCACGCCACATCCACGTCGCGCCGACCGACGCCGAGGCGCTGGCCGAGGCGAGAGACGCGGAGATGTGGTACCAGGAGGCCCTGCGACGGTTCCTCATCCCCGAGCGCATCGACCGCGTGCACCCCCTGCTGCAGGCGGGGTTCCGCGCCATGGAGGAGCGGCTCGCGAAGATCACGTGGGAGCAGCTCGTCGCCGAGACGGTCGCCTTCGGCGCCCCCGACACGGTCGCCGAGAAGATCGACCAGCTGCGCCGTCTGGGTGTCGGTGAGGTCCTCTGCTGGATGAACTTCGGCGGCCTTCCCCAGGAGCGCGTGCGGCGCTCGATGGAGCTGTTCGCCCGCGAGGTCATGCCCCGGTTCCGTCGCCAGGGATGAGCGTGGGCGGTCAGCGCGCGGCGCGCCTCGCGCGCCGAGGTGGGGCCGCCCGCGACCCTGCGCGCCCCTGCTTCTCGTGCCACCGTGCCACCTCCTCGCAGGTGGCGAACCAGACGCCGCGAAAGCGCCGCATGTACATGACCAACTCCTCGAGGAGCGCGACGCGCGAGGCCCGGCCGCTGACGAACGGGTGGCACGTGAGGACGAAGCAACCGTTTTCGCGGTGCATCGCCGCGAACTCCTTGCTCCACATCTGCAGCACGCGGCCGGGGTCGGCGATCGCGTTGGTCGCCCCGTAGACGTGGCGGAACAGCGGCGCGTCGTCCAGGAGCCATTGCACCGGAATCTCGGCCAGGGGCCCTTCCGTGGTCTCGAGGTCGTACGGGACGTCGTTGCCCATCAGCGAGCTGTCGTAGAGGAAGCCCTGAGCCTTGAGGAGCCCCGGCGTCCAGACGTTCACCTCCCACGAGGGCGACCGATAACCGGCGGGCCGGACGCCGAGCTGGCCCTCGAGGATGGCGAGCTGCTCCTCGAGGATGGCCTTCTCTCGCGGGGCGTCCAGCGAGCCGACGGCCTCGTGGACGTTGCCGTGGGCGCCGATCTCGTGCCCGGCGTCGCGGATCAGCTTGCACTGTGGCAGGTGGTTGACGGCTGTCCAGCCGGGGATGAAGAAGCTCGCTCGGAGACGCAGGCGCCCGAGCATCCTCAAGATCCGGTCGACGCCGACGCGAGGACCGAAGCGCCGCTCCTCGAGGTCCGCGAGACTGCGCTTCGCCTTCTCCGGCTCACGGAACAGGAAGCCCGACTCGGCGTCGAAGTCGAACGAGAGGACGACCGCCGACTGCTTGCCATCCGGCCAGCGATAACGCACCGCGCGACTCCCTCGATTCCCGGCCCGCCGACTGCGGCCAGTCGATCAAGTCCCGCTATAGGATCATCCCCGGCCGGGTGCTGTCCAGCGAGTCCGCGGCGTAGACGCGCGCCGCTCAGGCCACGCGGTGTCCCGTCTCTCGCAGCCCGGCGGCGGTGCTGGTCAGAGTCTCGCGGACGCGGCGACCCGTGTCCGCGGCGGCCGTCTGTAGGCGGTCGACAGACTGGGCGAGGGCGCGCGCGTTCGTCCCCGCGCACGCGAGCGCGCGCTGCGTGCAGTCCATCGTTTCCATGACCGCCTTCTGATACCAGCCCAGGGGGTCCGTGAGGGCGTCGGGCCATGTCGACTGCAGGCGGAGCCCGGCCGCCTGCGTCTCGCGCAGCGTATCGAGGACGGCCATCTGCAGCTCGGCGAAGAGCCGCGCGCTCTCTTTGAGGGTGCCGATCGAGAGCTCGGCGAGGTCGCCGATCACCCGCTGGTTGGCGCCGGCGCAGAGGGCCGCCGCATCACTGTCGAGGCTCGTGGGCAGTTCAAAGGACCGCTTTGCTCGCTCGTGAGTCGTCGTCTGCTCCATAGATCTCCTCCTTGCAGTACGTTTCATCGGCCATCGGTCCGCGGCCTTCAATCACGCGTCTTGGGTCGCCCCTCAACGGCTCTCCATCGATGTCGATGAAGACGATCGGCGCCGCATCGGCGGAGCGCAGCACCCAGATCGCAGACGCGACGATGCCGGTCCGGTTGTTGAGTCCCTGCCAGACGCCGCCCATCGGTCGGCGATCACGCCGGCTGCGCGTCACCTCGTGCTTGTACTCCTCGAAGCCCTCGCGCGCGAGCGCAGCGACGACGTCGTGCGGCTCCGCTGCCCAGGCGTCCTCGTTCTCCGACCAGCGCATCTTGCCGTGCTCTCGCAGCTCGTCCAGACATTGGAGATCTGCCATGTCGCGCCTCCGAGGCTCGACGTGAGTCCGATGACAATCACCGGTGAGGTCCCTCCCCTCCCTCTCTACTGCACCTTGCGTTGCGGGGTTGTGATTCTTCAGCTACAACGCCGCGACTGCGACGCCGACGGCTGACGTGACGAGGAGAAGACAGCAACCGGCTTGCCAGCCCATCGAACCGAAGGTGGCTCCCTCGGACCGGGCAAGTGTCCGCCAACAAAGAGCCTCAGCACGCGGGCGAGCGAGTGGCCGAGACGGTCTTCGGGGGACGAGGATCAAACCGCCACACGCGGTCTGACGCGACTGGAGGAAAGCTCAGGAGCTCAGGATGTTAGCGGCGTGGGGCCAAAGCGCGCAGCGTGAGCCATACCACCCCACCCTCGCGCAGCGCTGGTGGTCGCTCGGGCTAGCGTCGCCACTTCCTGATCGTGACGGTCGTGCCCTTGTTGAGCTTGGACGCGATGTGGAAGTGGTCCATCAGCCGCCGGACGCCGGGCAACCCGAGGCCGAGCCCGCGACCCGTCGAGTACCCGTCCTGCAACGCGAGCTCGATGTCCGCGATGCCCGGGCCCTCATCGACCGCGACAATCTCGAGGCCCCGCGCGTGCTCGGCCTCGATCACTCTGAAGATGACTTCGCCGCGCGTCGCGTAGGCGACGACGTTCCGCGCGAGCTCCGACACCGCCGTTGCCACGATGGCCGAATCCGCGGGGGATAGGCCGATCCCACCCGCCAGCTCGCGTGCTCGGTCGCGGGCCGAGACCACGTCGGTCTCGCTGCTGATCTGGAGCAGCACCTCACTCCGTATTCGTGCGGGCTGCATGCCCGGGGCCGCCGCCCATAGGATCGAGTCGAGCGCGGCCTTGACCTCCCGACGCACCAGCGCCCAGCCGAGCGTCTGCAAATCCTGGGCAATGCTTCGAACCCGGCGGTCCCCGCGGCGTCGGTCGACCGGAGGGGGCGTCAGGTGCTCACGGCGCTCCCCACGCCGACGGTCGAGGATCACATCTACGCTCTCACTGGCGAACACGCGCTTGAGGGACGCGTACCGCGCCAGATCTTCGCGCTCCACAATCACGAGCACACGGTCCGTGGTCTGATCCGCCAAGCCAGTGGTCCTCCCTCTATCTAACGTATCTAGCCGCCAAAGCCGCCAAGCAATCGGTCGAATCCCTATACCGGGCGGGGGATGCCCGACGAGGGCCCCGGGTGGTCTCCCGGCGGCTGGGCGCTTCGGTGATCTTCCAGCGGTCGATTCAGGTGTATACCTGGTAGGGCTGGCCTGGCCGGGACCCTAGACTCAGGGCCGTGAGCGAGCTCACCCTCATGCCTCGCTTGATCCTCTACGCCGCAGTCGTCATCATCACGCTGCTCATCCTCGACTGGCTCGCCGCGAGATACTCCCAGAACGTCTTGCTCACTGGGCCGCGTGCCCCGCTGCCCGAGCCAGAAGCGAGCCGAGCAGGGAGATCTTCCGCGGCGACCAGGCGCCGCGTCACCGACGCCATGCAGGCCCGTGGCAGGCTGAGCAGCCAGTCATGATCATCGACGAGCGACCCGACAACCCTTCGCGCCTGGACGGGATCCGGGTCTTGCTCGTCGACGACGCCCCCCTCATCCGAGAGCTCTTGTCCGTGATCCTCGAGGAATACGGAGCCGAGGTCACGGCAGTCGCGAGCGCCTACGCGGCGCTCGAGGTCGTGATGCGTGAGCGCCCGGACGTGCTCATCAGCGATCTCGAGATGCCCGAGAGGGGAGGCTATTGGCTGATCGGCCAGGTGCGCGCCCTCGCCCCGGAGTCCGGGGGTCTGACCCCGGCCGCGGCCCTCACCGGGCTCAACGGACCGGTGCACCGCGCGAGCGCTTTACGAGCAGGCTTTCAGTCCCACCTCGAAAAGCCGGTCGACCTTCAGACGCTGATCAGCGTCGTGGCAAGTTTGGCACGCAGCGATCTGCGACCTTCCACCCTGCCGACGAGCTGGTCGCTCTCGGCGCGGTGATCCGTCGGACGCAATCGTCCCAGCCCGCCGGCTCGTCGCAGAACGGGTCCAGGCCCATCGCAGCACCCTGCGGCTGATCGCCCGCCCGACCCTCCGGGGGAAGGACACGGAGCCTTCGGCGCTGCGCGGCGTCTGCGACCCGTCGGGAAGCTCTGGTATCTGCGGGTGTGCGGCCGAAGCCTGGTGTTGGGGAGGCGCGGCGAGGCTCTGCCCTCCCTAGTGAGGCCGACGTCGATGGACCGGCTCCGCTAGGAAGCGCCTCGCGACAGGATCCAGACGAGCTGCTCGTTGCCGCGCGCGAAGTAATACGAGACCAGCACCACGAGGGCGAGGCCGACCGCGATCGGGCCCGCGGTGCGCCAGAGCGGCTGCGGTCGCGCGTCGACCGCCGTGACGATGTGGGGAACACTCGCGAGCACCGGGACCTTCGTGAACTCCCGGAGCTCCTCGAGCGCGTGGAACGAGGTGTCGAGGTGTTCGACCAGCAGTACCGCCGCGGCCGTCGCACCGACGGCGAACGCAACGGCGAAGAGCAGGAGGCGGATCCGGTTGGGCGCGACCGTGCCCCGACCCGGAATGGCCGGATCCAGGATCCTGAACTCGGCGCTCGCCCGCTCGCGCTGCTCCCGGTCCCGGGCCATGCGGGCCTCGGCCACGCGGGCGTCCTGATCGCGCCTCGGCGTCGCGTCGCCGAGCTCCCTACCCGCCCCGCCGCTCGGCGTGCCCACGTCGGGGGCGGCCGACGGCGCCGGGCCGACGCCCTGGCCGGCCACGAGGTGCCGCTCGATCGACGCGATCTCCGCCTTCAACCGGAGGATGTCGGGGTACTGGTTGCTGTAGAAGTCCTGCATCTGGATCAATTCCTGCCTGAGGCGGGCCAGGCCGGAGCGCTCGCGGAGTTTCTGGTTCTCCTCCATGTAGAAGGACGCCAGTGCGTTGGCGACCCGTGCGACCGTCTCCGGATTGCGCCCCCGAAAGCTCACGCTGAAGGCGATCGTCGTCGGGCGCGCCGTTCCAGGCTCGGCCGCCTTGAGCTTCACCTGGATGTCACCCCACAGTCGCTCGACAGCCGCGTCGCGGCTGGTCTGCGTCCTGAGCTCCGGGTAGAGGTCGAAGCGGTCCATGAGGGCCTCGAGCCGGGCGCGGCTCAGGACTTCCTCCTGGATCGTGTGCAGACGTGTCTCGAGCTCGCTGGCGACCGACCATTTCCCGGACCCCTCGGCGGCTCCCGGCTGCTCGACGAGCAGCGTGGCCGTCGAGCGATAGATGCCTGGAAGTGACAGCGCGAGGGTCACGGTGGCCGTGAGCAGGATACCGAGCATCGTCGTGGCCAGACGCTTGCGCCGACCCCAGATCGCCAGCGCTACGTCGATCGCCGACCCACGCGCCGCTGCACCGGACATCTCGTTCCGCCTCGTGCCTTCAGTTCCGGCTCACGGCACCACCACGATGTCGCCGGGGCGGAGGAAGAGGTTCTCCTGTTGGCTTTCCGCGGAGACGCCCTTGCTGTAGTTGAACGGGATCCGCTTGACGTTCGCGCCCTCCTGGCGGAGGATCCCCACCCGCGACCGGGATGCGAACTCGCCGAACCCTCCGGCGGCGGCGATGGCGTCCAGGACCGTGGCCCGGCTCCTGAACTCATAGCGGCCAGGCGTCTTCACCTCGCCGATCACGGTGACCGTGAAGCTGTGGATCTCGCGCACGATCACCGACACTTCGGGAGTCGCGATGTACTTGACCAACTGCTTCACGAGCACGTCCCTGAGCTGCATCGGCGTGAGCCCGGCCGCCTGCACGTCGTTGACGAGCGGTAGTGAGATCTTGCCGTCGGGCCGGACGGGCACCGTCCGGCTGATCGCCGTGTTGTTCCACACCGCGACGTCGAGGACGTCTTCGGGTCCGATCGTATATTCATTGGGCTCGACGTGGACCGCACCGAGCAAGAGCGCCGCCACCGCGAGCGCCGGACCGAGGCACTTCGTCATCTTCATCCGCATGTTCTCCTCCCACGTGAACCGGCCCACCCACCCGCGACCAACGTCCGGATCCTACCCGGGAACAATAGGCACCTCCCCTCTCGCGCTTCAATCAAGGAATCCCCTAATCAATATGGGGAAATTCCTGGAGGAGACACCTGGGCTCGCTGGCACCGTCGGGGACCGTGCGGGAATCCCCCGTCCACCATTACTGGTTGCGCCGGATTACTCGGCCCGCGGCGCGCAGGCAAGGTGTGGGGGGAAGGATCGCCGGAGGCCATTCAGGCCGTCGGGGACTGCAGTGTCAGGCCAGTGCGAAATGAGGGCTCCGAGGACATGCTAGCAGGAGCGGAATGCCTACGCGGAAAGTCGCCGGTCGAGTTCCGTGAGTCGGACGCGGCCTGCCTCGATATCGGTCTCATCAACAACATGCCGGACGCGGCGCTGAAAGCGACCGAGCGGCAGTTTCTCGCCCTGCTCGATGCGGCGGCCGACGGCCTCGTCGTGCGCCTCACGCTCTACGCGCTGCCTGACGTGCCGCGGACGGACGGAGGCCGACGCCATGTGAGCAGCTTCTATTCCGGCGTGGGTGACCTGTGGAACGGCCATCTCGACGGCCTCATCGTGACCGGGACAGAGCCACGGGCGCCAGACCTGAGGGACGAGCCCTACTGGGGGAGTCTGACACGAGTGCTCGAATGGGCCGAGCACAACACTCCCTCGACGGTCTGGTCCTGCTTGGCCGCGCATGCCGCGCTGCTCCACCTCGATGGCATCGGCCGACGTCCGCTCAGCGACAAGCGCTTCGGTGTCTTCGAGTGCACACGAGTCTCCGATCACCCGTTGACTGCCGGCGCGCCGTCTCGTTGGCCGATGCCGCATTCCCGGTGGAACGATATCCCGGAGGACGCCCTGACCTCGTGCGGCTATCGCGTTCTCACGCGGTCGGACGCTGTGGGCGCCGACGCATTCGTGAAGCAGAGAAACAGCTTGTTCGTCTTCTTCCAAGGTCACCCGGAATACGAGGCCAACACGTTGCTGCTCGAATATCGCCGAGATGTCGGCCGCTTCCTCAGGTGCGAGCGAGAGACCTACCCGCCCATGCCGCACGGCTACCTCGACAACGAGACGGTCGACGCCTTGAGCGCCCTGCGAGAGCGAGCCCTGTCGGATCGGCGCGAGGCGCTGCTCGCGGAGTTTCCCACGGCGCTGGCGACGGAGAGAGTGACGGACCCGTGGCGTACGGCAGCGGTGTGCCTCTATCGCAATTGGCTGTCGTACCTGTGCGCGCGGAAGCATCGACGGCTGAAGGCGAGGCCAGGTAGAAGGGAGTGGCAACGAGTCAGGGCCGGGCAAGGGTAGATGACATGACGACGGGAAATGTGACTCCCGAACGGTCGCACATAGCGTCGCTCCAAGAACACATAGATGGGGTCATCCGTGACGTCATGGCGTCGTTCCCCGACCCTGCACATCTCTCCGCCGACGAACGACGGGGGATCATCGCGCGCTACACCGCGGTGCTCGAAGGGAATTTCATCTACTGGATGACCGCCGCCGATCTCTCCGTCGCGTCAGACGAAGCCCACGTGATCATCCAGGACAACCTTCGTGAGGAAGTCCGCGACAATCATCCGGGGATGCTGCGCACGTTCGCCATCGCCGCCCACGCCGTTCCGACCGAGTCGGATGCGCTTGCGGTCTATCGGAATTTGGAGAGCGTCCGCCTGTTCGTGGCCCGACTCTCGGGGATGCAGATCGTCCTCATGATGGCCTTCTTCGAAGGGTGGATCACACGGTTCATGCCCTACCTCGCGGAGCTCGCCACGCGCCAGGGCTCGGCGGAGCAAGAGTATACGGATGTGCACGGGGTCGTCGATGTCGTCCACACGCAAGGCCTGTTCCGCGCAGCCGAAGCGGAGATGGCGATCATGCACGATCCCCCTCCGCCCGCAACGAAGCTCCTCGAGGGCGTTGACCTCCTTCGGACGCTGATCCGGAGCATCGTTGATCCACGCGCCGCGGATCACCCTCAACCGAACATGGCCAGCTCCGAGTACGCCAAGTCCCCGAGACGGGGTTGATTCGGTCCTTTGAAGTATTTCGGGTGTGTGCCGGAGTACCTGCCGACGAGCCCACGAATCGGGCCGTTCGAGTCGAGGAAGACCAGAGGGTATCCACGCCAGGCCAAAAACCGGCCCACGGGACCGGCACACCGAACGAAGTCGTCCGGCTCGCGGCAATAGACGAGGTACGCGTAAGGCACCAGACGAAACCGGCCCAGTCTGAAGATGAACGGGTGCCGGCGGCCCGCCAAGCGACAGACCACGCTCATGCAGCCATAGCGGGCGTGCGCCAGCAGCAGCTCGAGCTCCGACGACGGCAAATCCTCGTCGGGGCACATGTCGGGTGCAACCGCCCTGACACGAGCGCCAGACGACCTCGCACGAAGCGCCGGGACGGCCATGAACCGCCCGCTGCAGTAGCGTACGTACCCCTGCGCTTCCACGATGGGGAGCGTGTGCGGCGCCGGCGAAATGTTGAAATAGGTGACCTGCTTATGTTTCAGCGCCTGGGAAACGAGCATCGGCGCATGGCTTCGAAATGCGGGTTCCACGTACCAGCTAGAAACGTTGCATCGAATTTGTATTTCTCCGTTGACGAGCATCGACGAATATATGAGGAGAATCGCGCCCACCGGAGTGCCGTCACTCTCCAACAGGTAGCCGTACTTTGGAAATCCTGGCGGCGTCGGGTGCTCCGACAAGCGTGCGAGCGCACGCACAAAGTAGTGACGGGCGCGGCCGGAAAGTCCTCTCGAGAGCAGATCGACAATCCCATCCGTGTCGGTGTCACGGATTTGACGACAGCGGATCCGCGGCGGGAGCATCGACATCAGATCAATGTCGTCGGAGGGTCACTGGAATGTCCGTGAGGACCAGCATAGTATCTCAATTCGAGCAAGTGGCCAAAGACCAAAGGAAGAAATTGGCGCCGCTATCCGATGACCTCGTGCTGCTCGAGTCGGGGCTCGACTCGCTCTGCTTTGCCATTCTCGTCGCTCGGCTCGAGGACGCGCTGGGCGTGGATCCGTTCAGTGCCGCCGAAGATGCCGAGTTTCCCGTGACCCTGGGCGACTTCATCAAGTTCTACGAGGATGCCACCACCTGACCTGGGCTCGCTGTGGCACGCGCTGAGCGCGGCCGGGCCCCTGGCCGACCGCGCCCTCTGGGGCGCCGAGGCGAGCGTCACCTTGGGCGATCTCGTGGGGGGGTCCAGCCTCGGGGGTCGCCTCGACGAGCTCCGGGGGCGCTCCGTCCTCGTCGCGACCCGCGATCAGATCACCGCCGCGCTGGCGCTCATCGAACTCGATGGCATCGCGCGCCGACTCGTGCTGGGCCCGCCCGACCTGCCGCTCGCGCAGGTGCCGTCCGTCATCGCGACCGCGTCGGTGAATTCGATCGTGTCCGATCGGGCCTCCCCGGACGTCGGCGCGCGGCACGTTGACGCGTTCGTCACCTGCAACCCCCGCATCGCGCCCGCCGCGGCCGACCGGCGCGGCCGACACCGCACCGAATGGATCCTCCTCACCTCGGGCACGACCGGCCCCCCGAAGCTGGTCGTGCACACGTTGGCGAGCCTGGCCGGCGCGATCACAGGCGGCGGCACGCTGGCCCGCCCCGCCATGTGGAGCACCTTCTACGACATCCGCCGCTATGGCGGCCTGCAGATCTTCCTGCGCGCGCTCCTCGGCGGGGGCTCGCTCGTCCTCTCGAGCGACCAGGAATCGACCGGCGCCTTCCTGATCCGGGCCGCCGACCACGGCGTGACCCATATCTCGGGCACGCCGTCGCATTGGCGCCGCGCCCTCATGAGCCCGTCGGCTCGCCGCCTGGCGCCTCACTACGTCCGCTTGTCCGGAGAGATCGCCGACCAGGCCATCCTGGATCATCTCCGCGCCGTCTACCCCGCGGCCCGCATCGCCCATGCCTTCGCCTCGACCGAGGCCGGCGTCGCGTTCGACGTCGGCGATGGGCTCGCCGGCTTTCCCGCCAGCCTGCTCACCCAGCCCCGGGCCGATTTGGAGATGAAGATCGAGGACGGCTCCCTCCGAATCCGCTCCGCACGCGCGGCGGCCCGCTACCTGGGCAGCCCGGGCGAGACCCTCCTGGACCAGGAGGGTT
>Ga0137418_10006436_pt1 | contig 10800 bp, 8 predicted proteins | sample CZODoug3_1_2_16f_FD_122242 | JGI IMG/M metagenome (GOLD analysis project Ga0137418, IMG submission 122242) | Vadose zone soil fungal communities from Angelo Coast Range Reserve, California, USA - CZODoug3_1_2_16fungal (Hybrid Assembly) | ecosystem: Environmental > Terrestrial > Soil > Vadose... | reverse complement strand
AGCAGAAACATATCGTCTGCTCTACAACATGGAGTAAACGATGCCCCAACTTCAGGTTGTCGGCGACACCGAAGTTGGCAGGGCGACCGAAGCTTACGGGATAACTTCCGTGTAGCCCGTGATTCGCCCGCAACTCGGAAGCGTGGATTTCTCCACCCGTGCCAGTCGATGAGCGCCTAGGCGATTTCGCGTAAATCGAGGAACGTCCTTGCCGGGTCACAGGCTCATAGCGCGTTTTGTGGCACGCACGACCTCTGCCGTGACAGTACAGAGGCGGGCAGTAACCTATTGAAACTACGCGTCACGGATGGCTTCTTTTGGCGCTATGAGATACCCATGGTAACCGTTATTGGACCCTTATCGGACCCCCGACCTCTGCCCTAGAGACCTCTGCCCGACAGGGATCTTGCCCCAACGAAAGGTTCACGAATCCACCCTTGCAAACGCTCAACTGCCCTCGTCGGAGCGATGTCGCTGGCTCGCGCCGTATCGGATGAGTCGCTTTCACGCGAGATACTCAAGACGGTGGCAGAGCTTCTAAAGAAGCCCGCCTTAGAGTACTTAGAATCGTAGGAGTTGAATGTGGTTAAATCTTCGAGAGGTGATCGACGTAGACGCGGAGTAAATCGCGTTGGAGGACGAGGCTGGCGAACTTGCCTTTACGAACGATTTCGACCAAGCCGGCCATCTTCAATTGTTTAATGTGATGAGACAGAGTCGCGGCACTCACGCGGTGGGTTTCGCGTAGTCTGGCGCAGAGCATTGGTTCTTTGCAGGCTGCGATCTCTCTGAGCATTTGAACGCGTCTCGGTTCGGCCAGAACTCGGCCGATTCGGGCCATCTGACTAGCCGTCACTCCGCGGTCCCGCGATCTTTCCATCACGTCTGGCTCGCCATTGTGGTCAAAAACCATTGCGCGCATGTGTAATGCCCCGATTCATTCGTGAATTAGACCGGTGCTCGCGAAGAACTTACGAGCTGACCGTTTCTCCGGCCTCGTAGAAATTCTCGATCTGTTGACGCTCGGCCTTGTTCACCAGCTCGCTTTACAGCCTCGATGAGACGAGCGTTGTGAAGTCCGTGTTCAAAGCCAGGTGTGTTGAAGATGCCCGCATGCAAATCGCGAACAAGATGAGCTCGAGCCGGGCCGCTTCATCCATTGAAACCGCCTAGGCCCGGCTCGCGCTGTATTCCCAGTGTGTTCAGTGTGAAGGAGACGATGTGGTACTGGCCGACGAGCATAGGCACTTCGATGAGCTGCCGCTCGTCGAGGTGTGCGGCGAGCACCGCCCAGGTGTCATCGGTGATGCAGGCGTCGGAGTGTAGCTCGTCGGCTGCGCGGAGCACTGCGGCCTCCAGCGCGGTCCAACCCTCGGCCTCGGGCCCGCTCTTGACTCGGGCGATCTCCTCGTCGGAGACTCCCACTTTGCGCGCTAAGACGACGTGCTGTCCCCACTCGTACTCGGCTCGGCACAGCCAGCCCGTGCGGAGGATGGCGATCTCCCGAAGACGGGGCGAGAGTGCCCCGGTGACCGCCAGAGCAACTGTGAAGGGCATCCATTGGCGGAGGAGGTCGGGATGACGTATCAGCGTGTCGAAGGTGTTGCCAGTGGCGCTGGAGCCAATGCTAGCGATGAGGAGTCGTGACTCAGCATCTCGCTCCCCCGAGGGAAGGGGGAGGATGCGCGGGGATGATGGTCTGACGCCATGAATTTCATTTTGAGTCATATTCCAACCTTATTTGGCCTTCCCCTTCGACCGTCTTGGACCCGCGGTGAGCAAGCTCGGAGGAATCGTGCTGGGTACTGACATTGTTCAACCGGGCGCCACTTAACGCGATTCCACGGATACGACGCGAGGTCAGTTTCAAGAAAAGGGCGACAGCCCACAAAACGGACCATGAGCCCACAGCGTCAGCTACCCGCGATCTCCAGTAGCTCGCTGGCGTGTATTGTCGCCCATTCCCTCAGCAACAACGGTTCGCGACCTAGAATCTCCTTTGTATCGTCTCTTACGTTTCCGGCGTAGGCCATTCTTCCGTCCTCGACGTAGCGGAAGAATTCGAGTCCTCCCTTTGCATATGCGTTTTCGAATACTGAACCGGGCCGTGCAGCATCGCTTTGGAAGCCTCCGTCACCACGAACTGCTGATGTGAACTTACGACCGGTGGCCACAGTTAGAGTTTCAGCCACCTGCTCCGGAGTAAGTGCGTCCGCTGAAAACCAATAATCCTTTCCGCTGTGTCTCTCCGGCCCTTCCATAAGAATCACGGCAGCAGATTCTGCCACATCTTCCAACGCAGTGTAGCCAAGAGGTTTGGAAGTGTATGCATTGAACAGAGCACCTGTGACGGCGTGGTATGTCAGCAAATTCTGCATGAACATGTTTGGATGTAAATTCGTCCATGCAACGCCGCTCTCGCGAAGATAGGTTTCAATCATCTGATGCCAGGCGAACACCGTAGCGTAGGCGTCATGGTCTCGCGTGAATGCGCCCAGGTGCACGACATGCTTTACACCATTGCGTTTTGCCGCGTCGATAAGTGACTTGCTCTGCACGAGCATGTCAACTGTATAACCAGTTATTAGAAAAATGCCTGTGATGGTCTCCAAAGCCTCGTCGAAAGTTCGAGGGTCATCGAGATCGATGAACCGCGAGGCTCCAAATTGATCTGCAAGCTCTTCCAGATTCGCTCTCTTTCGCGACCCAACCGAAAAGTTTGCTCCACGGCGTTTTAAGGTTTTGGCGACAAGTTTTCCTACTTGTCCCGTTGCACCCAACACGAGCAGGTTGCTTGAGCTGTTCATTTGAATCTCCTTTCACTATTTGCTTTTGATTTCTTCCGCTTATTTCCAGCCGCCGCCCAATGCTTTATAGAGCTGGACAAGGCTCTGGTACTCGTTGTTTCGCGCCTGGGCCAACGTAAGTTCGGCAGCGAAAAGAGATCGTTGGCTATCAAGAACCGACAGATAAGTGGCGGTTCCGCCTTTGTAGCGCATGAGCGATACGTTGACCGATTCCTGTAGATCCTTCACGGACCGTTCCTGGCGCTCGCGGACGGAGTGATATTTGTCATAGCCAATCAAAGAATCAGTGACATCTCCGAAGGCCCGCTGAATCGTCTGCTGGTAGCCGATCAGAGCTTGACGTTCTTCTGACTTGGCATAGCGCAGGTTGTTGCGCAGTGCGCCGCCCTCAAAGAGTGGCTGAGATGCGGCTGCTGTGTAGGTTCCAACTCCGAGAGGGGCCGGAATATGCGATCCGGGAAACTGGCTATGCCCGAATGCCGCACCCCCGGAGCCGAGGAGCGAGATCTGCGGGAAGAACATCGCTTTGGCGACGCCGATGTTCGCGTTGGCGGCAACCAGGTTCTGCTCTGCCTCGCGAATGTCAGGCCTGCGCTCAAGCAGCTCAGACGGTAGTCCAGCGGGTATCTGCGGTGGAAGGCTCTCATTCCAGGTCCAGCCGTCCGGAGTTTCAATACCAAGGGGCTGGCCGCGAGGAACGTTGTCCGGATACTTGCCCAGCAAAATGTTGATGGCATCTTCGGTCTGGCCGATTTGGCGCTCCAGGTCCGGGATCTGCGCATTTGCTGTGTCGAGCACCTGCCGTGCCTGCAGCACGTCGAGCGTGGTGGCTATGCCGTGTTGGAGGCGCAACTGTGTCAGCTTGACGGAATCCTCCTGGGTCCGCACGGTGTCTTGAGTGATCTGAAGCTGGAGGTCGAGGTCGCGAAGCAGAAAATAATCGCTCGCCACATCGCTCACGAGCGTCAGGACCACAGTTTGTTGTGCGTCCTTAGTGCCGAGAAGTTGAGCCCGGGCTGCTTCAGTCGCGCGTCGATAGCGCCCGAACAAGTCCACCTGAAACACCACGTCCCCGGCAAGTGAAAAGATGTTGGACTTAATGTTCTCGTCGGTCTTTCCACCGCTGAAATTGGGATCTAAGGAAATTTGCGGAAACTCGTTCGACCGAGTGATACCAACCTGGGCTCTGGCGGCATTCACGCGCTCAACCGCCAGTTGCAGATCATAGTTCTGTTTGAGCGCCGTTCGTATGAGTTCCTGCAGTTGAGAATCGTGGAACACCTGCCACCAGGGCAGATCGGCGAACGATGCGGATTGTGGTTGTAACTGTTGCGATTGGTCAGGTCCATGGAAGGCCGGAGGCGTCTGCACAGCCGGGCGATGATAGTTGGGGCCCACGGCACAGCCGGAGAGCATCGAGGCCGACAGGAGAAGGATCCGCCCGGATCTTGAGCCCAATCTGTTCTGAACTCTATTAAGCATCTTGACTACCCTCCGCGATTGCATCGTCTTGCGGTAAGGGCGCCACGAAACGAGCCCGGGCCGCCGCGGACCATCGCTCCACCAAATAGAAGATCGCAGGCACGGTGAATATGCCGAGCACGCTTGCCGCTGTCATGCCGCCGATCACCGTCGTCCCCATAATCTGGCGCGCAACCGAGCCGGCCCCCGACGCCGTCCAGAGCGGCACGCAGCCGAGAATGAACGCGAACGATGTCATCATGATGGGCCGCAGTCGAAGCCGTGCGCCTTCGAGTGCCGCGTCCATCAGCGGCTTGCCGTGCTCGTACTGTTCCTTCGCAAACTCGACAATAAGAATTGCGTTCTTGGCGGCAAGGCCAATCAGCATCACCAGGCCGATCTGCGCATACACGTCGTTCTCCATCTGAATCATGTAAGGCGGCAGGAAGAGGCCCAGGATGACCCGCCGCAGCCACAAGACTCCAAAGGCACCCAAGACGGCGACCGGCGTGCTCAGCAGCACGCTGAAGGGTAGACTCCAGCTTTCATAGAGCGCGGCAAGAATCAGGAAGACGAAGAGGAGGGAGAATCCGAAGATGACTGACGAGGGTACCCCCTCCTCCGCCTTCTTTTCCTGGTAGGACATGCCCATGTAGTCGAAGCCCATCTCATGAGGCATCGTCTGTTTAAAGACGTCTTCCAGAGCCGTCCTCGCCTGATCCGAACTGTAGCCCGGCGCAGCGCTAGCGTTGATCTGCGCGGATCGGTACTCGTTGTAACGCATCGTGAACTCAGGGCCTGAGCGTGTCTCAAACGATGCGAGAGCGGATAGCGGCACCGTTTCACCCTGATTGTTCCGAACGTAGAACTGTCCAAGGTTATTGGTATTCGAACGGTAGGGGGCATCCGACTCTATGTACACCTGCCAGGTTCGGCCGAATTGGTTGTAATAGTTGACGAACAGGCCGCCCATATTCGCCTGAATGGTGTTGTAGACATCGCTCAACGCCACCCCTTGCTTCAGCACTTTTTCCTGGTCGACGTGAACGAACTCTTGCGGCACGCTGGGTATGAATGTGGAGAAGATCGGGCCGATCTCAGGGCGCTTGCGAGCCGCCGCGAGGAATTTGTCTAAGTTATCTGCCAGAAATTGCACGTCCCTTCCTGCGCGGTCTTCAAGGACGAATGTGACGCCCCCTGAAGTGCCGACCCCCGGGATCGCCGGCGGCGAAAAGCTGAAGACTGTTCCGGCTGGAAGATTCTTAAGCTCCTCATCCAGGCGTGCCTTGATGGCCTGATATTGTTCAGCGCGGCTCTTGCGCTCATCCCAGGGCTTCAAGCTGACCCAAAAGAAAGCGTTGTAGCTGGTCCGAACAAAGCTCAGCAAGCTGAAACCAGCTACGCTGGTGGTGTACTGGACGCCAGGAGTATCTGCGAGAATCTGCTCCACCTGTCGCGCTGCCTCGCTTGTGCGTTCCAGTGACGCAGCATTGGGAAGCTGCATGCTGATGTAGAGATATCCCTGGTCTTCGTCGGGCAGAAAGCTGGATGGAAGCCGGCTGCCAAAGAAGAGCCCGAGCGCGCCGCAGACTACCAGCAGCACCAGCACCATTGCTCCCTTCCGAAGAAGCGCACCCGACCACTGGACGTAGCCTCCCGTCGCGCGTTCAAAGAGGCGATTGAACCAGTTGAAGAACCTCTGCAACAACCCATGGCTCTCTCTCTTTCTCCGCAGCAAGAGTCCGGAGAGCGCGGGGCTAAGCGTGAGGGCATTGAAGGCAGAGAGAACCACAGAAATGGCGATGGTGATTGCGAATTGCTGATACAACCTTCCCGTGATACCGGGGATGAAGGCGGTCGGAACAAAGACCGACGAGAGAACTAATGCAATGCCGATTACGGGCCCGGAGAGCTCCTCCATAGCTTTGCGAGCCGCGTCTTTGGGATTCAAACCCTCCTCGATGTGGCGTTGCACACCTTCAACAACGACGATCGCGTCGTCCACGACCAGGCCAATGGCGAGTACCAGCCCGAACATCGAAAGCGTGTTAATGGAAAAACCAAAGAGCGGGAACAAAACAAACGTTCCAACCAAGGAGACGGGTACCGCCAGCAATGGAATCAGCGTGGCACGCCAATCCTGGAGGAAGAGGTAGACCACTAGGATCACAAGCACAATCGCGATCACGAGCGTCCAGAGAATCTCCTTCATGCCTTCTGTGACCGGGGCCGTCTGATCAAGGGCTATGGCATAGTCCATATCTTCGGGAAAACGCTGCTTCATCTGGGCCAGGAGCTTTCGGACACCCTCAACAGTTTGAACAGCGTTCGTTCCGGGCAATTGGTACACTGCGATCCCGCCAGCCACCTTGCCATTCAGGCGACAGAGCATACTGTAGTCCTGGGTGCCCAATTCGACCCGGGCTACATCTTTCACGCGGACGATGCCACCATTTGGTGCTTCGCGCACGATGACGTTTCCAAACTCCTCCGGCGACTTCAGGCGTCCTTGAGCCAGCACGGCGTAGGTGAACTGCTGGTCGTGAGGCGCCGGTTGGCCCCCAACCTGACCTGCCGGGTTCACTGTGTTTTGTGCCTGAATGGCGTTGGAAATGTCCGCGACTGTGATGCCGAGCTTTGCCAACTGGTCAGGTTTCACCCACAGCCTCATGGCATACTGGCCTGCACCGAAGACCTGGGTTTGGCCGACGCCATACAAGCGCGCGATAGGATCATTCAGGTTGATGTAGGCATAGTTAGATAGATAAGTCCCGTCATGGGTTCCGTGTGGCGAATAAAGGTCGATGATCATGAGCGGAGCGGTAACCGCCTTCTTGACGGAGACCCCATAACTGTTGACCGATGGCGGCAACTGACCGGTTGCCAACTGCTCGCGCGATTGCGTAAGCATCAGGTCCATGTTGGGATCAGTCTTAAGGTCGAAATCGATCATCAACTGTGTTTGCTGATTGGCGGTCGCGTTCAGCGAGTACATGTAAGTCATGTTGTCCACGCCGTTGACCTGCTGCTCGATGGGTGTTGCGACCGCATCCTCAAGGGTCTTGGCATCGGCGCCGGGATAAGTCGCCTGCAACCAGATTTCGGGTGGTGCAATATTCGGAAACTGCGTTATCGGCAGGGTCGAGATCGTGACTGCGCCGACAATCACCATCAGAATCGCGATAACCATCGCGACTATCGGCCGGTTGATGAAGAACTTCGACATAATTCGGTTCCTTTGCGTTTTGGGTCAGTGGTCACTCGACATTGCTCTTGAAGGGCTTGGTTTGCACCTTTGTCCCCGGCCGTAAGTTTTGCTGGCCTTCGACGACCACTTGGTCGCCGGGTTTTAAGCCATCCTGGATGACCCACATCGTGCCCGCGCGCTCGCCGACGCGAACTGAACTCATGGCGACACGGCCGCTTTTGTCCACAACGGCAACCTGGTAATTGCCCTGTTGCTCAGTGACGGCGGCCTGGGGAATCAACAGTGCATTCTGTTGTGTACGAACCACGGCACGAACCTTGCCGTATTGACCTGGACGGAGAACGTTGCCCGGATTGGGAAAGAGAGCGGCCAATTGGATTGCGCCGGTGTTTTGATTCACCTGGCGATCGGCAAAGTAGAATTCTCCTTCATGCGAGTACGTAGATCCATCGGCCAGGATGATCTGCAGTTTCCAGTGATCTTTTGCCAAACCCGAAAATCGCTTTTGCAGGGCAAGATATTCCTGTTCGCTTACGCTGAAATAATCCCTGATGGGATCGACCGTTGAAACCGTAGTAAGTACTCCACTGCTGGTGCTGACCAAGTCACCTACTTGGGCTTGGGCGATGCCTGCGATGCCGTCGATTGGCGAGGCAATGCGGGTGAAGTTGAGATTGATTGCTGCCGTCTCGACTGCAGCTTGGCTGGCATGAATCTGTGCGTGCGCGGAAGCTATTGATGCCTCTGCCGCCTTCACCTGCGCCTTGTTCGCGAGGTTAGTCTGGTTTGCGTTGTCGAGATCCTGCTGGCTGACGGCATCGACCTTTGCCAGGGGCGCATACTTCTCAAAATCGAGCTGGCTCTTGAGCTGGTTCGCCTCCGCTGTTGCGAGCTGCGCCTCATCCTGGATCAGCTGTGCTTGCGCCTGATCTAACTGTCCCTTGGCTTGGTCGAGCGCCGCCTGAAGGGGTCGTGGATCGATCTCGAAGAGGAGCTGTCCTTTCCGGATGTACGCTCCTTCTTCATAGTTGCGCTTGAGCAGGTAGCCTGTGACTTGCGCTTTTACATCAGCATTCACCTGCCCGGCGAGGGTTCCGATCCATTCGCCGTAAACGGGAACGTCTTTTTCTTCAACGGCTGCAACCTGCACCACAGGCGCCGAGGGCGCCTGCACCGAAGCCTTAGCCCCTGAACGAGTGACTACATTCACTAGGATGGCCGCGACTAGGGCACCAGAGGCCCATGCCACGTGCTTCAGTTTCAGAAAGGAATTGATTTTCATCAGTTGCTTCTCCTGCTTCCCGAACGTTGATCTCTCGAGACACTCTTGTTTCGGGAAACCCCCATGTCGTCGATCGACCGGTCTTCCGTGATTTCCTCGACAATGCCTTTCATCCACAAGCCCTCCACGATGAGGCGCACCCCCGCCAGATGCATGACTAACAACAGCTCGCGCCCTGCATCGTCGATATCTGTCGGCTGCCTCATGTCTAGCTCGATCTGCCGGCCTGAGCACAACGCGGATCGCCAGGCATATTCGGTTTCGAGCACCCATGGGCCCGCGAGCCTGCCGGCAGGTTCCAGCCTGCAGAAGGTGCCATCTTCATGAACCGTGACCTGCAACATCGCGTCCTCACCTCCGAAATGGCACGACATTTGAGATTGTGACGAAATCGTCTGCACTCGTAACTAGCGATCGATGCCGAAGCTCTTGCAAACAATGCCAAATTGAACCTGGTGCATGTTGCAGGGTCTGGCATATTCCGCGAGAGATTTGGCGCACTTTGCGAGTGACAAAGGCGCATCTGGAGGGCAACAATGAGGTCTGCGGACTGAGCTCTGAAATGAGTTCGGGCTGCGCCATAAATGCTTTGTATTGTGCGAGGTTCGCATGGCCTGTTCGATACCTGATCGCATCAAAGTGCCCCGGCAGTTCTGGACACGGCTTCAGAAATACGACCTTGCACCCGCGGCCGCGTTGCATCATGCGCATCTTCCCCTCGTCGCTTACGAAGACGAGACGTACCTTCTCACTACGGCGCAGTTCTTTGCTCTTTGGCGGAGCATCGGTGAAATGTGTTCGGATCCTGCTTTTGGTTTGAATTTTGCCTCGCAGGTCGATTTTGCGGCACTCCCGCTGGCGACGCTGGCGTCGTATCAGGCTCGCGACTATCGAGACGCGCTTACCCGACAGGCACGATTCCATCAACTCTGCGCGCCGGCGGAGATGCGTATTCAGGAGCGAAGAGACGAATGCGTGATCTTGAAAAAATGGCTGTACGCTACCGAGGAAGAGCCACCGCTGTTGGTCGATGCGTGCTTGGCTTTTCTTGTTGAATTGGGGCGCCGGGGAGCCCAAGTTCCTATAAGACCCAAACGGATCGATTTGAAACAGCGGCGCGAGCGCGGTGGGACCCACGAAGCGTATTTCAGTTGTCCGGTCAATTTCGGTGCATCGCGCAATGCGATCGTCCTACACAGCGAGGATTTGGATCGCCCGTTTGTGACCTACAATGCCGAATTCCTTGAGATGGTGCAAAGTGCACTGGAGAAGAAGGCGAGAGGGTGTCAAGAGGAAACATCTGCGAGCGAGCAAGTGAAATGGCTCTTGAAACAAATGCTCGCCGGCGGCCGGCCTGACATCACGGATGTTGCGCGCGAACTCAGATTGAGCGTTCGGACATTACAGCGCCGCATCGATGAGGAAGGGACAACGTTCCGGGATCTTCTGCTGGCGGTACGACAGGAGCTAGTGAGAAAATACTTCGCCCAGCCTGGAATACAAATCAACGAAGTGGCTTTCCAACTGGGCTACGAAGACACAAACTCCTTCTATCGTGCCTTTCGCAACTGGGAGGGGACAACACCATCGCAGTGGAGAACCGATTGGAAAGAGACCGGGGTTTCCAGTTTGTCATAGGCCCATAGTCCCCTGCCAGAAGTGAACGACATGAACCGTATGTTTAGCTGCAGGTTATCCGGCGCTCAGATGTCGGCAAAACGCTTGAGCGCGAGCAATCTCTGATTGTTCAGAACGCAGCCGTTTATATGTACAATCCGTCGACGTTGAAGGCTTCCCTAGATACGTCTGACTCTCCCGCGCGTCGTGCCGATGCATTACCCTATGTCGCCATGCATGAAGGGAATATGGATATGTGTGCCAAGGTTCGTTGATCCTCTGGATGCACTCCATGGAGGAGTAACCTACCCAGGCAATTACGCCGGCGAAGCAAGCTGCCCAAGCCGCAGTCATGTCGCTTGTTTTCTGTCCCCAAGCGGAATCGCATACGCGCGCGCAGTTCTGAACGCCAGGAAACCAGCGAC
>Ga0137418_10006435_pt1 | contig 10801 bp, 13 predicted proteins | sample CZODoug3_1_2_16f_FD_122242 | JGI IMG/M metagenome (GOLD analysis project Ga0137418, IMG submission 122242) | Vadose zone soil fungal communities from Angelo Coast Range Reserve, California, USA - CZODoug3_1_2_16fungal (Hybrid Assembly) | ecosystem: Environmental > Terrestrial > Soil > Vadose... | reverse complement strand
AGCGATTTCTCCCGGACGAGTAAGCTCACAATTGCCTCCGCGCTCGCCGGCTAGATCGACGATCACAGACCCTGGCGCCATGCTCGCTACCATTTCTTTCGTCACCAGAATCGGAGGCTTCTTCCCTGGAATGACCGCCGCGCTGATCACCACGTCGCTCTCTGCTACAACTTTTCCCAGCAATTCACGCTGGCGCTTGTAAAACGTTTCGTCTTGCGCGCGCGCATACCCGCGCGCATCCTCGGCATCTTTCGCCTCGATGGGAAGCTCGACGAACCGTCCGCCCAGACTCTGCACTTGCTCCTTTGCAGCAGGCCGCAGGTCGTAAGCCGAAGCCACGGCGCCTAGCCGTCGCGCCGTGGCAATCGCCTGCAGACCCGCCACGCCCGCTCCAATCACAAGAACGCGACCGGGAGTAATCGTCCCCGCAGCAGTCGTGAGCATTGGAAAAATACGCGGCGAAGTATCCGCCGCAAGCACGACCGCTTTGTAGCCACAAATCGTAGCCATCGACGAGAGTACGTCCATGCTCTGTGCGCGCGTCGTTCGCGGCATCAATTCCACCGAAAACGAGGTCACTCCTGTGACGGCGATTTCCTGAATGGTTGCGATGGAGCCAAGCGGCCTCAAAAATCCAATCAGTACCTGGCCACGGCGGAAAAGGGGAAGGTCTGCTTTGCCGGTCTTGTCGTTCGATCCATAGCAGAGAATTTGCACCACAATGTCCGCGGCGCGAAACACTTCGGCGCGATCGGAGGCAATCTTCGCGCCCCTGGCGGTGTAGTCCGCGTCCGGATATCCTGCCGCGGCTCCGGCTCCAGCCTCCACCACCACTTCCAGGCCCGTCTTGGTGAGATTCGGAATGACTGCAGGCACCAGCGCCACGCGCCGCTCTCCGGGAAAGGTCTCTCGGGGCACACCAACGATCATGGAGCTTCCTCCGATGCCAAATACCAGAACTGCGGTTGGAAATTACAAACGATCGAGAGGATCCGTTCGGCAAATTTCAACGCGAGGCCAACCCTCCGCGGGCTCAAGCACTCGGAGATCATACACTCATAGGAGCCGGTTTTTATCGGGTCGCAAAACTATTATCCAATGTTACAAATCACTCTTATTGTCAGGTAGTTACGCTCTAGACTTTCCGCAGCCCTTCTGGACATAGACAAAACAAAGGGACCGCCGCGCGGTCCCCTGTTTGTGACCATGACCCCACGCAGAGAAACGCCGAGGTTAGTTACTCCCTTGCGTTTTGTCCGAAGGCCTGGGCGTTGCCGCGGACGCTTCGCCGATGGATAGCTGATACTTCTTCCCAGCAAAGAAAATCTCCGCCAGCGACTTGTTACCAGCCTGGTCGGCGATGGTGGAGTATCCGCTCGCGGCTTCGGCTTTCTTTAGCGGAATTATCTGCGCCGGCACTTTGGCTACCGTCCCCCTGTCGCTGGAGATGCTGAGTTCAACAGTCGGTCCGTTCCCGGCCCATTCCACTTGATACGTACCGGCCCGGAGCTGCTTGCCAGCCACCGTAACGGTCTCGCCCACATTCAGCGTACCCTTGTTCGAATTGCCGGCCATGGCGCTGGCCGCCAGCAGCAGAGAAAATGCCAGCAGACTTGCGCCAAATTTCATCTTTCTCATAAGAGTCTCTTTTCCTTTTGTCCTCGCCTGGCGAAAGCAAATACAGATCCTCTATTCCCGCCGAGGAGAGCATGATTTGACTACCCCCATCTGATAAGAAAAGGAGCCTCCAGGTTACCACCCCCAGCATCAAAAGAATTGCATAAATGCATTAGAAAATCGATTTATTTAAGATATACATTTTCCATGACTTACCGCATGCTTCATTGGAAATGGTAAGGCCCAGGATGAATGTTTCCGCGGCTCAGCGATCTCCTGCACAGTTGGGCGAACCTCGCCTCCAAGCGCTTTGCCGTGGAGGCGGGCATGTTCAGTCTCAACGCCTTTTTCAGGAGCTTTCCCGTCGGCGAGCAGCGCGATCACGGCTGATTTCAGCCCGCTGTCTTCTTCGCCGTGCGATTGGCGGCGGTCACGAACTCTGTGTTGAAGGATTTTTTCTCCACGCATTCGTTTTGAAATTGTGCGCCGACTATCGGAGAATAGAGGGGTCAGCCGAAAATGGATTCTTCAAGCTCAAATCTATATCCCGCGAACAACGATTCCCCGGCCCGCGAGAAGCTTCTCTCCCTCCGCCTTGCTCTTCTGCGCCTCCACAAGACTCTTCTCAACATGGAGCGCCGCGAATACGAACGCGAACACGGACACGTCAACACCGGCGAGCTCTTCCGCCTGGTCATCGACCATGCGCAGTTCGCCTGGCTGCACAACATCTCCGAATTCGTCGTGCGCATCGATGAAACCCTGGCTGCCAAGGAACCCGTCACTCCGGAATACACCAGCGGCGCCTTCTCCCTCGCCAGGAAAATGTTCGTTCCCACGGAATCAGGGGACTCCTTCCAGAAAAAATACTTCGACGCCATCCAGCGCGACCCTGCAGTAGTCATCGATCACGCCGAGCTCGCCCGCCTCTTCAACAACGAGCCTCCCGACTCCCCTACCCCTTAGTTTCTCCAAATTCCCTGATAGACTTGCCCGGTCACGCGGAGGTCCTCATGAGCGAACCCGAAAAGGAGTACACGGACGGCGAAGTCACCGTCATTTGGAAACCCGGCGTCTCGATTCACTCTGCGAAATGCGTCGAGGGGCCCGGCGAAGTCTTCAACTTCAACGCTCGCCCTTGGATCAACATGTGCCCGTCCGGCGCACTTAGTTATTTCCGAAATGAAAGACCGAGCAAAGCCGCAGGGTGATCCGTGGACGTGAATCTCAACGACGTAACCGTCACCCACAACGAAGAGGCTCATCGCTTCGAAGCCGGCATTGATGGCCTTCGCGCCTTTCTCACCTATAGCCGCTTTCCCGGCCGCATCGTCTATACCCACACCGAGGTGCCGCAGGCACTCGAAGGCCAAGGCCTGGCTGCAAAACTTGCCCGCGTGGCGCTCGATTTCGCCCGCGGCAACAATCTCCGGGTTGTCCCGCTCTGCCCCTACGTCTCCCGTTTTATTCGCAAGCACCCTGAGTATCAGGATCTGGTTTCTTCCGGCGACCTCCAAAAACTGCTCTCCTGCTGACTCGATATCCCATGTCCCCATCGCACGCGGTTCTGAAATCCTCCCCGGCGAAATTCACAATTCGCCGTCTCCGCCGCTCCGACCTTCCCTCGAACACTGTCCATCTCGCTCGCTTCCTTATCGGAAGAGTCGTGGTCCACGATCTCCCCGCGGGCCGCCTCAGCGGGCGCATCGTGGAAACGGAAGCTTATCCGCCCGGCGACCCTGCCGGACACCACTTCCGCGGGCCGACTCCGCGCATTCGCTCGATGTATCTCGCCCCTGGCCACGCCTACGTTTTTTTCAACTACGGCGCGCACTTCATGCTGAATGTCGTAAGCGAGCCTGCCGGAACGGCTGCGGCGATCCTCATTCGCGCCCTCGAACCGCTCGGAGGTATCGAGCTCATGCAGCACCATCGCAGAACCACTCGACTTCTCGATCTCACCCGCGGGCCCGGACGCCTCGCCGCTGCCTTTCAAATCGATCGCCGCCACGACGGCCGCGACCTTTGTGCCCCCGGCTCGCTCTGGCTGGGCGAGACCAGTCATCCCATTGGCGCAATCGAAAAGACCATCCGCATCGGTATTACTCGTGCCGCCGATCAACCACTTCGCTTCTACGAGCGTGGCAATCCCTTTGTCAGCGGCCCCAAGCGCCTCCTATTCCCCGTCACGACCCGAAAGAAAATACCATCCGGGTCGGAGTGAGCCGAGCTCAAACATGCGCTCTCTGTCGCCTATTTCTTGCTGAGTGTGCTTTCTTCGGCTTTCGTAGTTTCCGCTCGCTGCGCGAGATAGCTTTCCACCAGCTCGTCGAACCCCAGCGGCCGGATCGGTTTTGCGAGATATCCATGCATTCCTCCGGCCAGGCATTTCTCCCGAGCGCCCTTCATACGGCCCGCCCCTGGTAGCCTCTCCATAACCGATAGGAACCTCGCTCCCCATTCCAGCCTGTTTCATGCCAGAATGTGGGCGACGAGCGCGCGGCCCCAGGCGCCTGCGAATCGCACGTAGAGACCTTCCAGCCCTGCCCTAGACGCCGCCGTGTTTCTTTACAGCGGCTCTGCACGCCATGCTGTTGGGAGTGCCGCCATTGGCCGGCTCGCAGGAATTCGCAGTTGGGAGGTGCAATATGAGTGATTTCTGGAGAGAGTCGGTAGGTCAGGTCATCGCCAATCGATTCCGGCTGCGACATTACTTAGGGGGTACGGACGATTCCGCCGTTTTCCTCACGCAGCTCGCCGGTCCGCAATCTCAAAAAGCGGCAATCAAATTCATCACCGCTGGTCCCACCGCAGATCTCCAGCTCTCTCTTTGGCACCGCTCAACGGAGCTCGCTCATCCCAATCTGATCCGCATCCTCGACATCGGCCGCTGCCGCCTTGAGAACAGGGATCGTCTCTACGTGGTGATGGAGCATGCCGAAGAAGACCTCTCCCAGATTCTCCCGCAGCGCCCGCTGACGGCTTCCGAAGGCCGCGAAATGCTCGAACCCGTGCTCGATGTTCTCGTTTATCTCCACAGCAAAGGCCTCGTTCATTCACGCATCAAACCTTCCAACATTCTCGCCACTGCCGATCAACTCAAGCTTTCCAGCGACGCTCTCTTCCCTATCGGTGAATCCCGCAAATCATCGCGCAAGTTTGATGCTCACGACGCTCCCGAAATCGTGGCCTCTCCGTTCTCCGCTGCCGCCGACGTCTGGTCTCTCGGCGTGACGCTGGTCGAAATACTCACGCAGCACGCGCCGGTCTTGCAGCCCGGAGATCAGGCCGACCTGATCGTCCCCGACACGCTTCCCCAGCCATTTCTCGATATCGCGCGTCACGCACTCCGCCGCGATCCGCGGCGCCGATGGACCGTTCCTGAAATCGCCGCGCACCTGAATCCTGTGGCCGTCGCCGCTGCCGCCGGCCAATCCGTTTCTCCGTTGGCTGTTCCGCCCTCCGCGGTCCCTGCAGTTCCTGCGGCAAAGCTGCCAGTCCCAAGGTTCGACGTACCTCCGCCAAGACCGCAAGCGCAACCACGAAGACTGCCAGCCGCGAACCCGCCGAAGCAGACTCTTGTTCTGCCCAACTATGTCGTTCCTGTTGCTGCCGGACTCTTTGTTATTGTCGCCGCTCTTGTGCTGCCGAAAATCCTCGGCCGTCGTCCCGAGTCTCCGTCGTCGTCGACAACGGCCTCTGCCCAGCCCGCGGCACCGCCAGAGCTGGTCGAGCAGCCTGCGCTTCGTGAAACCCCGCCAGAGTCAAAGCCGTCAGCACCTGCCGCAACGCGAAGCTCGCTGAAGAGCGCCGCTGGGAAAAAGCCTGCGGCACAGCCGCCGAGTTCGCCGGAGGCCAGGCCAACTCCTGCTGCTGTGCACACCGACGTCTTCCCTTCCGCAAACGCGCCGAGCGCTTCTGCTTCGTCCTCCGCGCGCGGTGAAGTCCTCGACGAGATTTTGCCGGACGTCTCCGAGAAGGCGCGCGCCACCATTCGGGGTGTCGTTCGCGTCGGCGTCCGGGTGCACGTCGATCCAACGGGCAACGTCACCGAGGCTGCGCTCGATTCTCCCGGCCCCAGTAGGTATTTCGCTGACCTTGCTCTGAAAGCCGCCCGCCGCTGGCAGTTTGCTTCGCCCGAAATCGGCGGCCACAGCGCCCCCAGCGAATGGCTCATCCGCTTCGAGTTCTCGCCATCCAGGTCCAAGGCCATTCCAAAACAAACAGCGCCGTAGGAACTGCCGGCGAAAGCGCCTATGGCTCGGCCGCCGCAATCGCGGTGCCATAATTGATGGGCGCGTGGTCGGCCAGCTCGCGGACGGCGACGTTGCCGTTCTTCCACGCGTATTGCAGTAAATAATCGGCGGGCACGCAGGCGCTCTGCGGAAACAAAATCGTCGCTGGGATTCTCGATCACGTTGCGGTTGCGGTCGATGTAGTAGGGCTCGCCGAGATGCGCGCAGCCAAGAAGAGCCGGAGGAAGTTGTGTGACCATGTCGCAGCAGTCCACATTCACACTCCCAATTCGGCGCGTCGACAATAGTTTACCCCTTCGCCCATACCTGCATTGTCGGACGCGGTATTCAAATCCCCTGTGCGCCCTTTGCGTTAGAATTGTATGGCCATGAAACGCCGCAATCGTAAGCGAGGCTCGAAAGCTGCGAGACCTGCCAAGATTCCTGTTGACGCGGAAAAGGCTGCTGAGCCTTCCATCGCGCCTGCCGGGTCAGACTACGTGACTGATCTGAGCGACCAGTTCATCGCCGCTGTTGAGGCAGAAAAGCGTGCCAGCAGGTCCGGTGCGCCTGCCGGACGAGACGAGCAGACTCATCCTGACGACGACTTCACTGCTGCTGTCGAAAAGGAAAAGTCTGCCGGCCCTTCCGTCGCGCTTGCCGGGGCAGACCGCCGGACGCATCCTCGCTACGAGTTCATTGCCGCTATTGAGGTACTGGCGGTTGAATCCGGAGCGCGGATGGAAACGCGCGTCCGTGACTTGAGTCAGCGAGGCTGCTATGTGGATACGAGCAACGCCCTCCCTTTAGGGACGGTCACGGACGTACGCATCACGAAGGGGGCGCAACTGTTTGAAGCCCGGGCAAGAGTCGTCTACTCGCGAGCTAGCAAGGGCATGGGGCTGATGTTTACGGCCACTGAGCCGGAGCAGGTTCGGACCCTTGAAACGTGGCTTGCCGAATCCCGCGAAACCTCCTGGCTCGCCGCAAACCGCCGAAGGAGCCAGCGAGTATTGGTGACCGTCCCGGTCCGGGTCTCCGGGCAGAATGCTGCAGGATCGCCTTTTGAAGAAGAGACTCACACGCGGGCCATCAGCGCCCACGGTGCATTGCTTCTCGTGTCGACAGAGGTACTGAGAGGACAGCGGCTCACGCTGTCGAACGTCCAGACAAGAGCCGCGCTCGAGTGTGTCGTCGCGCACATTGACAGGCGTCAAAGCGGTCATCCTCAGGTGGGAGTGGAGTTCGCACTGCCCAATCCTATGTTCTGGCATGTGGCCTTCCCGCCAAAAGACTGGACCCCCCGTCACCCCGATGCGAAATCCCGCGCAAGCGCGCGCGAATCGAGCTGAGATCTCCGCTCGCCGCGGAGCGATTCAAGACCATGAACCTACCGGTGCGGCTACTGAATTCGCTTGGGAGTTTTCCTAGCCCGAAGCAGCGGGCCCAGGTGTTACGATGCTGCGTTTCTGTGCCGCGCTAAAGAGGGCGCTTGTCGGGAACTGGGCCATTACGCATCGGACGTCCCTTGCAAAGCGGCGCGGGGCCATCTACGCTACTGGCGCGGAGGAAACCAAGAGTACCTTCATGGCTGACCTCTCACCGGAACTGCTGGCGCTGGGATTCATCTGGTACGTCGCGTTTCTTTTCTCCACCACTTGCCACGAAGCGGCGCACGCGCTGGCCGCCAAAATCGGCGGGGATGATACGGCGTTCGCGGGCGGACAGGTGTCGCTCAATCCGGTGCCGCACATCCAGCGCGAACCGTGGGGCATGGTGGTGATTCCCATTCTGTCGCTGATTATTAACGGGTCGCTCATCGGCTGGGCCAGCGCCCCGTACGATCCGGCATGGGAGCGGCGGCATCCTCGCCGGGCCGCGTGGATGGCTCTGGCCGGGCCGGCCACGAACTACACGCTGATGCTGATCGCCGCCGTCGCGCTGAGGCTGGGGGGGGCCCAAGGCTGGCTGCACGAGGATCCTCGCACCGGGAACCCGGACTTTACGAGCAGCGTCCTCGGCGCTTTCTTCTCGCTCAACCTGCTTCTCGGCACCTTCAATTTGCTGCCGGTTCCGCCGCTCGACGGCAGCACGGCCATCATGTTGTTTATGAGCGAGACGCGTTCCCATCGGTATTTGGACTGGCTGCGGGGGAATAGCTATGCCATGGTGGGGCTTCTGCTGGCGATCGTCGCTTTTCGCTACGTCTATGGCCCCATCAAAGCCATCGCCACCTATTACCTGCTCAGGAGCCACTTCTGAAGGGCCCTGGCGGGGAGTCCGGTGTGGCGGGTTTGTTGTCCCCCTTGTAAACATCCCACAACTTGGTTGTCCCGTCCCAGTACGGTTTCAGAAACGCCGCGCCGATCCGCCAAGGGCTGGTTGGCAACCAGAATCGCCCTGCCGCGGCGCATGATGATGTGGTATGCTGCCGATCCCCGTTTCGCCAATCGAAAATAAGAAAGCCGACCGCTCGACGGTCGCATAAGACAAGGAGAGAAAAAAGATGAGAACGAAGTCCCTGGCAGGGGTGTTGATGGCCTTGCTTTTGATTGCGGGGGCAATGGCTCGATCGGCACAGGAAGTGACGCAGGCAGAAAAGGACAAGGCGCTGCAGTATCTGGAAACGACAAAGAAGAATGTTGTGGAGGCGACCAAAGGGCTGTCGGAAGCGCAATGGAACTTCAAGCCGGCGCCAGACCGCTGGTCGGCGGCGCAGGTGATGGAGCACATCGCGGCGGCCGAAGATTTTCTGCGCACGCTGGCTAAGGAAAAGGTCATGTTGGCCCCCGCCGGGGAAGCCGGTCGCGACGTGAAGAAGACGGACGAAGCCGTACTGGCAATGGTTCCCGACCGCACGAACAAAGTGCAAGCACCGGAACCGTTGTTGCCGACAAATCGTTTTGGGTCTCCGGAGGGATCGCTAAAGCATTTCCTGGAGAGCCGGACGACGACCGAGGATTTCCTGAAATCCACTGCGGGTATGCGCGATCACGTGATGGAGAGTCCGCTGGGCAAGCTGGATGCTTATGAATTTGTTCTGCTCGTCGCGGCGCACAGTGAGCGGCACACCAAACAAATCAGCGAAGTGAAGGCTGATCTGAACTTCCCGAAAAAGTAGGAAAAGCAATTTAACCGAGAGTTCGCGGAGAAACCATGCGCCGCGCGGGGCACGTTACCATGTCCCTTCGCGGCGCACCCCTATTTTTGACAAGCCTCAGCGGCTGCCGTTGGCCAGCGAAGCATTACTGGCGCTGGTTACCGGCACAGTGATGGTGTTGTCCATACGGATCAGCATTCCAGTTTGCGCAGGAAGTTCGAGGTCTTTGCCCTTGCGCGCGACGATGTAGGCGGCGCTGCCGGCCAGGCCCAAGCCGAAACCGCGCGCAACGTGGCTGAAGACCGCGCCAACGAGAGTTCCGCCGCCGGTGCCGATGGTCGCGCCGACAATGTCGCCCTTGATATCGTGCCTTTCCTGAACGACCTGTCCTTCGTCCACTTTCAGATCCTTGCGGCGCTTGCCTTCGGCCTGCCCGCGCGGTTGCTCGATGGTAATGATGCTCATCTGCACGGGGATGAGGCGGCTATCGACTTCAATGGTACGGAATGTGAGGTTCATGTACGCCTGGCCGCGAAAGATGGAAAAGCGGCGGGCCTTCTCCACCGTGCCGATGATGCCGTTCACCCGCGTACCGGCGGGAAGCAGCAGCTGGCTCCCGAGATAGACGGGCTCGGCGACGACCGCGACGAAGGGGTCGCCATCCTTTGCTACGGCGCTGCTAATCCCGCTCAAAAGCGTCAGATGAACCTGCGTGCCCTGTATGACCTGACGCGGTTCGGCGTAAGACGCGGGCGCGGCGGCGCAGGCAAGCGCAGCCGCCAGAAGAAATGACAAAGTGATTTTCATGGAATCCTCCTGCGCGCACTTGGAGTGCGAGCTGACCTCGTGTCGTGAGGCGATCCCGGCTCTGCCGGGACGTTCCGCTGGCGCGGCGGACCCGCTATCCCGGCTAAGCCGGGACGCGGGGAGGATGGGGAGGAACTCCATCCGAGAGTAGAGTACTCGATTCCTGAAATGCGGGGTGTCCAGTTTTTGAGGATGTTTCCTGTATGTCAAGACTCACGAGTGAGTGGGATTGCTACTCCGGCAAGCGAGCTTTGTCCGCATATTGCTCCGGGGCCGCGAGAGGAGTATGTTTTGCGCAGGTTGTTGCACCATTCCGACGAGGAGACACTCATGAAAAAGAACCGATTGGGAAGTGTGTGTGCGGCACTGATCGGAGTCGCAGTAGCGGCAACGGGCGTTCATAGCCAGGAGAAGAAAGAGAGCGCCGAGGCGCAAAAGATCGTGCACTTCGGTGATTTGAAATGGACGCCGATCATCAAGGGGTGCGACGTCGCCTCGGTTTCCGGCGACTCCAGTGCCGAAGGAGCGCCGTTTGTCGTGCGCATCCGCTGCGCGGACGGAGCGAAGATTCCGGCGCATTGGCATCCCACGGACGAGAACGTGACCGTTCTGAAGGGAGCATTTCTTGTGGGCATGGGAGAATCGTTTGACGAAGCCAAGCTGCAAACGATGAACGTTGGAAACTTCGTCGCGATGCCAAAAGAGATGCGCCATTTTGGGATGTGCAAAGGCGAAACCATCGTACAGGTCCACGGCGCGGGCCCTTTCAAGGTGAATTGGGTGAACCCGTCCGAAGTGCAGCCGCCAGACGCTCCCGCGGCAGCAAAGCCGAAATCCTGATCTGCGCGCCAGATTGGGAAGCGGAAAAAAGAAATCATCGCAAACGAAAGGGATGAAGCCGACGCCGCGTTCTGGCTGGGCTGGGGACGCTGTGCTAGACTTTTCTCTGCGCTCGCGGGAAATGCGCGCGAGTGCCGGAGCGTGGAACTTCGGGCTCTGTGCAACGAGGTCCCGCGAACCCCGCCAGGCCCGGAAGGGAGCA
>Ga0137418_10006433_pt1 | contig 10801 bp, 7 predicted proteins | sample CZODoug3_1_2_16f_FD_122242 | JGI IMG/M metagenome (GOLD analysis project Ga0137418, IMG submission 122242) | Vadose zone soil fungal communities from Angelo Coast Range Reserve, California, USA - CZODoug3_1_2_16fungal (Hybrid Assembly) | ecosystem: Environmental > Terrestrial > Soil > Vadose... | reverse complement strand
CCTCCGAATAGTCGTCTATCCCAACCAAGGCATATAGGGGCGGTTCCTTACGCCATTTGCGGAATGTTTCGCCATCGGCATAGCCTTTGGCGCTGGGGAGCGACCAGCCATGTTGCTCGGCCAGCACCTGCGATTTTTCCTTGAACGCGATGACCGCCATGACCGCTCCCTTGTGGACCCGCTTCTTCCACGCTTTGATCTTCTTATGGTCCGGATGGTCCGCAAGGAGTGTTACCGTCCGTCAGTGTTATCCGTAGTCCTTCCAGCCCATTGGCCCGTTGCAGGGCTGGGAGCGCGGGTCACTAGCCTATGAGGTACACCGGGCAGGGCATAGTTCTTGCTCAAGAAACGTCATGGCAGACCGGTACCTTGAAGCTGTTCAGTGCCTCAATCTTATTGCGCCCGAGCGTTTAGCGGAGGCGCTTGAGACCGCTGATGCGCGCGCAGGGCTGCGATCTTCCCAAGAAGGGCGTGATCCTGCCCTTTTGGAAATCGTTTTCTCAGTCCCAGATGAGCAATTTTGGTGGTTCCGACTAGTGCTGCGCAAAATGGCAGAAAAGTACGAGCGGCACAAAAGTATTGTGCAGGCTTACCGCAAATTGAATACGCCACGCTGAGTCGTTGCCCTGCTGCTTGAGGAATCTAGACGTCTGTGTGAAGGGTGTAGAAAGGTCTCACTGCCTAGCCCTCAGTCATAAACCCCGGTTAATCGTCGCTTCCGCGAACGGTTCCCGTAGCCCGGCGAGATAACTACCGCGAAGGTTTGTATCGCCCGTATATGCGGCCGATCAAGTCTCGCTCTGATGACAATCGCATCGCGGCGCAGTACTGCGGAAGGTGTAAGCTGATTGGTACGCTTGCTGGAACTCCCGTCCACCCGCAGACTATCGTGGGCGCTGAGCCTCGCCACGCGCGAGGGGAGCAAGCTTGGCCAAGATCGTAATCATCGAAGACGACCTGACGTTCCTGGACCTCTTGCGCGTGCACCTTGCGAGCGCCGGGCATGAGGTGCTGACGGCCGAGGACGCGGTGCTCGGTTTGCGCGCCGTCATCGACAACGCACCCGACCTCATCCTCCTTGACCTCTCGGTGCCCTATCTGGACGGATTCGAGATTCTCGAGGCGCTGCGCACCGATCCGGCGACCCGGGATATCCCGGTGCTCGTGCTTACCGGACGTGGCGACGACGAGACCTACACGCGGGCACGCAAGCTCGGTGCCGCGCAGTTGCTGACCAAGCCGGTCGCACGCGACCTCCTGATCAAGGCGATCGACGGGGAGCTCAATTCCCACACGCCGCAGCCCGGAAAAAAATAAGAGAACGCTTAACGTCACGTCTATTCCGATTGATTGGCCGTCCAATTTCAGTCCTAGGAGACTACCCCCCGATAATCCGCTGCGCTGATAACGTACCGATACCTTCCTGCCGATCTTCACCAGTCCGAACTTGCGCCGGAGTGGTCATTACCATGGAGAACCAGCAGAGTGGGGTGGCCGATGGGACTCGAACCCACGACAACCGGAATCACAATCCGGGACTCTACCAGCTGAGCTACGGCCACCGTCGATCAGCGGGCGGAATTATACCGTAGCGGCAGATCTTCGCGGCTCAGGAGAAACACGCAGTCACATCCGGCGCTTGTCTCCGGCCAGATGAACGGAAGCCGCGGAAACACCCGTTCGAGCCGACTGCGATTGTGCCCGATCTCCACGACAAGCAGTCCCCCAGGGCGCAGAAAATCCCGCGCAGCCGGCAGAATCTTGCGCACGAATCCCAAGCCGTCCCGTCCTCCGTCGAGGGCAAGGCGTGGTTCCCGCCGGTATTCGGGCGGGAGGCGCCGCATTGCCGCGGTTCCGACGTAGGGCGGATTGGCGACGATCAGATCGTATCGCGCTGGTTCCAGGCCGGCGAACAGATCGCCCCGCACGAGCTTAACGCGATCGCCGAGACGGTAGGCCCGCAAATTCCGCCGCGCGACGGAGAGCGCGGGGCGCGACAAATCGGTGGCGTCCACGACAGCGCGCGGGAAGGCCAGCGCGAGTAGGATCGCGAGGCAGCCCGACCCGGTGCACAGGTCGAGCGCCCGGCGCAGTTCCCGCGGACGTGCGAGCCAGGGTGAGAGCCGATCCCGAAGCAGCTCGGCGATGAAGGAGCGCGGCACGACGACGCGCTCGTCCACGTAGAACCGATGCTCGCCCAGCCAGGCTTCCTTGATGAGGTAGGCGAGTGGACTGCGGGTGCGGACACGCTCCGCGATCAACCGCGAAGCGCTTCGGCGTTCCTGCGCCGTCAGCTCCTGGTCGAGCGAGGGGGCAAGCTCATCGTGGGGCAAGCGCAGCACGCTCGCGAGCAGCCACGCCGCTTCATCTCGCGCGTTGTCCGTTCCGTGGCCGAACCGGAGGCGGCCGGCCCGAAAGCGCCGTTCCGCGTAGCGCAGCCAGTCGCGCAGCACTGCCGAAGGTGCTGCGCGGGTGCGTGTGGAAGGCCGTGAACGCTTCAGGATGCGAGAAGCCGCCCGAGGAGGCTCTGATAGATTTCGCGCAAGGATTCGATCGCGCTCAGATCCACGTGCTCGTCGAGCTTGTGGATCGTGGCGTTCACGGGGCCGAACTCGACCACCTCGTGACAGAGTTGGGCGACAAAGCGGCCGTCGGACGTGCCGCCCGTCGTGCTCACCTCCGGAGTGGCGCCGGTGACGTCCCGGATTGCAGCGCTCAGGGCCTCGACCAGCTTGCCGCGAGGCGTGAGATAAGGCGTCCCGGAAAGGGACCAGTCGAGCTCGTAATCGAGTCCATGGCGATCGAGTATCGAACCGACACGCGCTTTCAGTCCTTCGGGCGAGCTCGCCGTGGAAAAGCGGAAGTTGAACAGGATTTCCACCTCGCCCGGGATGACGTTAGTCGCTCCAGTTCCGCCATGGATGTTCGAGATCTGCCAGGTCGTGGGAGGAAAGTATTCGTTGCCCCGGTCCCACTCGGTTGCGGCGAGCTCGGTGAGCGCCGGCGCCGCGAGATGGACGGGATTCTTTGCAAGATGCGGATAGGCTACGTGTCCTTGAACACCTCTCACGCGCAACGTGCCGCAAAGTGAGCCGCGCCGGCCGTTCTTGATGGTGTCCCCCAGCCTGGAAACGCATGTCGGCTCGCCGACGAGGCAATAGTCGATGCGTTCGCCCCGGCTCCTCAGCAGCTCGACCACTTTCGAGGTCCCGTCCACTGCGGGACCTTCCTCGTCTGAAGTGATGAGCAGCGCGATCGATCCCCGAGGCGAGGGATGCCTGGCCAGGAAACCCTCGATCGCCACGACGAAAGCGGCGATCGAGGTTTTCATGTCTGCGGCTCCGCGCCCGAAGAGCTTTCCATCGCGCTCGGTGGGCATGAAGGGATTGCTGTGCCACTTCTCGATCGGACCGGTGGGCACGACGTCCGTGTGCCCGAGGAAGCAGAAGAGGGGACGGGCTTCGCCGCGTCGCGCCCAGAGGTTGGTCACCTCGCCGCGCCGGACAGGTTCGATCGCAAATCCGAGGCGCGCAAGGCGTTCGGCGAGCAATTCCTGGCAGCCGCCGTCTTCGGGGGTGACCGAGCGTCGCGAGATCAACTCGCGGGCAAGACGCAGCGTCGCGGCCGGTTCAACGGCCGGCATGGTGGTCTTCGGTGGAACCGGCCCAGCAGAACGAAACGGGGTGGATCCTGACGACCGGCATCAATGCTATGCGCGTTCCGTCTCGCTGGTGTCGAGCTTGAACTCGCTGAATGGCGCGCTGCTGGGGAGTGAGGACGGTCTTGCCTCCGGGCTTCGCTCCTTGCCTGCGGCAAAATCGGCGCCGGCAGCGGTGTTGTTGATGAGCCAAAGGAGATTGTTTGCGGAGTCCGAGTTGGTCAGCCCCTCATCCTGGGTGATGAGACCGTCCCCAATCATCTTGAAGAGCGATTGCTCGAAGGTCTGCGAGCCGGGGGTCAGCGCCTTCTCCATCGCCTCCTTCATCTCGTTGATCTCGCCTTTTTCGATCAATTCAGCCATGTAGCGGCTGTTCAGCATGACCTCCACCGCAGCGGAACGCGTTCCCCGTACGTTCTTGACGAGACGCTGCGATATGACGCATTTGAGCGTCGCCGAGAGGTCCTGCAGCAGCGCGGCACGGGTCTCCAGCGTGTAGAAGCTGATGATGCGGTTCATCGCGTGGTAGCTGTTGTTGGCGTGCAGCGTGGCGAGACACAGATGCCCGGATTGCGCGTACTGGATCGCCGAGGTCATGGTCTCCCTGTCGCGCACCTCGCCGATGAGGATGCAATCGGGTGCCTGGCGCAGGGCGTTCTTCAATCCCACCCTCATGTCCAGCGTATCGGTCCCGACCTCGCGCTGGTTCACGATCGACTTCTTGTTCTGGAAAATGAACTCGACCGGGTCTTCGAGCGTGAAAATATGTCCGGTTCGCTGCTCGTTGCGATAGTCGAGCATGGCCGCAAGCGTCGTCGATTTCCCCGATCCGGTCGCGCCCACCATCAGGATCAGGCCCCGCTTCTCCAGGATGATGTCCTTGAGCACGGGCGGCAGGCCGAGCGAGTCGAGCGGCGGGATCGTGTTGGGAATATAGCGCACCACCACCGCGGGGGAGCCTTTCTGGCGGAAGGCGCTGATTCGAAAGCTGCCGATGCCCTGTAATGTGTATGCGGTGTTCAGTTCGAGCGTGTCTTCGTATTCCTTCCTCTGCTTGTCGTCGATCACTTCATAGAGCAGGCCGCGGACCGTGTTGCCGTCCATGGCCTTCTGGTTGATCGGCATGGCGACGCCGTTGATCTTGATATTGATGGGGGAGCCCACCGACAGGAAGATGTCGGAGGCCTTCTTCTCGGCCATCAGCTGGAACAGTCGCTGCATCGCGGACATCGGCATCCCCCTTGAGGCGCGGCGGCTCGCTACTCGCCGCGCAACAGTTCGTTGATGCTGGTCTTCGCGCGGGTCTTGGCGTCGACCTGCTTGACTATCACCGCACAGTATAGGCCGTATTTGCCGTCAGCGGATGGCAGGGTGCCGGGCACGACCACCGACCCGGCCGGGATCCGTCCGTAGAGAATTTTTCCGCTGGCCCGGTCGAGAATCCGGGTGCTCGCTCCGATGAATACGCCCATCGAGATGACCGCGTTCTCCTCGACGATGACGCCTTCGACGATTTCCGAGCGCGCGCCCACGAAGCAGTTGTCCTCGACGATGGTGGGATTCGCCTGCAAGGGCTCGAGGACCCCGCCGATGCCCACGCCCCCCGAAAGGTGCACGTTCTTGCCGATCTGGGCGCACGAGCCGACCGTGGCCCAGGTATCGACCATCGTGCCTTCGTCCACGTAGGCCCCGACATTCACGAAGGAAGGCATGAGCACGACGTTTTTTGCGATGTAGGCCCCATGGCGCGCCGCGGCGGGAGGCACGACGCGGAATCCGCCTCGCCTGAAACGCGCGCCGTCGTAGCGTTCGAACTTGCTTGCGACCTTGTCGTAGAACCGCAGAGCTCCGGCGCGAATCGCCCGGTTGTCCTCCAGCCGGAACGACAGCAGCACGGCCTTCTTGATCCATTGGTGTGTCCGCCAGGCACCGTCGACCTTTTCCGCGACCCGCAGCCTGCCTTGGTCGAGCTCGTCGAGCACAAGCTCGACGGACTTGCGGATTTTCACCGGCGCCGAGCCCGGCGAAAGGCTCGCGCGACCCTCCCAGGCCTCTTCGACGATGCTCTGGAGCTTCTGTATCGCGGACGTGCTCATAGTTTCCTGGCGAATTCTACGACACGCCGCGCCGCCTCGAGGCATTCGTCGATTTCCGCAACCAGCGCCATGCGCACATAATTCATTCCCGGATTGAGCCCGTTCGACTCACGCGCGAGGAAACTCCCGGGGAGCACCGTGACGTTCTGCTCGGCGTAGAGGCGCCGGGCGAAATCGGTATCGGCGACCGGGGTATGGACCCACAGATAAAAACCGGCGTCGGGAAGCCCGACCTCGAGCGCCGTCTGCATGAGCGGCGCGACACGGGCAAATTTCTCCGCGTATTTCCTGCGGTTTTCGCGCACATGCGCCTCATCACGCCAGGCCGCGATGCTAGCCTCTTGCACTGCCGGGCTCATGGCCCCGCCATGGTAGGTGCGGTAGAGCAGGAATGCCCTAAGGATGGCGGCGTCGCCGGCGACAAAGCCGGAGCGCATGCCGGGAACGTTGGAGCGCTTGGACAGGCTGGAGAACATCACCAGTCGCTCGAATCCACGACCCAGCCGCGCGGCCGCCTGCAGAGCCCCCAGGGGCGGCGCGGTTTCGTCGAAATAGATCTCTGAGTAGCACTCGTCTGACGCAATGATGAATCCGTGGCGATCGGCGAGCGCGAAAATCTCTTTCCACTCCGGAAGGCCCAGCACCTTTCCGGTCGGATTGCCCGGCGAGCAGACGTAGAGCAACTGCGTCCGGGGCCACACATCTCCCGGAATCGAAGCATAGTCTGCGGCAAATTTCCGTTCGGCCGTGGTGTTCACATAGTGCGGCCGCGCGCCGGCAAGTAGCGCCGCGCCCTCGTAAATCTGATAGAAGGGATTGGGGCAGACCACTACGGCGTCCTTGCGTTCCGCGTCGACGATGGTCTGCGCAAAGGCGAACAACGCCTCGCGCGAGCCGTTCACCGGCAGCACCTCGGTCCTCCAGTCGATCGAACGCAGGCCGTAGCGCAGTACCAGCCAATCGGCGATCGCCTGGCGCAACGCATCGCCGCCCGCCGTCGGGGGGTAGGAGGCGAGCTGCGCCAGGCTCCCCGCCAAGGCGCGCTTGATCAGCTCCGGCGTCGGGTGCCGCGGCTCGCCGATGCCCAGACTGATGTGCGCAAGCCCCGGGTTCGGCTTCACGCCCTCGAACAGACCGCCCAATTTCTCGAACGGGTAGGGCTGCAGAGACTGCAGTCGGGGATTCACGGGTGCCTGCTCTTAGCGCGTGCTGTGCTGCTCGTCGATCGGCGCAAGCTCCAAGCCGGCGGCGGGTTTCCAGGCTTTCTTGCGATGCCCGGCCACCACGCTTGTGAAAACTCCCCCCCGCACGTAAAACCTAGCGGTGAGACGGAGGAAGCGCGGTGCGAGCAGGGCGACCAGGTCGTCGCAGATGCGGTTTGTGACCGCTTCGTGGAAAGCGCCTTCGTTGCGATAGGACCAGATGTAGAGCTTGAGACTTTTCAACTCGACACACTTGCGGTCCGGCACGTAGTCGAGAAAAAGCGTCGCGAAATCCGGCTGCCCGGTCTTCGGGCACAGGCAGGTGAACTCCGGGATCTGCATCCGGATCAAATAGTCGCGACGTGGGCTCGGATTGGGAAAACTCTCGAGGGATTTGCTCGGCTTGGACGGCATTCAGGGTCCGGGTGTGAAGTTGGAGATGGTATTATAGGGGCTCCGTTTTATCGACGATGAACCCGGCTGACGGCCGGTTTTCTTTTACCTGGATTCGTAGCGCCTTCTGCTAGCGTGCGGCTCACACAAATCAGGCTCGCCGGGTTCAAGTCGTTCGTCGATCCGTGCACCGTGAGCATTCCGGGCCAACTGGTCGGCGTTGTCGGGCCGAACGGGTGCGGGAAGTCGAACATCATCGACGCCGTCCGGTGGGTTCTCGGAGAGTCGCGCGCCTCCGCTCTGCGTGGCGACTCGATGCAGGACGTGATCTTCAACGGCTCATCCCTGCGAAAACCCGTGGCGCGGGCGAGCGTGGAGTTGTTCTTCGACAACAGCCTCGGCAGGGCGGCCGGCCAATGGTCCCAGTACGCCGAGATCTCGGTGAAGCGCGTGCTGCAGCGGGACGGCGAATCCTCCTATTTCATCAACAACACCCACGTCCGCCGCCGCGACGTGCAGGATATTTTTCTCGGCACGGGCCTGGGTCCGCGCGCCTACGCGATCATCGAGCAGGGAATGATCTCGCGGATCATCGAAGCAAGGCCCGAGGAATTGCGCGTGTTTCTCGAGGAGGCGGCGGGAGTGTCCAAGTACAAGGAGCGGCGGCGCGAAACCGAGCATCGGCTCGGCGGCACGCGCGACAACCTCGCGCGCTTGAGCGACATCCGCCAGGAACTCGGGTCCCAGATCGAACGGCTCGGACAGCAAGCCGAGACCGCACGGCGCTACAGCGAGCTCTCGGCCGAGCGTGCCCAGAAACAAAACCTGCTGTGGCTGGTGAGGCGCAACGAGGCGCTGGCCGAGGCGCAGCGCCACACGCGGGAAGTCGAGCGCGCTGCGGTCGAGCTCGAGGCCGAAACCGCACGGCTGCGCGAAAACGAGCGCGATCTCGAGCAGGCGCGGACGGAGCACTACGCCGCCGGCGACGCCTTGAGCGCGGCGCAAGGCGAGCTCTACGGCGCAAACGCCGACGTTTCCCGCATCGAGACCGAGATGCGCTTTGTCGCGGATACGCGCCAACGACTAGAAGCGCAGCTTGCGCAAATGCGCGCGCAACGCGACGCCGGCCGGCGCAACGAGATCGAACAGCGCGAAGCGCTCCGTGGCTGGGAAACCCGGCTGGCGAAGTCGCGCGAGGCGCTGGAGACTGCGAAGCGCAAGCTCGCGGAGGAGCAGGTCAAGCTGCCTCAGGCGGAGCAGGGCGTGCGCCTGCTCCAGGGCCGGATCGCGGGTGAGCGAGAGCGCATCGCCCAGGCCGAGCAGGCCTTCCAGGTCAAGCAGGCGCACCTCGCGCATGCGAACAAGACGCTGCAGGCGCTGGAGCAGCGCGGGGAGAAGCTGCTGGCCGAGCAGGGCGAGCTGATCGCGCCCGACGCCGAATCGCTGGCGCGCCTCGCCGAAGAGCTGGGACAGAGCCGCGGCGAGCTCTCGCGCCAGGAGGCGCTGCTCGGGCAGCTCGAGGCGGCGCGCGCCGCCGTGGAGGAGCGACGCCGGGCGGGGGGCGACGGCCTGCAGGCCCTCGAACGCGAAATCGCCGCGCTGGAGGGGACGCTCGCCACGCTGGAGAAAATCCAGGGTCACGTCGAGGAAAACAGCAAAGTTCAGGACTGGATCGCACACCACCAGCTCGCAGCGAAGCCGCGGCTGTGGCAGAAGATCCGCGTCGAGCAGGGGTGGGAAACGGCGGTCGAGTCGGTGCTGCGCGAACGTTTGCACGCGATGGAGATGTCCGACCCCGAGCTGCTCCAGCGCCTGCTCGATGACCCGCCGCCGGCGAGGGTGAGCGCCTTCAGCCCGGGGGCCGATGCGGACCTGCGGCACGAAAAAGGGTTGACGCCTCTCGCCGAATACGTCGAGTCGGGGGAGCGCGCGGTCGGCGCGGTGGTTTCGGCGTGGCTCGCCCCGTACTACGCCGTCGAAGGCGTTCCGCGGCTCCTTACGCGAATGGCGCTGCCGCCGCACGTCGTTCTGGTCAATCGCGAGGGCCATCAGTTCAGCCGCTTTGGCGTGAGCTTCCACGCCCCCGACCCCGCCGACACCGGCATTCTCGCCCGGCAGCGAGAAATCGAAGGCCTGAAGCGCGAGGCGGGCGATCGCGAGGAGCAGATCGAGACGAAGCGCCAGGAGCTGGCCGAGGTCGAGCGCTCGCTCGCCGAGCACGATGAAGGGCTCGTCAAGCTGCGGGCGGCCGGCGCGGCGCTGAAGCAGCGCCATCACGAGCGCGAGCTCGAGCACCTCAGGCTGACTCAGAGCCAGGAGCGGTACGAGCAACGCAGCGGCCAGATAGATGGGGAGCTCGCCGAGATCGCGGCGCAGGAGACGCAGGAGCGGTCGGCGCAGTCGGGCGCAGAGGCAAGCCTCGAGCGCCATCAGGCGGAGATCGACGAGCTCTACCGCAAGCTCGAGGCGAGCGAAAAGGAGCAGCAGGGTGCGGAGCGCACGCTCGAGGAGCAGCGGCAGCGCGTTCAGCAGACCGAGCGCGAAGCCCAGGAGGCGGGCTTCATTGAGAAGGAATGTGTGAGTAAAATTAATGACATAAATAGTTCTTCTAATACATTACTTGAATATGTGGCGCAAGCCGATGAGAACCTCGACAAGCTCCAGGCCGAGCTCGCGAGCATCGACGACCAAGCCCTGCGGGACCAGCTCGAGAAAGGCCTGCAGACCCGGCTCGGGCGCGAGCAAGGCCTTGCCGCGGCGCGAAGCCGCCAGGAGGAAATCGCCAGCCGATTGCGCTCGTCCGAAGAGGGGCGACTGGCCGGCGAGCAGAAGCTCCAGCCGCTGCGCGACCGCATCGCGGAGCTCAGGCTGAAGGAGCAGGCGGCGCGAATCACGGGCGAGCAGTTTGCGCAGCAACTTCGCGAGGCGGGCGCCGATGAAGCCGCCTTGGCGGGGGTATTGAAGGAAGGCCAGCGGGCGGCTTCGCTGCAGGGCGAAATCACGCGCCTCACCAATGTGATCGCAGAGCTCGGCGCGATCAACATGGCGGCCCTGGAGGAGCTCACCACGAGCCAAGAACGCAAGCAGTTTCTCGACGCCCAGGCGGCCGACCTCAGCGCTGCCGTGGAGACCCTCGAGAACGCGATCCGCCGCATAGACCGTGAAACGCGGGCGCTGCTGCAAACCACGTTCGACACGGTGAATCGCGGCTTCGGCGCGATGTTCCCGGCGCTCTTCGGCGGCGGCGAGGCCCAGCTCATCATGACCGGCGAGGAAATTCTCGATTGCGGCGTTCAGGTGATGGGGCGTCCTCCGGGGAAAAAGAACACGACCATACACTTGCTCTCGGGTGGGGAGAAGGCGCTCACCGCGATTGCTCTGGTGTTTTCCTTTTTCCAGCTCAACCCCGCGCCGTTCTGCCTGCTCGACGAAGTCGACGCGCCGCTCGATGA
>Ga0137418_10006432_pt1 | contig 10803 bp, 7 predicted proteins | sample CZODoug3_1_2_16f_FD_122242 | JGI IMG/M metagenome (GOLD analysis project Ga0137418, IMG submission 122242) | Vadose zone soil fungal communities from Angelo Coast Range Reserve, California, USA - CZODoug3_1_2_16fungal (Hybrid Assembly) | ecosystem: Environmental > Terrestrial > Soil > Vadose... | reverse complement strand
TTGCCGCGGCGGCGCCGATCGAAGCCAGGGCGGAAAGGGCGATGAAGGATGCTGTACGCAGGGCTGATACGGTCGAAAGATGGGCGGTACGCATGATGTTCTCCTGTCATTAGTTGTGGTACCGATAGGTACCACTGACCGAATCGTACGGTACCGCCCGGTACCTTGTCAAGCGCTATAGACTGTCGGTCCGCAATATGGGTTGATCCGGGATAGCATTTGCTGCAGCCATGGCGCGGGGCTACGGCCTAGCGACCTAGCGACTGAACTGGGACGGCGCAGTACGACTATAGATCGATGACGACGTCTTCCACGGGTTGCGCACAACAGGTCAGCAGACTCCCGATCGCGGGCAACTCCAGCGGATCGGGATGGTAGCTTACGCCGCCCGCGATCAAGGCGACTTCGCAGGTGTGACAGACGCCGGTCCGGCACGACCAGCGGACCGGAACGTCGCATGCCTCAGCCAGTTCGAGCAGGCTCTGCAAGCGCGGGTCCCACCTGACGGCGAGTCCGGAGCGCGCAAATGAAATGAGCGCGCCTCGGCCGGCTGGGCCTGCCGGGACGTGGGGTCGATGCGGAATCTCGGTGATTCCCGGTGTCTGCATTTCGCCGGGCCCGAAGAGCTCCGTGTGAATGCGACCGGCAGGCACGCCCCACTCCGCCAGACCGCGCTTCAAGTCGCGCAGGAATGGGGGCGGCCCGCAGAGGTAATAGTCGGCGTCTCGAGGTACGTTGAGCCGACGCAGCGCCTCGACATCCAAGTGCCCGCGTGCATCAAAACGGTCACCTGGGATTTCCGAGTCTGCCGGCCTGCTGTAGACGATGTACCTTCGGCTTGCAGGAATGCGCTGCAGTAAGCGGGCCGATTCCGAAGCGAAGGGATGATCGGCTGCATTGCGCGCCCCGTAACACCACCACACCTGCCGGGTTGTCGCATTGGCCGCCAGCGCGTGCAGCATGGCCAGCAGCGGTGTGATCCCGACGCCGGCGCCCAGCAGGACCACGGGCCCATCTCCGGAGCCGAGCGTGAATGCGCCCCTGGGTGCGCTGACCTCCAACAGGTCGCCGACGCGGGCATGCTGGTGCAGATATCGGCTCGCGTCGCCGTTTTCCTCTTGTTTCACGCTGATGCGATAGTGATCCTCGGTGGGGGCGTCGGACAGTGAGTAGCTGCGCAGGAGCGGCGTACCGTCGGGGGTGGGGCGCAGGCGCACAACGACAAATTGCCCCGGGAGCGGCGCAGCCAGCGGGAGCCCGTCCGTTGGCACCAGGATCAGCGATAAGACCGCCGCGCTGTCGGCATCGATACGCGAGATACGCAACGTCCGGAATCCGTGCCATGCCGGGGGCGGGCCGCCCTCGGAAGAGAGTCCGGGATTCCCGGAGATCGAATCGGCGCTGGACGGCTCGCGCAACAAGGCACCAAACGAGACCTTCCATCCGGGGCTCAACGCCGGTATGCGGAGCGCGCGCCGAACATCTTCGCGACGATGGCCGGGCAGGTACAGCAGCGCATTCACCCGGGCGACCGTCATGCGCTCGGGCCCTTCGAGCACCTTCTCCACTTCGTCACCGGCGCCCACCTCTCCTTCCTGCAGGACGCGAAGGTAGAACCCGGGTCTGCCGTGGGAAACCAGCAGCGAAGCCATACGCGGCTCGTCCATCCGGATTCCGACGCGATAACACGTCACGCGAGGTTGGGTGACCTCGAACAGTGCTGTCCCGATGCGATAACGATCACCGATGCAAACTTCGTCATCGGCCAATCCTTCCACCGTGAAATTCTCCCCGAATTGCCCGAACGACAACCCGGATCGACCGAGCTCGCGCTCCCAGTAGCGGTAGGATTCGACTTGATAGACGAGTACCGCACGTTGCTCGCCGCCATGACCCCCCAGGTCCCCTTGGCCATCGCCGTCGATATTGAGCCGCCGAACCATCCGTCGGCCGGAGGTCGGATCCTTCCAAATTCCGGTCCGGACCGTTCTGGCCTTCCACGAATGCTCGCGGGGCAACCCGACGTTGACCGATACAAGGCGAGGGGACACCGAGGTCTCTTTGAAAGGCGAGGGCAGATGAACAGGCTTAGCTGGGTCGTGGGTTGAACTGGGAACAGAGCGCGAAAGTCTTCTCCAGGTGCTCGATGAAAATCCGAACTTTGGTGGACAGCCGGCGGCTGGCAGGCCGTACGGCAAGGATTGGCACTGTTCGCTCAAAGGCAGTCAGAAGACGGACGACGGTACCTTCTCTGAGCTCTGCGGCGAAGAGCCATGCTGGCGCCTGGGCAATCCCCAGATGTTCAAGTACACCCATCCGCATCTGTTCAATATCGCTGGTTCGAAAGACCCCTGTCGGGATAACGCGCTTCACGTCTCGTCCAGAGCCAAAGCTCCACGGCTTTGCGGAGCCCCGCTCGACAAAAACGACAGATCGAAAGCGGTTGAGATCGTCCGGCGATTCCGGTGCGCCGTGTCGTGTGAGGTACTGAGGAGTGGTGACGAGAATGATCGTCGTCTGCGCGATTCTTCGCGCCAGCAGAGTGGAGTCTGGAAGATCACCTGAGTGTATGGCTAAATCGAAGCCGTCTTCGATGATCGTTGTCGGGCTCTCCGATGCCGCCATCTCAACTGCCATATCGGGGTAGGCGGAAAAAAAAGAAGGCAGCTTTGACACCATATGAAGGCGGGCAAACGTGGGAGCAACGGTCACACGAATGACGCCTTTCGGTGCAGTTTGGCCTCGACCGATTCGTGAAGTCGCGTTTTCAAAGTCGTCGAGAATGCGCAAAGCAGACTCGTAAAAGTCGCGACCTGCTTCAGTCAGGGCAATCGAACGAGAGCTGCGGTGAAGAAGTTCGGTGCCGAGCTCATCTTCAAGGGCGGAGATCTGTTTGCTGACAGCAGGTTGGCCGATTCTACGTTCCTTCGCGACAGCGGAGAAGCTGCCTTTTTCAATTACCCGGACGAACATGTGCATTGCATCGAGTCTGTCCACACCAGCCTCCGTATTCCTCTATGGAATGGATTGTCTGCGAGGAATAGCGATTCTTCCGCCTCATTGCCAGATGTAAAGAATACAGACCAAAAGAAAGTTTCCTCTTCCGCGCTATGCATTCCTATTCGGAATAGCTGGTATGCCGCAGAGTGCCAAATCTGCTTGCAATAATGCGGTCAGATCGGAAGTCCCGAGAGCTCCGGACAAGATAACACTCAGTGGAATCCGTGGAGTGGAGAATCGTTCACAGAAAGGCATAGGAGGTCACATGTCTAAGTTAGCCGAAAAAGTGGCGCTCGTTACCGGCGGTTCGAGGGGCATTGGCGCAGCGATTGCGAAACGTCTGGCCGCAGATGGAGCGAGCGTGGCCATCACGTACGCGAAGGACGCCGGCGCGGCTTCCGCGGTGGTCAAAGCGATTGAACTCGGCGGCGGAAAGGCGCTCGCGATCCAGGCGGACGCTGCCGACGTCGAAGCGGTCAAGCGCGCGGTCGAAAAGACCGTCGCGACCTTCGGCCGGATTGATGTGCTGGTGAACAATGCCGGCACCGCCATTCCGAAAACCTTCGAGGAGACGACGCTCGAGGAGATGGATCGCGTGATCGACATCAACGTCCGCGGCACATTCGTCGCGACGCAGGCGTCGCTGAAGCACATGAAGAGCGGCGGTCGCATCATCATGATCGGATCGGCCGTTGGCGAGCGTGTCGCGGCGCCTGGGCTGGTCCCCTACGCCGGCACGAAGGGAGCGGTAAAGATGTTCAGTCAGGCGTTGTCCAGAGAAGTCGGGAGCAGGGGTATCACGGTCAACAACGTCCAGCCGGGTCCGATCGACACGGATTTGAATCCCGCGGCGGGCGATTGGGCGGTGCCTCAGAAGGCCGCCACGGCGCTGGGCCGCTATGGGCATGTTGAGGAGGTCGCCGCGTTGGTGGCGTTCGTCGCGGGTCCCGAGTCCTCGTACATTACCGGGGCGAATCTTACCGTTGATGGCGGAATGAATGCCTGAGCCAGCCCGAGCGAACGCTTCCAGCTAGAGCCAACTTTCAGGAACGTCGAGATATGAACGGCAAACCGATCAAGATTCCAGGACCGGATCATCCGATCACCATTACGCCGCTGAAAGGCCGGGTGACGGTGATCGTGGCCGGCAGGCGCGTCGCTGATACTCACGAGGCCCTGACCTTGAAGGAGGCGACCTATCCCCCAGTGCAGTACATCCCCCGCAAGGACGTCGATTGGGTGCAACTGCAACGGACCTTGCACCAGACATATTGTCCCTACAAAGGTGAGTGCGCCTACTACAGCATCCCCGCTGGCGGGGAACGCTCGATCAACGCCGCCTGGACCTACGAGGCTCCTTACGCGGCCGCATCGGAAATCAGGGAGTACATGGCGTTCTACCCGGATCGAGTCGATGTCATTGAGGTCGCAGCCGAAGACTGAACCGGTCGCAGCAGCGGGAGCCGCGACGCAGCGGCGAGCTTGATCGGCAACGGTGTTGCTTTTCGATAACTGCGAACCAACAGAAAGGGTTTACCGCCATGTCCCCGGACAGCTTGAAACTCTACCATTCGCCCGCTTCGCCGAATTCCAGGCGTGTGCGGATCTTCCTTGCCGAGAAAGGTTTGACGGTCCCCCTGGTAGTCATTGACCTTGGCAAGGGTGAGCAGCACTCCGAAGCCTATCGGGCGATTAATCCGCGCCGCGTGGTGCCGACCTTGGTGCTGGAGGACGGCACCGCCATCGGCGAAGTCCCGGCAATCATGCGGTACCTCGACGAAGCCTATCCGGAGAGGTCCCTACTGGGCGCGACGCCCAAGGACAAGGGCCTAATTGCGATGTGGGAACGGCGCGCCGAGCTGGAAGGCTTCGCGGCGGTGATGGAAGGCGTGCGAAACAGAGTCGCGGGGCTGAAGGGGCGCGCCATCGCTGGGCCGCACGACTATGAGCAGATCCCGGCGCTGGTCGAGCGCAGCGTGCTGCGCGTGAAGAATTTCTTCGCCGACCTGAACGAGCGGCTGGGCCAGGTCCCTTTCGTTGCCGGCGAGCGCTACTCCGCGGCGGACATCACCGCTCTGGTAACGGTGGACTTCGCGGCCAAGGCGCTGGAGCTGTCCGCGCCGGCGGAGTATGTCGCGCTGAAGCGCTGGTACGAGGTCATATCCAACCGCCCCAGCGCAGCGGCGTAGTCGGGGAATTGCGGTCCCCGTCTTTGAACAACACCCCGCCCGCAGATCGAGTGCTGCCGCTACCCGGTCGTTCGAATCCAGCCGCTGCGCGTGTTGCTGCGCCCGAAGGCCAGTTCGTCGCCCCACCTCTTCAGCCGTGACAATCGGTCGTCAGGAAGCGGGCTGGCTGGAACGATGGGTGTCGGATAGCCGACGCCCATCAGCACGTTGTCCATGGCACCGCCGGGCTTAAGCTCGGGGGCCGAGGCATACGCTCCCAAGTTGCCCTGCCCGTAACGGAAGGTCGAGACCGGAAGCCCGTACAGCCGAGCCGAATTCAGGCCCAGAATCTTCCTTTTCCCCGCTTGGGTCAGCTCCGGGTAGCCCCACCGCTCAGCGATACTTTCGGGCATCTGGAAGCGCCACAGCGCCTCGATCTGCCATTGAGGTCCGCCATACCAGAGCGAGTCCGAGCCGAAAACGATTTTGTCTTCCCCCATGTAGAACAGCAACTGGCCGATCAGATGCGCCCACACCGTGGGGAACGTGACGATCATCGAGGCCATCGTCGTGCCGAGCTCAGCGTAGACATTGCTCAGTCGCCGAGTGCTCGAGGGAGATTTCGACGTCGGTTCGGCTCCCGCCACGTATTTGCCTGCCGCGATCTGCGCCAACTGGGTGGACCACCGGATGTTCGGAACGGTATGCCCGTCACTGTCGGTCAGCGTGATCGGGTCCATCGCGCCGGCCAGATTCTCGATGTCCTGCAGCGACTGAAGCACCCAGAAGGCCGGCCGGATGCCCGAGTGGTAGATGATCCAGTTGAACTGCGGCCAATCGGTTGCCACCTTCACCATATCGTCCGGATTGCCGAACTCCGGAGTGTTGTTGGTCCCGACCTTGAAGTCCGGCGACGGCGACAGGCCCTTATGGATGCACATGTTGAAGAACCCGGGATGGGTCTTCAACAGATGCTTGTTCCTGGCGATGACTTGATACATCGGGTAGGCGATGACCTCATCGTCGAGCCGCCATTGCGCAAATGGCGCTCCGGGACCGCTGCTTGCCGCGTCCGCGACGTTGTAACCCTTCCACGAGTCCGGCCGCATGTTCTCGATCTGCCACTGCGTGTAGTCGCCGAAGAGCGGATCGGCGGCGTTTCCGGGTCCGGGATACAGCTGTGCATGAGCAAGCGCCCGCCTGGACCCCGCTAGCCGATTGATGAAATCCCGGCATTGTGCGGTTTGCCACCCAGTCAATATCTCATTGACCAAGCTATCGTGAATGTTGGTTACCGGTTGCGGCGTCGTTGAGCCAGGGGGTGTGAACAGGGCGAAGTTCGCGTTGCTGATGACCGAGACGGTTGTCTGGGCTTCGAGATACATCCGCTTGATGTACTCCCCGAGGTGGAATTCGCCAAGCAGCGTTGTCGGTGGACCCGAGTTCGGGGGCGAATCGGGGCCAAGTTGCGCCGGATTCCAGTCCGTCCAGGGATTGCCCAGCTCGTCGACACCGGCCGCGTTTCCACCCACGCCGTTAAAGGGGTTGTACGCAAACCCCCCACCGGTCGACACTGACCCCGGTCCCTGAGCCAGGGCTCGCAAGCCGTTCGGGCCGTTCAAGCTCGATCGGACGATGTGCGTCTGGTCGTCGAGCACGAACAAGTCCTTGGGAGGCCCGTTCTCCTCGTGCGCCGCCGGCTCGAACAACTCCACCTGGCTTACCTTGAAGTTGGCGCCATACACCTCGTTCATGGCCAGGAACGACGCGGCCAAGCCGCCCGTACTTTCAAGGAACTGCCGCCGAGTAATTCCGAGCTTTTTCGAGCTCGAGGCCGCCAGCTCCTTGACCCGCTCCTCGACGCGCCTTTGTTTATCCGTTTGCGGGTGCGGCATGTACTCGCCATTGGAAACCATCCGGGTTGGGATGGGTGATTGGAAGGCCTCGGCTTCCGCCGGTGCGCACCGCTCCAGTTGTTCGTCGCTCAACCAGGCATCTTCCTCGCGAGAACCCGGTAATCGTTCTGGTCTCGACATCGTCTTCTCCTCGGGTGATCGTGCTAAACAGCGCTCAACTCGCTCCGTGCTTGGTGGAGACTTTGCGGCGGGTACTCCCGCCAACTGCTTTGCTACTGGTGCTCGTGCTCGAAGCGCTTAACCCGCGCGGCTGCAAGGGCTTGGGTCTAAGACACAACGCAGGAAGATGCTCTAGACGCGATCGAAACCGTCAGGAGTCGCCGTGGTCGCCATGGATGGCTTGCGCCTCTGGTGCACCGAAGCCGAGCAGACTATTTAGTCTGTTCCGCCATGTAAATTGGACCAAGGTCGAATCAAATACCGCGCGCGCGCGAATTATTAGTCGCGATTTGCGCTGGTGACAAAGTTATCGGGGGCACCATCGACGGGACGGGTAGCTTCATCATGCGGGCCGAACGCGCTGGCGCCGAGATTCTGCTCGCGCAGATCGTGACGTTTTACAATCACCGACTATCGTGCCTCCTCGCGGTCGACGTTGTTTCGCCGCATGCGAAGGCTAGACGGTGGGAGAAAAATGGCACGCCGATGCGCGCAGGCCTCCCGGGAACGACCGCAAGCCGGGTCGATCTGGGGCCTGCGATCCCGTTCCAGAACCAAGAGCCGCGCGCGGCTTCTTCAAGGAGGGAACGCTATGCGATTGAAGACTCTGGCAACGATGGCGCTGCTCGGCAGTGCCACATGGCTGGCGGGACCGTCGATAGCAGTCGCGGAAACGCAGGAGCCGACCGAAGCCACCGAAACGACACTGCTTCCGACCGGCCAGCGCATTTCGCCTACCGCGGCGCAGGGTGCCACCTATTCGATCCTCAATCCTGGACTTGCGGATAACCCGACGCTGCCCGCCGGCTTTGCACAGTCCGAGGCCCTGAGCCCGGACGGTCGCACGCTTCTGGTCCTGACCAGCGGCTACAACTTCGTCGTCGACGACAAAGGCAGGTTTCTGCCAGCCGACTCCACCCAGTTCGTGTTCGTGTTCGACGTGAGCAAAGGAGCGCCGGTGCAAAAGCAGGTGCTCAAGGTATCGAACAGCTACGTCGGCATCGCGTTTTCGCCGGACGGGAGGAAGTTCTACGTGCCTGGCGCCGGCGAGGACAACGTGCACGTCTTTGCGCTGAACGCAGGCACCTGGACCGAGTCGGGAGCGCCGATCAAGCTTGGCCACACGAGCGGCCTCGGCATAGGCCAAGGCGCCACGGCCACCGGCATCGCCGTGACTGCCGACGGCGCCCGGGCTGTGGTGGCCAACCGCTACAACGACTCCGTCAGCGTCGTTGACCTGGTCAATTCGAAAGTGCTCGCCGAACGGGACCTGCGGCCCGGGAAGAGCGGGGGCACCCGCGGCACGCCCGGTGGCGAGTACCCGAACTCGGTGGCCATCGTCGGCAATCGTACGGCCTACGTGAGCAGCGAGCGGGATCGCGAGGTCGTGGTGGTCGATATCGCGGGCGCGACGCCTGTGGTGAGGGCACGCATTTCTGTGCAGGGCAACCCCAACAAGATGGTGCTCAATCGGACCCAGACGACGCTTTACGTGGCCTCGGACAACGCCGACATTGTTTCCATCATTGACACGCAAAAGAACATCGTCACGGACACTGTCGCGACGGTCGCGCCTGCCGGCCTGCTCACCCCCGGCAAGGCACGGTACAAAGGCGCTTCGCCTGACGCTCTGGCGCTGTCGCAGGACGAAAGAACGCTTTACGTCGCCAATCGTGGCACCAACTCGCTTGCAGTGGTTTCGCTCGTAAAATCAAGGGCTAGGGTCACGGGGCTCATCCCGACGGGCTGGTACCCGTCCGATGTGCGTGTCTCGGCCGACGGAGAAACGCTGTACGTGAGCAATGCCAAGACGGTGCCTGGCCCCAATCCCGGCAACTGCCTGGGCTACGAGACGTTTCCTTGCCCGGTGGCGAATTCACCCGTCACGTTCGGCGCTAACCAATACGTCGAGAACCTCACCGGCTCCGCCTTGCTGAGCTTGCCGGTTCCGAATCACGGCCAATTGCTTCAGCTCACCCGGAAGGTGGTGGAGAACAACGGGTTCGACAGCCAGATCAGCCCGGAAGACGAGCAGGTGATGGCCGCTCTGCGCGACAACATCAAGCATGTCATCTACATCATCAAGGAAAACCGCACCTACGATCAGGTGCTTGGCGACCTGGGCAAGGGCAACAGCGAGCCGGCGCTGGCCGAATTCCCGCAGAAGACCACGCCGAATCTTCACGCGCTGGCCAACGAGTTCGTCGCGCTCGACAACTTCTACGACACGGGCGAAGTCAGTGGCAATGGCTGGCCGTGGAGTACCGCGGCGCGCGAGTCCGATGCCGGGGCGAAGATGCTGCCCCCGAACTACGCGGGCAACGGCGGCGGCGGATCGTACGACTGGGAAGGGACCAACCGAAATGTCAATGTTGGCCTGAGCGGCAGCGCCCGCGATGCCGCGAACCCGCTGTCGCAGAGCCTCGACGCCGACACCTTGCCGGGCACCGGCAACGTGGCCTCGCCGGATGGCCCCGACGGCGACACGCAACAGGGCTACCTGTGGAATGCCGCCCTGCGCGCCAATCTGAGCGTGCGCAACTACGGGTTCTTCATTGACTTGACCCGATATCACCTGGCGGGCACGCCGTATGCGGCTCTGCAGATCCCGCTCGACCGCACACCCTTCGCACACGGCATCGTGCAAGCTTACGCGGCCAATCCGGACCTGGCGCCAGCGACCGTCACCGACGTGTATTTCCGTGGCTTCGATGACAACTACCCGGACTTTTATCGCGAGCGGGAATGGGAGCGCGAGTTCAACGGGTATGTCGCCAACCGCAATCTGCCCAACCTCAGCCTGGTCCGACTCATGAACGACCACACCGGCAACTATGGCAGCGCGATCGACGGCGTGAACACGCCGGAGGTCCAGGTCGCGGACAACGACTATGCCGTCGGACGCCTGGTCGAGGCGGTCGCCAAGAGTCCCTATGCGGGCGACACGTTGATCTTCATCGTCGAGGATGACGCTCAGGATGGTCCGGACCACGTCGATGCGCACCGCAGTACGGCCTTCGTCGTCGGACCCTATGTGAAGAAATCCGCGGTGATCAGCGAGCACTACACGACAGTCAATGTGATCAGGACCATCACCGACGTCCTGGGTCTCGATCACCTGGGCCTCTACGATGCCAACCAGGGCCCGATGACTGAAGTGTTCGACTTGAAGCAGACCACCTGGAACTATATGGCGACCGCGTCCAGTCTGCTGAAGACAACCGGGCTGCCGTTACCTGCAGGCGTGATGTATGCCTCGGCGACCAAGCCAACGCACAGTGCGAAATACTGGGCGGCAAGGACCCGGCACTTCGACTTCTCCGAAGAGGACAAGGTCGATTCGGCTACATACAACCGCGTGCTGTGGGCCGGCCTGATGGGCAGTCGCCCCTACCCCACAGAGCGCTCGGGGGTGGACCTGAGCAATGCTCACGCGGCTGGGATGAAGGAAGCCTCGCAGCATTAGGAAGCGGGCGCGATTCAGTCGTCACTTGGACTCTCACCCCTACGAGCACGGGGACCCACCTGCGCATGGAGCAGTCGGGCTTCCGGCCGGATCA
>Ga0137418_10006431_pt1 | contig 10804 bp, 9 predicted proteins | sample CZODoug3_1_2_16f_FD_122242 | JGI IMG/M metagenome (GOLD analysis project Ga0137418, IMG submission 122242) | Vadose zone soil fungal communities from Angelo Coast Range Reserve, California, USA - CZODoug3_1_2_16fungal (Hybrid Assembly) | ecosystem: Environmental > Terrestrial > Soil > Vadose... | reverse complement strand
AGCAGGCGGCGCCGCTCGTCGGCGCCCAGCATCGGCAGCGCGGAAAGCGACCGTGTGGGATCCGCCACGACGGCGGCGAGCAGGTTCGCGTAGTGACCGGCCATCCGGGCGACCGTCTCGCGGCTGAAGAGGTCGGTCGCGTACACGAAGCGGCCGCCGAGGCCGTCGGGCCGCGCGTTCATCTCGAGATAGAGGTCGAACTTCGTGGTGCGCGTGTCCACGTCGAGGTGGCAGAGGTCCCAGCCCTCGGGCAGGCGTGCCATCGGCGCCTCGAGCGACATCACCGTCTGGAAGAACGGGTGGCGCCCGGGGTCGCGCGCGGGCTGCAGCGCGGCCACCACGTGCTCGAACGGCAGGTCGTCGTTGGACATCGCCTCCAGCGCCACGTCGCGGACGCGGCGCAGCAGCTCCACGAAGCTCGGATCGCCGGAGCAGTCCACGCGCAGCGCGAGCGGGTTGGCGAAGAAGCCGAGCAGCCGCGCGACCTCGGGGCGCTTGCGGCCGGCGCTCACCGAGCCGACGACGAGGTCGTCCTTGCCCGTGTAGCGATGCACGAGGACCAGGTACGTGGCGAACAGCGTCATGGAGAGCGTCACCCGCTCACGCGCGCCCAGCGCCGACAGCGCGGCCCCGAGTCTCTGCGGCAGCGTGAAGGCGTGCATCGCGCCACGGTAGGACAGCACGGGCGGCCGCGGCCGGTCGCCGGGCAGGTCGACCGGCGGCACGTCGGCGAGCCACTTGGTCCAGTGCTCGAGCTGGCGCGCGTAGGCGCCGCGCTCGACCTCGGCGCGCTGCCACGCGGCCCAGTCGGCGTACTGGATCGGCAGCTCGGGCAGCGGGGTGCGCGTGCCGGCCAGCGCGGCCGCGTGGAGCGCGGCCAGCTCGGGCACGACGACCTGGTAGAGCGAGTAGCCGTCGAAGATCGCGTGGTGCAGCGCCAGGTAGAGCCGCGAGTCGTCGTCGGCCAGGCGCACCAGCCGCGCGCGCACCAGCGGGCCGCGCCCGACGTCGAAGGGCCGCCGCGCGTCCTCGGTGGCCAGGCGCACCGCCTCGGGCTCGCGCGCGTCGCCCGGAAGATGGCGCAGGTCGGTGAACGGCACGTCCACCGCGCTCGACGGCAGCACCCGCTGCACGGCACGCCCGTCCTCGATCGCGAAGACCGTGCGCCACGCCTCGTGACGCGCGATCAGATCGGACAGCGCGCGCGTCAGCGCGGCCGGCTCCAGCGCGCCGCGGTAGCGGATCGTGAACGGCTCGTTGTAGAGCGGGACGTCAGGGGCGAGCTGCGCGTGCAGCCAGATCTGCTGCTGGGCGAAGGACAGCGGCGCCGTCGCGCGATTGGCACGGCGGGGAATGCCGGCGAGCGCGGTGGACGGCGCCCGGTCGCCGGACGCGCGGCCGACGCGCACGCCGTCGCCGCGGCGCGCGCTGCCGGAGGCGGGTCCCACTACGGGGCGCCTCCGAGGGTCACGGGCAACGCCTCGAGCCCGCGCAAGCCGAGGTTCTGCCGCCAGACGAGCGGCCCGGGCGGAAGCTCGATGTGCTCGAACCGCTTGACGAGCGCCGCGAGCGCCACCTGTCCCTCGATGCGCGCCAGCGGCGCGCCGAAGCAGAAGTGCGCGCCCCAGCCGAACGACAGGTGACGGTTGTCGGCGCGGCCGAGGTCCAGGCGGTCGGGCTCGGGGAAGCGCTCGGGGTCACGGTTGCCGGCGGCCATCACGGCGATCACCGCCTGGCGCTTCTTGATCCGCCGGCCGCCCAGCTCCACGTCGTCGGGCGCCATGCGCGCGGTGTGCTGGCTCGGGGGCTCGAAGCGCAGCAATTCCTCCACCGCCGACGGGATGAGCGAGAGGTCTGCGCGCAGGCGCGCCAGCTCGGCGGGATGGCGCAGGAGCGTCAGCACGCCGTTGCCGATGAGGTTCGTCGTCGTCTCCTGGCCGCCGACCATCGTGATGATGCAGTTGGCGACGACCTCCTCCTCGGTGAGGCGGTCGCCGTCGATCTCGGCCGTCAGCAGCGCGTTGATGAGGCCCTCGCGCGGCCGACGCTTCTGCTCGCGGATGCGCTCGCGGAAGTACTCGGCCATGCCCTCCGTCGCGCGCAGCATCCGCGCGGCGCGGTCGGGGTTGTGCTGGAAGTTGCCGAGCACCTCGGCGAAGTCGGCCGACCAGTTCTTGAGCTGCTCGTGGTCCTCGGTCGGGACGCCGAGCATCTCGGCGGTCACGATCGCGGGCAGCGGGGCGCCGAGGTCGGCGATGACGTCCATGCGTCCGCGCGCGGCGGCCTCGTCGAGCAGGCGGGTCGTGATCTCCTGGATGTGCTCGCGCAGGATGGCCACGCGCCGTGGGGTGAACGCGTACGAGGCCAGGCCGCGCAGCCGCGTGTGGGCCGGCGCGTCGAGGAACAGCATCTGCTTGACCATCACGCGCGCGATCGGCGTCAGCGCCTCCAGCCCCATGGCCGCGAGCTGCTCGGGCGACGGCGTGCGGTCGGCGGAGAACTTGTAGAGCACCGTGACGACGTCGGCGTAGCGCGTGACGACCCACGCGTGCAGGAACGGATCCCAGTGCACCGGATCCTCGGTGCGCAGGCGGTGGAAGAGCGGATAGGGGTTCGCGAGGACCTCGGGATCGAGCAGCCGGTAGAGGCTCAGGCTGGGATCGACACCGCGCGCGGCCACCGCGCTCACGCCGCCTCCGCCAGGCGCGCGCGCTCGATCTCGGTCGCGAGGTCGGCGATGGTGGGCGCGTCGAAGAGGGTGCGCAGCGACAGCTCGACGCCGAACACGTCGCGCACGCGCACGATCAGCTGCGTGCCGAGCAGCGAGTGGCCGCCCAGGAGGAAGAAGTTGTCCTGCACGCTGACCTGCTCCACGCCGAGCAGCGTCGACAGGATGGCCGCCAGCTCGGTCTCGACCTCGCTGCGCGGCGCCACCACCTCGCCGTCGCGCAGCATGTTGCTCGCGTCGGGCGCGGGCAGGGCCTCGCGGTCGACCTTGCCGTTGGTCGTCAGCGGCAGCGTGGGCAGGGCCACGAACGTCGCCGGCACCATGTAATCGGGCAGGCTGCGCCGCAGCGCCGCCGCCAGCGCTTCGCGGCCGAGCGCCGCGCCGGCCGCCGCCACGACGTAGGCGACCAGGCGGCGCTCGCCGCCGTCATCTTCACGCGCGACGACCGCGCACGCCTGGACGCCGGCCTGGGCGCCGAGCGCGGCGGCGATCTCGTCGGGCTCCACGCGATAGCCGCGGATCTTCACCTGATCGTCGACGCGGCCGAGGAACGCCACGCGTCCGTCGCCGAGCAGCCGCGCGCGGTCGCCCGTGCGGTACAGGCGGGCGCCGGGGTCGTCGGGGTGCGCCACGAAGCGCTCGGCCGTGAGGTCGGGACGGCCGCGGTAGCCGCGCGCCAGCCCCGCGCCGCCGATGTAGAGCTCGCCGGCCGCGCCGGGCGGCACGGGCGAGAGTGTGTCGTCGAGCACCAGCACGTCGACGTTGTCGATCGGGCGGCCGATGGTCGGCAGGGTCTCGCCGAACGGCTCGGGCTCGACGGGGCCCGACGTGGTGACCACGGTGCATTCCGTGGGGCCGTAGTTGTTGACGAGCGTGAAGGGCAGCCCGTCGGGTGGATAGCGGTGCAGCGTGTCGGCGCCGGTCAGCAGCGTGCGCAGCGGCGTCCACATCGGCCACGGCAGGGCCATCAACCGCTCGGCGATGGGCGTCGGCACGAAGCCGATCGTGATGGACTGCGCCACGAGCCAGTCGCGCAGCGCCTCGGGATCCGTGCGCGCCGCGTCGGGCGGCAGGTGCAGGCTCGCGCCCGAGACGAGGTACGGCCAGATCTCCCACACCGCGGCGTCGAAGGCCGGGCTGGCGTAGAGGGGCGCGCGGTCGTCGGCGGTCACGCCGAAGGCGCGGCGGTGCCACGCGACGAGATTGGCGAGGCTGCCATGGGTGATCTCGACGCCCTTGGGTCGGCCGGTCGAGCCCGATGTGTAGATCACGTACGCGAGGTGCTCCTGCTTGACGACGTCGTGACGCGCCGCCGGCTGCCCCGGCCCCGCCGTCACCTCGTGGACGTCGAGCCGTGGCCAGGCACCGTACGGCAGGCGGGCCGCGAGGCGGGATTCCGTGACGGTGACGCGAGGCGCCGCGTCCTCCAGCATGAACGCCAAGCGATCCGGCGGCGCGGCCGGATCGATTGGCAGATACGCCGCACCGGCCTGGAGGACGCCGAGTGCGGCGACCACGAACGCCGCCGAGCGCTCGAGGCAGATCGCCACGACCATGTCGGGGCCCACCTCGAAGGCGCGCAGGGCATCGGTCAGCCGGCCGGCGCGGCGGGCCAGCTCGCGGTACGTCAGGGTCTCCGTTGCAGCCGTGACGGCGATCGCGTCGGGCGTCTCGGCGGCCTGCAGGGCCACCGCCTGGGGTACCAGATCGAAAATCACGGATCTCCTCTTCATCGGTTCGGGATTCACAGTCGTAGCCGTGCCGTTCAGTTGTACAAGCCTGGTGCCAGACCCCAAATCTCGGCCAGGGCTCCGTCACGCGGTGAAACCGGGCGTGAAAACAGGCAAGTCGGTCGGTGAGGGGGAAGCCGCTGCGGCGTCGGCGGCAAGGAATTGCACACCCGGGGGAAGCCAAGTCTCAGGAAGAGTCAGGCGGGGACCCCACCACCCCGACCGCCTCGAGCCGGGCGGCGACCCGGAAGAGCACGGCCTCGTTGAAGGCGCCGCGACGAGCTGGACGCCCAGAGGCAGCGCGCCGGCTGCCACGATCGGTACCGAGATCACCGGCAGGCCGATGAACGACAGGGGCTGGGTGTAGACGCCCAGGTGGCTCCGCGTGACGACCTCCGTGCCGCCGATCCGGGCCGTCCACGGCGCGCCGATGGCCGGCGCCGGCCACGGCGTCGTCGGCGCCAGCAGCACGTCCACCTCGCGGAAGGCCTCGGCGACGCGCGCGCGGTACCACGCGCGGAAGCGCTGCGCGCGCACGTAGGCGGCCGCGGGCAGCAGGGTGGCGGCCAGCAGGCGTTCGCGCGTCATCGGGTCGAAGTCGGCCGCGCGTGTTCGCAGCGACTCGAGGTGATAGGCGCCGGCCTCCCCGGCGGTGATCACCTGCGCGGCCGCGCGAGCGCGGTGCGTCTCGGGCAAGCTGACTTCGTGGCGCGCGCCCAGCGCCGTGGCCACGCGCCCGACCGCCGCGAGCGCCTCGTCGGCGGCGAGTCGCGCGAAGTGCCCGCCGGCGACCGCGATGCGCAGGCCGTCGATGCCGCGGGTGAGCGCGTCCGAGCAGCGCGCCGGCGGCTGCGTCGAGCACGCGGGATCGCGCGGGTCGGGGCCGGCGATCGCGTCGAACGCGGCGGCGAGGCCGGCCACGTCGCGCGCGAGCGGTCCGACGTGATCGAACGACCACGCCAGCGGCACCACGCCCGCGCGCGAGACGCGCCCGAACGTCGGCTTGAGCCCGAACACGCCGCAGAGCGCGGCCGGCACGCGGATGGAGCCGTTCGTGTCGGTGCCGAGCGCGAGCGGCACGAGGCCGCCGGCCACCGCCGCCGCGGAGCCGCCGGAGGAGCCACCGGCCATGCGCGAGGTGTCGCGCGGGTTGCGCGTCGGTCCGTAGTGCGTGTTCTCCGTCGAGAAGCCGTAGGCGTACTCGTCCATGTTGAGCGCGCCGATCAGCACGGCGCCGGCCGCGCGCAGCCGGGCGACGGCGGTGGCGTCCCGCGCGGCGGGCGGCCGGTCGGCGTTGATCTTCGATCCGGCCAGCGTCGTGAGCCCGGCGACGTCGAAGAGGTTCTTGGCCGCGAACGGCACGCCGGCCAGCGGTCCCGGATCCTCGCCGGCGGCGCGGCGCCGGTCGATCGCGTCGGCGTCGGCGAGGGCCGCCTCGCGCAGCACGGCCGTGAACGCATTGAGCGTGCGATCGCGCTGCGCGATCCGCTCGAGCGCGCCGGCCACGACCTCGCGCGCGCGCGTCTTGCCCGCGCGCACGGCGGCGGCGATCGCCGGCGCGGGCGTGGTCGCGTCGATCACGGCTCGAAACGCCAGGCCGGCTCCGTCGTCTCCGGCAGCGGGAACTCCTCGACGACGCGCACGGCGGCGAGCAGGGTGGCGAGGTGCTGCGCCACGGCCGCGCGCGAGCCGGGCGGATCGTCAGCCCGATGTGCGCCGCGAGCCGCTCGACGTCCGTTTCGTCCACGCGTGCCGGCTCGCTCACGTCGTCCTGCGCGCGGCGACGTAGGCGCGCCAGCCGCCGAACGTCGTGATCTCGCGCTGCCCCTCGCAGAGGATCGGCTCGCCGAGCACGCCGAGCGTCTCGTCGCCGTCGGCGAGGCGGACCTTGCCGATGCAGAGGCCGGGCGGCTCGGCGAGCAGCAGCGACCCGAGGGCGGCCGCCGGCACGCTCCACACCTCGAGCGCGATCGCCGCACCGCCCTGGCGCACGCGCAGCATCGCCGGGTGGCGATCGCCGATCGACCACAACCGGTACTCGGGCGCGGTCGTGGCCTCGCGGACGAAGTGCGCGCCGGCGGCGGTGAGGTTGCCGTTCAGCTCGAGGCCGCGCATCAGCGTGCCGTTCACCGCGAGCGGGATGTCCATCGTGCGTAGATAACGCATCCGTGGCGGCGGTGCAACTCGACGCGCCATGCTCACGCGGTGAGCACACGAGCACGTGTTGCTCATTGTCGGTGCAGGGCGGGGCGGCCCGACGGCGCGCCGAAGTCCGCGCCGTTACGGCGATGCGCATCCGCCACTGGTGCGGCACGCGCCTTGCGGTGCTCGCTGGCATCCCGCGACACCGCCGTCGCGGCCCCCGGTCAGCGGTGCCCGGAAACGAGTCGAGACCAGGGGGCGCGCATGCACAAGATCGAGGCAGAGCGGGACGAGATGCTCGGGCGCACCGTCGAGCGCGCGATCGAGCACGCGGTCTTCGGCGGCGAGCTGGGACGGCGCGCCTTCATCGCACGCGTGGGCGCCTCGACGGCGGCCGCCGCGCTCGCCTCCGTCTTTCCCCTCGGCGCCGCGAAGGCGCTCGCGCAGGACAAGGCCGGCCCGCCGGAAAAGAAGGACCTGAAGGTCGGCTTCATCCCGATCACCTGCGCGACGCCGATCATCATGGCCGAGCCCATGGGCTTCTACAAGAAGCACGGGCTCAACGTGCAGGTGACGAAGGCCTCGTCGTGGGCGATGATCCGCGACCTCTCGATCAACGGCGAGACGGACGCCACGCACATGCTGTCGCCGATGCCGCTGGCGATCTCGCTCGGCGTCGGCTCGCAGTCGGTGCCCTACGTGATGCCGGCCATCGAGAACATCAACGGCCAGGCCATCACGCTGGCGACGAAGCACAAGGCCGTCAAGTCGCCGGCCGAGATGAAGGGCTTCAAGTTCGGCGTGCCGTTCGACTACTCGATGCACAACTTCCTGCTGCGCTACTACCTGGCCGAGGGCGGCGTCGATCCCGACAAGGACGTGCAGATCCGCGCGGTGCCGCCGCCGGAGATGGTGGCCAACCTCCGCGCCGGCAACCTCGACGGCTACCTCGCGCCCGATCCGTTCAACCAGCGCGCGGTGTTCGAGGAAGTCGGCTTCATCCACCTGCTGTCCAAGGACATCTGGCCCGGGCACCCGTGCTGCGCGTTCGCGGCCAAGCGCGAGTTCGCCGAAAAGACGCCGAACACGTTCCGCGCGCTGGTCTCCGCGATCGTCGACGCGACGCAGTACGCGCGCGAGCGGAAGAACCGCAAGGAGATCGCGGCCGCCATCGCGCCGAAGAACTTCCTCAACCAGCCGGTGGAGGTGCTCGAGCAGGTGCTCACCGGCGTCTATCCCGACGGGCTCGGGAACACGAAGACGGTGCCCGATCGCATCGACTTCGATCCGTTCCCGTACCACTCGATGGCGATCTGGATCCTCACGCAGATGAAGCGCTGGGGCTATCTCAAGACGGAGGTGACGTACAAGAAGGTGGCCGAGGAGGTCTTCCTGGCGAGCGCGTGTCGCGACACGCTGAACTCGCTCGGCTACAAGGCGCCCGATACGGCCTCGGTCAAGCACACCTTCGCGCTCGGCAAGACGAAGGTCTTCGATCCCGACCGCCCGGACGACTACCTCAAGTCGTTTCCCATCCGGAAGGTCTGATGCGCCGCGACCGTCTGCGCGTCGTCATCTATTCGCTGCTGATCGGCACGGTGCTGCTCGGGCTCTGGCAGGCCGCGGTGGCGGGCAAGCCGGCGGGCAAGGGCATTCCCGGGCCCGTCGCGGTGGCGACGACGGCGGCGCACATGCTCGCGCACCCGTTCTACGACAACGGCCCCAACGACAAGGGCATCGGGCTGCAGCTCGCGGCGAGCCTGGGCCGCATGGCCATCGGCTACACGATCGCCTCGGTCATCGCCATCTCGCTCGGCGTGGCGCTGGGGCTCTCGCCTGTGCTCTACCGCGCCGTGAATCCGTACGTGCAGGTGCTCAAGCCGATCTCGCCGCTGGCGTGGATGCCGCTCTTCCTCTACACGATCCGCGACTCGGGGCAGGCGGCCGTGCTCGTCATCGTCATGTCGTCGCTCTGGCCCACGCTGGCCAACACGGCCTTCGGCGTCGCCTCGATCAAGCGCGACTATCTGAACGTCGCGGCCATCCTGCAGCTCTCGTGGCCGCGCCGACTCCTCACGGTCATCCTGCCGGCGGCCGCGCCGGCGATCCTGGCCGGCCTGCGCATCTCGGTGGGCAGCGCGTGGGTGGCCATCGTCGCCGCCGAGATGCTCATCGGTGGCACCGGCATCGGCTACTTCGTGTGGAACGAGTGGAACAACCTGGCGCTCACGAGCGTGATCTTCGCGATCCTGGCCATCGGCGTCATCGGCGTGCTGCTGGACGCGGGCCTCGGCCGGCTGTCCCGCCGGATGGCCTACCAGGAATGAACACGCGCGTCGATTCGCCGACCGTCGGGCGCCGGAGCCCTGCGCAGGCGCCCCGACGGGAAATCCAATGAGTGCGCCATATCTGCTCGTCGATCACGTCAGCAAGACGTTTCCCCCGGCGGACGGGCGGGGCGAGGGCCTCCGCGTCTTCGAGGACGTGACGCTCGAGATCGCGCGCGGCGAGTTCGTCACGATGATCGGCCACTCGGGGTGCGGCAAGTCCACGTTGCTCAACATCATCGCGGGCCTCGAGCGCCCCACGCGCGGCGGCGTCGTGCTCGAAGGCCGCGAGGTCACGCGTCCGGGCATGGACCGGATGGTCGTCTTCCAGAACTTCTCGCTCATGCCGTGGATGACCGCCTTCGACAACATCCGCCTCGCCGTGCGCGCGGCGCATCCGGAGTGGTCGCGCGCGGAGGTGGCCACCCACGTCCAGCACTGGGTCGACATGGTGGGCCTCGGGGGCGCGGAGGACAAGCGACCGGCCGCCCTCTCGGGCGGCATGCGGCAGCGCGTGGGGCTCGCCCGCGCCTTCTCGACGGAGCCGAAGGTGCTGCTGCTCGACGAGCCCTTCGCGCAGATCGACGCGCTCACCCGCGGCGTGATCCAGGACGAGCTGGTGCGGATGTGGTCGGCGAGCCGTAACACAGTCTTCATGGTGACCCACGATGTCGACGAGGCAATCTTGCTTTCGGACCGGATCGCGCTCATGACGCGCGGCCCGCGGGCGACGCTGGCCGAGCACGTGGAGGTGAAGCTGGCGCGGCCGCGGCGGCGCGCCGAGCTGATCGACGACCCGGAGTTCCTCAGGCTGCGCACGCACATCATGCGCTTCCTGGTGGAAGGCGCGCTCACTCTCACATAACGGCGTCGAGGAGGACGGCCATGGACCGGACGGCGGCACTGGAGCAGATTCGCGCGGCGCGCGTGGCGCGCGGCGTGAGCTATGACGATCTCGGCAAGGCGATCGGCACCAAGGACCCGACGTACCTCGCGGCCGCGCTGCACGGCCAGCACCGGCTCTCCCCCGACGAGGCGAAGCGCCTGGCGGCCGCCGTCGGCGTGCCCGTCGAGACCGCGATGGTCACCACGGCGATGCCGTTGCGCACCGAGTTCCCGCTCACGACCGATCCGTTCAAGTATCGGCTCATGGAGCTGGTCGGCGTGTACGGCGACGCGCTGCGCGAGCGCTGTAACGAACTGTTCGGCGACGGCATCTTATCTGCGATCGACTGCGTCGTGAAGCTCGAGAAGAAGGGCGAGCGCGGCGTGCTGACGATCGACGCGAAGTTTCTCCACTACAAGGAGTTCTAAGGAGGCGGCATGGCAGGCGATGGGGACGGCAGCCGTAACGGAACGGGAATTGGATTGCTCGCACGAGCGGTGGCCGACGCCGTCCCCGGCATCGTGGAGCACTTGTGCGCGGCCAACAATCCACGCGTCCACCGCGAGGCACTGGCGCTGCTCGAGCGCCCGCTCCTCGCGCACGTGCTGGCGCTGACGGGCGGCAACCAGCTGCGCGCCGCCCGCATCCTCGGCCTGAACCGCAACACCCTACGCAAGCGCTGCCGCGAGCTCTCGCTGCCGGCCACGCGTGTGGTCCGGCGGCCGCGGGTCAGCGCGAGCGCCTCGCCGGGCGGGTAGTCGAGGAGCGCCGCGGGTTTCCCGAGGCGCTCCGAGCGGTGGGGGGAATGGGGGGCCGTTTCGGGGCCCCCCCATGTCTACCTTCCGGCCGCGGCCGCGAACGCCTCGATCTGATCGGTCAGCCCGAACACGCGCACGACGTCGCCCGCGCGCAGCATCGTGTCGGGCGGCGGATTGAGCACGAGCCCGTCGGCGCGCCGGATCGCGACCACGGTGACGCCGAAGCGCTCGCG
>Ga0137418_10006429_pt1 | contig 10805 bp, 6 predicted proteins | sample CZODoug3_1_2_16f_FD_122242 | JGI IMG/M metagenome (GOLD analysis project Ga0137418, IMG submission 122242) | Vadose zone soil fungal communities from Angelo Coast Range Reserve, California, USA - CZODoug3_1_2_16fungal (Hybrid Assembly) | ecosystem: Environmental > Terrestrial > Soil > Vadose... | reverse complement strand
CGCCGCGTGCTCGGACTATGCCGCCGGCAAGGCCCGGGTCCAGCTGCCTCCCGTGCCCGTGGCGCTGGGCGATGTCGTCGAGAAATCCATCCCGGTCCAGCTCGCGGCCGTCGGCAACGCGCAGCCCTACACGTCCGTCGGTATCAAGTCGCAGATCAACGGGCAGCTCGTCGAGGTGCGCTTCAAGGAAGGTCAGGAGGTCCAGAAAGGCGATCTCCTCTTCGTCATCGATCCGCGGCCGTTCGAGGCGGCGTTGCGCCAGACCGAGGCGGCGCTGAACCAGCGCCAGGCCGAGGTTCGCCAGGCGCAGGCCACCGTCGAGCGCGACACCGCCCAGCTCGCGAACTCGCGGGTGCAGGAGCGGCGCTATCGCGAGCTGGTGGCCAAGGAGCTGATCGCGCGCGAGCAATACGACCAGCTCAACACGAACATGGCGGCCATGGAAGCGACGGTCGAGGCCGACAAGGCGGCGGTCGAGAACGCCCGCGCGGCGCTCCAGGCGGCGCAGGCCAACGTCGACAACGCCCGGCTCCAGCTCGGCTACACGACGATCCGCGCGCCGATCGACGGGCGTACGGGCAACCTGCTCGTCCAGAACGGCAACATCTTGAAGGCCAACGACGACAATCCCATCGTCGTGATCAACCAGATCCATCCGATCTACGTGTCCTTCGCCGTGCCGGAGCAGCACCTGACCGACATCAAGAAATACCGGGCGGCCGGCACGCTCAAGGTCGTCGCCCGCCCGCCCCGCCAGCAGGAGACGCTCGCGACCGGCGAGCTCACGTTCGTGAACAACAGCGTGGACCAGACCACCGCGACGATCCAGCTCAAGGCGACGTTCGCCAACGCGGACAACGTGCTGTGGCCGGGCCAGTTCGTCGACGTGTCGTTGCTGCTCACGAACCGCACCGCCATCGTCGTGCCCTCCCAGGCGATCCAGCCGGGTCAGCAAGGCCCTTACGTCTTCGTCGTGAAACCGGACCAGACGGTCGAGACACGCCTGATCACGCCCGGGGTGCGGCTGGGCGCCGAGACGATCGTGGACAAGGGCCTGCGGCCGTCGGAGCGCGTCGTGACCGACGGCCAGCTGCGGCTGGTGCCGGGCGCCCGGATCGAGATCCGCCCGCCCAAGGCGTCATGAACACCGAGCTCTTCATCCGGCGGCCAGTTCTGACGACGCTCCTGATGGGCGCCATATTGTTGTTCGGCATCATGGGCTTCCGGCTCCTGCCGGTGAGCGACCTGCCCAACATCGACTTCCCGACGATCCAGGTCGCGGCCGCGCTGCCGGGCGCGAGCCCCGAGACGATGGCGTCCGCGGTGGCGACGCCCCTGGAGAAGAACTTCACGACGATCGCCGGCATCGACTCGATGACCTCGTCGAGCGCGCTCGGCCTCACGCAGATCACGATCCAGTTCAGCCTCGACCGGAACATCGACGCCGCCGCCCAGGACGTGCAGGCGATGATCGCGAAGTCGGCACCCCTGCTGCCCCCCGGCATGCCGACGCCGCCGACCTACCAGAAGGTGAATCCGGCGGACCAGCCGGTCCTCTACCTGGCGCTGAGCTCGCCGACGCTCCCGCTCTACACGGTCGACGAGTACGCGCAGACGAATCTCGCCCAGCGCATCTCCACGATCACCGGCGTCGCACAGGTGCAGGTGTTCGGTTCGCAGAAGTACGCGGTCCGGGTGCAGCTCGATCCCCGCGCGCTGACGACCCGTGGCATCGGTATCGACGAGGTCCAGCAGGCGCTCGGCCGCAGCAACGTGAACCTGCCGACCGGCACCCTCTACGGCCAGCACCAGATGTTCAACGTGATGGCGACGGGTCAGCTGCAGAACGCCGAGGCCTTCCGGCCGCTGATCGTGGCGTACCGCAACGGCTCGCCGGTGCGGCTCGAGGAGCTCGGGCGGGTGATCGACGGCGTGCAGACCGACAAGGTCGCCAGCTGGTACAACGACGAGCGCGCGGTGATCCTCGCGATCCAGCGCCAGCCCGGGACCAACAGCGTCGAGGTCGTCGACGCGATCCGGGCGCTCCTGCCACGCTTCCGCCAGGAGCTGCCGGCGTCGGTGAACCTGAACGTCCTCTACGACCGCTCGGTCGCGATCCGCGAGTCGGTCCACGACGTCGAGTTCACGCTGCTCTTGTCGATCGTCCTGGTCGTCCTGGTCATCTTCCTGTTCCTCAGAAACCTGTCGGCGACGATCATCCCGAGCCTCGCGGTCCCGCTGTCGATCGTCGGGACCTTCGCGGTCATGTACCTGCTCGGCTACACGATCGACATCATTTCGCTGATGGCGCTGACCCTGTGCGTCGGCTTCGTCGTGGACGACGCGGTCGTGATGCTCGAGAACATCGTCCGCCACATGGAGGAGGGCAAGGGCCGCGTCGAGGCCGCGCTGATCGGCGCGAAGGAGATCGGGTTCACGATCCTCTCGATGACGCTCTCGCTGGCCGCGGTCTTCATCCCCGTGCTCTTCATGGGAGGCGTCGTCGGCCGGTTGCTCCACGAATTCGCCGTCGTGATCACGGCCGCGGTCCTCGTGTCGGGCTTCGTGTCGCTGACCCTCACGCCCATGGCCTGCAGCCGGTTCCTGCGGCCCCCGGGCCAGTCGCATGGGCGCCTCTACGCTGTCTCCGAGCGCTTCTTCGACGGCATGCTCCGCACCTACGACCACTCCCTCCGGTGGGTGCTGCGGCACCGACGCGTCACGATGGTCGTGATGCTTCTGACCTTCGTGGTGACCGCCTGGCTCTTCATGGTCATCCCGAAGGGTTTCATCCCGACCGAGGACACCGGCCAGATCTTCGCCTTCACCGAGGCTTCGCAGGACATCTCGTTCGACGCGATGAAGGAGAAGCAGCGGGCGGCGGCGGCGATCGTCCTGCAGCAGCCCTACATCGATCAGATCATGTCGTCCATCGGCGCCTCCACGATCAACGTCGTGCCGAACACTGGACGAATCTTCATGCGCCTGAAGCCACGCGACCAGCGGCCGCCGGCGGACAAGATCATCGAGGACCTCAGGCCCAAGCTCGCGGCGGTGCCCGGGCTCAAGGTGTACCCGCAGAACCTCCCGACCATCCGGATCGGCGGCAGCCTCACGAAGGCGCTCTACCAATACACGCTCCAGGCCACCGACCTCCAGGAGCTCTACCGCTGGGCGCCGATCCTCTTCGACAAGATGCGGACGCTTCCGGGCTTCACCGACGTCAACACCGACCTGCAGGTCACGAGCCCGCAAATCACCGTCGACATCGATCGCGACAAGGCCTCGGCGGTCGGCATCACCGCCGAGCAGATCGAGAACGCGCTGTACGACGCCTACGGCTCGCGCCAGGTCTCGACGATCTACACGCCGACGAACCAGTACTGGGTCATCATGGAGCTCGATCCCAAGTACCAGCGCGACCCCACCGAGCTTTCGCTGCTCTACGTCCGTTCGCAATCGGGCAAGCTCGTGCCGCTGAGCTCCGTCGCGCGTCTGACGCCGACGATCGGGCCGCTGACGATCACGCACCTGGGTCAGCTCCCGGCGGTGACGATCTCGTTCAACCTGGCCCCCGGCGTCTCCCTCAGCCAGGCCGTCGAGGAGGTCGCCAAGGTCCAGCGCGACGTCCGGCTCCCGGCCACGATCGTCGGAAGCTTCCAGGGCACCGCGCAGGCGTTCCAGGCGTCGCTCAGGGGCCAGGGGCTCCTGCTGGTCGTCACGATCCTGGTGATCTACCTGGTGCTCGGCATCCTCTACGAGAGCTTCGTCCATCCGCTGACGATCCTGTCGGGGCTGCCGTCGGCCGGCGTCGGCGCGCTCCTCACGCTCCTGCTCTTCCGCATGGAGCTCAACGTCTACGGCTTCGTCGGCATCATCATGCTGGTGGGCATCGTGAAGAAGAACGCGATCATGATGATCGACTTCGCGCTGGAGGCCGAGCGCGCCGGCGCCACCCCGGCCGACGCGATCTACAAGGGGTGCCTGCTCCGATTCCGGCCGATCATGATGACGACGATGGCCGCGCTCCTCGGCACGCTCCCCATCGCGCTCGGCATCGGGGCGGGCGCCGACGCGCGGCGTGCGCTGGGGCTCGCGGTCGTGGGCGGCCTCCTCCTGTCGCAGCTCCTGACGCTCTACATCACGCCGGTGCTCTACATCTACATGGAGGCGGCGCAGAAGCGTGTGGACGCGCTGCGGGAGCGGCTCGCGCTCCGTGCACGACGGGCCGCGACTGGGTAACGCGCCGGGCCGGCGCGGCTAGTCGAGCGGCGGGCGGCGCCGCGCCCACGGCCGCGCGCTCTCGAACGCGGCGGACGCCTGGAGCACGGTCAGGTCGGCGAACAGACGGCCCACGATCTGGAGCCCGACGGGCAGCCCGCCAGGCGTGATGCCCGCGGGCACGGTCGCGGCCGGCTGACCCGTGAAGTTGAACGGATAGCTGAAGGACGCCCAGGCGAGCCAGTCCCAGGCGTGCTGGGGCCAGCCCTCCGGGTTCAGCCGTCCCACGGGAAATGCGGCGACCGAGGTCGTCGGCGTGAGCAGGAGCTCGTAGGTCTCGAAGAGCGGGCGCACGCTGTCCCAGTACGCGAGCTTCCGCCCGCGCGCCTCGACGTAGTCCGTGACGCTGTAGCGCAGGCCGTCCTCGATGCACGCGACGAGACCGGGGTCCATGCGGTCCCGCCAGCGCGGCAGATACTGGGCGTAGTTTCCGGCCTCGTGAGCGCTCCAGAGGCATCGGATCAGCGCGTGGGAGTCGGCGAAGCCCGGCTTGACCTCCTCGACGACACAGCCGAGCTCCTCGAAGGCGCGCGCTGCCTCCGCGACCACCGCCGCGACGTCGGGGTCCACACGGAGCCCAGCGAGGTCCGGGCTCCAGGCGACGCGGAGCCCCTTGACACCCGCGTCGAGCCGGCCGACGTAATCGGCGGGCGCGGCCTCGAGTGAGGTGCGGTCCCACGTGTCCGCCCCGGCCATGACGGCGAGCATCAGCGCGGCGTCCGACACGGTCCGCGTCATCGGCCCCACGTGCGAGGCGTAGTCGTTGTTGGAGACGGGCCACATCGGGACACGCCCATAGGAGGGCTTGAGACCGTAGATGCCGCAGAAGCCCGATGGGATGCGGATCGAGCCGGCGCCGTCCGAGCCCTGATGGAGGGGTCCGAGCCCCGCGGCCGCCGCGGCGCCGGCGCCCGCGCTCGAGCCGCCCGTGGTCATCGTGGTGTTCCAGGGATTGCGCGAGCTGCCGGTGAGCGGGCTGTCGCCGATCGCCTTCCAGCCGAACTCGGGCGTGGCCGTCTTGCCGAGCATGATGCCGCCGGCCTCGCGTAGCCGCCGCACGAAGGGCGCGTCCATGTCGGGCACGCGCTCGGCGAAGATGAACGATCCAGACATGGTCCTGACGCCCTTCGTGAAGGCGAGGTCCTTGATCGTGAACGGGATGCCGTGCAGCGGGCCGAGTGCGCGGCCCCGCATCACGGCGTCCTCGGCCTCGCGCGCCGCACCCAGCGCGGCCTCGGCGGTGAGCGTGCAGAAGGCGTTGAGCGTCGGATTCAGGCGCTCGGCACGCTCGAGGACCGCGCGAGTCAGCTCGACGGGCGAGAGCTTCCTGGCACGGATGAGCCCGCCGAGCTCGGTGGCCGGCGTGTAGCAGAGCTCCGCGTCGGTCATTGGTAGCGGGGCCCGCGAGGCCGGCGTGCACCGTGGGTGGCCTGAGCCAGGCGCGCGTCGGTCATCGCTTCGAGACGAGGAACCGGCCGAGGGCCAGGTGCGGGAGCCCCGAGCGCTCGAAGGTGTCGACGGCGTCCGCGGCCGAGCAGACGAGCGGCTCTCCGTGCAGGTTGAACGAGGTGTTGAGCACGGCGCCGATCCCCGTCCGCGCCTCGAACTCGCGGATCACGCGATGGTAGCCGGGGTTCCACGCCTCATCCACGATGTGGGCGCGCGCCGTCGAATCGTGAGGATGGATGGCGGCGACGATCTCGTCGCGGCGCTTCGGGTTGGTCGGAAAGGCGAGCATCATGTAGGGCGAGGCGAGCCCCTTCGGGTTCACGAGGTAGTCGGCCTCGCGCTCGCGCAGCAGCGAGGGCGCGAAGGGCATCCAGAAATCCCGGTTCTTGATCATCCGGTTGATGAGGCCGACGACGCGATGGTCGGCGGGGTTCGCGAGGATCGACCGGTTGCCGAGCGCCCGCGCGCCGAACTCCATGCGTCCCGCGCACCGCGCGACGACGCCGTCGGCGACGAGCAGCTCGGCGATCTTCTCCTCCATCCGCGTGGGCTCGCTGACGCGGTGGCGAGCGGCGAGGTCCCGCGTTCTGATCACCGCCTCGGCCTCTGCATCGTCCAACGAGGGGCCGAGGTACGCGGGGCCGAAGGCCCGGGGCGCGGGCGCCGTCCCCTGCGCCGCGCAGAGCTCCAGGTAGCCGAGGTACGCGGCGCCGACGGCGTTCGACTCGTCACCGCACGACGGAAACACGAAGAGGTCCGACACCCAGGGCTCCTCGGCGAGCAGCATGTTCGCCTTCACGTTCATGAACACGCCGCCGCCGAGCGCCAGGCGCTCGCCACCGTTGCGCTCGCGCGCGAGCCGCGCCCAGCCGAGAAGCGCATCCTCGAGAAGCCGCTGCGCGCCGCCGGCGATCGCGTCGAATCTGAGGCCCAGGGTCGCCTCGAGAAGTGTCCGGTAGAGCGGCCCGCGCTTCCGCCACTCGAAGCGGCACGGCTCGCCCGGGGCGAAGTCGAACACCGCGCGGAGCGCGGCGAGCGCGCGCGCGGCCTCGGGCGCGGGGGCGTAGGGCGCGAGCCCCATCACCTTGTACTCGTGCTCGCCGGGCTTCATGCCGAGGAGCAGCGTGACGAGCGTGTAGAAGGCACCGAGCGAGCCCGGGGCGCTCCGCGTCGCCTCGCGGCGCTCGAGCATCGTCGCGCGCGCGGCCGAGACCGTGGCGCAGAGACCGTCGCCGGAGTTGTCGTTGGTGAGGACGAGCGCCTCGCGGCCGCCGAACGGCGAGCCGAAGTACGCCGCCGCCGCGTGGCAGGTGTGGTGGTCCACGATCCTGACGCGCGCGGCGCCGATCCCGAGATGGCCCGTGACGTGCGCGCGGCGGTCGGCGTCGGCGAGCGGCGCCTTGCCGGGGGCCGGATCGAGAAGGCCGAGCCGGGCGCCGAGCTTGCGCGCGCGACCGGTGAGGCCGCGCCGCGGCCTCTCGAGACCGACGCCGTAGTAGCGGTGTCGGTACCCCTCGTCACGCATGATCCGGTTCATCCACTCGTAGGCCGGGATGCGGGTGCCCGCGAGGACGACGAGGTCGAGCGCGCCGCGGTCGACCCGGAGCTCGCGGAGCAACGCGTCGATCGCGCGTCGCGGGTACCCCGCGTCGTTCTTCAGCCGCGAGAAGCGCTCCTCGGAGGCGCAGCCGACGACCTGGCCGTCACGGAGGACCGCGGCCGTCGCACAGTGGGTCTCGCTGATCCCCAGGACGAGCATCCGCGACGATGATAGCAGGTAAGGCCCTACTTCCTGCCGGGGACCAGCACGAGGGAGCACACCTGGAGCACGAGCGCCGCCGCGACCGCCGCCGTGAACGCCAGCGCCATGCCGGCCCGCTCGAGCAGGGCCGCGAGGACGGCGAAGAATGCGGCGAAGGAGAACAGCCCGAGCAGCAGGCCGCGCAGCACCTGGACCGCCGGGCCCGGCCCCTCCTGCCGATGGGCGAAGACTGCGAGGATGGCGGCATAGAGGGGAAACGTCGCCAGCAGGCCGGCGAGCCGCGGACCGAGGGCGGGGGCGGCCCCGGTGAGGAGCAGCACGAGGCCGGTCGTCACCGCCATTCGCGCGGGGATATCCCAGCGCGGAGGCGGCGGCGCGACGCCCCGCTGCGCGCCTACCGGCATGAGGTGGGATGCGAGGACGAGCGTCACGACGACGGCCGGGAGGAGCCACGCGAGCGTGAGCGCGCGGTGCTGCAGCGCGAGGCCCACCACGACGAACGTCAGGCCGCTCGACGCCAGCGCGAGCGGCCAGGGGCCGCGCGCGGCGAGGCGTCCGTACGCCAGGCAGAACGCCGCCTCGGCGAGGGCTCCGGCGAGCGAGCCGACGGCCGCGGCGCCGGCGAACGTCACGCCCTGCTCGAGCGCGAGGAAGAAAACGACGGGGCCGGACGTGAGCGGAAGCCCGACGAGCCACCCGCTCAGGCCATGGCCCCACCGGCGACCGGCGAGGCTCGCCGCCCCGATGAGCGCCGGCGTCAGGACGAGCTTGAGGGCCAGACTGTCCAGGGAGGCCTAGCCGCGGATGGTCTTCATGACGTCTTCGTTCCGGAAGACGTCGTGCGGGTTCCCCTGGAAAATGATCTCGCCCCGGTCGATCGCGTAGAGCCGGTCCGCCACGCGCGTCGCGTTGACCAGGTTCGACTCGGCGATGAGGAGCGAGATGCCCATCGCCTTGATCACCTTCACCGCCTCGATGAAGCGCGTGACGACGACCGGCGCGAGCCCCTCGAACGGCTCGTCGAGGAGGAGGATGGACGGCGCGAGCGTCATCGCCCGCGTGATCGCGACCATCTTCTTCTGGCCGCCGGAGAGGTGGAGTCCCCGGCGCGTCATGAAACCCTTCACCTCGGGGAAGACTTCGAGCGCGCGCTCATCGCCGGCGTCGCCGGGCTTCGCGGCTCCCGGCTTGGCGAGCCACGCAGTGATCTGGAAATTCTCCTCGACCGAGAGGTCCGGGAAGATCCCGCAGTCCTCCGGCGCGTAGCCGATGCCGAGGAGCGCGCGCTGGTGCGCCGGCAGCCGCGTGATGTCGCGGTCGCGGAACGCGACCCGGCCCGAGCGCACCGGCAAGAGTCCCATGATGCTGTCGATCGTCGTCGTCTTGCCGGCCCCGTTGCGGCCGACCAGGCAGATCGCCTCGCCGTCCGCCACCCGCAGCGAGACCTCGCGCAGGATCTGGGCCGGCCCCCGGAACGTGTTGATCCGATCGAGCTCGAGCGTGGCGGCCGGCATCAGCGCGTCTCCGTCGTGCCGATGAGGTTCGTGATGACCGTCTCGTTGCGCCGGATCTCGTCGGGGGTGCCGTCCGCGAGGATGGTCCCCTGGTGCATCGCGACGATCCGGTCCGAATAGTTGAAGACCACGTCCATGTCGTGCTCGATGATCGCCGCCGAGATGCCGGTCGAGCGCACCACCGAGGTCACCGTGTCCATGATCGGCGCCTTCTCCCGCGTGCTGACGCCGCTGGTCGGCTCGTCCAGGAAGAGCAGCTTCGGCCGGAGCGCGTAGGCGACCGCGACGTCGAGCAGCTTGCGCTCGCCCTGCGACACGCCGCCGGCCAGGGTGCGCGCCTTCGCGTCGAGGCCGAACGATTTCAATATTTCGTGCGCTTCGTCCCAGACGGCAGAGTCGCTCGCGGCCAGCGCCACGAGGTTGGCGATCTTGCCCTCGCGCGAGAAGATCGTGAGCGCGACGTTGTCGAGCGCGGTGAGCTGGTCGAACAGGTTGACGAGCTGGAAGCTGCGCGCGATCCCGGCCTTGATGCGCCCGTGCACGGACTGGTGAGTGACGTCCGCGTCGCGAAAGAGGATCTGGCCCCCATCGGGCCGGACGAGCCCGGAGATCAGGTTCACGAGCGTGGTCTTGCCGGCGCCGTTCGAGCCGATCAGCGCGAGGACCTCGCTCTCCCTGACCGTGAAGTTCACGTGGTCGACGGCGTGCGTGTCGCCGAACCACTTCACGAGGTCCTTCGTGACCAGCAGGCTCACCTCAACCCCCTCCCCATCTCAGCCCCTCCCCTGGAATCGCGCCACGAGGCGGCTCGCGGTGCCGACGATCCCGGTGGGCAGCGAGAGCACGAGCGCCACCAGCACGGCGCCGAGCAGCAATTGCCAGTAGACCGTGTAGCCCACCGCGTACGTCTTGAGGTAGTTGAACACGATGGCGCCGATGATCGGGCCGGCGAACGAGCGGAAGCCGCCGAGCACCGTCATGAAGACGATCTCGCCCGAGAACGTCCAGTGCATGATGTCGGGCGTCGTGAGCCCGTTGAGCGGCACCCATAGCGCGCCGGCCACGCCGGTGAAGACGCCGGAGACGAGGAAGGCCACCCAGCGGTAGTGGCGGATGCGGATGCCGACGAACTCGGCGCGCACCTCGTTGTCGCGGATGGCCTGCAGCGCCCGGCCGAACGGCGAGCTCACGATGATCCACATGATCACGGCGCAGACGACGAACACCCCGAGCACGTAGTAGTAGTACGCCGTCGCCAGGAACGCGATCTTGTCGCCCTTGCCGGTGACGACCCCCAGCAGCGTGGGCGTCGGCACCCGCAGGCCGTCGGTGCCGCCCGTCACCCAGAAGAACTTGAAGGCCAGACTCCACAGCACCTGGGAGAGCGCCATCGTCAGGATGCCGAAGAAGATCCGCGTGTAGCGTACGCACGCCACGCCGAAGACGGCGGTGACCAGCACGCACGCCACGATCGCGCCGGCCAGGAACAGCTCCATCGAGGTGACGCCGAGGTACTTGACCATGAGGGCGACGCTGTAGGCGCCCACGCCGAAGTAGGCGGAGTGGCCGAAGGACAGCAGGCCGGTGTAGCCCAGCAGCAGGTTGAAGCCGAGGGCGGCGATGCCCATGATCAGGCCGTAGGCGAGCAGGATCGTCTGGTACTGATCGACCACGAACGGCAGCACGAGCAGGACGCCGAGCAGCGGGACGGCCCAGCCGAGCACGCGCAGGGGCGAGCGATGCTCCAGGGCGACGGTCGCCGTCGCCGTGCTCATGCGCGCCCGAAGAGGCCGGCGGGG
>Ga0137418_10002398_pt1 | contig 10805 bp, 10 predicted proteins | sample CZODoug3_1_2_16f_FD_122242 | JGI IMG/M metagenome (GOLD analysis project Ga0137418, IMG submission 122242) | Vadose zone soil fungal communities from Angelo Coast Range Reserve, California, USA - CZODoug3_1_2_16fungal (Hybrid Assembly) | ecosystem: Environmental > Terrestrial > Soil > Vadose... | reverse complement strand
TGAGTGGCAGCATTTAAATACCTATGCCCTGTTCGATCTGTACGGCAGCGGCAGTATTTTCACAACGGAGGATTTTCCTACTCAAGACCGGGATGGCGACGGCACTATCGACGACCGTGATATTCCTATCGCGGTTGCACTTAAAAGTGCTGCTCCCTCGCGCCCTCCTATCGTTCCCTTTTATCCGAACTCCTATTTCGGCGCGTTCGTCCAGGACGACTGGAAGGTACGGTCCAACTTGACACTAAATCTGGGGTTGCGATGGGAGGTCGACGACGTTCTTGGGCAAGCCAGCAACCTCCACCCTTGCAGTTCGCTCACCACCCCGGATAATACGTGCGACTTCGTTGCAAATATTCTCGGCAAACATCCCGGACGTGACTACAAGCAGTTTGGCCCCCGAGTGGGCTTTGTCTGGGACCCGCTCAAGCGCGGGGAAACTGTGGTGCGCGGCGGTTACGGCATTTACTACGACCGCGTAGTGACGGAAGTGCCTCTCCTCGAAGCCCTGCTGAATGGCCGGATCCTTCCTCTGTCGGCTTTTACTGGTTCGACGCTCGATGGGAATGGTAACTTTCTTCCCGATCCGACCACGGGCCAGATTGTCTCCCTAGCTAATCCGTTAGGAGGAGCGGGTGCTGTGTTCGGCATTGGCATCAATCACATTGCCAACAACGCAAAGCATCCCTATGTCCAGCAATTCACGCTCGGTCTGCAACACCAAATCGCAGGGAATTGGATCGTTTCCGCAGACGGCCTCCATGACTTCGGTCAGAGATCCATACTCGGAAGGCTGCTCAGGAGCACTACCAGCACTTCGCCCTTCATTACTTGCACCAACGGCATTGATCCCTGCACCGTCACCGATCCGCTTACCGGCCGATCGGATCTGGTGACCGAGATCCAGTCGGTCGCCGAAAGTTGGTACGACGCACTGCTCGTCAGCGTGCAAAAGCGTTCTACTGGTGGCCCGAATTTTCGCTGGGGTTTCAACGCCAATTACACCCTCTCGAAGACACTCAATTTCTCAAATGATGACCAGATCCCGTTTAATGGCGCCGAGGATCAGGTAAATCTTGTGGAACACGTCAACAACCTGCGACTGGAGAAGAGCTTCTCTCCTACTGACGAGCGCCACCGATTTGTCTTCTTCGGAGTGTTTGATATCCCGTGGAAATTGACAATCTCGCCCATCTGGACCTATAGCTCGCATGTTCCTATGGATTCACTTGTTCCCGCTCTCAGCACGCGGCTGCCGATCCTGTCGCGAAACGCCCTTGGGCGCGAAATCTCGAGTGGCGCCCAGCTTAACGCAGCGATAGACCTCTGGAACGCGCTGCCCACTTGCACTGCGACTTTGCCGTCACCCTTCCCTTGCAACTCGGCCCAAACATTTCCCCTGTCGGCGGGCGCAACTCCTGGTCGGTTGACGCTCCAGCATGTAGATCCAAACCTAAAGTTCGGCGGCGCATTCAACGCGTTTGATTTGCGGCTTACCAAGACCTGGAGTTTCGCCCGCGAACAAAACGTTCAGTTCATCGCTGAGGTTTTCAATCTCTTCAACATTACCAACGTTCGCGGCTTCAATAACAACAATTACTCGGGCTACCTCAACGACATCACGTCCTCCGAGTTCAACAAGCCTCTCAGCACTGCGGGGAAATTCTTCGGCTCGGGCGGGCCGCGGGCTTTCCAGTTTGCGTTGCGCTACAGCTTCTAATCCTTCAGGAAAGACTGGGCGCCTCCCTAGGCCGCCCACGGGGAAGACTATAATGGCTCCCATCCGAACCTAGGAGAGAGAGACTTTGCTCCATTGCACGCCACAAACCTGTGAACGGGGAGGCTGAACGCACTCTTACCCTTTGAGGTGCCTCAGTCGCATCGTCTTCGTGCGCCGTTTACGGGGTTCCTATGCCGCCCGGCGAAAAGCGAATCCGGACCCTGGTCATCATCGATGATTCTGCCGATTTCGTGCGTGACCTCTGTGCCTTCCTGGACGTCCTATCAAACGTTGATGTGATCGCAAAAGGCCGCAGTGGACGCGACGCAATCGCGCTGGTTCACGAGTGGGTACCTGACTTGGTCCTGATGGACGTTAGGATGTCGGAAGTGACGGGATTGGAGGCGGCTTCCCAGCTTTCGAGGGAACTGCCGGGCGTCGTTGTAATCCTGATGTCAGCCTTCGAAGATGAGGGAATCGAGAAGGCCAGTCAAGAAAGCGGCGCGTTCGCGTTTGTGATGAAAGAGCGCTTAACACAGGAACTTCCACGTCTGCTTGAACTGGCGGCATCGCAGAAGGGATGGAACAGGCCCGCAAAGAACTGCGCCTGAACCGATACTGGGCCCATCACGGAAGATTGGTGCAGTAAGGTCTGGGGCTCTCGGATTTTGCGTTGGTTGGAAGGAAAAAGCCGCACTGGGTGCGGCTTTTTCAATGCAGTGGGGGAGTTGTCCCATTCGCTTCCTATCGACATCGCATGACCGCCGCCTTCTCGTAGCCGCCAGCGTGGCAGCGACCATCGGCAGGGTTGTAGAAGCAAGGGTAGACCCACCCCGACTGTCCACATTCCCCGACTTTCGGCAGGCAGCCGCCTGCAGCTCGCAGTTCAGTGCAGAAGCCGGGGGGCGCTCCGGTTGCGTTCGTGTTCGGCTCGCACTGCGCGCGCGTTAAGTTCTCGCAAGTGCCCCACTCCCGCTCCGTCTGGCCGTCGCAGTTCCAGTCCCAACTTCCGTTGGACGCCTGTGTCTGGCGAATTGATGAGCTCGGGGCACCCAAACTGCGACTGGGGATAAGACGCTCTCACGCATCGATACGGCGAGGCCGTCAACTCGGCCACAATTTGATGTAAGTGCTACACTGCCTCCTGTCATGCCTGATGCCACTGAAAGCCGTCGGAACTTGGATGCGTGGTGGGGCTTGCTGCTCGCTTTGGCTGCGATGCTGTGCAATGTCGTTTTCTTTGTCAATCCTCCCGTGCAACGAGCCATACCGTGGTTGAGCGTATTGCTGGCCGTCTCTGCACTGATTTTTCTTGCCAGGGGAATCAAGCGGGCTTTTGGAAGACCACGTGTCTATCATGGCAAAATCCTCAGCTCAATCGTCGCCGCACTTTCTCTGCTCTTGGTGAGCCTTGTATTCATTACGTTCTTCCATGCGCGCGCCATGCCAACCTCGGCAGCTGCGCCGAGAGTGGGCCAACTGGCGCTCGACTTTACGCTCACGAACACCAGCGGACAGCCGGTTTCGTTTGACCAGCTTTTCGCGCCTGCAGCCGACGATCCGAAACACACCGCGCCGAAGAAGGTGCTGCTCATTTTCTACCGCGGCTATTGGTGACCCTATTGCAACCTCGAGTTGCGAGGTGTCGAGAAGCGACTAACCGAGTTTAAGGCAGCCGGTGTCCGACCGGTGGCGATCAGCGTTGATCCACCAGAGGTCTCGCGACATTTCTGCAAGAAGGCCGGTTACACCTTCACTGTTCTTTCCGATCCAAAAGCTGAAGTGATACGTCGTTACGACTTGCTCCATGTGGGCGCCGGGCCTGAGGGGCACGACGTCGCCCGGCCGGCAGAGTTCCTGGTGGACTCCTCTAGGGTGGTGCGGTGGGTCAACTTCACAGAGGACGTTCGCGTGCGAGCGCGCGCCGACGAGATGCTGGCGCAGGCCAAGAAGCTGCGGTAACGGCATTCACGAAGCCCTGGGAAAACCTGCAAATTCACGCCCCAAAGAATACCCTGAGCACCAGGCAAAGTAGTCATTGCGCGCCTTCAAAGGCGAAACGCATTAGCTCTGAAACATTCCAACGATGCGAGTGGCTCAGTCCACCCCAACTTCGAAGACCGGCGAAAAGTAGGCAGGCCAGCTATCGAGCATTTTTTGGAAGTTTCTGGCTCTGCAGTGCCCGCTCATACTTGGCAAAATTTTTCTGAATTTCTTGTTTATGTCGGACAGGATCCGAGGGCGATGGCTTGCCGCTCGATCCGTGAGAGAGAAAAGTCACGCTGTCGCAACGACGCGGAGATGCCCTTGGCGGCGCGATCGCGGCGCGGGCTTTACGGTGATCTCAACGTCTCGGCCAAGCAGGGTCAGGAAATGCATAAGTCGTTCGGTCGAGAAACCAGATAGCTGACCTCGCAAAAGACGTGAAATCTTGGGTTGATCAATCCTCAGGATGTGCGCGGCGCGAGTTTGGGTCAGCCGCCGCGCGCGAATGGCTTCGCCAATACGGATCGCAAGGTCGGCCTTGGCGAGACGCTCTTCGGGATTGGGTAGACCGATGTCGGCGAAGACGTTCCCGCTGCCCTCTTCGACCTCAATTCTCTTGCTCATGTCTGCTACTCCTTGTGAGCCTCTAACCATCTGGCGTGTTCTTCTTCGGCTCGCTTGAGACGCGATTTGATTAGCTCAATCTCCACTTTCGGCGTCTTGATACCGCCCTTTGATTTCTTCTGAAAGACATGTAAGACATATATGCGACCCGCCAAGCGGACCGTGTACACGGCGCGATAAGTATCGCCCACGTGGTCTTCCACGATCTCCAAGATGCCTGCTCCGCCGAAGCCCCGAAGCGGCTTAGCATCGGGGTGCTTTCCGCCACGTTGCGCTACGTAGAGCGCGTAGCCAATCGCATCCTTCACAGCTTCTGGAAAGGACGCGAGGTCTACCCTGGAGCTTCCGATCCAAGCGACGGGCTTGATGCTGGGCGATGCGATCATCTTCATATTATGCCTAAACGAGCATAAAAGCAACAGATTGGTTCTGACGGAGTGCAGATTCCAAGAAATGTGCCACAACTGCGCAAGAACGTGATGTTTTCAGGCTGTTGAGGTTAGCCTCAAGCGGAGAGCAGATTCCCCAAGTTGTTGAAAACACTGTAAAGGGAAACCCGAAATGGGGGCCTCTGGAGGCCGAGGGCCGCGCTTAGAAGGCATGCTGCCCAATGTAGAGATCTGCTTTGACGTTTGCCAGATCGGCGACGCGTGAAAAGATCCTCCAAGTCCCTTTTTTCTTTTCAAGCCTTGCTTTCCTACTGAACAATGCGAAGTATTCTGAGATTAGTGTTGCGGAACGCGATCGAGACAGCGCATGTGTTTCCGTTTGGTTTCCCGTTCACACTCCAGGTGCATCCGGGACTAGGGACGCGGTTCGCACGATTGCCGGCGAACCCGTGCTAACCACGAGGTCGTTGACATGCTCGACAAACAAACGCGTGGCGCCATTCTTCTACTCCGCAGGAAGGGTCACAGTCTTCGTTGCATCTCACGCCTTCTCTCCTTGAGCCGCGATTCCGTGAGAAAAGTCGTAAGGCTCGGTTCGGACGAACCTCCGATCATCCATCGTCCGAGTAAGGTCGATCCTCACCGTGAAAAAATCGTGCAGATGCTGGCGAAATTTCACGGAAACGTTGTCAAAGTACATCGGGCATTGGCCGACGCCGGTATGACCGTCCGATATCCAACCCTAACCGCTTTCTGCCGGAAGAATCACTTGTCGGATAGTGCCTGCGATCCCAGACGCTCCGTCGTGGCCGCACGACAATGGTTGCTGGAGCTAGTCAACGGAAGACATTCCGTAGAACGCCTTCAGTCTCAGCTTTCTCCTGCTGCCGATCTCCGATTCCTGTTTTCCCAACTGAAACATGGCCGATCCCGACATCGTAAGAAAGCGGCAACCATTCTTGCGAGAAAACGAGGCATTTCGAATTCTGTGATTGCAGCGGCGCTTCGATCTTCACGCTCGACTACGAGGCGATACTACAAGATGTATCTTGAGGCCGGGGCGGAAAAGCTCTTCGCCTGGAATACGACTCGCCACATGGGCGCGGAAGCACAGGTTTCTGACCGAACAAAACGCATCCTCGAAGTCTTCCATCATAAGCCAACTGCCTTTGGCATCAACCGCACGAATTGGACACAGGCCGCACTCCTTAAAGCCTACGAGCAATCATATGGTGAGATCATTTCCAGAAGCACTCTTGCCAGAATCCTGCGGCGCGTTGGTTACAGATGGAGAAAGGCGCGACGAGTGCTTACAAGCCCCGATCCCAGTTACCACGAAAAGGTCGAGCTGTTGCTGAATACCTTGCGCTGCCTTGGCGAGAATGAAATGTTTTTCTTCCTGGATGAGTGGGGACCAATACAAGTCAGGAAGCGTGGAGGAAAGGCATATCGAAACGACCACGCAACGATTCCTCGCCACCAAGTTTCTCGGGGCAATGTGTCGCTGATTGCTGCGCTCAGCGCCACGACAAATCAGGTAACATGGCGCTTTCTCGAATCAAAAGCTTCACATGCCATGATGGACATGATCGAAATCTTGTACAACCAGTACCACACAAAGACGAAATTCTACATGACTTGGGACGCTGTCGCATGGCACAATTCCGGTCCGTTTCTCGAAGCGTTGGATCAGTTCAACGAAGAGACTAGAGCGTTCTCGGTTGGTCCGATCATCGAATTGGTGCCGCTTCCTACATCCTCACAGTTTCTCAATGTGATGCAGACTTGCGGGCCGTAAAACTCTTGGGACTTACAAAGAGGACTTACATTGCAATCCGCAAGCGCATGGCAAGCATTGCGAGCATGCCGGCCGGGATCGTTCTGCGGTGTCGGATTCGCGGTTTTCATCAGCGGACAAAGGAACGACGATTCGCCACGGTGAAGCCGCCGATCTCCTCGGCGCGACTGGGCTGCAGCAGGCGGATACACTGGCGCCCGAGGTCGAACGCGAAAGGCCTGTCACTCCCGGGCCGCGAACCCCGCGCCCAAGCCAGGGGCTGCGGCGCGCGATCAGGACGTGCCATGCGCTAGTCGCTAGCGCCAGTGCGCCTGTGGCTCGAGAACGGGAAGACCCTTGAGGTCCAGAATTTCGGCCCCGAAGGGTCAGAGTCAACCTCGCAAGCGGTCAAACCTATGGCAAAACGAGAGCCGCTGCATCGGCCGTGGGTAACGAAGTGGTCTGGTCTCCGCTGAATTGGGCCTCGTTCAGGATGGACGAATGCAGTGTCGCCGATGTCGGCGACACCTGCACCGACTATCGGATCGACTGGTGGAACTCTTTCCCGGCGCCATTTATGTCGCCGAATCACCGCAGCGATGCTCGCCGCCCTTTGCCTTCTTGGAGCCAGACTGCGAGGGGAGATGCCCTTCATCTCTGGCTTCCATGCAGAGCATCCACTTTGCCATCGCCCTCCTGCACTTCCTCGCCCTACTTGATATGCTCTTGTCGTGATTGAATTGGCGACGACCCGCGAAAGTATTGCTCAACGCGGAATTCGGCTGGAATATTTCACGATTGCATGGAATAGCCTTGAAGGCCTGGTGGCCGTCGTCGCTGGCAGGATTGCGGGCAGCATTTCCCTTGTTGGCTTCGGAAGTGGCAGAGTGACCATCGCGCAATCGGTGGGGCACGTAAACCTGACGCAAGCCGAGTTGAATCAGGGTGCGCAGGAAACCGCTGCTGTAAAGGCTTCTGGCAAACGATAGCCTCTGTCGACAAAGCATTTAGGAGGGCAGAAGCCGACTAAGGTCGCGGCCAAAAGAAATGATTTCTAGACGGGCAAGGGCTAGTCTTAAGTAACAAGGCCGATGCGGCGCAACAGATCCTGGAAGCGCGGGTCGCTTCTCAGAGGATCGAGCCGCGGCTCCCACTTGCTGTACACGAGCCAGGTGGAGCGTTCAGCCACCGCCTTTGCCATCCACGCGAAGGCTGTGTCTTTCTCTCCCAGTGCAGCGTAGATGAGTGCGATGTCAAAAGGCGAAACATAGGACTGCCTGGCTCGCTCCAGAAGGCCTTGCAAGACCTGCTCTGCATCGCTCCGCCTGCCAGCCAGCGCATAAGCGTGCGCGAGTCCCGCAAGGTAGAAAGGGCTGAAGAGGGGGCTGTTTTTGTCAGTTAACTCAATTGCTTTCTTGAATTCCGCGATAGCTTGCTCATGCATGCCTTTTTGTTCGTAGTCCCACGCAAGGATGGCCATTTCCCAGGTATCGTCGGGCACCCTTTCCAGGAGGTTGCGCGCCATTTGGATGGAGTTGTCGTATTGCCGGGCGGCGAAACTATGCCAGCAAAGGCAGTCGGTGAGACCATCATTGACAGGGTCCAGGTCGACGGCACGCTTGCTTTCGGCGGCGGATTCAGCCATCCGGCCCATCGCCATAAGATAGTGAGCATACTCGTGGCGGATGTCGGCGTTGCTAGGATTCAACTCCAGAGCCCGTTTGAATTCCCGCTCTGCTCCAGCAAAATCCCAATCGTAATGCAATTTCGCCAATGCCAAGGCCGCGTGACCTTCTGGCAGTTGATCATCCTTCTCGGTCGCTAGCATCGCTAGTTCCCTTACTTTTCCCCAGGCCTGAATTGGCGGAATTGCACTAAAGAAGCCCAGAAAAAAGTAAGAGGTAGCCATGTGGGCATAGGCGGGCGCATAGTTCGGGTCGAGCTTAATGGCCTGGTTGTAATAATCAATGCTCTTCTGCAAATCGAATTGATCCAGGTAGTAGTTCGCCTTCAAATAAGTTTCATAAGCCTCTGGGCTTATCGTTTGTGCCTTGGGGAGCGGCCGCGGCTGCGGACCACCCAGCCTGCTCTCAATCTGTTTGGCGATTGCAGCGGCGACGTCATCCTGCAGAGCGAGAATGTCACGAAAATCGCGTTCGTATTTTTCAGCCCAGAGATGTTTGTCTGTCGCTGCGCGGATCAGTTGTGCGGTAACTCGCACCCGATTGCCGGAGCGCTGCACGGAACCTTCAACAATTACGTCCGCGTGCAGTTCGCGGGCGATAACCGGCAACGGTTTTGTCGCGCCTTTGTACTGCATCGTCGAACTACGCGAGATCACTTGCACACTTTCCATTCGCGCCAAATCAGTGGTCAGGGCCTCAGTCATGCCATCGGCAAAGTATTCCTGTCCGGCGTCGCCGGAAAGATTCACCAAGGGCAGTACTGCCAGCGACTCGACACGGCCGGCACCAGTTCCGCGCTCCAGGAGCCGATCGCGCAACTCACCCATGTTAAGTCCAACGAGAACCGCCAAGAGCGTGATCGTGGCCATGATTCCCACAAGTGGCCAGCGTTGAGCCAGTGCTCCCCGGAGCGAGACCGCTCCGCCCCAAGTTCTGTCCCGCTTCAGCCGCTCCAGATCGGCGCGGATGTCCGCGGCATTCTGATAGCGGAGCTTGCGGTCCTTCTCCAGCGCCTTGGTGATGATGTGCTCGAGCCCGGCGGGCACGGAGGGATTCACGCGCACGGGCGTCGTTGGCGTGGCATGGAGAATAGCGTCTGTGATCGCCCCCGATGTCGCACCGGAGAATGCCCGAATGCCGGTCACCATCTCGTACAACACGGCGCCGAACGAGAAAAGATCCGTGCGCGAGTCCAATTCTTCGCCCCGAACTTGTTCCGGAGACATGTACATCAGGGTGCCGAACACCGCTCCCGGCGAGGTCACCGAATCTTCAAGGCTGGCTGTCGGCACGGAGGAACGCTCGACGCTGGCAGGCAGCTGGCGCATCAGCTTAGCCAGTCCGAAATCCAGAACCTTCGCCTGCTCCCGTTGGGTGACGAAAATGTTAGCAGGCTTGATGTCGCGGTGGATGATGCCTTGCCTGTGCGCCGCTTCCAGGGCATCAGAAATCTGGACTCCCAAGTCGAGCAACAGATCTAACGAAAGCGGCTTGCTTCCGATGAAGTGCTTGAGCGTTCGGCCATCAAGAAACTCCATGGCGATAAAGGGATGGCCTTCGTGCTCGTCGACATCATAGATCGTGCAAATATTGGGATGATTGAGCGACGAAGAGGCGCGAGCTTCCCGCCGGAGCCGCTCGACGGCCTGACGATCCTGCAACAGAGCCGGCGGCAGCAACTTCAGCGCCACAAGCCTGCCCAGTTTTGTGTCTTTAGCTTTGTAAACGACCCCCATGCCACCGCCGCCCAGCTTCTCCAGGACTTCGTAGTGGGAGATGGTCTTGCCCACGAGACGCAGTTCATCTTCGTCTAAGCCACGCTTGGGTTGGTTCTGGTCCCGTGCCAGTGTCCTGGCTGCCACCTCCAGCGCGGGCGACTCCATGAACTTCTCCGCCCGCTTCTCCCGCGACAGCAATGCCTCCACTTCTCGACGCAGGGCTTCATCTCCGTCGCAAGCGTTCTGCAGAAACGCGGGGCGCCGGCTTTCCTCAACTTCCAGGGCCGCGTGATACAAGCGCTCGATGCGCTGCCAGCGTTCAGGTTCCATAACGCTGCTCCTCGCGCAGTTGGCCCAGGAGCCAAACCTTGGCCAGCTTCCAATCTCTCATCACGGTATCGGGAGAAACCTTCAACACCTCGGCGGTTTCCTCCACGCTCAGCCCCCCAAAAAATCGCAGCTCCACCACGCGGCTCTTTCTCTCGTCAATAGCGGCCAGGGCTGTCAGTGCGTCGTCCACCGCGACCAGGTCGGCATCCGGCTCGCGGGAGATCACCAGCCCTTCGTCCAGTGGCACGTGCACGGCATCTCCGCCCCTCTTCTGGAAACGGCGAGAGCGTGCGAAATCGGTGAGAATGCGACGCATCAACTGCGCGCACATAGCGAAAAAATGCGCCCGGCCTTGCCAGTTGATTTCCCGGACATCCACCAGCCGTAAATAGACCTCGTGGATGAGAGCGGTAGTTTGAAGAGTGTGATCGGATCGCTCGGCAGCCATGTAACGCTGCGCTATGCGGTGCAGTTGCTCATACACCAAGGGCGTTAGCTTCTGGAGGGCCCCTTGATCCCCAGCGCTCCAAGCCCGGAGCAAACCGGTGACTTCGTGCGTCGAGGACGGCTGCATAT
>Ga0137418_10006427_pt1 | contig 10806 bp, 9 predicted proteins | sample CZODoug3_1_2_16f_FD_122242 | JGI IMG/M metagenome (GOLD analysis project Ga0137418, IMG submission 122242) | Vadose zone soil fungal communities from Angelo Coast Range Reserve, California, USA - CZODoug3_1_2_16fungal (Hybrid Assembly) | ecosystem: Environmental > Terrestrial > Soil > Vadose... | reverse complement strand
CTCCGGGCGGATGTCGATCACCGTGAGCTCTGCGCCGTACCGGGTGGCCAACGCCCGCGCGAGCTCGGTCTCGTCGGCCGCCGTCGCGCCCGAGCCCGAGTATCGGGCGGTGAACGCGTGCGGAGTATTCCCCGCGAGCGCTATGCTCGCCGTGACCGCGGAGGAGTCGAGACCCCCGCTCAGGAAGGTGGCTACGGGCACGTCGCTGACCAGGTGCGCCGCCACCGACCCGTCGAGCCACTCTCGAACCTGTGCCTCGGGATCAGGCGGGCTGGGACGCTCGTGCAGCGGGAATTGCCAGTAGCGACGAGTGGCCACATCGCCGCCCCGTCGCCATTCCAGCGTGTGCCCTGGTTCGAGTTTGCGCACGTCCACGAACGGGGACGCGGGAGCGGGGATGTATCCGAGTTGGAAGAAGCTGTCGAGTGCTTCCCAGTCGAGTTCGCGCGACGTCAGGCCGGCGGCGTGCAACGCCTTGAGCTCAGACGCGAACGCGATGCCCCAAGGGGCGGTGATCACGTAGAGTGGCTTGATTCCAAACCGATCGCGCGCGAGCAAGAGCGTCTCGCTGGTCGCGTCCCAGACGGCAAAGGCGAACATCCCGCGAAGGGGCGTGACGCAGCCAGGACCCCGCTCCTCGTAGAGGTGCAGCACGGTCTCGGTGTCGCCGGCTGAGCGGAGCGTATGCCCGCGAGCAATGAGGCCGGCGCGCAGCTCCTGGTAGTTGTAGATCTCCCCGTTGAAGACGATCACCTTGGAGCCGTCTTCGTTGTAAATCGGTTGCCGGCTGCCGCTCAGGTCGATGATGCTGAGGCGCCGCATCCCGAGACCGGCGGCCCCGCGCACGTGCAGCCCCTCATCGTCCGGCCCACGGTGCTGGATCGCGGTGCACATGCGACGCACCAACGACTCCGCCACGGGGCGTTCCCGATCGCGGTACACGATGCCAGCGATGCCACACATGTCGCGTGGCTGCAGAGCAAGAGTGGCGCCACGGCGGTGTGGCGTCGATGCAACACCGCCCGACTCGTGCTCCTATGCGATGGGACAGCAGGTGGATCGGCGGGGCGCAGCTCTTGCACAATCGGCGGAATGAGGGGATCAGGATTGGTACGACACGCCCACCGAGCGGGAGGTACTGGGATTGGAAGGTCGGCCGCTGGCCATGGGACTCGCTGTCCGCGACAGCGACGTCCCAATCGTGCATCGCCCGCGAGCCACACCGGGAGTGACGCGGACGTCGTTGTCGGATGCTTTAGCGCTCGGGCCCAACGCGTGGGATGCGCTGCTCGCGCGCGGCGCATCGCCGTCCCCGTTCATGAGCTGGGCATGGCATCGTGCCTGGGCAGACTCCGCGCCGCCGGCGGAAGTGGATGCGAGCCATGTCCTGCTGCTCCACGGTTCAGACAGCTCGCTCCACGCCGTTTTGCCCGTCCGGATGTGCCATGTCCGGTTCCACCGGGTTTGGGTGCGTGCACTGAACTGGGCCGTCGGCGATGTCGGCTGTCCGGATCAGCTTGACGTACTAGCTCTGCCTGAGGCCGATCTGCGATCCCTCGCGGCGGCTATCGAAGCCATGCCGTGGGAGATCATCATCCTCGACAACCTCGTGGAGCGAGCCCCGAATGCGGAACGGCTGTGCGCCGCCCTTGCGGCACGCGGGCACGCGATCCGATGGAACCCCCTTTGGAGCTGTCCGCGGCTCGAGCTGCCGCGTTCGTGGGACGGCTACCTCGCGACGCTCAGCGCCAACCGCCGCCAGATCCTGCGCCGCAAGGAGCGCAGCCTGTTTCGTGATCACACCGCCGCCGTTGTGGACTATGGGGAAGACCGGCTCGACGAGGGCTGGGACCACCTGCTGCGGTTGCACGAGCAGCGCTGGGACGATGCAGGCGGAGGAGCGTTCCGAGACGCGCGCAGCGAGCGCTTGCTGCGGCATTTCGCCGGCGAGATGGCGAAGCAAAAGCGACTGTGGCTGACCACGCTGGACTTGGATGGTCAACCCGCGGCGGCCTGGTACGGCTTCACGTCCGGCGACACGGTGTACTTCTACCAAGGCGGGCGCGACCCGCGCTGGAAGCGGGAAAGCGTGGGGTTGGTGTTGATGGGAATGATGATTCAGCGTGCGATTCAGCAGGGCTACCGCGCGTTCGACTTCCTGCGGGGGGACGACCACTACAAAGAGCAGTGGAGGCCGGCCCGACGGAAGACCGGCGAGACCGTCATCTTCCGCTCGGGGTGGAGACGGCTGTGGTTGCGCGCGCTCGATGCGGCCTCGGCATTCGGGCGGGAAGTGCCGAGCGATGTTTGACCGGGCAGCGCCCAGCTCGGACAGCGTCCTGCTCGTCGTCTCCATCGACACCGAGGAGGATAACTGGAACCGCAACCGTAGGAACGTCACGGTCGAGAACATCGGCGAGCTGCGTCGGCTGGCGGTGGTGTTCGACCGCCTGGGCGTGCGGCCCACTTACTTCACGGCCTATCAGGTCGCCATGGACCCTCGCGCCGCTGACGTGGTACGGGACGTATGCGATGGGGGCCGTGGAGAGATCGCTGCGCACCTGCATCCCTGGAACACGCCTCCCCTGAAAGAGACGTACGTTCCACGCCACTCGATGCTCAAGAACCTCCCGCGCGAACTCCAGCTGGCCAAGATCCAACGGCTCACGGAGACGCTCGAAGGGGCGTTCGATCTCACACCACGTGCCTTTCGCGCCGGGAGGTACGGCTTCGGCAGCGACACCGTGCGCGCGCTGCTGGGTTGTGGCTACCGTGTGGACAGCAGCGTCACTCCGTTTCTCAATTTGCAAGCGTTTGACGGCGGCCCGAATTTCGTCGGCGCGCCAATCGTACCCTACCGACTGGCGCCGGACAGCGACGTCCGACAGCCCGCGGCGGACGGGGCGCTGCTCGAGATTCCGCTCTCCCATGGCTTCAACCGTTCGCCCTTCAGTCTGTGGGGTCCCGTCCGTCGTCTGCTGGAGGGCGCACCCTTCCGCTGGTTTCATCTTGCAGGAGTCGCGCACCGCACCGGTCTGCTCAAGCGCATTGGCTTGTCCCCGGAGTTGGCCTCGGTGGATGAGATGCTGACCGTGTCGCGCCGGCTGCTCCAGGAGGGTGTGCCCTATCTGCATGTGTCCTGGCATAGTCCGACGCTCAAGCCCGGACTGAGTCCCTACACCGCCACGGCGGCGGACGTCGAGCGCCTGTACGCCTCGGTCGAGGCTTATGTGGAGGGCTTGGCGCGGATTACCTCCGTGAAATTTGCCACAGTGAGCGAAGCGGCATCGCTGCTGGCGCAATCTCTGCTCTCCCCAACTGCCCGGCAGGTCGCGACATGCTGAGAAACGTGGGGAGCACCTGGATCGTCACGGTGGTGACCGTTGCCGCGATGTATCTCCTCACGCCATTCACGCTCCACAAGCTGGGCGACGACGGGTACGGGACGTGGAATCTGATCAATTCGATCACCGGGTATCTGGGATTGCTCGTCCTGGGTGTCCCGATGGCCTCCGTGCGCTACTTTGCGCAACATGTCGCCACGGGCGACACGCGCAAGTTGAACGAGGCAATCGGCAGTTGCACCGCACTGTACGTCGTCCTGAGCGTGCTGGCCCTACTCGCGGGCGTGGGTATGTACGCCTTTTTCACCCTCGGCTATCACATTCCGGCCGCGCTGCACGGGGACGCCCGTTGGGCGTTCGGCGTCATGGTGATATTCGTGGCCGCTGGGTTCCTCGGCCTCCTGCCCAGCGGATTATTGGCGGCCCATGACGATTTCGTCCCGCGCAACATCGTGCGCTTGGCCGGTGTGCTGCTCCGCCTCGGGCTCACGATCGGCTTACTGGCGCTGCGAGCGTCGCTCACGATTCTCGCGATCGTTCAGCTGGCCTGTCTGCTATTCGACTTTGCGCTCTGCTGGTTCCTTGTGCGCCGGCGCTACCCCCAGGCACGAATCCGGCTGGCGGACTTCGATTGGTCGATGGCGCGCAGCATTTTCGCCTTCAGCATCTATGTCCTGGTGCTGAATGCCGGTGCTCGCCTCAGCTTCGAGACGGACGCGATGGTGATCGGCGGCTTCATGGACGTGGGGTCGATTCCTTACTTCACCGTCGCCAACAGCTTTCTCATCTACTTGATGGAGTTCTTGCTTGCCATCGCGGCAGTCGTGATGCCGACGGCCACGCGCCTGCAGACGCAGGGCAAACACGCCGAGCTGCGAGTGATTTTTTTGAAATGGTCCAAGATCGCGTTGTCGTTGACCGTTGCAGCTGGAGTCTTTCTCATCGTGCTCGGGCCGCGCTTCATCGCACTGTGGATTGATCCCACGTTCGAGGAGCCCGCAGGCCGGGTCCTTCAGATCCTCATGGTGTCATATCTCATCTTCCTGCCCGTGCGCGCCGTGGCGCTCCCCATTCTCATGGGCCTGGGAAAGGCGGGTGTGCCGACGATCGGGTTCCTGGTGGCTGGTATCATCAACGTCGTGCTGAGTATTGTGCTCGTGCGACCACTCGGACTCGCGGGGGTCGCGCTGGGCACCGCGATTCCGAATATCTTCTTCGCGGCCCTCCTGTTGGTGCAAGTGTGTCGCGAACTTGAGATGCCGATCTGGGAGTGCCTGGCGTACGTCGTTCCGCGGGCGATGCTGGGCGCCATTCCCGTGCTTGGCCTGCTGTTATGGTTCAAGGTCGGTCTCGAGGTTCGTGGGTTGGCTGGGCTCGCGGGCGCGGGCGTTGCCACCCTACTGCTCTTCGCTGTGACGTGGGTATTCTTCGTCTACCGGAAGGATCCGTACGTAGATCTGCGCTCCCGGCTCCCCCGGCTCCCAGCGTGGAGAAGAGTATGACGGTCTGGATTATCGCAGGGGGTCTTGCGGCATTGGCCCTTCCGATTGCCGAGATGGGATGCCGCTGGTGGATTCGCCGGCGTTCTCGCTACTACGTGTGGGCACCGCGCTCGAAGCTCGAGATCCAGCTGGACGGTGACGTGTTCCCCGGGCTCGAGCCGCGGGTGCGCTTCGACATCAATGCGGACGGCGAACGCGGCGGCCCCGCACCCGGCGATGAACCCGGACTGTTTCGGATTCTGGCAGCGGGTGGAAGCGCCGTCGAATGCTACGCGCTCGACCAGCCCACGACCTGGCCTGGGATGCTCGAGCGCCTGCTGAACGAGCCGGACAATCTCCGCGCCCTGGGCACCCGGCGCGTGCACGTCGGGAACATCGGGCACTCGGGCGTCGGCTCGGCCGAGCTGGATCTCATTCTCGAGCGCCTCCTGCCCCAGTACCGCCACCTCGATGTGATTCTCATCATGGTGGGCGCCAGCGATGTATACCACTGGCTGGAGGAGGGGGCCTCGCCCGCGCGTCCGCCCTCACCGGTGCCGGAAGAGATGCTGTTTGCGTGTCACCCGGCACAACGCTTTGGCTGGAAGCCCGCTACGTTGGCCCTGACAGAAGTTGCGCGCCGCGTCCGCCAGTCGTGGTTTGGGAAAATACAGGTCAAGGAGCACGCCGGGTCATGGTTCGCGGCCGCTCGCAGGATGCGCGCCGAGGCCAAAGACGTGCGAACGACGATGCCGGACCCGTCCGTCGTGTTGGTCAATTTCGAGCAGCATTTCAGTCGGCTCGTCCGGAGAGCGAAGACCCATGCGGGTCGTGTGCTCATCGTGCGCCAGCCGTGGTTCGAGAAGGACTACACCGCCGAAGAGAAGGCGCGCTTCTGGCACGGCGGTGTCGGGAAGCCGTGGAAAGAAAAGGTCAGCACCTATTTCACTCTGGAGCTCGTCAACCGCCTCCTGGGTCGCGTTGATGCTCGCGTGGTTGAGGTCGCTGAAGCGCTCGGCGTTCCGTACCTTGACCTGCGGCCGCTGCTGAACGAGGGCTTGCGCCACTACTACGACCATGACCACTACACTCCCGCCGGCGCGGCCGTGGTGGCGCACGCGGTCGCGACTGCCCTCCTCGCGCGGCCGGCGTCGATGGGGCGGCTATTCGGGCCCGCGGTGGCGGCGAACAGCTAAGGAGTCGCGGCAGCTGCGGAACAGCGCGGCAATAGCGGGGGCATGCGGTTCAAGGAGCATGTGATCGCCGTGGCAACCGTCCGGCCCGACGTATTGCTCCGTCTCGCGCGCCACCCGTCGCCAGCGCAGCATCGGGCTGCGCGGGCGCAGCCAATCTCTGTTGGGGATGAACAAGCTCAGACGGCCGCCGAAATGGCGAGGGATGTAGCGACGGAGCGCGACGACCGTGGCGGCCTCAATCCTCGCCCGTAGAAGCAGCACGGGATCCGGTACGGCGAGGGAACTGGCGTCACGCCTCGCCTTGCGGTTACGCAGTCTCTCGGTGACGTACAGGCGGCGGTCCCGATTTGAAAGCGACAGCAGCGCACGAGCGTGGGTGCTCACCCGTTCCACCTGACCCGCGAGGCGCTGCCCGAGTTGCGGGAGCCGCCGGTACGACGTTGGATACGGGCTCGTGAACATGGCGACGAAGCTGATGTTCGCGCCGTCCTGGAGGAGTTGTCGCGCCAGCTCGAAGGCAATCGTGCCTCCGGCGCAATAGCCCGCAATGACATAGGGACTGTCGGGCCGAAAGGCGCGAATCTGGCCGGCAAAGTAGGCGGCCAGGTCCTCGATGCTCGTGAGGGGCTCGCGCTGACCATCGACACCAGGCGGCTGCAGCCCGAAGAACGGCTGATCGTCGCCCAGCTGCTGCGCCAGAAAACGGTAGCAGAACACGTCGCCGTTGTGCCCGGGCACGCCAAAAACGGGAACCTGTTTTCCGCGGGGCTGGAGCGGCACGATGGCCCGCTCCTGCCGGGCGAGCGCCTCGGCCGACCGGAGGAATTCCACGATATCGCTCTTGCGCTCCCGCAGCCGCTCGCGCAGCTCGGGAGTCAGCACGCCGGTCGGGGCAGTGCACCGCAGCTGATCGCCGTCCGCCCAGACCTGAATGTCGCGGCTGCGCAGTTCCTCGAGAAAGGCCGGCACGATCACAGCGCGAACTCCTCTCGCTCTCTGGCGTCACTGATCGGTGCCTTCGTCTTCGCGACCCAGGACAGGCCGTCGATGACCTCGGCCAGACCGCCCACCGTGGGGCGCTCGAAGAGGTTGCGAAGCGGGAGATCCACCCCGAAGACATCGCGGATGCGCGACACCGCCTTGATCGCCACCAATGACTGCCCGCCCAAGTCGAAGAAATCGTCGTTGATGCCGATATTCTCCACATACAGCAATTCGCTCCAAATGGCGGCGAGCGCCTTCTCGGTCTCCGTGCGTGGCCCGACGAAATCGTGAGCCGGCTGGATGTTCCGATACGCGAGGGCCGGAAGAGCCTGCCGATCGACTTTGCCGTTCGACGTGAGCGGTAGCCGCTCCAGGCGGATGAAGTACGTGGGCAGCATGTACTCCGGTAACCACGTGGCGAGGTGAACGCGGAGCTCCGCGGCGGTCAATGGCTTTTCGCTCACGTAGTACGCTGCGAGGCGATTGATGGTTGTCTCACTCGATTGTGACGGCTCGGTGTACCCGATCTCCGCCATGATCTGCTGCACGCGCTGTTCATCAATCTCGTCGTCGAGCTCTCCTAGGGCCTCATCGCGGGTCTTCTGCCCCAGGCGCACGTCCCAACTGTAGGGCAGCGCGTAGTTGTGGAACCCACGCTGCTTCTTGTGGACGTAGATGCCGACATCGTTGATGAGGCAGTTGGTCGACCGGCCCGTGTCCGACGGGCGGAGCCACGGTGTGCGCTGCCGCAAGTAGGCGTGCAGCTCCGCGAGCGGCACGCTCCAATACCGATAGAAGTCGACAAACTGAATGTCGCGGAATACGCCATCGTCACGGAAAACGTCAACCTCGAGGTGGCACGAGACCGCATCCGCACGCCGGTGGTAGGCTTTGCGCGCCTCGAGCACCAGGGCGTCCAGCTTGGCGACGTCGAAATCCTCACGCTGGAAGACCTCTTCCGTCAGGCGCGTCTCGAAGAATTGACCCCGCGAAAGTCCGGTGACGATGTAGCGGATGCCTTTCTCGTGAGCGAGGTTGGTGGCCAATGTGTAGATGGTCTTGAAACAGCCATTGCAGACGTTGGCGAAGCGCTTGAGGCTGTCGACAAAGATCTCGTTCATGTGTGGCGTACCACCCATGACGAGCTCGAGGCCGAGCGCGTCCACGACCCGGCGGATGTTGGTCTTGGCTTCGTCCGAGATGAAGCCGTTGTCCAAGGTGAAGACCAGCGGCGTCAGCCCGAGGTCGCACAGCTGATACAGCATGTACGTGCTGTCCTTGCCGCCGCTCAATAGTACCAAGCAGTCGTAGGCTCCTGTGCGCCTCGCCTTCATCTCCGCGACGAGCGCCGTGAGCGCGTCCTGGGTTTTGAAATACGCCTGCGCCTTGTCGACATACGCGTCAAAACCGCGGCAGACATTGCACACGCCCGCCGCGTCGTAGCTCGTCCCGGGTACGTTGGACGCGAGACCACACCGTGTGCAGTGCGCCAACCGTTTTGCCGCCCGTACGGCGACGGGATCGACCAGATCCACCACGCACTCGCGCACGCCGTCGTGTTGCAGAAGCCGGGCCTCGATCTCGCCCAGCTCGATGCGCGCCCCGGCGACTTTCACCTGATGATCGGCGCGGCCCAGGAACTCCATGCGGCCAGCGGCGCTCCAGCGCGCGATGTCTCCGCTCCTGTACAAACGCAGCGGCGCCCCGGAGCCATTGTGTCTCGGATCTTTCGTTGTCAAGAACTTCTGCGCGGTGAGGTCTGGGCGATTGAGGTAGCCCCGAGCCAGTCCGTCCCCCGCGAGGTACATCTCACCGATGACCCCGGGAGGAACGGGACGGAGCTGTTCGTCCAGGATGTACACGCCGGCATTCGCCGCGGGAATTCCGATCGGCACGGAGAGCGCCCGATCCTGGTCCACGTCGTAGCGGTGAATCATGCAACCGACCGTGGCCTCGGTCGGGCCATACTCGTTGTAGATGTCTACGGGGCGGCCGAAGTTCTGGGTGACCTGCCGCGCGAGCGGCTGGCCGAGGAGTACGTGAACGCTTCCGTGTTCTGCCTCCCCTCGGTGCAGGAGGGCTTCGGCATCGTGTTCCTGGAGGCGATGGCCGCCGAGCTGCCGGTGGTGGCCTGCCGCATCGCGGCGGTCCCCGAGGTGGTGCTCGACGGCACGACCGGGCTGCTGGGGGAGCCGCGCGATCCTGGCGCGCTCGCGGAGGCGCTCGAGCGGCTGATCCGCGAGCCCGCGCTGGCCAAGCGCCTGGGGCAAGAGGGTCGCCGCCGCGCGCTCGGCTTCTCCCCGCGGCACGTCGCGGAGCGCTTCCTGAGCGCGGTACACTCCACGCAGGATCGGCTGGGACAGCGGGCACGAGGAGGCTGACCGTTCCATGGTGTACGCGACCCGGAAGTTCACGTTCTCGGCGGGCCACCGCTACGGGCGGCCCGAGTGGGGCCCGGAGGAAAACGCGCGGGTGTTCGGATCGCTCACGGTGGCCCACGGGCACAACTACGCGCTCGAGGTGACGATCCGCGGCGAGATCGACCCGCGCACCGGCATGGTGATGGATCTGGCCGAGCTCAAGCGCGTGGTGGGCGAAGCGGTGGTCTCGCGTTTCGACCACGCGGATCTCAACCAGGATCCACTCTTCCCGCCCGGGACGATCCCCACCACCGAGAACCTCGTCCGCGCGATCTGGGATCTGCTCGGCCCGAAGCTCGGCGCCGAGCGCCTGCACCGGCTGCGGCTCTGGGAGGATCCGACCTTCTACGTGGAGTACCTGGGCGGGTGAGCGCCTTCGCGATCACCCGGTCGTATCACTTCAGCGCCGCACACCAGCTCGCCAATCCCGCCCTCTCCGACGCGGAGAACGCCCGGATCTATGGCCAGTGCTTCCGCCAGCACGGGCACAACTATGGGCTCCAGGTGACGGTGGCCGGCGCGCTGGACCCCGCCACCGGCATGTCGGTGGATCTCGGCGTGGTGGACGCCGCGGTGAAGAGGGCGGTGCTGGACCGCGTGGATCACTACGATCTCTCCGCCACCGTGCCCGCGCTCGCGGGCGTGATCACGACCGGCGAGAACCTGGTCCGCGTGTTCTATCACTGGCTCGAGGACGCGTTGCCCCCGGGCGTGCTCCGGGGCGTGACCCTGGTGGAGACCGTCAACAACGTGTTCGAGTACTCCGGCGAGACTCACGCCGACGAGGTGATCCCACGATGATCGAGCGGCTCATTCACGACCTCCTGAAGGAGATCGGCGAGGACCCGACGCGCGAGGGCCTGGACAAGACACCGGCCCGCGTGGCCAAGGCCTGGGAGTACCTCACCTCCGGCTACAAGCAGAACGTGCACGAGGTGCTCAACGAGGCGCTCTTCACCGAGGAATACGACGAGATGGTGGTCGTGAAGGACATCGACCTGTACTCCCTGTGTGAGCACCATCTCCTCCCGTTCGTGGGAAAGTGCCACATCGCGTACATGCCATCGCGCAAGATCGTCGGACTCTCGAAGCTACCGCGGCTGGTGGAGATGTTTGCCCGCCGGCTGCAGGTGCAGGAGCGGCTCACCACCCAGATCGCGCAGACGCTGAACGAGGTGCTGCAGCCGCGCGGCGTCGCGGTCGTGATCGAGGCGATCCATATGTGCATGCTGATGCGGGGCGTGGAGAAGCAGAACTCCAAGGCGGTCACCTCCGCCATGCTGGGCGCCTTCCGCGAGAACCCGGAAACCCGCGCCGAGTTCATGGAGCTGATCCGGGCCCGCGGGGGGCTGGTCATTTGAAGCTCGCCGGCCAGGTCGCC
>Ga0137418_10006426_pt1 | contig 10806 bp, 9 predicted proteins | sample CZODoug3_1_2_16f_FD_122242 | JGI IMG/M metagenome (GOLD analysis project Ga0137418, IMG submission 122242) | Vadose zone soil fungal communities from Angelo Coast Range Reserve, California, USA - CZODoug3_1_2_16fungal (Hybrid Assembly) | ecosystem: Environmental > Terrestrial > Soil > Vadose... | reverse complement strand
CCTACACAGTGCCAAGCCCGCAGACCGTTCCGACGCAGGAAGCCGGAACCGCGCCTCGTCCCAGCGGTGTGTGCTAGTCGGGAGCGATGCGGCGCCACTTCTCCGGTGACGCTAATTATCTGGAATTAGTCGCCAAGCCATGGTGAAAGGCGGTTCGCCCACACTCATTTTTGCTGTTTGTGCCACCACTCCTGAAGCGATTTGCAGCGCCCTTCTTCATCAAGAGAAATCAGGAAGATTCCATCAAGTTTAGTTTGTAGCCCTGGGGGAACTCGAACAAACGACGCCGACCATCTGGCAATGTTTAGCCCAGCATTCACAACCAAAATCTCGTATCCGAATCTAATGTTCTCTTCGGTCCGGGCCACCTCAGACCAATACTCGAAAATGGCTTTTCGTCCACGCATGGGTTCGAGAAAAGGTGTGACCTGGTAAGTGCCGTCTTCGGTGAAGAGCGCCGTGGCGCCTTCTGGATCCCGGTTCTCCCAGGCGTGACCGTAAGCATCCAGCCAGGATTTAAACGCGACCACCTCGTTGCCCATTCCAAGTCTCCGGGTAGCTTCAGCTGACCTTACAAAGTTTGGATCAATGAATTGAGAGAACCATGAGGGTGCCCGTCGCGATGTTAATGGACAAGGCGCAAGCCGGGCGAAGCGCTGGCATCGAAGATTCTAGGACTGCATGCCTGCCAGTATCTTCCTCATGTCGCTGCCCCAAGCTTACTTGCCCAAACGGAACTCAATCCGGACACGAGCGGGAGAATCAACCGGCAGCCCGTCGCGTTTCGCAGGCCTAAAGTGTATCTGTTTTGCCGCTTGGATAGCTGCTTCATCGAGACCGTGGCCTAGGCCGCTCACCACGCGAGTCACTTGTACTTGGCTCGAGGCGAGGAAGACCACCTCCAGCACGACGTCCCCTTCCATTCTAAGAGTGCGCCCTTCGTTGGAATAGACGGGGTTCGGCATGGATAGGATGTCGACAGCGGCGGTCACGCCACCAGTGACAGGCGCGCTCTTCCTGGTGCCCTCGGAGGCGACCGTGCCGCGTACGCCCTGAGCACCGCCACTTCCATTGCCATAGCCGGGGCCGCCGGGCAGCTGAGGCGAGCCGGCTTGGTTGATGTTCCCAGCCCGGTTTGGATTTCCGGGACCCGAGATTCCGTTCGGGTCGCCAAAGCCGCCGGTCTGCACTTTGTTCGCAGGAGCGGCCACCGTAGCTGGCGCAGGACTTCCCCCCGAACTGAGATTGCCGATCTTCACATCTTCCCTTGGGGGCTTTGGCTCGTTCGTCTTCAGAACAATCTCGGTTTGAGTAAGAACCGGCTTGAGTTCCACAGGCTTCTCTTCCACTATGTGAACTTTTCGCAGTTCAGGTTTGGGCATCAAAAATACGTGCGGCTGCCGGGGGCTCAACTGAGGCAACACTGGGGGTGGTTCGGGCACTTCCGGCTTGAGCTCTGGCGGCCGTGGCGGAGTCTTTGGCCTGATCTTTGGACGCGGTGGGGGCGGGGGAGTTGCGGGGGGAACGTGAATTTCCGTTACCGGCTGCACCAATTCCACAACATCAAATTTCAGCACGGTTCGCATCGTCTGCGGGAAAACCACGGGACTCAAGAGGAGCAAACCCAGGGTGACCAATTGTCCGACGGCGCTCAGACCCATCCGGCCCCACCGCGATTTCTGGTCTGGCAGAAGTTCAAAACGCGCCGCGACTCTCTTACTGCTGATCGCGCCTTTGCCGGTCAGGGGGCTGGAGCTCTTACGGTTCAGCTCGACACTCTGGCGTAACAGAATTGATTTTGATGCGACAATCCCAGTTGTAGGCGCGGGGCTTTTGAGGTTGGGGTTCAGCTCGATGCTCTGCCGTAAGGGAATGGCCTTTGATTCGACAGTGCCGGTAGAAGGAGTGTGGGGCTTAAGGTTGGGGTTTGGCGGCACGCCCAGGCTCTGTTGAAGTGATTTTGCTTCGACAATCCCCGTTGGGGGCCCGGGGCTTTTGAGGTTGGGGTTCAGCTCGATGCTCTGCCGTAAGGGAATAGCCTTTGATTCGACAGTCCTGGTAGAAGGAGTGTGGGGCTTAAGGTTGGGGTTTGGCGGCACTTCTGGGCGCTTTTGAACTGAATGTGTTTCGAGCATCGAAGTATCGAGCTCGCCGGGGCGCGCGTAACGCCGACGGAACTCGTTTGCTGCAGAATCCGCCATGAGGGCAGGCTAGCATGCAGAGGGCAAACCGTCGCTTGTACCGAAGACCAGTTTAAGGACAGGGGTTTAGGGGTGCTTACTGTTCTTGTTTTCCCATGCCTGCAGCGCTTATCGTGGTTTCACATGATTTCATAGCAATGCCGGGTAATCCAACCATGAAAACACGAGCTTCATTGAAGCAACCGGCATCTTCCCTAAGTGGTTCATGCCTGGTCAACGCGTTTAGCAGTCTGCTGGAGCTCAGACGGTGGCGACACGATCAGGAGTTTTCGCGGCGCGGTAGATGGCTTCGATGAGGGCAATGCTGCGGCGGCCCTCGAGGCCGTCGCAGGCAGGGGCGTGGTTGTACTGGATGGCTTGGAGAAAATCTTCGAGGACGGCTTGGTGGCCGCGGAAATCGCTGACGACGGCGGTGGAGGCGCTTTGGTTTTCGTCGCGGGCGGCGGATTCCGCGGCGGCTGGGGTGCTGCGGAAATTTGCGGCGATGATGCGGTCGTGTTCGACGATGACGGTGCCTTCGGAGCCGGAGATTTCAACGCGGCGGGGGTAGCCAGGATAGGCGGCGGTGGTGGCGTGGAAAATGCCCAAGGCGCCGCCGGCGAATTCGAGGATGGCGACGGCGGTGTCTTCGGCTTCGATCTTGTGAAGCTGCGTGGCGGTGCGGGCTTGAACGCGAACGACATCACCGAGCAGCCAAAGGAGCAAATCGACGGTGTGAACACCTTGATTGATCAGGGCGCCGCCGCCGTCGAGTGCGAGTGTGCCGCGCCAGTGCGAATTGGCGTAGTACTCGGGAGGGCGATACCACTTCACGCGGGCATCGACGAATAAGAGCTTGCCGAGCAGGCCTTGATCGAGCCAGGTTTTGAGTTGCCGAATGTGCGGCTTCATGCGGTCCTGAAAAATCACCCCGAGCCGGACGCTGGATTGTTTTGCGGCTTCGATGAGCGCATCGGCGCGTGCGGTGCTGATTTCGATCGGTTTTTCCGTTAGGACGTGCAGGCCGTGACGGGCGGCGGCGATGCCTTGGGTGGCGTGGAGGCCGGAGGGACTGCCGATAATGACGACATCCATGGGGCGATGTTTTAGGAAGGCAACGAAATCTAGATAGGGAGTGCCGCCGTGTTCGCGGCAGAGGCGGGCGATTTTTTCGGCGTTGGTTCCGTGGATGGCGGCGATTTGGACGCCGGGGATGGCGCGGGCGGCGCGGGCGTGTGTCTCCGTGATGTTGCCGCCGCCGATGAGGCCGATGTGGAAGGTCATGGAAAGTGATCAGTGATCAGTTTTCAGTGCTCAGTAAGAGAAGAAGGATAGTTGGAAATATGGTTTTTTCCAAATGACCCGATGAAAGACGCGTCGAATCAACGATAGGCGGCGACGAAGTCCTTGTAGGCGGCCTCGGTGGCTTCGGGCGTGGCGATTGCCGAAGTGATCAAGACGCGGTAGCGGAAGGTGACGCTGGCATTGGGGGCTAGAGAGAAATTCAACTCTTGCTTGCCCTCGCTGAAAATTTTCTGGCCGAGCGGGTTGGCGGCGAAAAGACCGTAGCCGCGGGCGTGCCAGTAGGTGGGAAAGCCGGGGTTGGCAGGGTGGTCGAGAATGGTGATGGTGACGGGCTCGTCGCCGACGAGACCGCTCAAATTGCACCAGCGGCCGCGCGTGCCCCAGGCGGCGTCGCCTTTTTTGCCTTCACTGGTGAGGTAGGTGCCGTTGACGCCGGTGTTGTCCAGCTTGGCGACGGCAGTGGCATGGCCGCTCGCGTCGGTGTAGACCTCGGGTTTGTCGGAAGGGATTTCGAGAGCGCGGACGACGCGAAGGCCCAAGAGGCCGTCTTTCTCATCCTTGAAATCGACTTTCGTATCGAGCGCGCGCAGGGTGGTGATGCGGTCCACGCTGCGGAAGCCGGGCCCGCCGCGGAAGACGAAATGGGTTTGCTCGTGAAGCAAAACTTTTTTGTCGAAGTTGACCCAATCGGTTTCGACGTCAAGCTCGCCCAGATCCGAACCGTTTTTGGCCGAGACCACGGCGCGATGGAGAATCGTGCCCATCTTTGGCGCGTTTTCCGGTTTGATGGCGTCGGAATTATTCCAGAAATCGATGCCATTGACGCTCTCGTAGTTGAACCAAAGGCCGGCGTGATGCGGGTGATCGACGCGTTCGCCGGAGCGCTGCTCGAGAGGAAAGCCGCGAGTGACAATGGTGCCTTTGGTGGTGCGCAGTGGATAGAGAACGGGTTTTTTCAGGGTCGCCGGCCAGATGTAGGAGGTGAATGGCTGGCCATCGATGGAGATGTCGACGCGGCGAGCTTGCTCGTTTGCGATGACGGTGATTCTCTCGGGTGGATTTGGACCTGCGGCGATGAAAGACGTCAGAAACATAGCCGCAGAGAAGAGAACGAGAGACGCGGCGGCGATGAGAATGCGCATGGTTAGCTGCGGCCTCCAAAGATGGTCAAATGTTTTCCGGCACAATATAAGGTGCGCGATAACTACCACGTAGGAGACGGTTGGCTTCCTCATCGCCAATGACCTGCTCCTGCGCGGAATCGAATTGCAGCGTACGCCCCAGACGGTACGAGGCATTGGCTAGATGAACCAGTGTGGTCGAGATGTGGGCTTCCTCAATCGGAGAATGAATATCCTGGGCGCGACGGCTGCGAATGCAGTCGATGAAGTTTGCGTAATGGTCACCAGAACCCTTGCCGTGTGGCCCGGGTTCGGTCTCATCTGTCAGCCAGGTCTTGTATGTATCGTATCCATCGATGCCGAGATAGCCTTTTGATCCATAGAAAACGTTGCCGACGGTGTTCGTCTTTGCGTCTTTTGGCCCCAAGGACGGTTTGTCAGTGGGCTTTTTGGTTGGTTCGGCGGTCAGTCCCGCGGCGGGCACACCACTGGTCCCGTAAGCGCCGCTGCCTATCTCCACTTCGTGATTGGTGATCCAGTGCCGGACTGCGACTTCCATCATCTTGCGCTTGCCATCCGCACCATCGAAACAGAAAGTGGCATTCAAGACATTAGGCGTCTCCTGGTCGTCCTCGAACATGAAGTGCCCACCCATGGCGGACGCAGATACTGGGAAACCAACACCCAAACCCCATCGCGCAATATCGATTTCGTGGATTGCCTGGTTGCCGATTTCACCGTTCCCGGTGTCCCAAATCCAATGCCAATTGTAGTGAAAGCGATTGCGCGTAAACGGTTTCAGAGGAGCGGGGCCGGTCCACAGGTCATAATTAACGCCGGCCGGAACGGCTTCCACTGCAGCGTGCCCAATCGATGGCCGCCACTTGTAGCAAAGCGCGCGGGCCATGTACACGTCGCCGATCGTGCCGTTACGCAGTTGCTGAATGGCTTCCACCATACCTGGGTTCGATCGCGACTGGCTGCCGTGCTGGCAAATTCGGTTGTACTTCTTTACGGCACGCACCAGTTGTCGCCCTTCAAACCAGTTATGCGAGCACGGCTTTTCTACATACACATCTTTTCCGGCCTGGCACGCCCAGATGGCCATTAGCGCGTGCCAATGATTGGGCGCGGCGATTGAAATGGCATCAATATCTTTGTCCTCAAGCAGCTTACGAACATCGACGTAGGATTTGGGTCTTGGCAATCCCAGCTTCTCGATGTCTCCGAGGCGATGGTTCGACACGGTCTCATCCACATCGCACAGAGCGGCAATCTCTGTGCCTGGAACACGCGAAAAGCCGTGGATGTGATCGTTGCCGCGACCTCGCACTCCGCAAATTGCCACCCGGACACGATCATTTGCGCCCGTGATTCTTGCATAGCCGGATGACGTGACGCCCAAAGCAGTGCCGGCTACTCCGGCGCTGGTGAGTTTCAGAAAGTCCCGCCGTGAAGCTTTTGGTGAAGACATAGAACCTCCATCAAATCCGAAGAGAATGCGCCAAGCCTAAGAGACAGTTCTTGCACTCGTAACTGGCCTTGGCGAATCCCCACGTGCCGTTGCCAGGATTCCCCCAGCAGGCCAATAGTAAGCCAAGACATGAAATTCAGGTGTTGAGACTTACTAAAGGAATCGTTTATCAGTCTTGATTTGACTGGGCGGCCCGGGACCATAAAAACCTTGAGGGGATCAATCCTGGACCAAGGTGGTGCGGAGAAAACTGGCGATGGATTCAGTCAACTTTCGAGGACACTCGGTACGCGCCGCCGCGAGTGCCAAACTCCTCTTCAGGCAATGACCTTCGACGCGAAACTTCTGAAAGAAGTGCGAACGCCCCCTCAGGGCATGCTCGGGAAGTATTGAGTAGCCGAAACCAGATTCCACGAGGCGCTTGATCGCTTCCGTGTCATCAGCCTCCATCAGCACATGGGGCGTCACGCCGATCTCGTTGAAAAACCGGTCGATGACCATGCGCACATTGCTTCGCTTCGGGTAAAGCAGAAATGGGACGTGGGCGAGTTCCGAGGCTCGCAGCGAGCTGACATGTCCGCTTCCCACCTTGTTTGCCGAGGGGCGCACCATGAGCAGTTCTTCGTCAAAAAGCGGAATGAGACTAAGGCCGGCCTCCGAAACGGGGAGCGAGATGAGCGCCAGGTCAAAGCGGCGATCGAGCAGGCCAGCAACCATTTCCTCCGTGACGCCAACCGTCACGCGTATTTCCGCTTTGGGGTACCGCTTTCGCAGCTGCCTCAGTGGACCACCCAGCTGGTAGATCAGGGTAGTAACGCCCGTCGCGAAATGGAAAGGGCGAACATCTTTCGCCAGATCGTTTTCAAATTCCTGCTGGATATGGCCCATCATCTTCACGACTTCCTTGGCACGTTCAGCGAGGCGCAACGCCGCCGGAGTGGGAATCAACCGTTTTCCACGCCGCACGAAAAGTTCCGTGTGAAGTTCGTCAGCAAGATTATGGAGCTGGAGACTGACGGCGCCGGGCGACAGGTGAATTTTTTCCGCCGCGCGGGTCATGCTGGGTGAGTCCATGACCGCGAGAAACAGTTCGAGCTGGTGGATATCCATCTAGCTGCTCCGATAAGCGCTCATTGCACAGACGTGCGGTTGCCGCCGGAGTCTGCGACCTTCGCTTTTCACATCGGTGAGAGTCGCAACGCATTCTACACTGCGGGCAAGTGGTTGCGGCAAATTCCGGCGCGCCGCAACAGCCGCGAGCTGGTCCAAGGACCAAAAAGCGATTTCTAAATTGAAAGTGGCGCAGGCAACTGATATATGTCTGAGGCGCATGTCCAAGGTCACGTTTTAGTTGTTTACGGCGGCTGACTGGCGCGTTGAAGACAATTGTTTCAGCGATGCCGAAAGCGGTGCTACAGGTGATGAAAATTTAAAATGCGAATCATTGATGCCAAAGTGATTGTTTGCAGCCCGGGTCGGAACTTTGTGACGCTGAAGGTCACGACGGAAGACGGGATCCACGGACTCGGGGACGCAACGCTAAACGGCCGCGAACTCGCGGTTGCCAGCTATCTCTCCGACCATGTTATTCCGCTGTTGATTGGACGCGATGCGCGGCGGATCGAAGACATCTGGCAATACCTTTATAAGGGAGCGTACTGGCGGCGTGGCCCGGTCACCATGTGCTCGATAGCCGCCGTCGATACCGCCCTTTGGGACATCAAGGGCAAGGCCTTGAACGTGCCCGTCTATCAGTTGTTGGGAGGGGCATCGCGAGACGGCGTTCTTGTCTACGGCCACGCCAACGGGCCAGACATCGAGGAAACCGTTCAGGCCGTCGCTGAGTACATCAAACTCGGATACAAGGCGATTCGCGCGCAAAGCGGCATTCCCGGATTGCAAAGCACATACGGGGTTGGGCGCGGCAAGTTGTATTACGAGCCTGCGGAAAAAAATGCACCACTCGAAGACGCCTGGAGCTCAGAACTCTACTTGAATTTTGTGCCGCGACTATTCGAACGACTGCGGAAGGAATTTGGCGAGGATCTTCCCTTGCTGCACGATGTTCATCACCGGCTAACGCCGATCGAAGCAGCACGCTTGGGAAAAAGCCTCGAACCTTTTCACCTGTTCTGGCTTGAAGATCCAGTTCCGGCGGAGTTGCAAGAAAGCTTTCGCTTGATTCGCCAGCACACTACTACTCCTTTGGCGGTGGGTGAAGTTTTCAACTCGATTTACGATTGCCAGCAACTCATCCAGGAACAACTCATTGACTACATTCGGACCGCGGTTGTGCATGCCGGGGGAATTTCACATTTGAGGAAAATCGCCAGCCTGGCAGAGCTTTATCAAGTCCGAACCGGGTGCCACGGCGCCACCGACATGAGTCCCGTATGCATGGCCGCGGCGCTGCATTTTGATCTGAGCGTCCATAATTTTGGTATCCAGGAATTCATGCGCCACACGGAGGAGACGGACCGTGTCTTTTCGCATTCCTACAGTTTTTCTGACGGTATGATGCATCCTGGTGATGTTCCGGGCCTGGGCGTGGATTTGGATGAAACTTTGGCATCCAAGTACGCCTATCAACGGGCATACCTGCCCGTGAATCGCAAACTCGACGGAACGATGCACAGTTGGTAGAAAGCAGCTTTTCCTCTAAACCATAAACCATGGACTCTGTGCGCCCAAATGCAACATCCGACCTCTCGGCGTCGCCGACGCAAACTACTGCTACGGCAGCGAGTGAACCGCCTTTGCCAAAGGCTCCCTCTGGCCAAGGCTATTTTCGCTGGGTGATCTGCACACTCCTTCTATTCGGCACCACCAAGAATTATATGGACCGAAATGTTCTCGGAGTGCTCAACAAGACGCTCCAACACGATCTAGGTTGGAGCGAAATTGACTACAGCAATCTTGTGGTGTCATTCCAGGCGGCTTATGCACTGGGGATGGTAGTGGTCGGCCGGCTCATCGACAAGCTGGGCACTCGATTGGGTTACGCGTTGGCGATGGTTTTTTGGAGCCTCGCGTCGATGGGGACCGCGCTGGGGAGTTCCCTCACGAGCTTTGCTTTCTCGCGAGTCGCACTGGGGTTCGGGGAAGCTGCCATCTTTCCCGCCAGCATTAAGGCGGTGGCAGAATGGTTCCCGAAGAAAGAACGCGCACTGGCCACCGGAATTTTTAATGCCGGCACGAGCATTGGCGCCATGCTCACGCCGGTCGTAGTGCCCTGGATCAACGCACGGTGGGGATGGCGCGGAGCGTTCATTGGAATCGGTGCGCTGGGTTTCGTCTGGCTCGTGTTCTGGCTTTTGATTTATGGCAAACCAGAAGAGCACCCGCATGTCTCCAAGGCGGAACTCGATTACATTCGCAGCGATCCGCAAGTGCCGGCGCGGAAAATAAAATGGGCTGCTTTGCTTCCGCTTCGGCAAACCTGGGCGTTCATCGCGGGGAAATTCCTGACCGATCCGGTCTGGTGGTTTTATCTTTTCTGGGTGCCCGGATTTTTACAAAGCAAGCACGGCCTCTCGCTGACAGGGATTGGCGCTCCGATCGTCGTGATTTATTTAATGTCCGATGTCGGCAGCGTCGCAGCGGGTTGGATGTCATCGTGGATGATCAAGCACGGCAATACCATCAATGTTGCTCGCAAGACCGCCATGCTCCTTTGTGCCGCCTGCGTTACACCCATCGTGTTTGCATACCGCGTAGAAAGCACCTGGTCCGCCGTACTGCTGATCGGTCTGGCAGCCGCGTGTCATCAAGGATTTTCCGCCAATCTCTATACGTTGACCTCAGATATGTTTCCGGCTGGGGCCGTCGGCTCGGTGGTGGGAATCGGAGGCATGGCGGGCGCGATCGGGGGTTTGTTCATCGCCACCATCGTGGGCCACGTGCTTCAGTGGACTGGGAGCTACAAGGTTCCATTCCTTATTGCCGGCTCCGCCTATTTGGTGGCTCTCGCCATAATCCATGTTCTGACTCCCAGGCTGGAGCCAGCCAGGATCAATTGAGAAGCCCAAACGTGAATCTGGAAACTTTCCACGCAAACCGTGTCAATGCATTGACAGCCGGTTCCCGATTGAATAGGCGGTCGAGGTGAGCGCATGAGTTTGACGATCAAGCCGAAGAAAGAATGCCACTGGGACCTCGTCAGTCTGGGCGAGGTTATGATGCGGCTCGACCCGGGCGACCGCCGCATTGCGACGGCGCGATCCTTTGAAGTGTGCGAGGGCGGAGGGGAATACAACGTTGCGCGCGGGCTGAAGCGTTGCTTCGGCTTGGACACCGCGGTCGTCACAGCGTTCGCCGATGATCCTGTGGGGAGGCTCCTTCAGGATCTCATTTACCAGGGTGGCGTGGACCAGTCGCTGGTGCGCTGGGTGGAGCACGATGGCGTGGGCCGCGCGGCGCGCAACGGCCTCAATTTTACGGAGCGCGGCTTCGGCGTGCGTGCAGCGCTGGGAAGTTACGATCGCGGGCACACCGCGGTCTCGCAATTGAAGCCGGGCGACATCGATTGGGATCAGGTTTTTGGAAAGCCGGGCGCGCGCTGGTTTCATACCGGCGGCATCTTCTGCGCCCTTTCACCGACGACCCCGGAAGTTACCTTGGAAGCTATGCAGGCAGCGAGGCGGCACGGCACGATCGTTTCCTACGACCTGAACTACCGCGCGTCCTTGTGGAAGTCTCACGGCGGCAAAAAACAGGCGCAGGACGT
>Ga0137418_10006425_pt1 | contig 10807 bp, 10 predicted proteins | sample CZODoug3_1_2_16f_FD_122242 | JGI IMG/M metagenome (GOLD analysis project Ga0137418, IMG submission 122242) | Vadose zone soil fungal communities from Angelo Coast Range Reserve, California, USA - CZODoug3_1_2_16fungal (Hybrid Assembly) | ecosystem: Environmental > Terrestrial > Soil > Vadose... | reverse complement strand
CCGCCTGCGTCAGCGGGCGGCTCGAGCTGGCTCGCTGGGACCCACTCGCTCACGCGGGTGGTACTGACTTTACATTCATCGGCACCTAGTCCCACTGGGGATTAACCCGACTCGCTTCGCTTCATCAATTCATTGGCCGGTAAACTCGGATCGAGCACTTTCTCGGCTGTCTCAACGCCAGCCACGGGAAGCTTTGCTGTCTCGATCAACCCCAGTTGCGCCAGCACCGATGCCTGGTCCCAGTAGATATGTTCGTGCGCCAGCTTGCCGTCGCGAAAGTGAACAATCACGACCAGGGGAATCTTCACATGCTTCCCAGTAGGCGCCACGCCGGGCAACATCCAGTCCATTTTGATCGTGTGCGTAAATTCAAAAACCATCTCATCAACCACTTGATCGACACCGATGGTACGCGACACCGGAGTCATGGAAGTGTCTGGCGGCATCTGGGGAATAAAACTTTGTGAGTAAAAGTCGCGCAGCTGATCGTGACCTATGCCGCCGGTAAGAACCGGCACGTGATTGACGTAAGCGTCCGCCACCATCGTCCGCAAAGTGTCTTCGGTGTTGCGAGTCGCGAATTCGTACTTGACGTGTTCATCCCAACGATCAGAGAGCGACTTTTGCGCGCTGGCAAATCCCGTTCCCGCCAGATTGCGCACAAAGAATTCGAGCGTGCGCAAATTCGCCAACTCCGCGGCATTCGCGTCATAGTGTTCACCCCCGGTGCGGCCGAACGCGTGATCCTGTTCAGGGTAATCGTGAATCGTAAGCAGCGGATTTCCATCAAGAGTCTCGTGAATCTGCTGCTGCGCTTCCGGAGAGCAGAACTGATCCTTCCCCGCAACGTGCAGCATCAGCGGCGAGCCAAGATTCTTTGCTTCGTTCAGGGTCTTCTCAATGCTGACGCCGTAGTAACCAACCGCACAGTCAGGTTTGAATCGCACGGAAAGCAACCAAGCAAGATTGCCACCGAGACAAAATCCCACTGCGCCAACCATACCGCTGCATGCCGGATGCTTGCGTAGAAACTCGACGGCGGCCGCGGCGTCTTCGACAGCTTTCGCTTCGTCCAGTCCGTTGTAGAATGCGATTGCTTTCTGCCAGTCGGCTTCTGACTTGTCAGTCAACTCGACACCCGGCTGTTGTCGCCAGAACAGATCAGGGCAGAGCGCGACGAATCCATGCGCCGCATACCAGTCGCAAACGCTGCGCAGGTACTGATTGACGCCGAAAATTTCCTGCAAGACGACAATGCCCGGACCGTGACCGCTGGCGGGCAAAGCGAGGTAAGCGGCAAACACTCCGCCGTCAAAGGACTTTAAAGTAACCATCGTCTGAACGACCTCCGCGCGAAGCTTTATACGCGAAGTCGATTGAATTGGCCAAGGAAACTTCTGGTCAGTTGGAGAGGGCTCGCACTGCGCTTCAAGTCTTAGAGTTCAGATGCGCGGCAAGTCTTTGACTTGCCGGAATCACTTTACTTGATTCCTTTGGGTCTCTGACCCGGTCGGAGACCTTAGTGCGGATGGCAGAGCCTGGCAAATTCAGCTCAATCGGGCTTCGCTATTCATATTCTATGTTTGGGAGCGTCTAAGGCACTATCTTTTTGCACCCCTCAGCCACTCTCGTCCCGCCGGACATAGTTCAAGAAAATTGCACATGCGGCAATGAGTCGCGGGAACCGGCGGAAAGGATTCCGCGTCCAGTGTGCCATCAAGCGTGGCGATCTGAAGCATCGCGTCATCGATCATGCGAACACAGTTATCGTGCTCCAGGAGATCAGATGCTAGAGCTACTTCCAGGTTGGGTTCGATAAAGTGCAGCGTGGCGCGCAGGCTGTTTACCCTGACGCTCTCTGGCAGCAGCTCGCGCAAGGCCAGTGCATAGGCCTGCATCTGAAGTTGATAATCATGCGCGAGCATTTCAGCTTGGGCGGTGAAAGAAACCTCCGAATCAGTTGAACTCTCATGACCTGAACCTTGATCGGCGACGTTTTCCGGCACACTCTCAAAATCGAACAAGCCCTGCGCGGGTTGGGAACGATTTCCAATCTTCAGCTCCCCGCGGCCTCCGGTCGTCACGGCAGCGCTGCGAGCGCGGTTCTTTTGTGGCACCGCTTGCCGGCTAAACCGATTCGTCTTGAAGTCAATAACTTCAACGTCGATGGCTTTGCCATTTGCCGCGGTAGTAATTAGAAGCTTATCGATAGTGCCGGTGAGAATTCCCAGTGGCCGCCGCAGACGAAAGCGCAATTCACTCCACAGTCCGGGCGAAGAAGTTTGCGGATTCCGAAATTCGAATTGCGAACTCTCAGCATGGACTCGGCTGGCGTGAGACACGCGCTGAAAGACTTCGCTCTCCAGATAGTGCCGCGCCAGAGGCATCAAATCATTCACTGCTTGTTCAGTATTGATTTCGAAGACACGACCCGCCAATTCCGATTGTCGTTGCGCGACAACTTCATTGAAACTGGTCCGCAGACGCGTCGCTGGATCATCGCCCTTGCGAAAGGTTTCGCAGAAACGATGAATCACTGCCCCCTTCAAAGTCGCCGTCAGGTTCGCGGGCGGTTCCGGCGCCTCAGCGTCGTTCCAGATGGCGCTGTGGACGAAACCCGTCTGGATGATGGACACCGGGATGCCCCACCATCGAAGTTCCCGCCGGAGCACGGTGCTGGTGATGAACATCGCGGATTTCGAGGCGGCATAGGCGCCGAGAAACGGCATCGGGAAGTCGGCAGCCGCGGATCCGATATTGATGATCCGGCCGTGCCCCCGACGGATGAGGGGCAGGCACGCCTGGATCAACGCCACGTGGCCTACGAGGTTGACTTCCAATTGGTAGCGCAGCCGATCGATCGCAATGAGCTCCATGGGCCCGGCCTCGCCGCGCCCGGCATTGTTGACCAGTCCCTGGAGGCCACCCTCTGAACCGAGACGCTCGCGGATGAAGGCCAGAGCCGTGTCGATCTGGGCCTGGTCCGTGATGTCAAGAATCACCGGACAGAGTAGCGCCGAGGCTTCACTGCGGAGGCGGGCGGCATCTTGCACTTTCCGGACGCCCGCGAACACCGTGTAGCCGGCCCGATCCAGGAGGATCGCGGTGGCGTGCCCGATGCCGGTTGAGGTCCCCGTGATCAGGATCGCGCCCCGATGCGCTACCCCGTCGCCCTCCATGCTCCGTCTCCCTTTCTAGGCCCGCTCGGCCGGAGTCGGGCCAGAACGCATCTGGCGATCGAAGCCGAAGCGATCGAAGACGGACTGGAGGTCCGACAAGATCCGCTCGTGCGTCACGCTGCTTCCATCGAGCGAGTACCGGTGGCGGCTCTTGTGCCGCCGCATCCTTGCCACTTCTCGATCGAGTCTGAGCGAGAACCCGGGGGTGATGCTTAGTCCGAAATGCTGATGGATGCGGTCGAACACCTTTCTCGGCTCTCCGATCAGCTCGTCGTAGTTCACGATCAGGTAGCGATCGGGCGGCAACGCGGCCAGGCGCTCGAGGGGATCGAGGTAGAAGAACTTGACCACCTCGTAGGCGCCCTCGTCGAGCTCGGCGGTGAACTCGGCGGTGGACACTCCACGGTGGATCTCGTGCACGAAGCTGATGATCGATGCCACCACATCGAGGGGGTTCCGGACGAGGTAGATCAACTTGCTGTCAGGAAACTGCTCCGCGAGGCTATCGACTCGGGCCGAGGCCCACGGACTCTTGGAGAGCAGGGTCTTCTGCGGACCCTTGAAATATGCTTGGCGACGAATGCAGTTGGCGTAGAACTCCATGGCGGTCCGGCGCACCGCCGGGTCCACACTGTGATCGAACCTCACCAGCGCATCGAAGCCGCCATAAGGGAAGAGCAACACCAACTCCGGCCCCAACAGTATGTGCAGGAGCAACTTGTCGTCTTCCTCGGGCTGGAAGAGCCCGAATTCGTGAATGCGGTTGATCTTCTCGAAGTGGCGGGCTTCGAAACGCTCGATGCGACGGCGTAGCGGACGACCGAGGGACCGGTCAAGTCTGCCGAGGGCGGAGAGGAGCTTCTTCTGCAGGATGGAGGGGAAGAGGATCTCCCAGCTACGAAAGAATACGAAGCGTTCGTCGTCACAGGCCATGACTCGATGGAGGATCGTCGTGCCGCTCCGTGGATTCCCGATGACGAAGATCGGCTCGCGAAGCACGATGCTCCGGTAGCGTCGGAACAGCACCTCGTCGAGCAAGAAACAGATCGCCGTGAAGACCTCGAACCCGGCGAAGATCGTCAGGAAGATGACACAAAAGGCGACGCTTCGCCGCTGGCTCGGTGGGAAGTCCTTGCGTCTGAACAGTGAGAGATGGAGCAGCCGAACGTATCTCCGCCCGGTGGAGAGCGTCATGCGTGGCGCGTGAAGTCCCGGGTGAGCCAGAAGGCCAGGACGAGGGCGCCGAGGAGCGCCAGGTGGGGCCACCACGGAGACGACGCACCGGTCTCGGCACGAAGACGCAACGCGCCGATGAGCGTCGGCACGAGCGCCGTCGCCGCGATCAGCAGGATCGCCCAGCGCGACCAGGGCTCGCCGGCTCGGAAGGGGACCACCAGCAGCACGGCCATAGAGACCGCCGTGCAGATCGCGACCATGCCCGTCCCCTTCATCAAGGTGAGCATCAGCGCACGCGTCTTCGGTGTCAGGTCGCTCCAAGCCACGTCGATGATCTCGAGGTGGTGAGGCATAATCGTCCTGGAGGCGAGGTAGTGGACCCCGACGCCGAAGAGCACAACGACGACCAGCCAGTTGAGGGTTGCCGCGGCCACGAAGCGGTACGTCAACGCTTGTCCAGGCTTCGCATGACATCTGCCAGAGGACCGCAGTCGTATCGGGACCCCAGCTGAGCGCGGAGGCGGTCGAACACCGTTCGGAGGCCGTCGTTCCCCAGCTGCCGCATCTCCTCCATCGGATTGACCTTCAGACCGATCACGTCGCTGATCCCGAAGCACAGGTCCTCGACGGTACCCAATCCCATCGCCGCGACCTTGAGGATGGCGAAGTAGATCGAAAACAGGAGACGCTCGTACAGACCCTCATCGTCGGATCGCGCGCCGCCGGGAGTGTGCGTCTGCGCCGGCTGCAGGTAGTACGCGGACGCGTCGTCGGTGGCACGGTCGTCACGGTAGAGGTACACGCCTTGATTGGCATACCTCCCGAAGCGGTCGTCGCGGATGAGCTTGTGGCACAGTTCGGGAACCACCAGGTCAAAGGCAAACCCGTCGATCGTTCGACGAAGGACGCTCGCGAAGAACGGAATCCCGACCGCGTCAAGAGTCTCGCAGGGGCCCAGGCGGGCGAACCGCCCGGCGATCGTGTCGATGCGGGACGGTGGCGCGAGTCCTTGTTCCAGGATGTACAGCATCTCGCAGGTGTGCCACGCGAGGGGAACGTTGACGCACGAGCCCGCCAGATCCCTCATCAACAGCGGTGTCCGACCGATATCGCGTGAGACGTCCCGAAGGAACTCCACCACGTGGGGCGACGTGCGCCTCGAGGTGAGGATCTCCACGACGCTCGTCAGCTGAATCGGGTGAAAGAAGTGGAAGCCGCTGAACCGCGCTGGATCGCGGAGGCTCTCAGCCAGGGAGGTGATCGACAGGCTGGACGTGTTGCTGGTGAGGACGGCCCGCGACGAGATCGTCTCCTCCGCCCGGCGCAGCACCGCGATCTTGGTGTCGCGGTCCTCCTTGACGGTCTCGATGACCAAGTCGCAATCACGGAGAGCGTCCCAGGAGGTGGTGAAGCGGAGGGCAGCCAGGCGACGGGACAGGTCGGCCTCCACGAGCACTCCGGTGTTGGCCGCGCGGCGCAGTCGCTTCTGGAGCCGATCGTTCTGGCGGTCCATCTCGGCGGGATCGCGGCCCAGCACGCAGACTTCCGTGGAGCTCCCGCTGAAGAGACTGAAGATGTTGCGCCCCATCTTGCCGTAGCCGACGATGCCGACCTTCATCGACCCGTTTCGGCCAGATGACGCTCCACTACTCCGCCCGCTCCAGAACGAGCGTAGCGTTGTGGCCTCCGAACCCGAAGGAGTTCGATATCGCAACTCTCAAGCCCCTGACTTGCCGGGCTTGGTTCGGCACGTAGTCGAGGTCGCACACGGGGTCTGGCGTTTCGTAGTTGATCGTCGGCGTCAGGACGCCGTGCTGCAGGCACAGTGCTGTCGCGGCGCATTCGATAGCCCCGGCGCCGCTCACGCAGTGCCCGGTCATGGACTTCTGGGAACTGACGGCCAGCTTTGGTGCATGCTGGCCAAAAGCGAGCTTGATCGCCAGGGTCTCGTCGGCGTCATTCTGAGGAGTGGAGGTGCCGTGGGCGCTCACGTAACCCACCCGGTCCAGCGCGATCCCGGCGTGTTCCAAAGCCAGGATCATGGACTTGGCCATCTCCTCACCTGACGGCTTGGGGGCCACGATGTTGTAAGCTTCCGAGCACATGCTGACGCCCGAGATCACCGCGTAGATTCGAGCGCCACGCCTTCTGGCCGCCGACTCTCGCTCGAGCATCAGGGCGGCGCCACCGTTGGCCAGGACGAAGCCATCCCGATTCTTGTCGAACGGCCGCGAGGCCTGTTCGGGCAGGTCGTTCCGCTCGGAGAGAGCGGAGAGCTGATTGAAGCCCTTGATGGTGTGGGGGGACAGCATGGCATCGGCGCCCACGGCGAGGGCTGCGTCACCGTGGCCGGAAACGATGTACTCACAGGCGGCCGCGATGGCGTACGATCCGGACGCGCAGGCGGTCGCCACATTGTAGGAACGGCCCTTGAATCCGTGCGCAATCGAGATCCATCCGCTCATCGCATTGGCCATCTGCTGGATGATCGCGAACTTGCCAGGGTTCTGGTAGACGCCCTCGTCCTCTCCCTGGTAGCCGCCCTGGCCGGAACCAGTGACGACGGCGCAGCGATAGGGGTCGCGGCCCTCCACGGTGAAGCCGCTGTCTTCGAGCGCTTGCTTGGCGCACAGGAACCCCAGACGAGTCGTGTCCTGAGTCTGCTTGAACATCCGCTTCGAGAACTCGGCGGCTTCCAGCTCGAAATACTTTTCGGGAAGCTCGCCGCCAAACCTCGTCTGGCAATCCACGGGATCGAACCGACTGATTCGGCGGATCCCGGTGCGGCCCTGCAGCATCTGTCCCCAGCACTCGGAGACGTTCGTCCCGAGGCACGTGATCATGCCGAGGCCCGTGATCGCGACCCGTCTGTCGACTGTCAACATTCGTTGCTCTCCCGCGCTGGCATCACTGACGAGCCCGGTGGCCGGGCGCCCGTCGAACTAGGCCCCTGGCTCCGCGTCCGCCAAGAGCGATTGGCCGCGCTCGATGATGTCGTAGACGGCTTGAGCCGTTTGCCCGACCGTGTAGACGGGATGCTTCTGGAGGTACCGACCGATCAGCGCGATCTCCACTTTCACGTCGTATTGCTTCTTGAAATCCTCGACCAGTTCCAGATAGATCATCGAATCCCCTTTCAGGTCGTCGATGATTTTCGTGTCGGGTCCGATGTCGTCCAGAGACACGTCGAGTTCGTCCGACAGAAACTCGCGAATGTGCTCATAGATCCCCTTTTTTTCTTCCGGACTGAGTCTTTTTGGCATGCTCATCGTCCTTTCCTTGGCCGTGCCGCATCTTCCGTCAAGAGACACAGCGCGATCACATATCCGTCGTGCAGGAGATGATGCGCGCGTAGTTCAAGGCCGCCGCTGGTCCTGATCTGGTGCTGGCCCTCGATCGTCTCTTCACACACGACGCTGCTCAGCGCCATGCCGAGCCCGGTGCCCACGGCCTTGGCGCAGGCCTCCTTGATAGCCCAAAGGAGCGCGAGCCGCTCCTCCGGCGGACGGGAGCGGACCAGCGATTGGCAGTCACCGGCGAACGCCTTGGACACCCTCAGCAGGCGCGGGGATATCTCCTCGATGTCAACCCCGACTCTGGTGTCCGGCAGACGCGAAGCGCAGGCACAAGCAAAGCGACCCTTGTGCGAGAGCGAGCAGTCGAAAGCCAGACCTGGCGCCAGGGCGGGCGCGAAGGAAACCCAGGGCCGACCGCTCTCGTCCTTCGTGATTTCGCACTGGATCGGATCGCTCACGCAACGGCTCCGCAGGAGCATCGTCTTGAGGCAAACTCGTGCGCCAAGCCACTCCCGGCGGCGCAACGGATGCCGCAACCGCAGATATTCTTCACGCTCTGGCGCGGTCATGAACCGAGACGCTGTCGAGTCGGGGTCTCCGAGCCGAGTCACGTCTAGCAGGGATACCTCGACGTCCTTCTCGCCCAGCGGAAGGTCCACCAGCTCTAGGTCTTCGGCAAACACGAGACGAGCTCCGCGAAGCTCTCGGTGCCGCGACGGATGTTGTCTTCTTCTCCCGGCGACGCACAGTGCGCCGCCAGGCGAATGACGTGTCGAATGGCGCTCTGGTCCGCTGTCGCGAGCGTGTTGACGAACGAGGCGACGTGTTCTGAGAAGTTCTCGTGGGGATACACTCGGCTGACGAGATTCAATCGGAGCGCCTCGTCAGCGGTAATCAGGTCGCCGAGCGCCACTAGCTCCAAGGCCTTGGCGGCGCCGACCAGCTTGCTGAGACGATAGAATCCGCCCAGACCCGGGACCAGTTTGATCCAGACCTCGGGAAGACCGAGGCGCGTCTTGGCGGCGCACACCCGGAGATGGCAAGCCATGGCGAGCTCCAGCCCACCACCCATGCAGGCTCCGCCGAGCGCCGCAATCGTCAACTTCGGCGATCGAGCAATGCGGCTGAAGACGGCATTGGAGAAGACCAGGACCGGCATGAGTGCCGATCGTTCACGATGAGCCATGATCACGTCGACATCGAAGCCTTTTGAAAAAACCCTTCTCGACCCGCTGATGAGCATCAAGTCGAAATCATCCGACTCGAGCCGATCGACGGCCTCGTTGAGTCCTACGATCATGCTGGGAGTCAACCGGTTGTCGGGGGGATTGGCCAGTCTGACCTCGAGCACGCGGTTGTTGGCCCCGATCTCGATCCCTTCGGAGCTCATGGCCGCTGCGCCTCTGGCCTTCGTGACCGGGGATGGACTCCCGCCGAGGCCGCCAGAGTGTTCATGCCTCCATCGACCGGTATCGTCGCGCCGGTGATGACATTGCAGATGTCGGACGCATACAGGACCGCGGCGTTGCCGACGTCTCGCGGTGTCACGGCACGCAGCAGCGGGGAATGTGTCTCCGACTTTCCGGCGATTTCTTCGAAATACTCAATCATCATTGCCGACATCGTCGGGATCGCCGAAGGCGAGAGCGCATTCACGCGGATACCGTCCGGTCCGAGATCGTAGGCCAGGTAGCGCACCGTGCATTCCAAGGCGGCCTTGGCGACGCCCATGATGTTGTAACCCGGCGACACGCGATCGCCTCCGGCGAAGCTCAGGGCCAATATCGACCCGCCGCCCGCCGCCTTCATGAGGGGACGGGCGGCTCGCGCCATCGCCACCAGAGAGTACGCGCTGACGTCGAGCGCCAGATGCCAGCCCTCTCGGGTGACCGTCAGGAACTCTCCCCTCAGATCCTCCAGCCGGGCGGTGGCGATAGAGTGCACCAAGATGTCCAACTTGCCGTCGAATTCCTTCGTGACTTGCGCGAACGCCCGTGCGACGTCGTCGTCCTTGGTGACGTCGCAGGCGATAACCGCCGCCGGGCCGAGGTCGCCGGCGATCTTCGCCACGCGCCGCTGAGTAGATTCCAGACAGGTCAGCGCCACTCGCGCTCCCTGCTCGTGGAACGCCTGTGCGATACCCAGAGCAATGCTCTTGCTGTTCGCCACGCCCGACACCAGCGCCCGCTTTCCGGTGAGGAGTGCCATCGAGCGGCCTACCCGAGGTACTCCAGCACGAAGCCACCGTAGATCCACTTGCTCGACTCTGCGACGACGCTGGCCATGAGGTCACCCTTCACCGGAGTATCCTCGCTGAGGAAACCATCCAACCCCTGGATGATTGCGCATGCGCCAGGGTATCCGCGGCTCGCGAGCTTGCTGTAGAACTCGAGATGCGGCATGTTCTTGTCCCGTTTCATGTCCGAGATCACCTGGTCCGAGATGTGGCGCGTCGGGACATTCATGAAGACGTGCTTGATTTGCCGCCACTCCATCCCCAGTCGCTCCATCATCCGGTCGCCGGCCTTCTTGCCGAGGTCCACGCTGAGTGAGGCGACGCGCTCGAAATTCTGAGTGACGTGATGCCAGCCGTTCTCGTACACCTCCAATGGATTGATGCGATGGCCACCGAAGGTGCAGTACATGTCCGGCCCGAGTCCGAGTCCCATCGACTCGACGTAGGTCCCGAGGATACGGAGCCGTTTCTGCCCGATGTTCGGATCGGACGTGACGACCAGCGCGCCGGCCCCGTCGCAGAGAAACCAGCGCAGGAGGATCTGCGACTTGGAGATGACCCTGGGGTTGAAATATTCAGCCCGGAGGAACGGAGAGCACAGCTGGGAGGTCATGAGCAGGGCGGTCTTGTATCGGCCGAGCTGGATCTGATCGGAGGCCAGCTGCAACGCTTTGTAGATCGACGTGCAGTTGGAGTGGATCGAATATTCGGCGCACGCGGGAATCTTGAGCTCTTCCTGGATCAGGGTCGTGGTCGGCGGGCTCATCTGCTCCATGATGGAGCTGACGGTGTCCGCCTCGTTGCGTGCCTCGATCAGCAGGCGGGCCTCGACATCCGCCTCGGCGTAGGTGAACGACTCCTCGACCATCCGGTCGACGTCGCCTTCCGAGAGGCCGTACGTCGGTCGCACCTCGATGGCC
>Ga0137418_10006424_pt1 | contig 10809 bp, 7 predicted proteins | sample CZODoug3_1_2_16f_FD_122242 | JGI IMG/M metagenome (GOLD analysis project Ga0137418, IMG submission 122242) | Vadose zone soil fungal communities from Angelo Coast Range Reserve, California, USA - CZODoug3_1_2_16fungal (Hybrid Assembly) | ecosystem: Environmental > Terrestrial > Soil > Vadose... | reverse complement strand
GCATGTCCGCGAGCTGATCGACCTCATGCAGCAGCGGCACGTGCGCGTGCTGCTCTCGCCGGGATACTTCGACCATAACCAGATTCGACAGGTCGCCGAGCGGACGGGCGCCAAGGCCGTCATCGTCCCGTCGAACGTCGGGGGCGCTCCGGGTGTCAACACGTTCCTGGATTTGATCGGTACGATCGTCCGCTCGCTGGCTGATGCCTTCAACCAGGACGCAACTACCGGCCGCTAACGCACCACGGAGGAGTCCACACAGTGCTGCAATTCATGTTTGCGCCGTTCGTGGCGTGCATGGTGCTCGTCGCCATCCACTCCTACCTCGGCCTGCACGTCATCGCGCGCGAAGTCATTTTCGTGGATCTCTCGCTCGCGCAGATGGCGGGCCTGGGAAGCGTCGTCGCCCTGCTGTACGGCGTCGCACCCGACTCGCGGACGGCGTTCATCTCCTCCCTGGTATTCACCTGCATCGGCGCCGCGCTGTTCGCGCTGACGCGGACGCGCGGGAAGGGCCGGGTTCCTCATGAAGCGATCATCGGCATCGTGTACGTCGCCGCGTCGGCCGCGGCCATTCTCGTGGCGGACAAGGCGCCGCGAGGCGCCGAAGCGCTGCACGACGTGCTGGAAGGATCGATCATCTGGATCACGTGGCCGACGATCGTCAAGAAGGGCGCAGCCTACGTCGCGCTCGGCCTGCTCCATTTCGCCTTGCGCAAACAGTTCCTCAAGATCTCCTTCCATCCCGAAGAGGCCGAGCGTGAGGGCTGGCGCATTCGGGCGTGGGACTTCCTGTTCTATGTCTCGTTCGGTGTGGCCGTGACGATGTCGGTGCCGGTGGCGGGAGTGCTCCTGGTCTTTACGATGCTCGTCGTGCCGGCCGTCGTCGCGTTTCTGTTCAGCCGGGACATTCGCAAGATGATCTGGATCTCCTGGGGAACGGGGGCACTGGCGTCATTGCTCGGCCTGTACATCTCCTACGTCGGCAACTTCCCGACCGGACCGCTGATCGTGGTCATGTACGCCCTGGTGCTGCTGGGCGCGGGCGTGCTGCGCAAGCTCGGCGTGGGCGACACGGCGGTGGTTTCATGAGACGGGCGGTTTGGCGGTGGGGCGGTTTGGCGGTTGGAATTGCCGCTCTGACCGCCCAACCACTCAACCGTCTGGCCGCCCAGGTCTCCCTCCGCCTCTCCCTCGGCGGCCGCTACAGCACCGCGCTGGTCCGTGACTCGCTCGTCGTGCCGATCGATCTTCATCCTGCACTCGCGCCGACCTTGCAGCTGGGCTTGCGCGACGAGCTCAAAGGACCGTGGACCGGGGATATGACGCTCGACCTGTCGTCGTCCAAGCTGAAGCGTCACGAGAGCGGCACGGACTTCGATGCCGGGTCGGTCACCGCGGTCGCGCTGACGCTCGGGCTGCGTCGCGACCTGGCCACCAACATCGGCGCACGGCTCGGAATCGGCGGTCTCGTCTACTCGGGCAGCGACCTCGGTGTGTTTCAACGGGGTGGCGGCGGGATCCTGCCAGTCATCTCGCTCGCGACGACCTATGCGCCTTCCTTCGGCGCACGCCATGGGATCGAGTTTGCGCTGCAGTACGACGTCCATCGTTTCCTCACGCCGGCACTGCGCAGCGTGGGGTTCAACCGCCCGCGTCCGGTGCATCGCATCGCGATTTCGGTGAGTGGGAGACTGCTCGGCAAATGAAAGCGACCCTCGCGCTCGTCATCGCCCTGCTCCTGGCCGGCTGCGAGGACCTGGCCGCGCCGAACCGGACGCCGCGCTATCTCGCCGACCTCGCCGGCGAGACGTTCCACTGGCCCCCGGACCGTATTCCGGTCCGCTATTACGCGGATCCGCGCGGTACGATGCCGGCATTGATCCGCCGGGGTCTGAGTGTCTGGGAGAGCCAGTTCCTGTACGGCGAGTTCAAAGCCGCATTCGTCAGCGACTCGAACCACGCGGACGTCATCGTGCGCTGGCAGGACAGCGTGCCGCCGGACGTCCCACCCGATACCGCGGGAGCGCTGGGTGCCTGCGATGGGGTCACCACGTACCTCATCGACTCGACGCACGCGATCACCGATCCGCTGCGCGTACAGCTGCGCGTGCGCCAGGGGTTCACGACGGCGCAGGTCGCCGCCTGCCTCCCCCGCGTGGCGACTCATGAGCTGGGCCACTCACTGGGCATTCTCACCCACAGCCCCGCCACGACCGATCTGATGTACGGCACGCCCGGCACCGACACCCCTACACTTCGCGACCGCAACACGGCGCAGGTGCTGTACCACACGCCGGCGACGCTCACGCCGCCGCCGCCCCGCTAGCCGCTACCGGATGCGGACGATGTTCAGTCGCGGGACCATCGCGGCTGAGACGACCGACCCACTGCCATTGCTGAATCGCAGCGTGAACTCGGCAGCGCCGGGCTTCTGCACGGCACGTACGTAGGCGCCCGTCCCGGACCAGAGTTTGCCGGACACGTTGACGGCATTCCCCGCCGATAGCGTGGGAACCAGCGGATACGCGAGCGGGAAAATAGCCGGCCTCTGACTGTGCAAGGAGCTGAACGTGCCGCGGAAGTGCCAGGAGGTGTACTGCAGCTCGGCAGGCGCCGAAAAGCCGGGCAGATCAGACACCCAGTTGGCGAGCCCCCAACGAATCACCGTTTGGTCGAACGGCTGAAGGGTCTGCGCCGCCACATTCGCCGCTCCGGTGAGCGAGGTACGCACCAGCTTGCCCGGCAGCGACGCGCCGAACTGATCCACGATATAGCGCGTGAACAGCCAGCTGGCGCCGACCTCCGCCAGCGTCCCCGTATCCGCCGGGATCAACAGCGGGGAGTCCTCGGGGGAGAGCATGTATTGATAGCCATCGTACACGGCGTTGATCGCATACTGCGAAAACTTGCTGTTGTCCGGGAGGAACGCACGGCCCGCGATTTCCTCGGCATACTTCGAAAGGCCTTCGTCGAGCCAGCCATCCTCGGACTGGCCGCCATTGACCCGCACATGCTCCACGAAGTTGATCATGTGCTGGAACTCGTGCGTAAACGTCACGGGCGTGCCGTCGATCACTTCCGCGGCGGTGTGGGAGCAACTCAACGTTGCCCCGGGATCGGCGACGATGGAGTAGAACACCTCGCCGTTGTTGAATAACGTCGATGCCCCCGGATCGAGATCGCCCGAGAAGAAGAATCCGGCGACAAACCCGCTGGAACTGCAGCGCGACTTGCTGACGAGTTTGTTGACCGTATTCGTCATCAGCACGACGACGACGCTGTTGGAGTCGATGTCCGAGATGCTGCCGAACGTGAGCGTGTCGAGGGGATAGAGCAGCGTATCGAACTCCTGGCGCAGCGAGCGCAAGCTGGCCGTGTCGAGGCCCGGCGGGGGAGCCAGCGTATCCACGTAGATGGCGATGTGTGCACCCACGGCTCGCACGACAGCACCGACATTGTCGAATGCCGAGCAGGTGAAGTTCGAACAGACCTTGAACGTGCGTGCGCTGCCCACCGTGGGCGGGGAGGCGGCGTTGGTCGCCGACGGCTGCGGTCCGCCGCCACCGGCGAGTGCGGCCGCCCGCGCGATGCGGGTGTAGTCACGCGTCCGGGCGACTTGCCGCAAGAAGTGATCGAACGCCGCCGGCGTCGCCCCCTGATTGCTGGGGAGCAGCGAAAAACCCGGCCCGCTGATCGAGGCGAGCGGAGTGGCCGACTCCAGTTTGAACGGCGCCGACGACCCCGGATTGCCGCCGGCCGACCACGGCAGCACCAGATACTCGGCCGTGTCGGGCGACGTGTTGGCCGCGAACGTGACGCAGCCGGAGTCCGTAGCAGGATCGATGAACGTGTATGCGGCCACGGCCAGCGAGATTTGCGTCCCGTGCGCTCCGCAGGATGGCAGTTTGCCCGGCCCTGACGAGTCGCTGGTACATGCGCTCGCCAAGGCCAGGCCACCGACGACTGCCAGCAGCGAAACTTGATTGTTCACAGCCACTTAGACTCCGTCGTTATCGGCGCGTTGAGGGAACGGATATCGGAACGAGCTTGATACCCCAACGCCGTCCCGAGGACTCTCGCTCAGGTGCCGATGCTCAGCCGGAACTGCAGGCTCCGCGGCCGACCAACCGATGCGCCGCTGAAGAACACGCCTTTCATCAGGTACTTGCGATTAAAGACATTGTCGACGTACAGCTGCGGACGCACGACCGCTCTGCCAACCGCGAACGAGTACCCGGCGCTCGCATTCACGATGAAGTTCGGATCCACGTGCGTGTTTGTGTTGAAGTCGAACAAGCCGCGTCCGTAGGTCGAATCGGGATCGGCGCCGTTGGTGAGGCCGGACCCATAGATCCCCGTGGCAGACAGATAGAGCCCACGACTCGAGTAGACCGCGCTCGCGACACCGGATACCCGCTGATCGTGGTCCAGGTCGAAGTAGCCCGGCGATGAATCAGGCGGGAAGAAACCTCCGGTGATCGGATGGCTCCCGTATGCGTGATTGATGGCCACATTCAGATAACCGGAGAACGGACCGCTCGGGCGGATTTCCAACACCGCTTCCAGTCCGGTGATGCTCACGCGATCGATGTTCACCGACGTGACGATCGCCGTCCCGGCCACCGTGGCATCATCGATGCCGGGCGTGCTCTTCTTTCGGTACGCCGAGATCTTGCTGACCACGCCGAATGGAAAACGGTGCACGTAGCCGAGCTCGACGAAGTGATCGCGCTCGGGGAATGTCGGCGCGGCGACGACGCCGCCCTGAGACGTACTGGTGATCGCGCGCAGATCCTCGACGTTCGTGGGCAGGAACAGCCGTCCGTAATAAATCCAGAACGTGTTGGCCGGGTCGGGGAAAAAGCTCAGCTTGGCGCGAGGGCTGACCTGATGCTGGTTCGCCGCGAACGGGGCATTGTGATTGTCGAAGCGCACTCCGGCGCGCAGCTCCCATCTGTCCGATGGAGCGATCGCGGTCTGCGCGTAGACGCCTACGTCGCTGCCGTTGAGGTTGGAGTTCGAGGTCGGTCCGGGCGATCCCGTCTTGGTCCGGGAGGAGAAGTCCTCGTGGCCGCTCGTGGCCGACGCCAGCACGCCCGTCTTGAACTCCAGGCCGTGGCGCGGGCGCACGCTGTAATCCACCTTGGCGCCGGTCGTGCGGAAGTTGCGATCCTCCGCGATGATGTAGCTGTTCGAGTCGCCCGGGAACGTGAATGTGGCGGAGTCGGTAAGGCCCGGCGTGTACGTGAGACTTCCGTCGCGGAAGAACGTCCCGACGAACAGTTCCGATGCCCTCCCGAGCTCCAGGTTTTCCGTTCCCACCTGATGGCGCCATCCCACGTTGACGAATCCGTTGACGTCCTGCTGGTGGTCGTCGATGATCCCTTCGACGGAGTCGAACGGAACAGCGAAGCGCGTGCGCGAGCGGTTGACCTCGACGTTGACCACGTCCCGATCGCTCGCCGTGTATTGGACTTTCCCGAATCCGAAGACATCGGTGCCGTCATTGTGGAAGTTCTCGATAGCGCCGTGGAGCGTGTCGAACACCACCGGTTCACGCCGCATAGCGCTGCTCTGGCGGGATCCGGAGGCGAAGAACCCCCACTTTCCCGCATTCGTGCTGAGCGTCAACGATTGACCGTTCGTACTTTGCGTCTTCGACGGGAAGCCGGTGGTGAACGTGCCTCCGAATCCCGAGACTTCGAAGTGGAAGCCGCCGGTGGGAATGCGCGTCGTGATGTTGACCACCGCGGCGTTCTTGTTGCCGTATTCGGCGTCCCATCCACCGGTCTGGAAATCGATCTGGTTCACGACCTGGGGATCGAAGAGCTCATTCAAGCTCCCCGAGATCCCGGAGGGTACCGGTACGCCATCGACGTAGTAGGTGTACTCCGCGTGCTGGCCGCGAATGTGAACTTCACCCGTTGGGGCACGCGCGGCGCCCACGATCGACTGCTGCAAGAGCTGCGACGTCGTGCTGTTGGGAGCGCCGTGGTAATCGTTCTGCTTGAAGATCTGGTTCCCTGTCCGCGTGTCCACAGCGAGCGGCACCGCGGTGGCTACCTCGACCGCCGACAGGTTGATCGGCAGTGGTGTGAGCTTGAAGTCGGCGCGACTGAACCCTTCAGCCCCGCCGATCGACACATCGTGGGTTTGAGCGCGATAACCCAGATACCGGACCTCCACGCGGTAGGCGCCGGCTGGGAGGTTATGGATGACGTAGCGGCCGAACGCGTCCGTCACGGACGACGCGATGAGATTTTCCCCTTGAATGACCCGGACCTCGCCTCCCGCCAACGGTGTTCCGGCCGCGCTATCGGCGACCGTGCCGCCGATGTCCCCGGTCGCCCTGGCTCGGATCACGACAGGCGCGCCCGCCAATGGTACGCCGGGCGACATTACACCGACGCTCGCGGGAAATAACGACGCAAGCAGTGTCAGAACATGCATGACGCTCTCCTGGTTCAAGCGCGCGCACACGTCTCCGGGAGGAGTCGTGACACGCGAGTTGGGCTGTGGAAGTGCGGTCGCCGCGGAAGCGCGGCGCCGTTACTCAGGAGAGCGTCGGAGGGGCGCGAGAGTCGGGAAGAGTGAGATCAGCCGCAGTAGACGATCGTTCAACGACCGATGGCGCCCAGCTGATCCCCCGCCCTTCGCGAATCCGAACGACCGTCGAGGGATTTCGACCCAGCGGCGCCGAGAGAAAACGATGGAAGGCGCAGTCGGCAGGGTGAACGCGCGCGCAGGCGCTGGTGGAGTGCGACTCGATGTGCGCCGGGCCAGTGGATTCGCCCTGGCGAGCATCCGCCAACGCCGCGGCCGCCGGCAGGCTGAATTGCAGCAGCGTGACGAGCAGCAGCGGCGTGCGCACCCACAACGACCGTTTCCGCATCGGCCGCATATTACAACGCACGATTCGCCCTTGACAGCCTGCGTCACCGCGCCTTAGCATAACTCCTTCTCAAGAAAGGACTTCTGCTTTTGTCCAGCCGCCGTCAGGAGGCCCTCGACTATCACGCACAGGGCCGTCCTGGGAAGATCCAGGTCACACCGACAAAGCCGTTCAAAGACCAGCGGGACCTCTCCCTGGCCTACACACCGGGAGTGGCCGAGCCGTGCCTGGAGATCGCCAAAAACCCCGACGACGCCTACCGCTACACCGCCAAGGGCAACCTCGTCGCGGTCGTCTCCAACGGGACGGCGGTGCTGGGCCTGGGCAACATCGGCGCGCTGGCCGGCAAGCCGGTCATGGAAGGCAAAGGGATCCTGTTCAAGGCGTTCGCCGACATCGACGTCTTCGATCTCGAGGTCGGCTCAGAGAATCCCGAAGACGTGATCCGCTTCTGCCAGCTGCTGGAGCCGACCGTCGGCGGCATCAATCTCGAAGACATCCGCTCCCCCGACTGCTTTTACATCGAACAGAAGCTGCGGGCGACGATGGGCATTCCCGTCTTCCACGACGACCAGCACGGCACCGCGATCATTTCGGGAGCGGCACTACTCAATGCACTGGTCGTGGTCAAGAAAGAGATCGGCAGAGTCAAGATCGTGTTCGCCGGCGCCGGCGCCGCGGCCATTGCCACCGCCGAGCATTACGTTCGACTCGGCGTGGTGCGCGAGAACATCGTGATGTGCGATCACAAAGGCGTGATTTACAAGGGTCGCGCGGGGCTCGACGAGTTCAAGCAGCGCTTCGCGGTGGATACGAAGGCGCGCACACTCGCCGAGGCGTTGCAGGGCGCGGACGTGTTCGTCGGTCTGTCGGTGGCCGGGATCGTGACCGGCGACATGTTGCAGGGCATGGCGAAGAAGCCCGTGATCTTCGCGCTCGCCAATCCGACACCCGAGATCATGCCCGACGAAGCGAAGAAAGCGCGGCCCGATGCGATCGTCGCGACGGGCCGTTCCGATTTTCCGAACCAGGTCAACAACGTGCTCGGTTTCCCGTTCATCTTTCGCGGCGCGCTCGACGTCCGCGCCAAGAAAATCAACGAAGAGATGGAGATGGCGGCAACGCGCGCGCTCGCCGAGCTCGCGAAGCAGGAGGTCCCAGAGTCGGTCTCGCGCGCCTACGGCGGCGACAAGCTGAAGTTCGGGCCCGACTACCTGATCCCGAAACCGTTCGATCCCCGCGTCCTCCTGTGGGTCGCACCCGCGGTCGCGTGGGCCGCGGTGGCCTCCGGCATTGCCGGGCGGATCATCGACGTCGAGGAGTACCGCGCCGAGCTGGAAGCGCGGCTCGGCCCCGAGCGCCAGGTGATGCGCGGCCTGATCACGCGGGCGCAGCAGGATCCTCCCAGCATCGTCTTCCCCGAAGGGGACGACCCTCGCATCCTGCGCGCCTCACGGATTCTCGCCGATGAAGGGATCGCCCGGCCCATTCTGCTCGGCGACCTCGACGCGATCCGCCGCCAGGCCGATGACGCCTCGCTCACGCTCGAGGACATCGAGCTCGTCAATCCACGCACGGCGAGCGACCGCGACCAGTACGCCCAGGAGTTGTGGCAACGCCGCCAGCGGCGCGGCATGACGCAACGCGAAGCGCAGGCCCGAGTGCTCGATCCGATGTATTACGGGCTGATGATGCTCCGCGCCGGCCGCACCGACGCGCTCGTGGCCGGGGAGGAAATCGATTACCCCGATGCCGTGCGACCCGCACTCGAAGTGATCGGGGCCGAACCTGGGCGCAAGCACGTCAGCGGCATCTACATGATGATCTTTCGCCAGCAGACGTTTTTCTTTGCCGACACGACCGTCAACATCGAGCCGGACGCGCAGACGCTCGCCGAGATCGCCACGGCGACCGCGAGGTTCGTGACGCGGCTAGGCGTCGAGCCCCGCATCGCCATGCTGTCCTTTTCGAATTTCGGCTCGGTGAAGCACCCGGCCGCGGCCAAGGTGCAGCAGGCTGTGGCATTGCTGCACGAGCGTGAGCCCGAGCTGCAGGTGGACGGTGAGATGCAGGCCGATACGGCCGTGGTCGAGCGCATCCTGACGAAGGTGTACCCGTTCGCCAAGCTGCGTGGGCCGGCTAACGTATTGATATTTCCCGACTTGGATGCCGCGAACATCGCCTACAAGCTGCTCGCCCGGCTCGGCGGTGCCGAGGCGATCGGGCCGATCCTGGTGGGGATGGACCGACCGGTCCATGTCTTGCAAAGGTTGTCAGAGGTCCCCGACATCGTGAATATGGCGGTGATCGCGGCCGTCGACGCCTTGGAGCATCGCCGCCACGCCGGTTCAACCAAATAGCGCATGGGCATCTCGACTCAGCAGCGTGTGTACCGGAATCTGACGCCGTCTCAGCTGTACGAGCACGCACTCCGCCGTCACGAAGGAGTCGTGACGTCCGGGGGACCGTTCGCGGCCGTGACCTCGCCCCACACCGGCCGCAGCCCCAACGACAAGTTTCTCGTGCAGGAGCCTGACTCCACCAAACAGATCTGGTGGGGCAAGGTGAACCAGCCGATCGCGCCCGAAAAGTTCGAGCGCCTCAAGGCCGACGTGGAAGCGCACCTCGCCGAGCAGGAGCTCTTCATCCGCGACGTGTATGCGGGCGCGGACCCGGCGTTCCGTCTGCCGATTCGCTTCATCACGCCCAACGCATGGCACGCGCTCTTCGTGTACAACATGTTCCTGCGCCCAGCCGACGGGGAATTGTCGCGGTTTGCGCCCGGGTTTGAGGTGCTGCATGCACCGGAATTCCAGGCCGATCCGGCGGTGCATGGCACCAAGTCAGGGACGTTCATCATCGTGAGCTTTGCGCAGCGCACGATTCTGATCGGCGGCACGCGCTACGCGGGTGAGCTCAAGAAGTCGATCTTCAGCGTCCTCAATTACCTGCTCCCGCTGCAGGGCGTGCTCTCGATGCACTGCTCCGCCAATGTCGGGAAGCAGGGTGACTGCGCGCTGTTCTTCGGGCTCTCCGGCACGGGCAAGACCACCCTTTCAGCGGATCCTGAACGCCGGTTGATCGGCGATGACGAACATGGCTGGTCAGATGACGGCATCTTCAACTTCGAGGGCGGCTGCTACGCCAAGGTCATCCGGCTGTCGCGCGCCGGTGAGCCGGAGATCTACGCCACGACCGAAATGTTCGGGACCGTGCTCGAGAACGTCGACGTGAATCCCGAGACCGGTGCCGTAGATCTCGATTCCCAGCGGATCACCGAAAACACACGGGCGTCATATCCGATTCACTACATCCCGAACCATGTCCCCGAGGGGATGGCCGGGCATCCCCACCACGTCATCTTCCTCACGTGCGACGCGTTCGGCGTGATGCCGCCGATCGCGAAGCTGACGCCCGAGCAGGCGATGTACCACTTCCTGTCCGGCTATACCGCCAAGGTCGCGGGCACGGAACGCGGAGTGACTGAGCCGAAGGAGACGTTTTCGGCGTGTTTCGGCGCGCCGTTCCTGCCGCTGCCGCCCAACGTCTACGCCAAGATGCTCGGCGAGCGCATCGCGCGGCACAACGTGCAGTGCTGGCTCGTGAATACCGGGTGGACCGGCGGGCCGTACGGCACAGGCCGTCGCATGGACCTGAAGAGCACGCGGGCGATGATTCACGCGGCGCTCGGGGGAACGTTGGACAAGGTCGCTACGCGACGGGAACCGGTGTTCGGGTTGGAAGTGCCGCAGCACATCCCTGGCGTGCCGGACGAGCTCCTCGATCCGCGGTCCACATGGAAAGACACGACGGCCTACGACGCACAGGCCAAGCGGCTCCTCGCGCTCTTCCAAAAGAATTTTGAGCAGTTCGACGTCGTTTGAAGTAGTTCGCGACCCGCTCTGGAACAACAT
>Ga0137418_10006423_pt1 | contig 10810 bp, 8 predicted proteins | sample CZODoug3_1_2_16f_FD_122242 | JGI IMG/M metagenome (GOLD analysis project Ga0137418, IMG submission 122242) | Vadose zone soil fungal communities from Angelo Coast Range Reserve, California, USA - CZODoug3_1_2_16fungal (Hybrid Assembly) | ecosystem: Environmental > Terrestrial > Soil > Vadose... | reverse complement strand
CATCAACGAAGAGACCGACCCCGAGATCGACGCCCGCGCCGCAGCCGACCCCAACATCCACGTCCACTGGCTCTCCCTCGGCGAGCTCTCCCGCCTCATCGAAACCTTCCAGGCCGAAGGCGTCACTCGAGCCGTCATGGCCGGCCAGGTCAAACACAAGCAGATCTTCTCCAGCATCCGCCCCGACTGGCGCCTCGCCAAGCTCCTCCTCAACCTCCGCACCCGCTCGACCGACATGCTCCTCGGCGCGGTCGCCAAGGTCCTCGCCGACGAAGGCATCGAGCTCATCTCCTCCACGCAATACCTCGAACCTCTCCTCGCAAAACCCGGGGTCCTCACCGACCGCACGCCGGACGAAGAAGAAGCCAAGGACATAGCCTACGGCCGCACCGTAGCCCAGGCCATCGCCGCCTACGACCTCGGCCAGACCGTCGTCATCGCCGCCCAGGCCTGCGTCGCCGTCGAAGCCATGGAGGGCACCGACGCCACCATCGAGCGCGCAGGCCAACTGATGCGCTCTCTGGAAGGCAACGCTTCCACCCTGAGCCGTGCCTTGACGGTCGTGAAGATTGCCAAGCCGAATCAAGACATGCGCTTCGACGTCCCTGTCATTGGCGTGAAGACGATCGAAGTAATGCGTGCCGCGGGTGCAACCTGCCTGGCCATCGATTCAGGCAAATGCCTCCTCCTCGACGGCGAGGTGATACCCCAAGCCGCGAACGGCGGTAAAATAGCTATGGTTGCCGACTAGCCGGATGTCTGAAGCCGCTCGCATCGCCGATCAACTCCACTGCGCTTTTAAAGGCAGCGCGTGGCATGGTCCTGCGGTGCTCGAACTGCTTGCCGACATCGATGCCGCCACCGCCGCCTCCCATCCCCTGCCCGACGCGCATAGCATCTGGGAACTTGTCCTGCACATCGCTGCCTGGGACGGCGCAGTCAACCGCCGTATCGTAACCGGCAAGGCAGTCACTCTCAATGATGCCCAAAACTTTCCACCCGTCAAAGACAAGAGCCGCTCCGCCTGGAAAGAATCTGTCGCTCTCCTGAAGAAAACTCACAAAGAGCTGATCAAGACCGTCGCCGCCCTGCCCGACTCTCGCCTCAACGATCGCGTTCCCGGCAAGAACTACAACGTTTATTTCATGCTGCACGGCGTAACGCAGCACGAACTCTATCACGCAGGGCAGATCGCCATCCTCAAAAAGACCCGTTTGTAAAAATAGCCCTGCCGGAAAACTGATATACCTGGATTCGCCTTCATGAGTACAATCGGCAATCGACGGCAACCCGCCGCTTGAGAACTCTTGACCTCCGACAGCATCGTCAACGTAGCCGTGATCGGTGTGGGCGCGTTTGGCCGCAAGCACGCGCGCGTCTACAAGCAACTCGAGGACCAGGGGGAACCGATCCGCCTGTTGGGCGTCGTCGACCGCGACGTCACGCGCGCTGACTCGGTCGGGCGCGAGTTTGGATGCCGTTCCTTCGGATCGCTGGAACAACTCGTGACCACGCACAGCGAAGTGCAAGCGGCGTCGGTCACAGTCCCAACCGCTCACCATCTGGAGGTCGCCCGGGTCCTGCTGCAGGCCGGCGTCGACGTGTTGGTCGAAAAGCCGCTGGCGTCCTCTCTGCAGGAGGCCGACGAACTTATTGCTCTGGCGAAAACGAATCAACGGATCGCCCAGGTTGGCCACCTGGAGCGCTTCAACCCCGCTGTGCGCGCGACCATCCCGCTGATCAACCGGCCCATGTTCTTTGAAGTGCATCGGCTTAGCGTCTTCACCCCCCGCGCGCTCGACGTCGACGTCGTACTGGACCTGATGATCCACGATCTCGACATCGTGCTCTCGTTCGTTCATTCGCCAGTCACGGAAGTTCGCGCGGTGGGCTTGCCGATTCTCTCCGGGAAAACTGATATCGCGAACGCCCGCGTCGAATTCGCCAGCGGATGCGTCGCCAACTTCACGGCCAGCCGCGTCTCCACCGAACGCATTCGCAAGCTGCGTTTCTTCCAACCGCGCCAGTACATTTCGATCGACTACGGGCGGCAGGATGTTCTCGCTTTCACCCTGGGTGACGACCCCGGCAAAACCGCGACACCTTCCGCAAATCCGCACATCGGCATGGTCAAGCCGCCCGTCACAAACGAGGAGCCCCTACTCGTTGAGTTGAAGTCGTTCCTAGAGGCCGTTCGCCGTCGTGCCGCGCCTGTCGTCCCGCTCGAGGACGGCCGCCGTGCCCTCGCCCTGGCCCTCGACATCGTCGAGCACATTCACAGGCACGGCGACAAGATCGATTTGGAAAAACTGGTCAGCCGCTAATTTCGCCAAGGGCGCCGGCTGATGGTCTCCGATGCGCTCCCCTCGTCTTTAAGTCCTGAATTTTCTCGAGCAAAACACACATCCCCCCGGTGAGGATGCGTGCAGGTCACGATAACCAAGGAGAGTTTGGCACCCTCCTTGCCAAAACCGTGGACGACGTTCTCTTTCCGGCGCCGAACTGGTCTAGTCGAGGAAAGCAAATGTGCAGAATTGTGCGATCGATTTGCGAAGGTACTTCCGGTTCCAGGCGCTGCCGACAGTCTTGAATTAGACCAACCGTGCACAATTCACCCGCATCCAAGGCTCGCTCGGATGCCCCTTACCGCGAAGGGCCCCGCTAGGAGTTAGCCATGAAGAAGTTCACTTGCCAAGTTCGTCCAAGAGTCGACGCCCACCTTCTTGTCTTCCTCTTATTCGCGATCCCCATATCTCTGGCGGAACGCAACGTCACGCCAGCATCCCAGGTTGGGTTGCGGCAGCCACTCTCCTTTGAACGAAACCAGGGCCAAGCTCAACCAGATGTTCAGTTCCTCGTGCGAGCCGGACGCTATCGGCTGTACCTGACCAAGAATGCCGCAATTGTCAAGGTTGCAAGCCACAAGGGTGGTGACAGCGATGCGGTTTTACGCACCAACATCGTCCAAGCGAATCCGAACGCTCAGATCTCGGGGATCGATCAGCAGACATCGACCACCAATTATCTCGTCGGGCCGACGTCGGAATGGAAGGTGGGAGTCACGCACTACGGCAAGGTCCGATATAGCACGGTCTATCCCGGCATCGACCTGATCTACTACGGAACGACGCAAGGACTCGAATACGATTTTGCGATCGCGCCCCATGCCGATCCGTCAGCCATTGCGCTCGAGATTGAGGGGGCCGATAAGATCTCGATCGACCGAGACGGCTCCCTACTCCTGGAAACCGCCGCGGGCGAGTTGGTCTGGCGCAAGCCCGTGGCTTATCAAGGGTCGAGACGCCGAAAGCTGGTTGCGGCCAGCTATCATGTAACGGGAAACAAGATCCGTTTCGAACTCGGGCCGTACGATCGCACCAGGACGCTCGTGATCGACCCGACCCTGGCTTACGGTAGCTATCTGGACGGCACTGATTTCGATAACTACTCGGCGGTGCGAGTCGACTCTGCAGGCTTTGTATATGTTCTGGGGCTCACGACATCAACCGACTTCCCAACTACGCCGGGCGCTTATAAGCGGGCGATTAATAGCACAAATGCTGCGCAGATTTTCGTCTCGAAACTAAGCCAGAATGGCTCGTCGTTAGTTTGGTCGACGATCATTGGCGGATCGGGGGCCAACAACATCGCCCTGCCCAATGACTTCACGCTGGATTCCTCCGGCAACCTTTACATCGTGGGCGGTACCTCCGATGTTATGTATGATGTGAACGGAACTCCCACCTACCAGCCCTCAACCTTTCCGACCACCAGCGGGGCCTACAATACAAACCATCTGGCCGCGCTCCGTTATTTCCTGCTGAAGCTGAATCTCAGCGGCAGTGCGCTTGATTATTCAACCTTCTTGAGCGACCAGCCCAACATTGCGGCGCAAGCGGTGGCGGTCGATGTGGCTGGGAACGCGTACGTTACCGGGGCTTACAACCAAGCTGGGGGCTTGATCGCGAGTTTTCCGTGTACGAGCGGCGCTTACCAATGCAATTACGGGGGCGACAATGACGCCTTCGTGACGAAGTTCAATTCTGACGCGAGCCAACTGGTTTATGCCACGTTGGTGGGCGGCGCCAAGAGCGAGGATGCTCGCCAGATTCTCGTCGACTCCTCCGGACAGGCCACCATCGATGGGCCGACTTACTCGCCAACCTTTCCAATCACTCCGAACGGACGGCGGCAAACTGACGAAGGCGGTTTTGTCACGACTCTCAATGTCGATGGCACCGCGCTGCTGTACTCGACCGTGCTGAACCACGTTTTACAGGTGAATGTGAAGCGTGACGCTCCCGGCAATTATTACGTGGGCGGTTCAGCGGGAACGGACCTTCCTGTTACCGCGAATGCCTATCAAAAAGATTTCACGGCAGTGGGGACTCAGATCCATCTGGGATTTCTGACCGTGATCGACACTTCCGGGAACCTAGTTTATTCCTCGTATATTGCCGGGAACCCTCCCACCACCTATTTGGAAGATACTCAGGTTCAATTAGTCTCGCCTAGCAGCGTGACCGTCGCCGGGAATCGCTTCGCCGACACGGCGTTCCCGGTAACCGACCGGACTTATGAGCAGGACGATTGTGCTTTTCTGGCTACGATCAATCCGCGAGCGTCATCAGGAAACGCGTCACTGGTCTACTCCGGATGTACCCCCATCAACATCACTGACAATCTAGTGCACGAAGTATTCCGCGGCGTGCTGTATTTCGCGGGCGCGCGCATGTTTTTGGACGCCAACCGGCATCTCTACGGGTTAAGTCCGGTGGGTCAGACTTCCGCTAGCGCATTTCAGAAATCGCCTCCCGACCCGACCTCCGGAGACGGTTCGGCCCACGTTTGGATCGGCAAGTACAACCTGAATCCACCGGGTCCGGGCGGCGTCAACCTCTCTGGGCCCTATCAGTGGGGCGCTCCTTATAGCAATTATGTGCTGTACAGAGCGACCGCGAGAAGTCCGCAGTGCGCGAGTGGGATCGCCGCGATGCGGGTGTACATCTCACCAAACGTACCGGCTAATACCACGCCCGGAAGCACGCTCAACGCGTATATTTCATTCCCAACGGATGGAACATACAATTCGGTGATCGTGGCTTACGACAATTGTGGCCACGCTTTTTCTATCAAGGACCCCATCTTGATTCAAGGGACTTCAGGGGGCACAGGCAGCATCGCGGTGAAATCGCCTGTCAACAATACCGTGCTCACGAGTCCTGTTCGCTTCCAGGCAAATGCGCAAGTAACGAATTGCCAAAGCGGAATCGCCGCCATGCGTATATATACGGCGCCGGGGGTCAACGCCTACACCGTGAACGCAGCCCGCCTGGATAAACAACTCAGCCTTGCGCCGGGAACGTATAACACGGTAATTCAATCGTGGGACAACTGCGGGCATGTGTATCGAGCAGCGGTGAACATTACGGTGCACTGAGGAGGAACAACCCGCCCAATAAGAGCTTGAGCGGGGGCACCCTTACGGGTTCCTGCTGCTGCTTCCCACGTCCGCCAAGCCGGCTGGGGGGATTAATGGGTCGGTGGGACGTACTCTTTCGGCGCCACGGCTCCTTCGCCGAAGAAGAATTGTTCCATTTGTTTCACGATGACTTCCTGATCTTCGCGTCGGGCGGGGTTCAGGCGATATTCGTTCAGGATCATTTTGCAGAACTCGGTCCACTGGCGCCAAGCTTCTTGCGAGATGTTTTCGTAGATTTTCTTGCCTAGTTCAGTGTCGAACGGCGGTTCGTCCAGGCCGGGGAGTTCTTTTTTCAGTTTTGCGCAAAAAACTTCGCGTGCCATGTCACTTCCTCGATAACCAGATCAATGCGAAATTATCTCACAATGTCAGCGGGCTGCCTCGGCGCGGGCCGGCGGCCTGCGTCCGGGCGAAACTGGTATGCCTCTCAGACAGGAAACTAAGTTCGCAGTGGGGATGTCCCTGCGGCTGGCAGGTTGGCGGATTTGGAGTGTTCGGCTGGCGCCTCACTGCGCCCGGAATGGCCGATGAAGAAGAGCCTCGAGGATACCAAGAGAAAGCTTATAAGCGCGAAAGGCCGCAAAAGGGGACGCGCAGGGCGCTAAGAAGGCGCGGCGAATTTCCGAATCCGATAGACTTGCGTGGAATCTGATCTCCAGAATGAGCACTGACCTGGTGGCGGAATTTCGCAATATCCCAATCCTCGCCGATCTGGCCGACGATGAGCTGCGCTGGCTCGCCGACCACGCCGAGGAGCTTGTCATCCAGGCGGGAGAGGTGTGGGTGCGCGAGGGGGAACCGGCCAACTGGATGAGCATTTACCTGGAAGGAGAAACCGATGGCCGCCGCGAGAGCCTCGGTCCGGATGCGCCCGTGTATACGGCTCGCGCGGGGCAAATTACGGGCATGTTGCCCTTCTCCCGTCTGACTCACTTCACCATTACGGCTCGGGCTGTGACCCGCACCCGCATCGCGCGCATTTCCAAAGACGAGTTCCCGGAAATGTTGCACCGCATTCCCGCGCTGGGCCCGAAACTGGTGGGGATTCTTTCAGACCGCGTTCGCGAGGTTACCAAGCAAGACCTGTCGCGCGAAAAACTGGCCTCTCTGGGAAAGCTTTCTGCCGGGCTGGCTCACGAGTTGAACAATCCCGCGGCTGCCGCCAGCCGGGCTGCCAGCATGTTGCGGGCCGTGATCGAGAGACGCAAGCTCGCGGATGAACAACTGGATGAGGCGAACATTTCAAAGGAAGCACGCGCCCTGCTACGCATGATCGAGTCAAAAGCGGTGGCGATGCAGGCACACGTCAAGCCGAAAAACCCTCTCGCGTTGAACGATTTGACGGAAGAACTGCAGGCCTGGCTGGAATCGCACGGAGTTGAGGATGCTTGGGAAGTCGCGCCGGTGCTGGCGGAAGCGGATGCCAAGATCGAATATTTCGAACGACTGGCGGAGAAATACCAGGGGCGCCAATTGGCCCCAGCCATCCGGCGTATCAGCGCGATGTTGGAGATCTCCCGCTTGCTGGGCGACATCGAGCACAGCACTTGCCGGATTTCTGAACTGGTGAAGGCCATCAAGGAATACTCCTTCATGGACCAGGCCCAGCAGCAGGACGTCGATATTGCCAAAGGTATCGAGAGCACGCTGACCATGCTGACTCACAAACTCAAGCGTGGCATCACGGTGGTTCGCAACTACGATCCGGATTTACCGCGCGTTCTGTCCTACGGGAGCGAGCTGAACCAGGTGTGGACCAATCTGATTGACAACGCCGCCGACGCGATGAAGGGCGAGGGAGAGTTACGGATCCGGACCATGCGAGAGGGAGACGACGTTCTGGTGGAATTTGTGGACACTGGCGCGGGAATACCTCCTGAAATTCAAACCAGAATCTTCGATCCGTTTTTTACGACTAAGCCGATGGGCGAGGGCACGGGACTGGGGCTGGATACCGTGTATCGCATCGTGCGCAACCATCGTGGCAACGTGACGTTTGTGTCGCGGCCGGGATACACATGTTTTCGCGTACGGCTGCCCGTCAAGAGCGGGCGGGCGTAGGCGGCACCGATTCCGCACTCCTGCACACAACCTTCTGCAGAGCTGGTCAGGCGCTGGCGGCTTCTTGGCTTCCCAGAGGCAGAAAGTATTGCGTTCCCTTGATGGGTTCCGTGACCTTGCGGAGAAGCTCTTTGAGATCCTCGTTACGATCCACGAAGTCGATCTCCGAGGTGTTCACGATCAGAAGATCGGAGGAGGTGTAGTGGAAGAAAAAGTGCTCGTAGGCCTTGATGACCTCTTCCAGATAGTCGTCGTTGATGGCCTTCTCGCCGGGCGCGTTCCGTTTCTTCAGACGTTTCTTCAGGACCTCCGGCGTTGCCTGCAGATAGATCACGAGATCGGGCGTAGGTAACTGATCGCGAAAGAAATTGTAGTAACGATTGTAGGTGTCGAGTTCCTGGTCGCTCAGGTTAAGGCAGGCGAAGAGTTTGTCTTTCTCGAATATAAAATCTGACACTACCGTTTTCTGGGAGCGGGGGCCGAGATCGAGCGATCGCAACTGCTCAAAGCGACGGATTAGAAACGCGAACTGGGCCTGGAAGGCGGCACCTGGTTCGCCGCTGTAGAACGACGGAAGGAATGGATTTTCCTCAGGCTCCATGAGCCGCTGCGCGTTAAGACGTTCGCCCAGGATGCGAGCCAAAGTGCTCTTGCCGACTCGGATCGGACCTTCCACTGCAAGGTAACGGGGACTTTCGAAAAGATTTGCCATGGGCTCGGAGGGTAGCGCGTCGCACTGCAGAATATCTCGACCACGCTCGGGAAGCAATTGCGGGAAGAGTTAATAGGCCAAGTGCTAATTCACGGTTGATCATTTTCGTTTCTTGCTTCGTGATCGACACGATTGCCGATAGGAATTTCGTCCTTGGCCATTACAATTTCGTGGGATGCTCGCTTCTCCTATCTGGGTGGGGGCTGCTACGGTGGCAGGAACGGCGGCCTACCAGGCGATGGCTCCGTGGGCACAGGGATTTGGCCGCACGCTCGTGAGCGGAGTCCGCGGGTCGAAGCAGATTGCGCTCACCTACGATGATGGTCCCAACGACCCGTACACACTGCGGTTAATGGACGTGCTGGCGCGCCACGACGTGCGCGCCACATTTTTTCTGATTGGCCGACACGTGCAGCAACGGCCCGACATGGTACGCGATCTGATGAAGGCAGGACACGTGGTGGGAAATCACACCTTCACCCATCCGCACCTGGTTGTCTCTTCCGCAATCGAAACTCGAACTCAGCTTGAGGAATGTCAGCGAGCTGTGCAGGAAGTTACGGGTGAGTCCCCGCGACTGTTCCGGCCGCCCTTTGGGGGGCGTCGGCCAGCGACGTTGCGCATCGTGCGCTCGCTAGGCATGGAACCAGTAATGTGGAACGTCACCAGTTGGGACTGGAAGACTCCGGGTGCTGAGAAGATTGTGCGGACTTGCATGCGCCAGATGCGGGGAGGCGATGTCATCCTGATGCATGACGGGAGCCATATCGCGATGGGCGCGGACCGCTCGCAGACTGTGGTCGCTACTGATCGTCTGATCGAGCGCTACAAGCAGGAAGGATTTGAGTTCGTGACGGTACCGGAAGTAGTCGTCCGTCGCTAGTCGTCCGTCGTCAGACAGGGCCGGCCACGGGCCGCTCACTTGAGTTCTTTACAGACCAGGGGTCAGGCCGCGACCATTGCAAATGCTTGCTTTGCCGCCGCTATCGTTTTCTGAACGTCTTCTTCCGTGTGAGCCGCGCTGAGAAACGCCGCTTCATATTGCGACGGCGGCAGATACACGCCGCTGTCGAGCATGTTGCGGAAGAAGCGTCCAAATGCTTCCGTGTCGGATTTCGATGCCGAGTTCCAATCCGTCACCGGACCGGGAGTAAAGAACCAGGTGAACATGGATCCGACGCGGTTATGGGTCATGGGGACACCCGCGGCCTTGGCTGCGGCCGCCACACCCGCGACCAACTCCCCGCTCAATGTATCGAGCCGCGGGTAAATATCCTTATGTTCCTTGAGGTAGCGAATCTGCGCGTACCCTGCCGCCATCGCCAGCGGATTCCCGGAAAGTGTTCCGGCCTGGTACATGGGGCCAAGGGGCGCTACCAGGTCCATGATGGCCGACGGTCCGCCATAGGCGCCCACCGGCAGTCCTCCTCCGATGATTTTCCCCATCGTGGTGAGGTCAGGCTGGATGGTGTACAGCTCCTGGGCTCCACCGAAGGCGAGACGGAAACCGGTCATGACTTCGTCAAAGATCAGCAGCGCGCCGTCGTTCGATGTGACGGCGCGCAGCGCTTCCAGGTAACCGCGGGCTGGAGGCACACAACCCATGTTTCCGACCACCGGTTCGACGATCACACAGGCAATCTGGTGCTTGAACTTCTGGAAGGCTTCTTCCAGAGCATCTGTGTCGTTATAGGGTAGGGCAAGCGTAAATTGCGTGAACTCTTCCGGAACCCCCGCCGACCCGGGAATGCCAAGTGTGGCCACTCCGGAACCTGCTTTCACCAACAGGCAATCGGCGTGTCCGTGATAGCAGCCTTCGAACTTCACGATGTATTTGCGCTTTGTGTAAGCACGCGCCAGACGGATGGCGGACATGGTGGCTTCGGTACCGGAACTCACGAAGCGCACCTTCTGCATGTGCGGGGAGGCCGAGATTACGAGCTCCGCCAGATCGGCTTCGGCGGGCGTCGACGCGCCAAAACTCGTGCCATTGCGCATGGCTCCGGCCAGAGCTTCGATCACCACTGGAGCCGCGTGTCCCAGAATGAGCGGGCCCCAGGAGCCGATGTAATCGAGATACCCATTCGCGTCGGCATCCCAGATGTGGGAACCTTGCCCCCGCACAATGAAGGGCGGATCTCCGCCGACCGCACCAAAGGCGCGTACGGGCGAGTTGACGCCGCCCGGAATCATCATCTCGGCACGTTTCTGCAGCTTGCGTGACTGCGCGACCTTGCGGGGCATGGGGCTCCTCCTGCGAGTTTCTCCAGGCAAGACAACTATAGCAGCGTCGAATCCGGCGGCAGTGAGAGCGGAGTCACGCGGGGCTGTGACCGATGGCGGGGCGACGTCGTTTAATTCACGAGATTTTCACAGACTGGCAATACTCCCGAAACATCAGACATTTACGTTCTTAGGTAGAAGTTGCCCTTCTAACCGGGAGGGTTTTATAGGGACAGTCTCGGGGGCTCCGGACTGTCCTGATTTTCTTTCCGCAGAGCAGATCCGACGAGCCCATGTACTTCCTGAAGAGCACCCTCGATGGTCGCAGGCCA
>Ga0137418_10006422_pt1 | contig 10811 bp, 8 predicted proteins | sample CZODoug3_1_2_16f_FD_122242 | JGI IMG/M metagenome (GOLD analysis project Ga0137418, IMG submission 122242) | Vadose zone soil fungal communities from Angelo Coast Range Reserve, California, USA - CZODoug3_1_2_16fungal (Hybrid Assembly) | ecosystem: Environmental > Terrestrial > Soil > Vadose... | reverse complement strand
CCTCGCGGTAATAATTTGCCGTCTCTAAATAAGCGACGGCCATATCGCCCATGACGTCTCGCCGCCGTGAAGCTGACTCAGGTGCAGCGCCGAGACGGCGAACACGGCGAGCGCGGCCACCCAGAGCGCTCGGCGTGAACCTGGCTGGCCTCGCGTGGCCGCCGCCAGGGGGAGCACCAGCGCGACGAATGCATACGTGAGCAACCGCATGGCGTCGGCAGAGGGCACGACATCGCCGCGAAGCGCCGCCAACAGATGAAGCGTCGCGGCAAAGGCACTGGTCGCGTATGCGGCGACGCCGATGACGTGCTCGATCAGCCCGCCGATTTCCTTGTCGCCCCCGCGCAGCACCGAGTGGACGACGACCGCCGGTAGAAATCCCAGCGCGCCGAATCCGACGGCCGAAACATACGGAAAGGGCCCGACGACCCCGAATTTCGGCAGCACGTACACCGGCAGCGCGCAGAGATTCCATAGCAGACCAAGCACCGAGGTGAGAAGGAGCAGCGGATCAAATGCAGCAGCGCCACCCGCGCGACGCCGCGCGCGGATCACCATTGCGAACAGCATGGCGTACAGCGCAACGCCAGTGCTGAGACCGACGATGTTCAGCAACTCGCCGAGATTCATCGGCGACACGGTACGCATCTCCGGCAGGGATCGAAATCGGAACCCCGTGAATGGTTGTTTTCTTCCAACGAACGGCCGCTGCGCACGGGCGACGCCCTCCCTTCCGTTCATTGTGCCCCGCAGGACACTCACGGCTCCAATCCGACCGCTCGTTCTGTTCCGTTCGTCAGCCGGGCCTCCCTTTGTTACGGTGCCGGGCGCGAGGAGTCTTCATGAACGCAAAGTTGACTGTAGCAATATTGATCATCCTGGCCTTGGCGATCGCCGTTCCGGCACACGCGCAGGAACTTGGCGGAGCCGGCACCATCCAGGGCACGGTGAAAGATCCGACAGGCGGCGTGCTGCGGGCCGCGAGTGTCACGATCGTGAACCCCGTCTCGGGCCTTCGACGGGAAACGACGACCGACGAGATGGGAAGGTTCGTGTTCCGCAATCTGCCACCAAACCCGTATCACGTCACCGTCACCGTGCAGGGCTTCGAAACGTTCGCGCAGGACGTGGACGTCAGATCCGCGGTGCCGATTGCGCTCGACTTGAGCCTGAAGCTCGCAGGCACGACGCAGACCGTCGAAGTCATCGGCAAAGCGGACCTGCTCGAATCCAATCCGTCCGCCCACACCGACATCGATCGGACGCTCGTCGAGAAATTACCCCTTGAAACGATGGGTGGCCTGAACCAGGCGATCACGATGGCGTCGCCCGGCGTCGTCGCCGACTCCAACGGGTTCTTCCACCCGATTGGCGACCACGCGCAGACGCAGTTCTCCATCGACAACCAGCCGATCACGGATCAGCAGAGTCGAATCTACTCGAATCAAATCTCGCCCGAGGCGGTGCAATCGATGGAAGTCATCACCGGCGTGCCGCCGGCGGAGTACGGCGACAAGAGCAGCCTCGTCGTGCACATCGTGACGAAGTCCGGCCTCGACTCGCCGAAGCCGAGCGGCGACTTGAGCGCCGGCTACGGGTCGTTCAAGTCGCCACAGGTCGATCTGAACGCGGGCGCCGGCAACGGCAAGGTCGGTGATTTCGTGTCGTTCACGGGTTTGAGCACCGATCGCTTTCTCGATCCACCGGAGTTCGAAGCGCTCCACGATCACGGGACGAGCCAGTCCTTCTTCAACCGGCTCGACGCGCACTCAGGCGCTGCGAGCGCGTTTCACCTGAACGTCCAGGCAGCCCGGTCGTCATTCGACGTCCCGAATACGCTCGACGCCGTGGATGCCGGGCAGGATCAGCATCAGAAAATTGACACCTTCAACCTTGCGCCCGGCTACACCGGGGTCATCGGATCGAGTGCGCTCATCACGGCCAACGTGTACGCCCGGCGCGATCACCTGACATACACGCCGAGCGCCGACCCATTCGCCGATCAACCCGGCACCGCATCCCAGGATCGCAAGCTGACCAACATCGGCGCCAAAGTGGATTTCGCCATGACGCGAGGGGGGAACAACGTCAAGCTCGGCGCCACGTTCAACCGCACGAAGCTGAACGAGAATTTCACTCTGGGGCTCACCGACCCGACGGTGAATTCGCCCTGCGTGAACGTCGACGGCGATCCGTCCGACAACACGCGGCTGACCGCGACCTCGCAGTGCGCGGCGAATCGACTGCTTCCCAATCCCGATTTCGTCAGCGGCCAGCTCGGGTTCGACCTGACCCGCGGCGGCCGGGCGTTCAACTTCGTCGATGACGGCACGATCAAGGATCAGGCGTTCTACGTCCAGGACGACATCAGAGCGGGCAACGCCACGTTCATGGTTGGCGTGCGCGCCGATCATTACAGCGGCCTGGTCACCAAGTCGCTGTTCGAGCCGCGTCTGGGCGCGTCGTTCAACGTGCCCGGCAGCGGAACCGTGCTGCGCGCGTCCTACGGGCGCACCCTCGAGACGCCGTATAACGAAAATCTGCTGCTCGCGAGCAGCGCCGACGCCGCGGTGTTCGGGACCGAAGGCGTACCCGTGCCACCGGGGACGCGCGATCAATTCGAGGGCGGGATCCAGCAGGCGCTCGGCAACTGGATCGTCATCGACGTCGGCTACTTCTACAAGAAGACGAAAAACGCCTATGACTTCGGTGTCTTGTTCGATACGCCGATCGCGTTCCCCGTTTCGTGGGATCACTCGAAGCTGTACGGCCTAACGGGGCGCATCAACCTCGTGCAGCACGGAGGCTTCACCGCCTTTACGGTGCTCGGACACACCAACGCGATCTTCTCGCCGCCCGGAACCGGCGGCATCCTCCTCGAGGAACCCGGGGGCGACTTCCGCATCGACCACGACCAGAAGTTCCAGCAGACGACGAACATCCAGTATCAGTTCCTGAAGTCGATCGGCGCATGGGGCGCACTGTCGTGGCGGTACGACTCGGGTCTGGTGGCCGGATCCGTGCCCGACTACGCGACGGCGCTGACACTCACTGCGGATCAGCAGGCGGCGATCGGATTGTTCTGCGGCAGCACGGTGGCGACGCCGGACGCGCCGATCGAATCGTGCGGCGGCGGCGCTTCGCGCGGCGCCACGCGGCTGGTGATTCCGGCAGACGGCACCGAGGACGACGTGGACAACCCGCCCCGCGTCGCGCCGCGGCACCTGTTCGATCTCGGCCTTGGTGTGGACAACCTGCTGAACACGACCCGGGCGAAGGTGCGCCTCCGGTTCAGCGTGGTCAACCTGGCCAACAAGGAAGCGCTCTACAACTTCCTGTCGACGTTCAGCGGCACGCACTTCGTGACGCCGCGCGCCTATCAAGTCCAGTTCGGCGTCACATTCTAAGCGGAACATCACGAAGAACCCGAGGGTCACCGCCTTCGGGTTCTTCGTGGTCGCGAGTGCGTTCGGGGCCTCGTCGGCAATCCCCAACCGACGGGCTGTAGCTCGCGTGGGCATTTCTTCACACACCACGCCTGATTACACGAGCGATCGTGGCTCTATTTCCACGGGCCGCATCCTGGCAACAACGCCATCGAGAACGGGAACCCCGGCCTGAGCTCGGAGCATTCGCTCGGCATCGACGCGTCGCTGCGGTGGCGTGGCACCGCGGGATCCGGCGAGGTGACCTTCTTCGCGAACAGGATCTTTGCCTCGTACACGTTCGGCACGGCGACGGCCGCCAGCACCATCACGCTGCGTCTCGACAACGCGACGAATGCGTTGTACCGCAATCACCTCAATTACCTGAAGGATCTCGCGCCGGAAATGGGCCGCAATTTCGCGGTCGTCTACAGCGTCCGATTCTGATCGTGCCGTATGCACCGGGGCGCCTCTTCGCCCCGGTGCTGGCGGACGAGTGCGGCTGCTGGTGTCTGCGCTGATCGGAAGGCGGCGGCTCCAGCTACTTCAGCGGCAGTTCCCCGCCCGACGAACCCGCTGACACGGGACGGCCATCGGCCAGCGTGACGATGCGGGCGTTGACCGTCGTCGGGCTGTCGCGCGCCATCCACCCGTCGATCGTCACCTCGTCGCCCACGTTCAGCGACCTGGCCCTCCAGCCCTGCTGGACCAGCACCTTCGGGCTCGCCAGCTCGAACTTCCAGTTCGTCGTGACGTGCTTGTCGTCGATGACGTCGAGGAACACGTGCGCGTGAGGATTCGTCCACTCGATCTTCGTGACGACCCCCTTGAGCGTGACGGGCCGGTGGCTGTCGAATCCAGCAGCGAACGAATGATGGGCGGCGGCCGGCGCCGCCGTGAATGCCAGGAGGACGAGTGAGATCGCTAGGCGGCGCGCGGGCATACAGAAGCCGTACCACGAGGAGCGGTCATAATCCGTTGACCATCGTACCTCGATCGACGATCCGAGGCGGCATCCCCCGACTTTTGTCTCCATCAGGGCTGCTGGCCCGCAAACTGTCCGGTGAGCTCCCGGTGGACGCCCGAGCAATCGGCGGCGCCGTCGGACGGCGTGAAGATCTGCCGCAATTCGCACTCGCCGTCGCCCGCGACCTTCAGGAACTCCTTTGCCATCCGGATGGCTTCTTCCTTCGATGCGGCCTCGAGCAGGGCGAACCCGGCAACGACCTCCTTCGTCTCCGCGAACGGACCATCGGTCACGACGACGTTGCCGCTGGACGATCGGACGCGGGCCCCCAGTGCGGTCGGCAGGCAGCCTTCCGTTGCCAGCAGCCAGCCGGCCTTCATCCCCTCCTCCACGAGCCTCTGCATCGTCTCCATGTGCTCCGGAGTCGGCGGCACCCCGGTCTCGGCAGTTTTGTAAATAGACAGGAATCGCATCACATGCCTCCTCGCTGCGGTGGTCCGGACGGCCATCTGGCCGCTTCATTCCCTTGTCGATTGGAGATCCCGGAAATCGACACCGGTGCCGGAAAAATAAAGCAAGCGGGACGAAAACCGCAGAGACCCGGTAAACTCACTCGCTCATGGAACCTACGGGCTGGTCTCGAGCATGAGCCTGCGACGGGCCCTTGTCCCGCTCCCAATCCTATGCCTCACGGTGCTGTCAGCGGCGCCGGCCGGGGCAGGCGGCCCTCAGGGACCACGGCCGCAGCCCGCCATCCAGCCGGCCAGCTCGACGTCCGTCCCCGGCAGCGTCCCGGTGGACGACGGCCCGCCATCGCCCGTGGCGCCCGCGGTCATCACCCGCGATGACAAGGGCGGCGCGACGATACGGGCGGTGCGCATCGACACGCCGTTGAGGATCGACGGGCAACTGGACGAAGAGGTCTACCACACCGTCCCTGCCGCCGGCGATTTCATCATGCAGGAGCCGCGCGAAGGCGACGTGCCGACCGAGAGGACCGACACGTGGGTGTTGTTCGACGGCGAGAACCTCTACATCGCGGCGCGGTGCTGGGACGATCATCCGGAGCGATGGGTCGTGACCGAGCTGCGCCACGACAACGGCAACATCATCGAGAACGAGAACCTGTCGGTCTCACTCGACACGTTCCACGACCGCCGCAACGGCTTCATGTTTCAGACCAACCCGCTCGGCGCGCTGCGCGAGCAGGCGTTCACCGACGAAGTGAACATCAATTCCAACTGGAACACGGTCTGGCAGGTGAAGAGCGGGCGGTTCGACGGCGGCTGGACGGTTGAAATGGTGATCCCCTTCAAGTCGCTTCGCTATCGGGGATCCGGTCCGCAGGTGTGGGGGATCAACTTTCGACGCATGGTCAAGTGGAAGAACGAGACGTCGTTCCTGACGCGCGTGCCCAGAGCGTACGGCCACAACGGCCTCTTCAGAGTGTCGTCGGCAGGAACGCTCGTGGGTCTGGAAACGCCGGCGCAATCGATGAACCTGGAGCTGAAACCGTACGTGGCCTCGTCGTTGACGACGGACCATGCCGCCGCCGCCTCGTATTCCAACCGGTTCTCGCGGAACGCCGGTTTCGATTTCAAGTACGGATTGACCCGCAGCCTCATTGCCGATGCCACCGTCAACACCGACTTCGCACAGGTCGAGGAGGACCTGCAGCAGGTCAACCTCACACGATTCAGCCTGCAGTTTCCTGAAAAGCGGGACTTCTTTCTCGAAGGTCAGGGCATGTTCAACTTCGGGGGGACACGCGGCAACGGCAACGACGTCCCCATCCTGTTCTTCAGCCGGCGGATCGGCTTGAGCCAGGGGCAGTCCGTCCCGGTCGTCGCCGGCGGCCGGCTCACCGGCACCGTCGGCAAGTTCGGCATCGGGGCGCTGAACATCGAGACGGACGACAAGACCTCGGCGGGTGCGGTCGCGACGAATTTTTCCGTCGTTCGAGTGAAGCGGGACATCCTGCGGCGCAGCAATATCGGCGTCCTGGCCACACGCCGGACGCCGGCTGCAAGCCAGTCGGCGTCGAACGCCGTGCTTGGCGCGGACGCGAACCTGGCGTTCTTCAGGAGCCTTTCGATCAACGGCTACTACGCCCGCGCCGAGACGCCAGGCGCCCAGGGGGACCAATCGAGCTATCGCGGGCGGTTCGACTACGCTGGTGACCGGTACGGATTGCAGGCTGAACATTTGCTGGTGGGCGACAAGTTCAATCCCGAAATCGGGTTTCTGCGCCGCAGCGATTTCCGCCGCAGCACCGTTGGTGCCCGGTTCAGCCCGCGGCCGAAGTCCAGCCGCTTCGTTCGCAGACTGGATTGGGAAGCCGGCTACGACTACATCACCGACAGCCGGCGCACGCGGGTCGAAAACCGCCAGCTCTCCGGGACGTTCCAGGTCGATTTCGACAACAGCGATCAATGGACTCTCGATTACACGCGCGACTTCGAGTATCTGCCGCGCAGTTTCCAGATTGCCCCGGGCGTCATCCTTCCCGTCGGTGGCTATGACTACGACACCGCCCGAGTGACCTACGAGCTCGGCCAGCAGCGCCGTGTCTCGGGCCGGCTGTCGGTGATAGCCGGCACGTTCTACAACGGGCACAAGAGGGAAGCGAACTTCACGAGCGGCCGCGTCGCGCTGTCCGCGCGTGTGAGCGTCGAACCGGGGATCACCATGAACTGGATCGACCTGCCGCAGGGCACCTTTCAGAATCGGCTGGTGATCGCCCGCGGGATTTTCACGCCGACGCCGAGAACGCTCGTCAGCAGCCTGTTGCAGTACAACGCGAGCGACCGGACGGTGAGCTCCAGCGTGCGCCTGCGGTGGGAGTACATTCCCGGCAGCGAGCTGTTCTTCGTGTACAGCGACGGCCGGAACACCGCGGACGTGCCGCTGCGGGGACTCGTCAACCGCTCGGTGGCGATCAAGCTCACGCGGCTGCTTCGCTTCTAGTCAGCGGCCGACCCACGAGCCTCACGCGCGAATCATGGCCGGCCAAGCGATTCATCAGCCCACCCCAAGGAGCTGCGCTACCATGTGGCGCGTGAAGGTCTCCCTTCCGGTGCTCGTTCTTGCGTTCGCGTTCGGCGCACAGCAGATGGCTGCGGCCCAATCCAGTTCCGCCGTCCCCCAGATCATGGTGCGTCAGCTTGGCGAGGGCGAACGACCGGTCGTCGACGGCCGCGTCGACGACTCGTCCTGGTCGAACACCGAACCCTTCAGCGCGTTCGTCCAGCAGGAGCCACGCGACGGCGAACCGGCCACCGAACGAACCGAGATCCGATTCCTGCTCGATAACCAGAACCTGTACATCGGCGTCATCTGCTTCGACGCGGAACCAGCGAACATTCTGGTCAGCCAGAGCCGCCGTGATGCGGACCTCGACGACACCGACTCGATTCAGATCCTCCTCGATACGTTCAACGATGGACAGAACGCGTTCGTCTTCGGCACCAATCCGTTCGGCATCGAATACGACGGCCAGGTGATGGCGGAGGGGCAGGCTGGCCAGGGCAATCGCGGCGGCTTCAATCTGGACTGGGACGCCGACTGGGTCGTGCGCACCGTGATGAGCGACCGCGGCTGGGAGGCGGAGTTTGCCATTCCGCTCAAGACGCTGCGGTACAGCCCGGGGCAGGAACGAACCTGGGGCATCAACGCGGTGCGCAACATCCGTCGCAAGAACGAGCAGGTGTTCCTCGCGGCGGTCCCGCGCGGCTACAACCTGTACCGCGTGTCGGTCGCCGGCAAGCTGCGCGGCCTGAGCCTTCCGGCGCGGCGCGATCTGAAATTCGTCCCGTACGCGTCAGGCGCGGTGACCGACGACGCCACGCTCCGGACCGATACCGTTCGTCGATCGGGCGACGTCGGTCTCGACGTCAAGTGGGGCGTGCGCGCCGACCTGACGCTCGACGTGACCGTCAACACCGATTTCGCGCAGGTCGAGGCCGACGAGCAGCAGGTCAACCTGACGCGGTTCGCGCTGTTCTTTCCCGAGAAGCGCCCGTTCTTCCTCGAGAACGCGCAGGTCTTCCAGCTTGGACAGCCGCGCGCCGTCGATCTGTTCTTCTCGCGCCGGATCGGCCTGTCGCCCGACGGACAGCCGATCGACATCATCGGAGGCGGCCGGCTGAGCGGCAAACTCGGCGGCTATAACGTCGGGCTGCTGAACATGCAGACGGACGATGCGGTCGACCGGCGATTGGGGCAGACCGTGGCGCCCGCCAGCAATTTCACCGTGCTGCGGCTGCAGCGCGAGGTGGGCCGATCGAACTTCGGCGCGATGTACGTCGGCCGCCAGGGTGTCGGTGACCGCGCGCTGGCCAACGACTACAACCGCGCATACGGGCTCGATCTCGGCTGGCAGACGTCGACCAACGGGAGGATGACGGCGTTCATGGCACGAACCGATTCGCCGCAGTCGAAGGGCGGGTCCGATTACGCCGGCGCCCTGTCGTACCAGCACACCAACGAGGTGTGGACCAACGGTGGCGGCTTTACCCAGGTTGGCGACCGGTTCAACCCGGAGGTCGGGTTCCTGCAGCGGCGAGGCTATCGCCGTTTCGAAGCGCGTTCGAATATGCGGTATCAGCCGAAGCAGTGGCCGTGGATCCGGCGCATCAGCCCGCACGTCAATTACAGCGCGTACGTGGATCTGCAGAATCGCCTCGAGAGCTCACAGGGACACTGGCATTTCTTCGATATCCAGACGCTGTCGGGCGCCCGCTTCGGCTATGTGATCGTCAGCGGACAAGACCGCCCACGAATGCCGTTCACCATCTACCAGGACGTCACGGGCCGGCGGGTCGTCGTTCCTGCGGGCAACTATGGGTGGGCGTGGGGCGAATTCGAGGGCAACACGAATCAGAGCGCGCCGATCTCCCTGGGACTGGTTCACAGGATCGGCAACTACTACGACGGTGATTACCAGAACTGGCGATTGACGCTCGCCCTGCGCGCGGGAGCGAGGCTGCTCTCGGAGCTCGGATGGACCCGTGACGATGTCACGCTGCCTGGTGGCCGCTTCAGGAACGACCTGGTCCCCCTGAAGGCCAGCTATGCCTTCACGAGCCTGGCCAGCGTGCAGGGGCTCATCCAGTACAACAAGCAGGCATCGACGGTCTCGTCCAACATCCGGCTGGCGTTGCTGAATCGGAGCGGCACCGGGTTCTTCGTCGTCTACAACGATCGCCGCGACACGTCGCCGTTCACGCCCGACGAACTGCTCGGCCGTTCTTTCATCGTCAAGTACACGCGGCTCTTCGACTACTGACGACCCCGCCGACCGCGGCGCGTCGTGTCTTGGCGGCCGGGTCCAAAAGGACCCGGCCTACGTAATCAACCCTGTTTGCCGTTCAGTTTTGCGGCGCGCGAACGTGGTGCGCTCGATGTTGGTCATTCGAGCGAATCCAATGGATGCGTCTGGCCCCCCGACACTCAGCGTCGGTATCGGCTACGTGGCCCAGGCGGATGCGCAACGCACGGTGCACGAGACTCGAGATCCCTTCTGGCATCCGTGTTGAACCCCGCGCACGCCGGTCTCCCCTCATCGTTCTCGCAATCCAGAAGGAGTACCCCGATGAGAATGCTTCAGACGAGCGAGTTCACGATCGCCGTAACGGCGACCATGCTGATGGGACTTGTCACGGTCCGCGACGCGGACGCTCAGAGCACGTTGCGCGCGATACCCTTCGCGTTCATCGGAACGTCGGACGAGTGCGGCGGCCCGGCTGGAAGCCATATCGTCACCGCCGCGTGGCTGGGCGGGATGGGATTGCCCGACAACGGCGGCGCAAATACGACGGCCGTCGATCTCGCCACCAATCCCAACAAGGCCGACCCCCATCGCGGCCTGTTGCTGTCGAAGAACGGCCCGACGCCGGACTGTTCATCCGCCGGCGCGGTCATTGTCGGGTTCGGCCGTGGAACGACGCTGACCGAGCTTGGTTTTGATTATCGCAACGGTACGCATTGCGGGGCGGGCGCGCCGAGGTTCAACATCACGTCAACCCTGGGATTCACGTACTTTGCCGGGTGTGCCGCGGGCATCATGACGCCGGCGCCGCAGGACCCGCTCCAATGGACGCGCGTGCGCATCGTCGCGGCGGCGCAGGTGTTTCCCGCATCGCCGGCGGCTCCTCCGTTTCTCTTCGGTCCCGGCGGGACGCAGGTCAGCCGGTTGTCGATCGTCTACGACGAGGGGACGGACACGCCGGGTGTCGAAGACCCGCGCGGCGTGGGCCTCTCGGTCCTCGACAACATCGACGTCAACGGACGCCTGATTCGCAGCGGTGCCGGCATCGCCGACGGCACGAATCTCCGCGACGAAGATCGTGACGAAGACGAAAACGAGGCCGATCACGACGGCCACGACGGGGACGACGACTGAGCTTCACGACGAACGT
>Ga0137418_10006420_pt1 | contig 10812 bp, 16 predicted proteins | sample CZODoug3_1_2_16f_FD_122242 | JGI IMG/M metagenome (GOLD analysis project Ga0137418, IMG submission 122242) | Vadose zone soil fungal communities from Angelo Coast Range Reserve, California, USA - CZODoug3_1_2_16fungal (Hybrid Assembly) | ecosystem: Environmental > Terrestrial > Soil > Vadose... | reverse complement strand
TGGATGGGTCAGCCTGACAGCGTATGGAATATTAGTTGGCGGTACTGTCGGATTAGGCGGATGGTGATTGAATATTGGATGAGTGTAGGGGTGGGTCAGGCTGACAGTGTATGGAATATTAGTTCGCGGTACTGTCGGATTAGGCGGATTGTGATTGAATATTGGATGAGTGTAGGGGTGGGTCAGGCTGACAGAGTATGGAATATTAGTTCGCGGTACTGTCGGATTAGGCGGATGCTGACTGAATATTGATCAGTGAATGGATGGGTCAGCCTGACAGCGTATGGAATATTAGTTGGCGGTACTGTCGGATTAGGCGGATGGTGATTGAATATTGTATGAGTGTAGGGGTGGGTCAGGCTGACAGTGTATGGAATATTAGTTCGCGGTACTGTTGGATTAGGCGGATGGTGATTGAATATTGGATGAGTGTAAGGATGGGTCAGGCTGACAGAGTATGGAATATTAGTTCGCGGTACTGTCGGATTAGGCGGATAGTGACTCAATATTGGATCGATGGAAGGGTGGATCGTAGTGCTGTCGGATTAACAAAATTCGGATTCGTATTTACATTCCAGACTCGTTCCATTCAGATTCCTTACTCTCCGACGTCTGCACCACTTTGCATCGTTATTTGGCACTCACGGCAGAGTTATATTGCAAGACGAATATCAAAATACTGCTATACAATGTTAGGAATAATATTATTTGCATGTCTCAGCAATCCTTTCGCATGTTTCCGCAATCCTTTCGCTCGCCTTCGCGACGACACTATAGTCCTGTGCAAGACGTTCGAAGAGCTCCTTGGTAGTAGTGGCCTTGGTGGACGTGGAACGCGTGGATTTCCTCGTCTGCCTTGTCATCGCAACGCCGTCGAAGCGGACATGGGAAGGGCCAGCCGCCAATTTGCTGCGCTTTCCGACTGGCTGGGCGGATTCGAAGTCCACGTCAATCACGTCCATTGTGCCGACAGGATTGGCGTCGGTCGTGGAATAAACCTTGCGCTTCTTGGTCGCGGATTTGGCGGGGGGTTTCGTCTCCTCTTTAATGGGCAATTCTCGAGGACGACGACGACCTGTGAAGTAAACATTATGCGACAGTCGGATATGGAAAAGCACCAAACATACCTCCATTGCTGCAGCTTTTTTTCTGCTTCCAGCAGAGGTTGCAGGATTGTCCAACCGGACCAGAACATTGTTCTTCGTTCCCGCGATCGCAGGAAACACAGTGCTGGACATATTCATGAGAATGTGGTCAAAGGTTAGAAGAGAACTCACTTTCGCATGGACGATCTGCGGCAATTTCCCACGAGCGTCCTCCTGTTGACGCCTGGTCGGTTTTTTTGGCGTTCCCTAACGCAAATTTGTGTTAAGTTATCAATGTAAGATATAATGTGAACATGATCAGGGAACATACCTGGTCCGCAGCGCCGGATTGGCTGGCCTGGTCATCCTCCTCCTCCTCGTCATCGTCGTCATCGTCGTCTTCGTCATTGTCATTGACAACGATCTGGGCGGCCTTTTTCGCGTCACGGAGGGCGGCCTTCTTAGCCGCGAGTGCGCGTTCAGCGGTATCGATATCGCTCTGTTCCTGTGCCAGCTTCCTGGCGTTTTCCGCCCTCTCCTTCTCCTCCTGTTCGGCAGCCAGCCGCTCAGCCTCTTCTTTGACCTTTATGGCATCCGAAATCCGCTTCAATTCGGCTTCGTCCGCGTCGTTTTGCTTGATCAAGAGCGTCTCAACGTGTTCGTGACACGCGACGCAGTAGTCTTGAACCGCGCCAAGGAGAGTGCGCTGCTCTGGTGACACCTTGACGCGATTGAGTTTACCCTGGAAGTAGTTAGTTTTAATATGGAGGGAACCGAGTAGGCAACGTACCAGGAGGCTGTCCAAGTGCTCGCTCCACTGCTGTACGTCTGATCCGATTCGACCTTGGTCATCGGTTGGCCGGGTTTGCGCGTGGACGAAGGCGCTGACGGCAACATTAAGATTGTTGGCCTTGAGGTGATCCAGGAATTGATCCGGCTGATCGACGGGGTCAGGGTAGGGTTTATCCATGGGCCGATATCAATGCCGTGTTAAGTCTGGTGATGGGGAGATGCAAAAAAAAGCGTGGTTGAATTTGCCGGTCGGATTCCCACGTCGGGTTCCCACGTCAGAATTGTCTGCCGCATTAGGAAAGTTGTGGCTTGGTTGCATCACTATGCTCTATGGTATTGGAATTATTGAATCAGGCTGGTTCCAATATCATGTAGCAGTATAGACTTATGAGTCCATTGTGTCTACGATCTGGTGGACTCATGGACCAACTAGATGACACGTTCATATACGTTACGACATTGATGCTTCTGAATTTTATGTAAACTTAGATACATTGAAACATTTGAAATGATCGGAATTGTGTTGCCTCTTTCCATGGAAACATTATTAATCGACGTGCGCTTCGGAATTGTTTTTCCGCTTGAACTATATACATATACGGTATTGAAAGTTCCCACTAAACAACATCAGCCACGTTTAGCCACGCTTGCGCTTCGAATTGGAGGGACCGGCTCCTGGACTGCCGGCTCTGTTCCGCTTTGCCCTTTGCCTGTTGTCATCAAAATTACTAGTGCACATAGAAATAAAAAATAATCTTACAGGTCGGGTTGCCCTAGGATAGCGTTGAAAATATCTTCAACTACCTTAAGATTGACTTTCCAGTCGTTTCCGGCGCCAGAGTATTCCGCCTGCCAGTACAGACACAGTAAAAGGCCTAGGATACCGGTCCTTCCAGGGCGGCACCATACTTCCGACATAATTGTGCCTCCATTTGCGCGGGTGGTCTCTGGTAGTCCGTTGAGATAATCCGTAAACACTTGTCCGAACGTGTCAGCAGGTCGGTTAGCGTCGGTCCTCATCAACTTGGCATACATCCAGTCCTTCCATTCGTCTGGAATTGAGGATGAGTTGATCTCCTGATAAGTGAGGTCGACGCGACCGGACTTGCAGAGTGCGGTCTCCGCTCGAAGCCACAACGCGCCTAACGCCTGCCAATCAGCTCCCAGAGACTCCCATTGCGTTCCAGCAAGTCCGACCTCCTCGCGAAGATACTGCAATGGTGTTGGCACACCATTCAGTCCAGGTAGGCTGAAGATAAATATGAGTGATCGGATAAATGCATGATGCGGTCGCGGCGACATACCGCCTTGGATTAGGTCCTTTTTTACCCCTCCCTTCGGTCAATTCCTCCTCTGTTTGTTTGTTTCCAACCGACTTCTTCGGACTGCCATGATGGGCAGATGGCTTTGGTCGACGTTTGCGATCAGCATAGGCAGACTCAATTTCCTTCAACCTATCGAAATAGTTAGTGTAGAACAAGAAAAGACAAATGGTGAAACAGAAGTACGTGTCCGCATAACCAGTGATAAGGTCCTGGATGCTGTGACCAAGTTGCTCGTATTCCGAAAACGGATAAGAACTGTTCAGAACGTGAGCAGGGACGTCGGAATACAGCTCCGGGAACTGGGCAACCCAAAGCGCTCTGAATGCCAGACCATAAGATAGGATAACGAGCTCGACCTGCTTATATGCTGCAAGAGTATTGCCATCTGCTGTAATAGGGTCCATGGCTGTCCAGCGCAGCAAAGCGGAAAGCGAAGAAGTTGATTTCTTGTCATAGAAGACGTCCATAAGATAGTTATCTGTCGAATCCCACGATGCCCAAGTGGGAGTTTCATTTCCCTCTAAGAAGTCACCATCCTGGACGGTGGTTAGTCACATCAAGTACGAATAATGTGTTACCCACCTTTGCTGCTAGCAGAAGCTGTATGAACTTTCGGTAATGCTTGTTGTTAGAAAGCGACTCGAGAAATGTCCTACGACTTTTGCGACTAAAGGCCGCACTTTTCGGAGTTGGCGGCAGACCTGCCACCTGGGACTCGCCTTCTTGAGTCCGACCGTTGTCAGCGACCGCAGTCTCCTCTTCATCCGAACGGCCACTCTCGGTTGGCTGGACCTTCGACTTTCGTCCTTTCCACTTGGACACAACCGTTGTAGTCCCATTGACAGCAACCGCAGCCCCCTCATCATCTGACCGGCTTTCGGCTGGCTTGGCCTTCGACTTTTGCCCTTTCCGCTGGGACACAACCGCTGTAGTCGGATCTGGCTCGGATGCTTTATTCGTACGATCCTTTAGTACCAGCGCACATTTGTTTTTCTTTTGTAATTTCAACCAGTGTTGGAGCCATGCATCGACTGCAACTGACTTCATATGAGACGGTTCCTCAAGCCTGTGGTCGGAATCAGGTCGGGATCCTTTCGACATGTGGTCGGACGGGCTGTCAGCGATATCGTTCCATGGAATCCGTCCGCCAAGCCCATAAAACCCTGTCGAAATAATCTCAGTATTCAACACAATTATTCAATATATACGGGTCATACGCCTGTTAGCCGACATGTATTGTCTCAGAATTCCTTTCCGACGTTGGAGTCGGAGTTCCATGACATTTTCGGGTAGTTGGGGGTACTCCTCGTCATCAAACTCTATTGCTTCCTTGCTATCTGCTTCTGCGATCGTCTCTAAAAAAAATATGGTTAGTAAACACGATATTAATGTGTATACACGCACCGAGGTTGAAGTTCTTCCATACACCGACGATGTTATTTGGTCCCTTCCGATGCTCCTTTCTGGTTGCAAAGAAATTCAGCCCATTCGTCTCGTATCTATTGGCTTATTAGCGATGCAGTAGCGGTTTATGTGAAGTTGATTTACCTCGCGTACGTTTGCTCCCCATCCTCATCCGTGTAAGCAGCGAATGCAATCATTACTGCCCCAGTCCGATTATTGATATACTTAAAAAAGTCCGTGACTTCGGTCGGAATGGTCTTTGAGAGCCTTCATGGACGTCATCAGCAACTCCTAGTGCGCCTCAAAAATTTCTTACCTCCGTTGAACTTCGTCTGGCAATGCCTTGGTATTCCACTCTACAGCAAATTCCTCACATTGCTTGCGTTCCGCTTCGCTGAGGTCTTCAAAGACGCTCGATAAGGCCGGGGTATATTTGCCAATCGCCTTCTCTTCAGAAAGCTTCTTATGTTCAATGCCGACACGCTCTGCATATATTTGACCGCAGACAGACTTAGCAGTCCATGATTTGGCCGATGTTGGGTGGCCACATGTATCCGCCTTGCTATTAGCTGGCTTTTCCTCCTTGGCATGTCCGGCCGAATAGTTGTTATACCATGTGCGAAGAGACTGGAAACATCTATCACTTGATATTCAAAGAGTGTGTATGTGTAGCTACCTTTTCCAGATCATCCGGGAGCGTCTCATTCCTCTGGTTTGCATCGTCAGTGATCTCTTTGGCGACCTGCGTAATAACCTTGGACCGCGCTTTGTCACTACCGCGGTCAGTACTCTCTAAGAATTCGTCACAATGACTCTCCAGAATTGCTTTGTATGAAGGGAGCACCCAACGTGAATATGTCATGGTGATGAGTCGAAGGCAAGTGACAATCAACAAAGTGAAAATGAACAAAGTTCGGATTCCGACAGGTCGAACATTTACCCACGGTTCGTATTGGAACTTAGCCACAACAGAATCTAAATCGTGCTATTCTGCACGTTCAACCGCCCTATCAATCATTTGTTCTGGCCATGTAACAAACAATCTTTGAAATAGTCGGATTCACCCCGTTGATTCCAACAACAACATTCAATCCAATAGGCGGAAAGCGTCGGATCTCAACCAGGCAAGTGCATATCGGAAACCGCCTTGACGGATCTTGTGTGTTGTTCTGTCCGGTCAAATACAATAATAATATTGGATCGAAAACATGACAATCAACAAAGTTCCGATTCCGACAGGTCAAACCATTATCCACGGGTCGTATTAGAACTTAGCCACCACAGAACCCAAATCGTGCTATTCTGGGCGTTCAACCTTATGCGCTACACATCATATCTTCTGGCCATGCAATAATCTTTGAAATACTCGGATTCATCCCGTTGATTGCAACAATCATTGAAATACTCGGATTCACCCCGTTGATTGCAACAACAACATTCAATCACATAGGGGGAAAGCGTCGGATCCCAACGAGGCAAGTGCATATCGGAAACCGCTTTGACGGATTGTGTGTGTTGTTCTGTCCAGTCAAATCCAATAATAGTATTGGATGTTTGCGGTCTATATATGCTGTATGTGTTTGGCAAAAACATTGGGACTCAAACTGATCCAGTCTGATGTGCTTTCACTCCACTATGGCAGTCTTCAATGCCTTCAAACAACGTACCAAACATGTTCGCACCGATGACATATGTTGCAACAATGTATTACATGTCACCTGTAGTCAGATCATGTCAAGCTAGTTTACCAAATGTATCAAATTTCACCTAATTCGCCATATAAATTTTGACTTGAAACCATGCCCCATGACGGTGTCACATGGATAACAGATCCACCATACAGATGGAACGCCTTCATGACCCACATCTCTTTCATTATTGCCAACCCTACGTTTCCACAGTGCCTCATGTCTGAAGCATGTTCTTGATCCGGTCAGATGAGATACTCGTTGCGTATCGTGTCGAACATACATTTGCAATTCCCACATCTCGTTTCACAAATCATGTCTTCAATTATCCATACATGCATGACTGCTGTTTAATCAACTGTCCGTCATTTGCCATTATTATATCTCGCCAAAGCACTACCGTTCTACTCTTGATCCATGCGTTATTTGGCTTGCATTGTGGTTCTGTGTTGATATGCAGACATATAACGATTCCACGTGTGTCGGGCCTCATGTCTGAAGCATGTCATCGGTCCGCTTGTGCGACATGCACTTGTCGCATCATATAGGAAGAATATGGGACCGGATATGCGGAGATCATGTCGGTCCCTTGGTTTGCTCAACGGGTACATGCATTGCTGTCCGCTACATGACTTTCCGACATATCCACATCCAGTCATCAGGAGTGGTCGCATTCAGAAATCTTCATTGTGACTGAGTTATGGGGGTGAATCACGACATAGATTTCGAGCTGTAGGTTAACAGCAGGTTGTCGATATATTCATGCATTCGGCTCAAGACGCGGATGCGAGTACAGCATAAATCAGGACTGTGTGAATTCCGACATCATTGTTCCGACTGACTACATCAGCTTTTTGCCTCGCGTTCGCAGCATGTCATTAATCTATCGACGCATTTCCCCGAAGACGCAGATGCAAGTACAGCATACAGCATTACCCAGGAGGGTTCGGAACGAATGGCGTTGTGTATCAGCCACAGGCATGAATATGGCAATCCATGTAGATCTGGCACACAACTTAAATGCATTGCATAGTCAAACGCACAATTAGATTTCCCTCCCACCGTGTCATACTGTTATTCTTACTCAATGCCAAAGATCAGAGACTCTGGACCACCACCCGACATATTTGAAGTCGCCACCACACAAACTCAACGCGGAAAACGCATCACGCATGTTCCAGTCAAGGATTCATCGCCAGTCCCTTCACCCTCGCGTAGTGCGTCACCTTCGAAAAAACGTGTATGGTCCCCTGGAGTGGTTGAACAATACAACGATGACTCCGAAACCTACCAAACACCCAAACGTTCCAAAACTGTCGGAAAGGTGTGTATAAGCTGTCGTATACATGAAATGCATTCTAATATATGGCATTAGACTCAGAACGAATTCCTTCAGGAATACCTGAGTCGAAGACATAGTATTCTCATTGAACTATTCCGACACGAATCTCTCCCATCAACGTCTTCCTGCTCGAATTGCCAACAATCATCGGGCACTTATCGTTGCCAGGATTGTTTTGGCTCAAACCTTTGGTGCGCCACTTGTTGTTTATCCGCTCACTCACATGTGCCATTCCATCGTGTTCGGATGTGGAATGGACGGTTCTTTGAACGATCTGATCTTCTCGCACGGGAACTTTATTTGGACTTGATTCATTTTCCCGATGATTGCCCTTCTGTTCCCCCCACCACGGCCGATATGTCTGACGTTGATATGTTTGACGAATTCGATGAATATGGTGGATATGACTTCTCAGAACCATCGGAACCCTCTGGTTCGACGACACATGTTGGGTCCCAAACACGTCTAACTATTGTTTCATCAACTGGTATATTTACGCGATCTGTCCGATGGTGTCATTGCGCCAAAACCCCGGACCAATATGTTCAACTTCTCCTTCGGTCAAAATTGTTTCCGGCAAGCTTTAAAAACCCGAAAACGGCATTTACCTTTGAGGTACTGGATCATTTTAGACTTGATGCACTAGAATGCAAAACGGCAGCCTTAAATTTTATGAGCAAGATCAGGCGGATAACGGACGAAGCGTTTCCATCCCGGGTGCCTGTACGTATTCCAATCGACCGGATTCAGTTGGATTAACATGCCAGTTGTACTGTTTTCTGCAGGATCGGTATCGTGAGCTACTCCGGGTCTCACGAGAGTGGCGGGACCTCCATAATAGAATGAGGGGCGGAGCGGTCCATGATCGACCAGATACTTCCATTGATGGTGGTCTGGCATTGTTTTGCCCCGCCTGTCCACAAATGGATATCAACGTACCCCCTTCCTCGGAATGGAAACCGGAGGACATGTAAGTTGAAACATGAGTTGCTGCTCTTGACTCGTGTTCAAAACATATCGTAGATTGCTTTACCGCCCGCAGCTCGCGGTTGATGGCAATATGCAATTAGTGCATCTCATGATGAGACGACCTGAGGATGACGTGTCCTTGTCCGATGGAGAGCTATTTATGGTTAGGCGAGCGCCCTATTCAGAGCACTTATCGACTGCACCCCAAAAGCAACCTGTGAGTTCGAACGGAATGTGGGTACGTTTGGCACTAACCCAATTCAAGAAATCGAAGTGCAATAATCACCGGGCTCAAAATAATGGCAATATGCATCGAAACCACTTGGACTGCACGGGTAAAGGAGCGTGTGCTTGTGCGAGACATGGTGCCTTCGTCCCTCACTGTGTGGTTGATTTTCAGAAAGGAGAGCGGTAAGATATCCGGCATACTAAGAATAACCATGTTGCTAAGTGGACAATAGACAGATTAATATTGATTACTCGATCTGCCAAGCCTTGAAATCTTTTCCGCGGCATCAACGGGCACTGATCATATATGATATCTGTTGTCAGTGGATTATCCATTTCCGCGAACGTGTTTCGGAGTCGGAATTCCTGGCCATTTCGGAACCGTTAGATATTCTTGGCGCCGTAGGGAAGTGGCATCTTGCAGCTCATATTCCGGAATGCTTTCCGAAGTTTACGCTCAATTTCGTTGAGGGCGCTGGTCAGGTTGAAGGCGAGATTCTAGAGACCCTATGGTCTGGTCTGGATCAAGTGGCAGGCCTCACACAGGCAATGTCTATCGCTCATCGTCAAGAGGTTCTGGATGATTATATGAATGACAGCAACTGGCGTAAACTTATTCGGATGGGTAAGAATTGATGCTTCGAGCATTTCAGCGCTGACGTGGCGAACAGCGGATTCATTGTGCCGAAAATGGAACAGCGCCAAGGAGGGGATTGCGGAAACGCAGCCGGCATTTGAACAGTTATCCGAATCAATAGACCGTGTATTGATAGAGGTATGGACAGAACAGGAACGTGTTGCCATGGCAAAGCGTGGTGAGCATCTAAAGATTTATGAGGTCAAATCGGAAAAATGTAAGACTTTCATTTTACGTCGCTACTCCACTTATTCCTGTTTATTGTAGTACCGACATTAGCGGACATCCGCCTGACATTGTTGGAAAGAGAAGTTCAGCAGGGAAATTTGTCCGGGACAGTTTCTGCCCTTACAGAAGGCTTGTCCATTGAGAAATCGCAGTACGCCCTAAAATCAATTGAGATATATCAATAACTTCGATTCAAATCATATCATAGATTGCTCCTTCAACGTTTTGTGACGTCGTTGGGAAGCTCTTGCTCGGTTCCGCAAAAGAATGAGCTTCTTGATAGACGCCGGAAAATGGAAGCACGAATTACCGCCTATGAGCATCGAATATCCATCATTATCAAGCTCGATGACGATGTCCAATGGTTTGCTGAAGATGGAAAGACTCCAGACATGGATTCCCAACCTGACGAAGCGTCGGATGATTTGCTGGACGTTTATCCCGATGGATGGTTTACTCCGGAAAAGGAACGGATCACCCTTCCTTCTGCTTTGGCTCCTGGAGAAATTCATCGTCTTTCGCTACAATCATTCGCAAAGGTGGAGGCCGAGTTACGCAAAGGCCAAGTAACGGATTCTCTCAAGGGTCTTCGCCTCGCTCTTGGCGAAAAATCACTATGTTTCCGTACAGAGGTTCGTAACGCGAACAGCCAGCGAACAACGCATCGTGCATGGGATAATGTGCATAAGTTTGATGCCGAGGCTCAGAAGTGCAGGTCTACATATAGGCAAGCTCGGAGTGCTTTGCAGCGTCTTTCAATTGACCCAGAGTATCTGGCGACACTTCACGAAATAACCGATGCTGACTTAAAAGTGGCAGGCGACCTTACGGACGAGAGAAGGTTTGGACAGAGGTCGGACACATTACCCTGGTTCTGGAGGACTGGGGAGTCGAATGATGCCAACCATCCACGAATGCAAGAATGTATGTAATCGGACTCTCCTTTGTGTGTTATCGATTAATCCGCCTCCAGTCTATCGAGTCAGCTGGCTGAGAGCAAAGGCACGCTTTTCCCGATGGTCGGAGGAGTTGCGCATGGTGGAGCGTGAAATGCAATGGTCAGTAAATTGGTACCGGTGGAAAGAGCAGCAATGGAAGGAGAGACTCAGCGAGA
>Ga0137418_10006418_pt1 | contig 10815 bp, 8 predicted proteins | sample CZODoug3_1_2_16f_FD_122242 | JGI IMG/M metagenome (GOLD analysis project Ga0137418, IMG submission 122242) | Vadose zone soil fungal communities from Angelo Coast Range Reserve, California, USA - CZODoug3_1_2_16fungal (Hybrid Assembly) | ecosystem: Environmental > Terrestrial > Soil > Vadose... | reverse complement strand
CGCGCCCGACGAATTTCGGGTTGGAAAGGTTGGCTTTTGCTTTGGCTATCTCACCTTCGAGGCGCGAGATTTCTTTTTGCAGGCGCGCGCGTTCGGCTGTGGGGTCTGTCTCTACATGCAACATCATGCGGTGTGGTCCCGATACCGCTACTGGTGATTCCGAATCAGGAAGGTTGTCAACTATCTTCAATTCGGATTGGCGCACCAAAGCAGCGAACGCGCTGGTTGTCGCTGAGCTCGGATTGCCTGTAATGGAAAAGGAAGAAGAAATACTATACTGGGACTGCGTTTTGAGCTCGCTACGCAGATTTCGTGCTGCGTTGACAACGCCCTTAGCAATAGCAATCTCGCGCTCAGCTGCCTCATCGACCTTTTCGGGCTGGCATCTTGGGTAGGACGCGAGCATTATGGTCTCGCCCGTTTTACCAGCAAGAGGTGCAACCTTCTGCGATAACTCCTCGGTGATGAAAGGAATGATCGGATGCGCAAGTCGCAGCGCCCCTTCCAGTACGCGCACGAGCGTCCGGCGTGTACCGCGTAGTACCCTATCGTCTTGGGATTGCAGTTGCTTCTTCGCTAATTCAACATACCAATCGCAGTATTCGTCCCACACGAAGCCGTAGATCGCGCTTGCGACGTTATCGAACCGGTATTCGGCGAAGCCGGCCTCGACCTCCTTCTCGGCACGCTGGAGCGTGCTGACGATCCACCGGTCCCACGCGGACAGTTCGACCGGGGCCTTCTCTTCCAGCCCGCAGTCCTTGCCTTCGACGTTCATCAGGACGAAGCGTGTCGCGTTCCAGAGCTTGTTGCAGAAGTTGCGGTAACCCTCGCAGCGGGAAAGATCGAAGTTGACGGTGCGTGCGAAAGTAGCAAGCGAGGCACAAGTGAAGCGCAAAGCGTCGGCACCGAAGGACGGGATGCCGTTCGGATAGTGCGTCCGGACGTACTTCTCGATTTTCGATTTGTGCTCGCCACGTAGCAACCCTTGTGTGGATTTCTCGAGTAAAGCCTCCAGCCCGATACCATCGATCAGGTCGATCGGGTCGAGCGTATTGCCCTTTGATTTCGACATCTTCTCGCCTTCGGCGTCGCGCACCAGGGCGTTGATGTAGACATGGTGGAAGGGCACCTTGCCGGTGAAGTGCAGCGTCATCATGATCATCCGCGCCACCCAGAAGAAGATGATGTCGAAACCCGTCACCAGAACCGAGGAGGGGAGAAAGCGTTTCAGGTCCGGCGTTTCCTCCGGCCAGCCTAGCGAGGTGAACGGCACCAGCGCCGAGGAGAACCAGGTGTCGAGCACGTCTTCGTCGCGCTTGAGCGTGCCGCGATAGCCTTTGGCGGAAGCTTGTTTTTTGGCCTCGTCTTCGCTATGGCCGACGTAGATATTGCCCCGGTCGTCGTACCACGCCGGGATCTGGTGCCCCCACCACAGCTGGCGTGAGATGCACCAGTCCTGGATGTTCTCCAGCCACTGGTTGTAGGTCGTCGTCCAGTGCTGCGGGAAGAACTTCACGTCCCCGTTCGCGACCGCGGCAAGGCCGCGCTTGGCGAATCCATCCATCTTTATGAACCACTGGTCGGTCAGCATGGGTTCGACGATGACGCCGGTGCGGCCTGAGCGCGGCACGCGCAATTTGTAGGCCTTTTCCGAGACCAGCAGGTTCTGCGATTTCAGATCGGCGACGATTCGCTTACGCGCCTCGAATCTGTCCAAGCCACGATAGGTGTTCGGCGCGTTTTCGTTCATTTTCGCGTCGAGCGTCATCACGACAATCTGGGGGAGCTTGTGTCGCTGGCCGACGGCGTAGTCGTTGAAATCGTGCGCCGGTGTGATCTTCACGCAGCCGGTGCCGAATTCTGGATCGACGTAATCATCGCCAATGATGGAGATCGTGCGTCCGGTGAGGGGCAGTTGCACGCGTTTGCCGACGAGCTTTGTGTAGCGTTCGTCTTTCGGATTCACCGCAACCGCAACATCGCCCAGCATCGTTTCCGGCCGCGTTGTGGCGACGACCACCGAGCCGCTGCCATCCTCCAGCGGGTAGCGGATCTCCCAGATCCTCCCGTCCTCCTCTTCGCTGTCCACTTCGAGGTCGGACACCGCCGTGCCGAGCACCGGGTCCCAGTTGACGAGGCGCTTGCCGCGGTAAATCAGGCCCTCCTCATGAAGCCGCACGAACACTTCGATCACTGCGCGCGACATGCGGGAGTCCATGGTGAAGTAGCCGGCTTTCTGTCCCTCGGTATCGGCAAAGGTCCAATTGGCAGAGGCGCCGAGCCGCCGCATCTGGCGCGTGATCGTCGAACCGGATCGCTGCTTCCACTCCCACACGCGCTTGACGAAGCCCTCGCGCCCGAGATCGTGCCGGGTCTTGCCTTCGGTCTCGAGCTGGCGCTCGACCACGATCTGCGTGGCGATACCGGCGTGGTCGGTGCCGACCACCCAATTGGCATTGAAGCCGCGCATGCGGTGATACCGGATCAGGGCGTCCATGAGTGTCTGCTGGAACGCGTGCCCCATGTGCAGCGTGCCGGTGACGTTCGGCGGGGGCAGCTGGATACAGTACGGCGGCTTTTGCGAATCGAACGAATGCCGGAAATAACCGCGCGATTCCCAAAGGGAATACCAGCGCGTCTCGACCTCGTGCGGGTCAAAGCTTTTGGGGAGTTCCACGTGAGTTGAGGTCGAAAGAGAAAGCGCGCCGAGCGGCACCCCCGCGGGAGCCCGGCTTCGACGCGCTCCGGCGGATTATAGCGTCAGCTGCCCCGCGACGGTCCGCGCGCACGTGCGATTTCGAGCTCAACTGCCCGTGCGACCGCGTCGCGAATCATCGTCTCGATGTCGGTCTTGACCTGGGCGCTGAGGGCAGTCAGCGCGCGCTGCAAGTGGGCGTCGAGCCGTGCCCGCAAGGGTTCCTCGACGAACTTCGCGATGTGCGGGCCGATCGCGTCAAGGATACTTTGCTTAAGCCTTTGCTCAAGCTCCAGCAATTCGCTCCCGGTCGAACCACGCTGGGCCGGCGTGCCCGATGAGGGGTGCGCTGGCGTCGCGGCTGGCTCGGCGATGATCTCCGTAAGAACCGGAACGTCGCCTTGGGCTGCCGCGCCGGAAGGATGGTAGCGCTTCAGGAACGCATCGGCTTTTCCCAGCAGGTCGTCGGGATCGCTCATGCGCTTGCCTTGGAGAGATCGTAATGGTTGATTTCGTAGCCGCGGTCCCGATAGAAACGAAAACGGTTTCGCGCGAACTGACGATCGTCGTCGCCGGCGCCGACGAGTTCGACCAGCCGTTCAAAACGACTGAACGACGGCGGCGATTCGGCGTGCAGATTGAGCATGACCTGGTAATGCGCCATCTCGACGTCCTCGCATGCGATCACGACGGGGGTTTCGGAAGAGAGTGCGTGATGAGCCATGCAATGAGGAACGAATCCGATGGCTTGATAAGTCCACAGCAATCTGTCGAAGCCGCGTGCAGTGTTTTCGTCCGGTGCGTAAACGACGACGCACAACCGCTGCTGGATGACCTTGGCGACGAGCCGGCAGGCGACCTGCAGCTTGGGTTCGGCGTTTGAGTAGAAGTCGATGCGCGTCATGACGAAGGAGAGAGGATCAGGGATCGGGGTTCGAGGGAACCCGCGACCCCGACACAGGGAAACCCTGGATCCTCGATCCTCACTCGTCGATCCTAGTTTTCCGCACGCTTGATGAGAAACATCGTGAGCAGAGGGACGGGCCGGCCGGTCGCTCCTTTTTCCTTGCCCGATTTCCACGCCGTCCCCGCGATGTCGAGGTGGGCCCAGTCATACTTGCCTGCGAATCTCGAAAGGAAACAGGCCGCGGTAACGCTGCCCGCAGCGGGCCCGCCGATATTTGCAAAATCGGCGAAGTTGCTTTTCAGCTGTTCCTGATAATCCTCCCACAGCGGCAGCCGCCAGACGCGGTCCAGCGACTCCGCCCCCGCTGCCTGCACCTCGTCTGCCAGGCCGTCTTTGTTCGCGAACAGCCCGGAGCAGACGTGGCCCAAGGCGACGACGCAGGCCCGCGTAAGCGTGGCGATGTCCACGACGGCCTGGGGCTCGAAGCGCTCGGCGTAGCTCAGCGCGTCGGCAAGAATGAGGCGTCCCTCTGCATCGGTGTTGAGAATCTCGATGGTCTGGCCCGACATGCTCGTGACGATATCGCCCGGCTTGGTAGCCGCCCCTCCAGGCATGTTCTCGCAGGCGGGCACGAGCCCGACTACGTTCAGTTTCAGTCCGAGCTCCGCCGCGGCGCGCAAGGCGCCCAGCACGCTCGCGGCGCCGCACATGTCGAACTTCATCTCGTCCATTTCGGCCGAAGGCTTGATGGAAATGCCGCCGGTATCGAATGTGATGCCCTTTCCCACCAGCACCACGGGTCGATCCTTCCTGCCGGCCCCGGAGTAGCGAAGGATCACGAACTTGGGCGGCTGGTGCGATCCCCTCGTTACCGAAAGCAGCGAGCCCATCCCGAGCTTTTCCATGTCTTTTTGCTCGAGCACTTCCACTGCCAGCTTCCATTCGCGCCCGAGCTTTACGGAAGTGTCAGCCAGATACGTGGGCGTGCACACATTCGCGGGCAGATTGCCGAGGTCCCGGGCGAGCGTCATGCCCGCGGCGATAGCGCTCCCTTCGCGCATGCCGCGCTCCAAGGCGGCTGCATCGCGCTTCGACGCGGCCGAAATAGCGACATGCAGGAGCGACGTTTCTTCCGCTTTCTTGCTCTTCATGCGATCGAAGCGGTAGGTGACATCGGCGGCGGCCAGAACGAGCTGACGCGCCTTCCAAGCGGCATCGCGATCCGGAACGTGCAGCTCGGCGAAATACAGACAAGCGTCGCGCGCCCCCGTTTCCTGAACGGCGGCAAGTGCCGCGCGTGCGCAGTCGCGATACTGCTTCTCGCCGAATTCCTTCTCCCTCCCCAGCCCCACAAGGAGCACCCGCTCTGCAGCGACACCGGGCACGCGATACAGCAGCCGGGTACTTCCCATCTTGCCGTCCATGTCTCCGGATCGGAGAAGTTCGCGGATCTGGCCGTGCGCCGCCTTGTCGAGTGCATCCGCCGCATCCGACAACTTGCGCGATTCGAATACACCTGCAGCGACGCACGCGACTTGGTGTTTCTCCGGCATCGCGAATTTTGTGTTAAATTCCATTCGACCTCGACTCGGGGAATATGCAAGGATTATCTCCGGTTTGCTTCGCAGAAGTCAAAGCAACACGGCGTTTCCGCCTTACGATCCGACATGATTCGCTGACCTCCATCTGTCCACAAAGTGATCTTTCGGCGCGCTCTGCTGCGTGAATTCGGCAACCTCGCGCTCGCGGTGTTCGCGACGCTGTTCGCCATAACGTTGACGACGCAGCTGATCCGGCTGCTCGGGCAGGCGGCAATCGGAAAAGTCCTCTCGGAGGGCGTAGTCGCACTGCTCGCGTTTTCCGCCCTCAACTATCTGCCGGTACTGCTCTCGTTGACGCTTTTCATCACGGTGCTCATGACGCTTTCGCGCAGCTACCGCGAGTCGGAGATGGTGATTTGGTTCGGTTCGGGCCTTTCGCTCCTCGCCTGGATTCGGCCCGTGCTGTTGTTCGCAGCGCCGCTGGTTGCGCTGACGGCGGTGCTGTCGCTGTTCCTGTCGCCTTGGGCGATCGGCAGAGCCGAGGAGTACAGGCGCCAGATGAATCTGCAAGACGACGTTTCACGAGTTTCACCGGGTGTGTTCCGCGAGGCGGGCAGCGCGGACCGGGTGTTTTTCGTGGAGGAAATCGCCGGTGATCAGACCAACGTGCAAAACGTATTCATCGCGCAGATGCGGCAAGGCAGGCTCGGCATCACGGTCAGCAGGCGCGGATACCGGGAGTCGGCGGAAAACGGCGACCGTTTCGTCGTTTTGCTCGACGGGCGGCGCTATGAGGGCATTCCAGGCGATCTCGATTTCAAGGTGATGGATTTTCAACGCTACGCAATGAGAGTCGAAACGCGTGAGACGCAGGTGGAAGAGGCTTCCACCAAAGCCATGTCCACGTTTGGTTTGCTCCAGACACCCAGCAATCCCCATTTGGCCGAGCTGCTGTGGCGCATCGGTTTGCCGATCGCCGCGTTCGTTCTTGCTTTACTCGCGATCCCTCTGTCCTTCGTCAACCCCAGGGCGAGCCGCTCGGTGAATCTTCTGTTCGCACTGTTCACGTACATGGTCTATGCAAACCTGCTGAGCATTGTCCAAGCCTGGGTTTCCCAGGGCCGGTTGGCTTTCAATACCGGGTGGTGGGTGGTGCACGCCGGAATGCTTGGCGTCCTCGCGTTGCTGTTTTACAGGAGGCTTCGGGTGGGTCCTCTGTTCGGAAGGCGCTGAAGTGGATACCTTACGCACCTACATGGCGAGGGAGATTTACGGCGCGACGCTGTTTGTTTTCGCCGCATTTCTCAGCCTATTTTCTTTTTTCGACCTCATCAATGAACTCACCGATCTTGGCAGGGGCGGATACCGGTTGCAGCACGCGCTCGCCTTCGTCGCCCTGACGGTGCCGAGCCACGTGTATGAACTGTTTCCTGTGGTAGTGTTGATCGGAACGCTTTATGCTCTTTCGCATCTCGCCGCCAATTCCGAATATACGGTGATGCGCGGCTCGGGACTTGCGCCTTGGCGCGCGGCAAGCACCCTATTTCGCATAGGCATCGTGTTTTCAGTCGCTACGCTCGTCTTCGGCGAGCTGATCGCTCCGGTCTCGGAGCGCGCGGCAAAGCAGCTCAAGCTCTCATTGACCAGCGCCATTGTGGCCGACGAGTTTCACACGGGTCTGTGGGTGAAGGACGACCGGCGATTCGTCAACGTTCGCGAAGTCCTGCCCGATACAAGTCTGTCGGATATCAGGGTATTCGAGTTCGACGACCAATACCGGCTCCAGTCGATCAGTTTCGCGAAACAGGGGCGGTACCTCGGCAAGAATATGTGGCGATTGCGCGAGATCGTGCACACCGGCTTCACGTCCAGCGGAAGCAACGTGCAGCGCCTCGCGGAAACGGACTGGAACTCCGTTCTTACACCGGACATTCTCGCCGTACTGTTCGTCGTCCCGGATCGGATGTCGGCATGGAACCTGTACCAGTATACCCGCCATTTGTCCGAGAACCGCCAAAAGACAGAACGTTATGAAATCGCCATGTGGAGAAAGCTCGTTTATCCGCTTGCCTCCCTTGTCATGATGGCGCTCGCCCTGCCCTTCGCCTATGTCCACGTCCGGGCCGGCGGCGTCGGGGTGAAAGTGTTCTCTGGGATCATGCTGGGGATCTTCTTTCACATGATGAACAGCTTATTTTCACATCTGGGTTTGCTCCAAAATTGGCATCCCTTCGTTAGCGCCGCACTGCCGAGCGCGGTCTTTCTGGGCGCCGCCACACTGATGATGTGGTGGGTGGAGAGAAGATAGGCTGGCAGTGTCCGGGCATCGCGTTACCGATGCCCGGCTCCTGTATCGCCAGTGGCGACGACGCGGGTGCCCGCCAGACGGTCATGCAGAAACTGTCGGTCGCGATCGAAGAACGCCCAAAAAACTCCGACGCCGAACAACAGCAGCGAAGGCCAGGCGAGAACATAGCGCAGCGCTGCTCGCCCGACTCCGATGGGCAGATTGTCGGGGCGGACCAGCCGCATCTTCCAGGTCTGCATCGGCAGCGTTCGACCTCCGCGGCTCCAGCAGGCTATGAAGTAGGCCCCCAGGACCAGGAACAAGTACAGCTGGAATACGAGACGCGTGTTCCCGGAGAGCCGGCCATGGGTAGCGCCATAGAACGCGAGACCGGCGAAAAAAGCGACTGCGAACACGATCAGTGATTCGTACAGCATCGACAGTACCCGCCGGCCGATGCCGGGCACCGTCGGACCGGGCGGGGCAAGAGCGCCCGAATCCATCGATACTGGCTACCGGTTTGCGGGCGGTGTCGGCGCGACCGGACTTACGCGCTCTTCAGGTAGGGCAGGGGGCGCGGTTGGCGGCGTGGGCTCGGCAGGAGACTTGGCGGGGAGGGTGGGCGCAGCGGGTTTGCGCGGTGTACTGCCCAACTTACGCCGCTCCTGCTCCGGCAGGCGGTTGTACTCCTCCCATTGCTGTTTCAGCCCCTGTTTTTTTTCCGGCGGCAGTTTTTCCATCTTCTTGTAGCGCTCGCGCGCGGCTTGGCGTTCCTTGGGGGTGAGCTTTGCCCAGGCCTGCATGCGTCGCTGCACGCGCACCTGCTCGTCGGGTTTCATTTTCGGATAACGCTTGGCGATACCGATCCACTTGCGCTTGCGCGCTGGTTCGAGATTGTCCCAGTCGACCGCGAGCGGCGCGAGGATCTGCTGCTGCTCCTGCGTCAACTCGCCCCACGTCGGGGGTTTTTTCTGCGGTGTAGCGGCGAGAACGGAGAGCGAGGTGCAGAGCCAAAGTGCTAATGCGAAAGACGCTTTAGCCATGCATCGAATCCCTTGTCGAGATAGGCATCCAGTGGCAAGTCGCCGGTCAGCACAGCAGCGTCGATTTCCTCGATTTCGGCGGCGACCTGGGTATCCCGCCACTGGTTGATCGCGATCAAGCCGAGAATCAGCACGGCCATCGGCAGCAGCAAGCGCGGAAAGAGCGCAGAAGGACCGCCTGATTTGCCGATCACATTGTCGGCCCAGGCCCATGCCGGAACGCGGGACTCGACGCGCTGGCGCACCAAAGCAGCCTCACGCGCCGCTTTCAGGCGGGCGAGCTTGCCGGCGTCCAGATCGAGCCCTCGGTTGAGAAGCTGCTTGATTCGGTAAGCGATCTGCTGTTCGTTCATAACTCGATCCCCTTTGCCCTTAAAGCCGCCGCCAAAGCGTGTGCTGCGCGGGAGCAATGGGTTTTGACGCTGCCCTGAGAGCAACCCATGACGGCTGCGGTCTCGGCGACGTCCAACTCTTCCCAATAACGCAGCAAAAACGCCTGCCGTTGACGCTGCGGCAGCCGTTGTAGTTCTTTCTCAATTACTTCAACAACTTGAGATTGTTCCAGGCGATCCGCTGGACCTCCCATGGACCCGGAAGTATCCGCGCTCTCCAAGGTTTCAAGGGGGTCCGTATCGTCGTCTTCCCGCCCCGGAGAGAGGGCTGAAAACAGCGTCACCCACCGAGACCGCACCTTTTGCCTGCGGTAGAAGTCGCGAATTGTGTTCTGCAGGATCCGCTGGAAAAGCATCGGCAGCTCTGCCGCTGGCTTGGCCCCGTACTTCTCCGCAAGCTTGAGCATGGAGTCTTGCACTATGTCGAGGGCGTTCTCCGCCTCCCGGACCGCGAACAGCGCCTGCTTGTACGCGCGTCGCTCTACGCTCGCGAGGAACTCGGATAGTTCGTTTCGGGAGGCCAGAAGAGCGTCCTTTTTTGTCGGCCGAAATGACCTCGGCCGGTGCGGTCCGATGGTATCAAAAGCCGGGTTCAGGCGCAGAATGGAAACAGGGGAAAACTTGACCAATCAGACGTCAGCAATTAGGCTCTAAAGCTTTCGTCGAAGTCAGTGTGCGGACGGACGCGGGCATGGAATTGACAGGCGCAGAGATTGTCGTGAAGTGCCTCCAGGCGGAGGGAGTCGAGTACGTCTTCGGCTATCCCGGCGGGGCGGTCCTTTTCATTTACGACGAGCTGTTCAAGCAGGACAAGGTCAAGCATATCCTGGTGCGCCACGAGCAGGGCGCGGCGCATGCTGCCGACGGCTACTCGCGCTCGAGCGACAAGGTCGGTGTGGCGTTGGTGACCTCGGGGCCCGGCGTCACCAACGCGGTGACCGGGATCGCCACCGCGTACATGGACTCGATCCCGATGGTGATCATCACGGGGCAGGTGCCTACGCACGCCATTGGCCTGGACGCATTCCAGGAGTGTGACACGGTGGGTATCACGCGGCCCTGCGTGAAGCACAACTTCCTCGTAAAAGAGGTCAAGGATCTCGCGGTCACGATCAAGAAGGCGTTCTACCTCGCCAGGACCGGACGGCCCGGCCCTGTGCTCGTCGACATTCCCAAGGACGTCACGTCGGCCAAGTGCCCATTCGAGTACCCGGAGACGGTGACGATGCGTTCCTACAACCCGGTGGTGAAGGGGCATCCGGGTCAGATCAGGAAGGCCGTGCAGTTGCTCGCCGAGGCGAAGCGCCCGATGATCTACACCGGGGGTGGGGTGATCCTTTCCGATGCGTCGAAGCGGCTCACCAAGCTCGTCAAACTGCTCGGTTTCCCTTGCACCAATACGCTCATGGGCCTGGGAGGCTATCCCGCAACCGACCCGCAGTTCCTTGGCATGCTCGGGATGCACGGCACCTACGAAGCCAACATGGCGATGCAGAACTGCGACGTGCTGCTTGCCGTGGGCGCGCGCTTCGATGACCGAGTTATAGGCAACCCTGCCGACTTCGCGCAGGTGCAGCGCAAGATCATTCACATCGACATCGATCCGTCCTCGATCTCCAAGCGCGTGAAGGTCGACGTCCCGATCGTCGGTGACGTGTCCGACGTGCTAGAGGAACTGACCCGGCAGCTCGAGGCCGCTGGCTACAAACCGGATCAGAAGGCGCTCAGCACCTGGTGGTCCCAGATCGGGCTGTGGAAATCCAAGGACTGCCTGAAATACGACAAGAAAAGCAAGATCATCAAGCCGCAGTTCGTGCTCGAGAGACTCTACGAAATCACCAAAGGCGATGCATTTGTAACTTCCGACGTCGGCCAGCACCAGATGTGGGCGGCGCAGTTCTACAAATTCGACAAGCCGCGCCGCTGGATCAACTCCGGGGGCTTGGG